>Ga0335078_10013670_pt1 | contig 12033 bp, 5 predicted proteins | sample Lox_Sample_32_FD_206711 | JGI IMG/M metagenome (GOLD analysis project Ga0335078, IMG submission 206711) | Soil microbial communities from Loxahatchee National Wildlife Refuge, Florida, United States - Lox_Sample_3.2 | ecosystem: Environmental > Terrestrial > Soil > Wetlands | place: USA: Florida... | reverse complement strand
TGCCGAGTTGGCTTTTCCACAATAACGGAGATGGGACTTTTACGGATGTCAGCGAGAAATCCGGCATCGCGAGCGCGAAGGGAATCGCCTGGGGAGTGGTGGCCACGGATATCAATAACGACGGACTGATGGATTTGTTCGTGGCCAACGACATGGTGGCGAGTTTCCTTTTTGCCAATCGCGGCAACGGGAAATTCGAGGAGATCGGACTGCAAGCGAACGTGGGCTACAGCGTCGACGGCCGGGTGCGATCCGGAATGGGCGCGGACTCCGCCGACTACGATCAAGATGGTTGGATGGATATCTTCTTGACCGATGTGGACGAGGAAATGTTTTCGCTCTATCACAATAGCCGCGATGAAACGTTCGAGGACCAGTCGGTTTCCAACGGCATCGGGATGAAGGTGCGCACCATGAGCGGCTGGGGAGTGAAGTTCCTCGACTACGACAACGACGGGAACATGGATCTGTTCATCGTCTCCGGCCACCCCGACAACAAAGTGAGCCAGAAGCACAGCGAGATCGAGTATGAGGAAAAGCCCCTGCTGTGGCACAACCTGGGAAGCGACTACCGCAAGACTTATGAAAACGTTAGCGACCAAAGCGGGCCGGTCTTCAGCCAGCGCTTTGCCGCGCGTGGGCTCGCGATCGGCGACTTTAATAACGACGGCGGCGTGGATGTGCTGATGATGCTCAACGACGGAGTTCCCGTGTTGCTTCGCAACAACGTCGGCAAGCTCAATCATTGGCTGGGCATCCAGCTCAAAGGCAAAGTGGCCAATCCCGACGCGGTCGGGGCAAAGGTCACCTGGCAGGCTGGCGACTTCAAGAGGCACGTTTACAAGATAGCGGGCGGGGGCTACCTTTCCGCCCATGACCCGAGGCTTGTGCTCGGAATTGGCCACCGGACTAAGATCGATTCCATGGAAGTCAAGTGGCCTGCACCCAGCACCAGAGTGGACCGTTTCACGGACCTCCCCCTCGACCGCTACATCACGATTCTGGAAGGAAAGGGAATCACCAACCCATAACGCCCGCATGGTTGTGTTCGGCCGGCAAAGCCGTGACGCCGGGCTTCACCTCGGCGCGACATGCCGGCCAGAAAGCCGGCTCTACACCAACAGAGCCAATGAAGCATTTTCCCATCAGAGCGCTGTTGTTCCTGGCGGTCCTCGTGCCGCGGGTTACCTTTTCCCAAGTCGCCGAGGACCCGACGGCCATTGTCCAGCGGGCTTATCAGTTGCAGCAAGCTGGCGATTACGCCGCGGCGGCGGACGCCTACCGCACCTTCCTGAAGCTTCGCCCTGACGAGGCGGGAGCGCACTCGAATCTCGGTGCCGTGCTGGTGAAGTTGGGCCGCTATGACGAAGCGATTGCCGAATACCAGACGGCTGAAACCCTGCTTCCCGGCGATCCGCGAATTGGACTGAATCTGGCCCTGGCCTACGAAAAGAGCGGGCGGTTGCCGGAGGCGGCTGCCAAACTCGAGGCCGTGCACTCGGCGGCACCGCAGGAGAAGCAGGTGACGCTGTTGCTGGCGGATTGCGACCTGCAAATGGGCGAGGACGATCGCGTTATCGAGCTCCTGGAGCCGCTGGAGCAAAACGACCCTGGCGATCTGGCGACGGCGTACATGCTGGGGACGGCCTTGATCCGCAAGCAGCGGATCGCCGAAGGACAGGTCCTGCTCGATCGCATCTTGCGCAACGGCGACAGCCCGGAGGCGCGCTTTCTTCTGGGAACCCGGTTGTATGAGTCGGGAGACTACCCGGCCGCCGTGAAGGAACTCGCCGGCGCCGTCGAACTCAATCCGAAGCTGCCGCAGCTTCAGTCCTTCTATGGGCTGGCTCTCCTGAACACCGGTGATCCGGACGCCGCCGCCGCCGCTTTCCGCCGGGAGCTCGCAGAGAATCCGAATGACTACGCTTCCAATTTGGCGCTGGGCCAGATCTTGACCGTCGCGAAGCAGTTCGGCGATGCCATACCGTTGCTCCGGCGCGCGCTCCAGGTGCGTCCCCAATCCACCGACGCACTGTTGGCTCTGGGAGAATGTCTCAGCGGCGTCGGCAAGCTCCAGGAAGCGCGGGACCATCTGGAGGCAGCCGCCCAAGCCGTTCCGGCGTCCTTGGAAGCCCACCAGGCGCTGCTCTCAGTTTACACGCGGCTCCACTTGGCGTCGGAAGCAGCCCGGGAGCGCGCTACGGTGGATCGGCTGCAACCGGCGTCCAACAGCGGCGGCCCCGCGATCCATGCGGCAGCGCCCGATTTTGAACTGGCGGACGCCGCCGGCAAGAAGAGAGTGCGGCTGAGCGATTTCCGCGGCAAGGCTCCTGTGGTGCTGGTGTTTGGAAGCTACACCTGCCCGAACTTCCGCGCTTCCTCCGATGCGCTCAACGCCCTGTATGAGCAGTATGGCAACCGAGCGCCGTTCTTTCTGGTGTACATCCGCGAGGCGCACGCGGCGGATAATTGGCAGAGTACTCGCAACGAGCGGGAGGGCGTTGCCCTCGCCCCGGCCAAGACCATGGGCGAGAAAGACGGCCACGCGGCCATGTGTAGCCTCAAGCTCCACTTGCAGTTTCCGGCACTGGTGGACAAAATGGACGGCGCGGTGGAAGCTGCTTATGCTGCGTGGCCGAGCCGTGCCTTCGTGATTGGAGCCGACGGCCGCATCCTGTACAGTTCGCGGCTCACTAAGTTGGACTTTCGCTCTGAGGAGATGGAGTCCGCGATCCGCACCGCGATTGCGAACAAGTGAGATTCCTCCCCGGGGAAGCAGAGAAGAAAAGCGCTCTCAGGTCAGCACGGGGACACGGCGTCGCCCGTGACCAAAGAAGAAGAGTTCACCACCGAGGACACCGCACGGCATGGCCGCAAATGAAAGTCAAAATGCAAGAGTCGACTTTTCGAGCTTGACGAAAGGCATCTTAAGGACGCGACCCCTTGACCGGCCCGCGCCGGCTGGTGATGATGCCGGACGCGGTCCACCCTCTCCTCTAGGCTAGGAGAGGGCAAGGGGCCACGAGCCTAGCCTTCACCCCGGGTAGAGGGTGGCCGACGGAGGAGGCCGGATGAGGGTCTCTTGCCCAAGGGTAAACGTGAAAGTGCGTCCGCCGGCCGCGAAGGGTTGCCAGGTTTGGCAAAAGGAAGGACAGCCATGATAAGGACAATCATGATAAGGTTTCTCGCCGTGGTGTTCGATTGCGCTGCCGCAATCGTCCTATGCGCTGGAGCCGCCGTCGGCGGCCGGCAATCTCAAGCCCCTGCTTCGTCGGGACGCTCCGTCCAGACCCGCAGTGAAGAAGTCCTGCTCGACGTGGTGGTCCGCGACAAGAAAGGCCGCGCGGTGAACGACCTGAAGCAGGAGGATTTCCATGTCTTGGACAACGGCGATCCCAAGCCAATCAAATCGTTTCGACTGGTGCAGGGCGGTGAAGCCATCAGCGGCGGCGGTGCTCGAACCCAACTCGATCCGCTGCGCCAGATTCGTCTGGTGACCATGATCTTCCAGTGTCAGGACACGGAGCCCTTGCGGCTTGCCCACGATGCGGCGGTGGACCTCCTGAAGGGCGAACTTCCGCAAAATGTCTACATCGCCGTAATGACCATCGATCATAAGCTCGAGGTCCTCCAGCCGTTCACCAACGATCCGGATCTCCTCCGCAAAGCGATCGATCGGGCGACTCGCAGCGGGACCACTGACTTCTCCAAGGACACCGAAATCGTGCAAAACCAACTCGAGCGGATCGTCGGCCCCAATACGACCGGCGCGCAATCCATTCAGGGGCAGATCAACAACATGCCGTCGACCGACCGAGCGTCGCGAGCCATGGCCCAAATGTTACTCGAGATGATCAGGAACGAACAGAGCAACGCGATGACGGAAACGGGCCGGACGTCGATCTATGCGTTGCTGGACGCCGTGAAGGAGCAATACCGTCTGCCCGGAAGGAAGACCATTCTCTACTTTTCGGAGGGTTTCGTCATCCCGCAAGGAGTGGAAGAACCTTTCCATCAAATCATCAGCATCGCCAATCGGTCGAACGTCAGTTTTTACCCGGTGGACGCCCGGGGCTTGACGAGCCGGAGCTCCAATCAGGCGACGATCGATACCCTGAACAGCGCTGCCCAATCGTCACACGACCAGGCCACCGCTACCAGCGATCTGCCCGTCAGCCTGGCCAGCTCCAGCGATCAGAGCGTCCGCCGAGACCAAACCAAGCTTATCGATACGGGTCTCGAGAGCATCCGCGCCAATTCCCAAAGCGCGCTGGGCACTCTGGCGGATTCCACCGGAGGAGCGCTGATCGCCAACACCAACGATTTCCGGGGTCCGCTCCACCGGTTGGCGGAAGACATCCAGACCTACTACGAGATCAGTTATGATCCTGAGATCAGAACCTACGATGGATCGTTTCGCAAGATCACCGTCAATATGAGTTCGCGTGACCTGCGCGTGCAATCGAGGTCCGGGTACATTGCTCTTCCGCCGACGCTCTTGGGGTACGGAAAAGCTCTCCATGCTTATGAGGTTCCGCTGCTGACTGCCCTCGGTTCACCAGACCCTCCCCAGGGGTTTGCCTTTGAGGCGAAGGCCCTGCGTTTCCGCGGCCGGGGGAATCAGCCGGTCTGCGATGTGGTGATCGATGTACCCCTCGCCAACGTGACCTTTCAGACGGCGGAAGCTGCGGGTCAATTCGATGGCGGTCTCTCCTACGTAATCCTGTTGAAGGATGGGCAGGACGAGGTGGTGAAGAAGTTCCAGAATGAGGTCCCGCTCAAGGTGCCGGCCGCCAAGCTGGAGGGCCTCAAAGCAAGCCACTTCATCTCTACCGAGCACTTCGATCTGCCGCCTGGGCAGTACACACTCGAAGCCGCGGTTCTCGACGGCGAAGGCCACAAAATCAGTGCCCAAAAAAGCAGCGTGACCATGCCTCCGCCCGCCACGGGACTCGGCCTCAGCAGTGTCGCCGTCATACGCAGCGTGAAACCGAAAGATGCGTCTACCCAAGGCAACGATCCTTTGTTAGTCGGGACGCAAGTGGTTTCTCCCACGCTCAGGCCGGTGATCAGCAAGGCGGACGCGCAAACGGTCTCTTTTTACATGGTCATCTATCCGGACAAGGGCGTCGCCACGCCGCCGCAACTGGTGATGGAATTCAGCCGAAACGGGAAGGTCTTGGGAGGCGGATCGCCGCCGCTCGGCCCACCGGACCAGGATGGCCGTATCCCTTATCTCGCCGTGGTTCCCCTCGCTGGGTTTCAGCCGGGAGATTTCACGGTGCGGGCTATCGCCAAGCAAGGTTCGCAGACGGCTGAGGAAACGGTTTCCTTCACGCTGAGGTAAGGCTAACGTGCCTTTAAAAAAAAAAAGGCCATTCTGCGTCGCAAGATCTCGCTCTTCTACACGACCCGAAACGGTGCCAACGTGGAAGGTTCTTTTCGTGAGCCTCATTCCTGCTTGCGAATGAAATCGTCAATCCCTTCGATTACCTGACGGAGTTGCAGAAACAGGCCAAGGAGGTTTGATGAAATCCAACCAGCGAGTTCGTCGACGCCAATTCCTCCAGGACTCGATGGCAATCCTTGGCGCTGGATCCGTAGCGGCAGACTCCCCTTTGGCGCGGATCCCGCCGTTGGGCGGAGACTCACCCAGCGTGAGCAATGCGATCCAATGGCAACTTCCGGGGACTCTCGATTCCGGGCAACGCGTTTGGATCCTCACTCGGCCGGACGCAAGTTTTCAGGAGCAACTCGCGTCCCGTGAGTTAGCGCGCGGCCTGCGAAACCTCGGCCTGACTCGCGAACCCATCCAGGCGGCCGTGTCGGGTGCCGAACCGGCAACCGCCGATTTTGTCTTCTCTCTGACCATAAGGCGAGAGGATTTCAAGCATCCGGAGGCCTACGCGATCTTGCGGGAACAGGACGAGGGACAACCACTTCGCGCCCGTTTGTCGGGAGCCACCCCGCAGGCGGTCCTCTATGCCGTCTTCGATTTTTTGGAGCATCAGGGAGCATTCTTCGGCTTGGAAGGAGAAGTCTACCCGCTCGATCCGGTCTCGGCTCTGAACCTGCCGTCTGGGAACCAGCCCTGGCAAGCCCAACCGCGGTTCGGCACACGCGGATTGTTGCCTTGGCCGGACTTCTTGAACTGCATTACGGTGTTCAATCGCGAGGAACACCGCGCCTACCTCGAGGCGATGCTGCGCATGCGCTTCAACACGCTCGGCATCCACGTTTATTCCGGCGCCGCGCAGTGGACCGAGTCGTTCCTTTCGTTTGAGTACGCGGGCGTCGGTCATCTGGCCTTTACCGACACGAGTGCCACGAACAGGTGGGGCTACCTGCCGGAGCGCACGTCGCGCTACGGCATGGGCTCCCCTGACTTCTTTGCGGGTGAGGTCTTTGGGTCCGAAGCAACCACGAAAGCCACCAGTTGCTGGGAGGATCAGGAATTGGCCCGGCAACTCTGGGGTGAGTCGTTCCGCTATGCCCAAAAGCTCGGGATACGAACCGGGGTCGGCTTTGAGCCCTACCAGATCCCCGATGAGATCTTCAGGGCTTCCCCGCCAGAAGCGCGTTACGTCTCGCCCAATCCGAAATTGCCCGGGCCGCGCATCGATCCGGAGTCAGTGGCGGCTCGCGACATCCTCGAGGCACGATTGGGGCAGTTGCTGGAGACCTATCCGACGATCGATTACGTATGGCTGTGGGAAGATGAGCAGATGAACTGGGCCAGCCAGAAGGCGAACGTGCCTCTTTCGGTTACCCCCTTCCAGCAAGCTCACGATTTCCTCCAGAGGCACGCCCCTGGAAAACGCCTGGTCATTTCCGGTTGGGGAGGCGTGGTGAGGCACTTCGCCTACTTCCACACGCACCTGCCGGAGGACATTATCTTCACCTCCTTGAACGACAATCTTGGATGGGATCCCGTCAGTGAGGAGTACGGAAAGCTGGGCGGACGGGAGAGGTGGCCGATCCCCTGGTTGGAAGACGACCCGGCGATGTGGCTGCCGCAGTTTCACGTCCACCGCGGAGCTGAAGACGTCGACCGAGCCGAGAAGTTCGGATGCCAGGGACTCCTGGGCATACACTGGCGCCACCGCATCATGGATGCCGACGCCGGCTTCCAGGCCAGACGGTCGTGGGACGGATCGCTTAAGCCTAGCGACTACTTTCGACGATTCGCTGCTGTCCAGGCGCGTGGCCCTCGCGCCGACAAACTAGCCGAGACGCTCGAACGCACCGATCGCGACCGGCTCATCCTCTGCTCTTTCACCGGTAAGATCGAGAAAGGCCACCACGAAATCCGTGAATACACCGGCGACTACGAAGAGGCGTTTCAGTTCTGGAACGAACTACCCAGGAACGAACGCAGGCGTCACGGCGCACGCGGCTACGAACCACCGGAGAAAGTGAAGGCTTCGCAGCTCACCGTTGCGGGAGATGTGCGCGCCTTGGCTGATAACGCGTCGAGCGCCGCCGAACGCGCCCGGCTCGACTACTTCGCGCGCTACCTCGAGTTTCTAACGCCTTACTCGGAATCGTGGTCCCTGGCCGTTCACCTTAACCAAGTCCTCCAGCGAGCTCAAGCCCTGAAGAAGCAAGGCAAGACTGAAATGGCGCGGCAGACGGTGATAGCCGAGGGCGTCCCTCTGTGGATGAAGCTGGCTCGGCTGGTCCGCCAGGCCCTGCTCGGATACCAGAGGGCTGTTAGTGAGCGAAACGAGTTGGGAACGCTCGCCTCGATGCATAACAAGTACGAGCGCCTCGCATTGTTTCGCCTGCGCGCCTCCATGAAGGAGCACCTCGGCGAGTTGCCTTCTGAGGTGGAGAGCCTGTTTCAGGAAGTCCGTCGATCGGACCCCGATGCCGCCCCGTGGGTATTCATTCCCACTCGCCCCTCGCTGCTTGCCAGGGGAGAGACGGTGCGCGTTATTGCTGTGGCCCCCGGGGGCCGGCACGTGGCCGGCGTCACCTTCTTCACCCGAACTGGCGGCTCCGAAACCTGGCATCCTGAACCAATGGACTTGGTCGGGCGGCGCACCTTCGTGTCCGAGCTGGGCCCGGCATTAAGCCCGGGTCCGCTGATCGATTACTATGTCGAAGCAGAGTTCGTGGGGCACCAAGGCCGGGTCCGATCCACAGCGCCGCTCGAAGCTCCGGAGCGCTTTTACGTTGCCACTGTCGTGTGAATTGAGGCCCTTTGAATCACTACAGAACGTAACATTGCGTATGCCGTACGGATCAGCATGGTCACCGCGACCTCACCAACCTCGTGCCTGGCTGCAAGGTTCTCGATGCGCAAATCGATGGACAGCCCGATCCGCGTCGTGGCTGCCATTCTGACTCAAGGGCACTGGCGTGTTTGTGGAACCAGCGGCGGCAAGGGTGGGTGATAATCACACGGTCCCTCTGTTTGCGTGGGCGTCCTGGTTCGTGAGTAAAGGCACTTCGGCACTCGCGAGAATTGACCCACGTCTGCTAATCAGAATGGACCCACCAGCTTTCCGACTAACCGCTGACCCCTCTTCCTGGCACGGTGATGATAAGCACCAATGCCTGACACTCGGAAAAGACCCTGCTGCATTTGCCGCCGATGGTTCCGTCCCGATCCGCGAGTCGGGGTGCGACAACGGGCGTGTCGTCAAGCGGAGTGCCAAGCGGCCCGCCGCCGCCAGACCCAAGCCTCCTGGCGGAAGCGGAATCCGGATTACTTTATCGCTCGCCGCATTCAGGAACGGGGCGCGCTTCGCCAGCCGCCAGAACCCCTCCGCTTGCCTGCTCCTTTAAGCCAACTTCCCTGGGATATCGCGCAAGACCAGTTCGGGGTTCAAGGCGCTGATTTCATAGGGGTTATGGGAGCACTCCTGCTGCACGCCACGCAAGACCAGTTCCGGGCTTATCGCCTTGATGCCACGGCAGTTGCGGACCCACTTCCCCCGCCGAGCCCGCAAGACCAGATTCCGCTTCGTCCAGACTAACCCTCGCCATCGTAAGGGAGCTGGGGATGCAACTGGAGTTCCACCAACTCGATCGGCGCTGGGAGCATCTGCGGGTCCGCCATCCCGCTCGGCAACGGCGCTTGCTGGCCTCGCTGGCCGAGGCGGGACAGCAGACGCCGATCGTGGTGGTGGCGGCCGAAGGCCAAGCGGACCGCTATGTGGTCATCGACGGCTACAAGCGTCTGGCGGCGCTCCAACAACTGGGTCGGGACACCGTGGAAGCCGTGGTCAGGCCGCTGCGCGAAGCCGAGGCGCTGGTGCTGGACCGCTCGCTGCGCTTCTCCCCACACGAGACCGCCCTGGAACAAGGCTGGCTGCTGGCGGAGTTGGAGCAGCGCTACGGCTATGGACGAGAGGAGTTGGCGCGTCGCTTTGATCGCAGCCTCAGTTGGGTGTCGCGGCGGCTGGCCCTGGTCGATCTCCTGCCGGAGGCCATCCAGCAGCAAGTGCGGGAGGGCAAAATCTCCGCCCACGTCGCCATGAAGTTCCTGGTGCCGGTAGCCCGCGTCAGCCTGGAAGACTGCCAGCGGATGGCCGCTGTGTTCGCTCAGCATCACTGCGACACGCGGCAAGCCGGGCAACTGTACGCCGCCTGGCGCGCCGCCTCGCCCTTGGTCCGCCAACGCCTTCTCGACCAGCCCGAGCTGTTTTTCAAAGCCCAGAGTCAGACCGAAGCCAAGGTTTCTTCCTTAGAGGCGGCCGCACTGCTGCGCGATCTGGAGATGGCGGCCGCGATCGTTAACCGCGCCTATCGGCGACTGGCCGGAGCAGGAGCCGAGGAGATGGACCGCCCGCAACGCCAAGCGGCGCGCCGGCAGATCGAACACCTTCGCCAGCAACGGAACCGTTTGGCGGAACGCCTCCCCCAGGAGCAAGAACCCTATGTTGAGCCCATCCCAACGGACCACCATTCTGGAACTGAACGCCCAGGGAGTGAGCAAGCGCCAGATCGCGCGGGTGCTGGGCATCTCCCGCCTGGCGGTGCGCCGCGTCCTGGGTTCGAACTCCGCCCAGGTGCCGGAAGTCCACCGTCCCGAGAAGGCCGAACCCTATCGGCAACAGATCCTGGAGCTGTTCGCCACCTGCAAGGGGAATCTGGTGCGAGTCCATGAGGAACTCACCGCCTCGGGTGCGGTCTTGTCCTATCCCTCTTTGACGGCCTTCTGTCGCCGGCATGGCATCGGGCAAGCGCCCCCCGTGTCCGCCGGCCAATATCACTTCGAGCCGGGGGAAGAGATACAGCACGACACTTCTCCGCACGAGGTCGAACTGGGGGGCAGGAAGCGCAAGGTGCAGACCGCCTCGGCCGTGTTGTGTTACTCGCGGATGCTGTTTTTCCAGGGTTACCCCACCTTTCAGCGTTTTGACTGCAAGGTGTTTCTCACCGACGCCCTGCGTTACTTCTCCGGCGCCCCGGCGCGCGTCATGATCGACAACACCCATGTGGTGGTGCTGCGCGGCACCGGACGCGAGATGGTGCCGGTGCCCGAGATGGCCGCCTTGGCCGAACGTTTCGGTTTTCACTTCGTGGCCCATGCGATCGGTCATGCCAACCGCTCGGCGCGCGTGGAGAGGCCCTTCGGGTTCATCGAGAACAACTTCCTGGCCGGACGCACTTTCTCCAATTGGGAAGATCTGAATCAGCAGGCGCGCCAGTGGTGCGACAAGGTCAACTCGACCTACAAGAAACATCTCCGGGCGGTTCCCCGCGAGCTCTTCGCGGTGGAGCGGCTGCACCTGAAGCCGCTGCCCGCCTGGATTCCGGAGGTCTATCGGTTGCACCAGCGCCTGGTGGACATCGAGGGCTACGTCGCCTTGCACACCAACCGCTACTCGGTTCCCCTCGCCTGGATGGGCCGCCGGGTGGAGGTGCGCGAGACCAAAGACCAGATCGAGATTCAACTCGATGCCCGCCACCTGGTCCGCCACCGCCGTCTCGCCGAGGCGGAGCAGCAGCGGATTCTGCTGCCCGAGCACCGCCCGCCGCGCGGCCAAGGCCTGCCGCGTCCCGATCCCCATCCCGAGGAGAAGGCCATTCTGGCGGCCGTGCCCGAGCTGGCCGAGTACCTCGCGGCTCTGAAACAGCGCGGCCGCAAAGTGGTCACCCTTGCCCTGCGCCAACTCTGGCGCCTGGTGCGGGAGTATCCCCGTGAACCGCTGCTGGCGGCGGTGCGGGAAGCCGCCCGTTACGGTCTCTACGATCTGGACCGACTGGAACGGATGATCCTGCGCCGCGTGGCGCGCGAATACTTTCTCCTCAAGGACGGTCAAGAAACCGATGACTGAAGAACTGGAACAACTCCTGAAGAATCTCAAGCTGCGGCGCATCCTGGAGATCTACGAGGAACAGCTTCGTGCCGCCGAAAAGGAAGACGCCCCTTACTCGGAGTTACGCCCGTCTGGTGCGCGCCCAGTGGCACGCCCGGCAGGAAAGCGCACTGGAGTGGCGCATCCGCCGCGCCAACCTGCCCGAGCGCTGGTCGTTGGAGACCTTTCCCTTCGCCCGCCAACCCGGCGTCAGCCGCAAACAGATCCGCACCTTTGCCGAACTGGAGTTCATCGCCAAGGCGGAGAATATCGTGCTGGTCGGTGAAACCGGAAGAGGCAAAACGGGACTCGCTTGTGGTCTGCTGCGGAAGGCTTTGGAGAACGGCTACCGCGGTCAGTTCGTCCGCGCCCAAGATCTCTTCGACGAAATGTATGCCTCCCTGGCGGATCGTTCCACCCGACAGTTGCTCAAACGCCTGGCGCGACTGGACGTTTTGCTGATCGATGAGCTCGGCTACCTCAACTTAAAGCCCGAGCAATCGAACATCTTCTTCAAGCTGATGGAAGAGCGCTACCGCCAACATTCCACGATTATCACCACGAACTTGTTACGCACTGCAGCGCGTAACAAGTTTTGGACTAAACCGCTTCGCGGTAGGTGCTCCCCAAGCTCCTCTTCATGCCTCTGTTCTGCGTTCTGCCTGAGATTTCACACTCGTGCTAAGCCCCTCTTTCGGAAGTATCGTGTGGTTGTTTGCGG
>Ga0335078_10013669_pt1 | contig 12033 bp, 9 predicted proteins | sample Lox_Sample_32_FD_206711 | JGI IMG/M metagenome (GOLD analysis project Ga0335078, IMG submission 206711) | Soil microbial communities from Loxahatchee National Wildlife Refuge, Florida, United States - Lox_Sample_3.2 | ecosystem: Environmental > Terrestrial > Soil > Wetlands | place: USA: Florida... | reverse complement strand
CGAGTCGCGCAGAAGGCCGGCTTCACCCTGGAAGGCACCTTGCGCCGTGCCTCCCTGGAGGAAGACGGCCTGCATGATGTCGCCGTCCTCGGCCTACTCGACAACGACATCTAGCCGAAACCCACGCGGGAAAGGTTCACCGGAAACGACAAGATGACTGACGCAAGAGTCCGTCCTGCTGTGACACAGATATCGGTGCGTCGTCCCCGTTTGGGACTAATATCACGAAATAACACTATTGTGGCTAGATCGCTCCGCACCGTGAATCACGATCATGGCTGCCTGGTACCGGCCGATATCCGCTCCTGGCTGCCGCCGACTCACCTGGCCTGGCGGATCATCGCCGTGACCGGCTGGATCGGCCGGGTTCGCCGCAGCTGACTGGCCGACGGGCAAGGGCAGGCGCCTGTATCCATCCATTACTCGGTGCATGGTCCCTGAGCTGGGATTTGGCTCGGTAGACGCGTAGCGGCTCTTGCCCGCTGCTGTCAGCCCGACTGCGGAGCGGCCGACTGGTCACGCCGAAAACACCGCTGGCCTGGCACCGCTGTCTCGGTAATGAACATCCACATCACCCCGCCCTGGCAGCGGCCGCCAGCCCGGGTAACCGGTCCGTTTCGTTCAGAGCTGGGCCGACAGGTGGCTGCCGGCGAGCCGGTAACCGTCCAGCGACCGGACCCAGCGCAGCGGGCCGGCTGCGGTGGACGGCGCCGTTCCGCTGGTGAGCAGGATGCATTCCGTGCCTGGCTGCCGCTGCCTTGATGCCCGGCCGGGGCGTGGAGCCCGCCTGCCACGCGGGTTATGACGACTGCCACCCAGCGGCCGGGTAGCCGACGGAACGCAGGTACTGGCGAGCCTGTACCACGGCGGCATCGACATCGGGCAGGCGGAGGCCGACGATGTAGTCGTCGGGGTTCCCGTGACCGTCGGTGTCATAGCTGAGCACCCAGCCGGATCGCCAGCCGCGGCCGATCGGGTAGTGCTCATGCCAGACGAGCATGGGCGTCAGCATGCCGTCGAATACCAGGTCGCCCGGATCCAGGTCATCCTGGAACAGTCGGCCGCCCGGATCGGCCGGGACGATCACCCGGACAACGGGCAGTTCGTCCTCACGGAGCTGGCCAATCTGGCCGGCGGGGTTCGTCATGACGAACTCCAGCGTATTTGCTGCGAGACATCATGAACCGGACCGCCTGGCCGCGGCCGGTGAAGCCTCCAGCGGATCAGGCGTAGGACGGCCTCAAGATTCGTCGATCAAGAGCTTGACGCTGAGTGATGTGCAAGGGCAGGAGAACACGCACAGTCCCGCCGTAGCTGGCGCCAAGTCCCAGTCGGCCAACATGCCGTCTGAGCCGCACCCGAACGGCCGATCTGTGCGGAAGTCGGCCTGGGGCGGCAAGCCTGGCCGTCTGCAGGGCCCTCGGTCATGATCCAGCAGACACCGCCCTATCCGGCCCGTGATCTCATCTGCGGTTCAGCACCCTCTATATCGACACCGCCGTCAAACGGCTCGCCGACGACGGCTTCCCCGTCACCGGCGCCCTGCTCGCCCGCCTCTCGCCCATCCAGTTCGACCACGTCAAGTTCCTCGGCCGCTACGCCTTCACCCGTACTCCGGCCCCCGGCGCACGCTCGCTGGGCGACCCGCACACCGCCGGGGAGGAGTGAACCTGCCGCCAGACGCTCCACGTCATCGGCCCGGGAGTCGTGCCCGCTTCGACGCCGTGACCGCGCCGGGAGGCCGGCGTGCGCATGGGCGGATCCCTAGTGTGACCCGGATCACTTATTACACGACACATGTGTCGTGTAATATATTCGGTATGAACCCTTCGGAGAAGACTCCGACCCTGGCCTTCATCCCCTGCTTCTCCGGCGCTCAGTGGAGCGCCGGGCAGCTCGCCCCCTGCGGTGACGCGCCCACGGCCATGCTCCCGGGCATCCCCGACGCCCGGGAGGTCACGCTGCCGCGCACTGGCCACATGGTCCGCTTCTCCCGCCTGGTCACCTGCGCCGCGGCGGTCAGGGACTTCCTCGCCGCCATTCCGACCGCCCGGCAGGCCGCCCGTGCGTAGGGCCGAACACCTGCGGTTCGCGATCCTGGCAGCCCAGCGCGAAGGCAACCGGCTGCTGACCCAGGCCCTCAAACCCCACGGCATCACCCCGTCGCAGGCCGAGGTGCTGCGCCTGCTCCAGCAGCACGGCACCTTGAGCCTGAACGGGCTCGGGCAGCTCCTGGTGTGCGAGAGCGGCACCAACCCCAGCCGGCTGGTCGACCGTGTCGTCGCGGCCGGGCTGGTCGAGCGCCGCACCGACGCCGCGGACCGCCGCTACCTCCACCTCAGCCTCACCCTCGAGGGCCGCCGCCTGGCCACCGAGGTCGCCGGCATCGAAGAGCTCCTCTACGCCGCATTGGACGCCGCCGGCGAGGGCCTGGAGGTCGACGCGATGCTCGCGTTCCTGCACAACTTCATCGACGCCCTGCCCTCGGGCAAGGCCCTCAGCAAACGCCTGGCCCCGGCTGACGCCACGACCCGCACGCGACCCGCCGGCCGCGCGCCAAGGAAGGAAACGACCATGCAATTCGAGAACACCCTGACCATCAACACGCCCGCCGGCAAGGTCTTCGCCTACCTCGCGCAGCCCGAGAACCTCCCGCGCTGGAACTACGCGCTCGAGACCACCGAGCAGACCTCCCCGGGACCGGTCGGGATCGGAACGACCTACCGCCAGACCCGCACGCTCCCGCGCCCGGCCGAGGAGCACTTCCGCATCACCGAGTACGACCCCCCGAACCTGCTCACCATCGACGGCGACTTCGGCCCGTTCACCGGAACCGCCACCTACCAGCTGACCCCGCTTGACCAGCACACCACCCAGCTTGTCAACACCTTCCACCTCAGCGCCACCGGAGCCCTCAAGGCCGCCGCCGCGATCGCCGGCCCCCAGGTCAAACACGCAGTCGCGAAGAACCTCGACGTCCTGAAGAACATCCTCGAAACCCGATGAACCCCCGCGCCCCCCGACTGCCCGCGCGCACAGCCGGCTGGCAGCGCAGGGGGATGGTGCCGGAAAACGACCGCCTGCCGGCAACGGACGGCGGCCATAGTGGAAAGCGGACGGCTCGAGGCGTTCAGCGACGGCGTGTTTGCCGTGGCCATAACCCTGCTGGCCCTGAACCTGGCCATCGGCGGCCCGGGTCCGCACCAGCCGACGCTGGCCGCGAAGCTAGCCGATCACTGGCCGGCCGTCGCTGCCTATGCCGTCAGCTTTGCCGCCGTCGGGATCATCTGGGTCAACCACCACGCACTGTTCAGGAACATCTCCGAGATCGACCGGACGCTCTTGTTCGTCAACCTCCTGTTGCTGTTCTTCGTCGTCTCCATCCCGTTCGCCACCGCTACCATCGCCGCCTACCTGCGCGCAGGCACCGGCGATGCGTCGCTGGCCGCGGCGCTGTATCTAGGCGTGCTCGAGGGCATGTCGATCTGCTTCACGCTGATGTTCTGGTGGGCTATCCGGCACGACCACCTGAAGGCCGCGCTCTCCGCGCGGGACGCCCGGCAGGCCACGATCCGGTTCGGCCTCGGCAGCCTGATCTACATCGCGGGCATCGGCATCGCGTTCGTCAGCGCGCCGGCCTCGCTGCGCTGGTCGGGCTCGTCGCTGTTTATTACATCTTCGAGCAGACGCCGGTCCGCCCGCAGGCCTCGCGCGAGCAGGGCGGCCCCGGTACCGCGGCTGGTGCTAGCCCGATCCGGTCCGGACCCGACGATAACAGCGGCCAGGGCCAAGGTTAGGGCTGCCCGAAGACTGCCCTGGCTTGGCGTGAGGCCCGGCGAGCGGGCCGCCGGACGCGCAGACCGTCGAAGGCGACCGCGCAGACCGCCTCCTTCGATCAGGTCCGCCGGCCGCGCTGCCAACAGCTCGCTCGCCAGGCGATCCTGCTCGCCCGGGCCGGCTTCGAGCTCGGTGACGGCTGGCGGCAGCCGGCCCGCAACACCGTCCGGCGGCTCATCCCCGCCGGTCCCACGATCAAGGCAGGCGCCCGCATCACGCACTGGACACCCCCCCAATAGCACGCGACCCCAGCCAGCACGACTGCCCGGCCTCGCGCCGAACCAGCAGCTCTGCGCCGCTGATCCAGATGCACCACGACTCAAACGCAGAGGCGCCGATTCGGCGATCCGGATCGCTCATGTGCTGGACAAGCGGTGACGCATCGTGACAATCGCTAGTTACGGCTGCCGCGCGATATCCGCCGATCTGGGCGCCAGCTCCCGTTTCCCGGCATCGCGTTCGCGCCGCGCCGAGCCGACGGTTCTGTGCTGTAGTGCTGCGGCAGGCGGGTGTCCTGGATAACGCGCCTTAGAGGTCGCGCGGATTGGTGCGATCTGCGGGGCTTCGGCGTGTCCTGAGACGAGACAGGCACAGGTCCGTGATCATCGGAGTTCTCTACGCTCTGTGATCACGGGAGTCCCTGTGCCTGCCATCCCATCATGGCTGCTGGAACCGCTATGGGACCAGTTCGCCGCGCTGCTGCCCGACCGGCCTGTCTATGATCCGGCTCACCCGCTGGGCTGCCACCGGCCGCGGATCGCCGACCGGATCATTTTCGAAAAGCTGATCCAGATTCTGCGGTTCGGCTGCTCGTATGACTCGATCGCCGACTGCACCTGCTCGGCTACCACGATCCGGGAGCGCCGCGACGAGTGGATCAAGGACGGGATCTTCGCGAAGCTGAAGCAGATTGCCCGCGATTCCTATGACCGCATCGTCGGCCTGGCCCTGGAGGACATCGCCGTCGACGGGTGCATCACCAAGGCCCCCGGGGGCGGGGAATGCGCAGGCCGCAGCCCTGTCGACCGCGGCAAATCCGGCATGAAGCGATCCAGCATGGTTGGCGGGCACGGCATCCCGCTGGACCGGGTACTGGCCCCGGCGAACCGGCACGACTCCCCGCTGCTGGCCGCCACGCTGGACAAACTAGACGAGCTCGGCCCGCTGCCCGATCAGATCCGGGTTCACCTCGACGCCGGGTACGACTCGCAGAAGACCCGTGAAGAGCTCGCCACCCGGAAGATGACCGGGGAAATCGCCCATAAGGGCGACAAAGCCCCCATTCAGGCCGGCCAGCGCTGGCACGTCGAGCGGACGAACGCCTGGCACAACGCGTTCAACCGGCTGCAGCGCTGCTACGAACGGCGCGAGGAAGTCATCGACGCGTTCTTCGACCTTGCCGACGCCATCATCACCGTCCGTAGCCTGATCCGCCAGGCATGGACCGCTTACCGGTGGAATGGCCGCCCGGCGCGACGACCATGATCACTCACCTATCCGCGTGCCCTCTTAGGGGCGGTCGGACGATCGCGACGATCACCGTTGCCGCTCCCACGATGTACCCGCTCGAAGCGTTGCCCGGCGACGTCAACGTGCGGGACAGCGAAAAGATAGCCGAGGTCGCGTGCGAGGTTCCCGTGGCCGCGCGGACGATCGAGGAGGGGGCTTCAGCCCCAATGACGGCCGTCCGTCTGTTCTCTCGCCGACGAGCAGCTCCAGGTGCTGGAGGGCTTCGTCGGCCGCTAGTACATACAGCTGCACTCGCTCGGGCGCGCATCCCTGGCCGATTTCTCGATCCCGGGGGCCCGGAGAGGCGGCTTCGCTGAGATCATCGAGAGTAGGACCACATGGTCAGAAGGTGGCTGATGGGCGAAGCCATGCCGCAAGAGAGCAACCGGATCACGCTCAAGCGCGACGTGCGCGACCGGTTCGGCCTGCGGGTTCCGAACGTGCATTTCAACGACCACCGGAACTACTTGGCGATGAGCGAACGCCCCTACGTCGCGGGCGGGTCGGTCTACGGCGCCGCGATGCGACGCGCACGTTCCGGGTCCGGGCCATATCCCGCTGGTCACAACCCCGATACCGCTCGCATCTGCGCGCAGCCGGAGGGCGGGCATCTGAAACGAGTTCGGCCGCGCGCCGGATGTGCCGAACCTGTTCGTGTCCGATGGCAGCGTGATGAACACCGAGGCGGCAGCGAACGCGGCGCTGACGGTAGTCGCGCGGCGCCGACCTCACCGAGGCACTGCTGATGGAGAGCGGTCTTCACGTACCGGGTCCGCCGGGTGGTTTGCGCGGGCGGGCGAGTGAGTGCGCGTTGCTGGATGACTTGGTCTCGGCGATCCGCCGTGGCGAGAGCCGATCGGTGGTGCTACGGGGCGAGGCTGGGATTGGGAAGACGGCGCTGTTGGAGTATCTCGTCACGTCGGCGTCAGATCTGAGGGTCGTACGGGCGGTGGGGGTGGAGTCGGAGATGGAGCTCGCGTTCGCCAGCTTGCATCAGTTGTGCGGACCGTTGCTCGATCGCATCGAGGAGCTGCCGGCTCCGCAGCGTCGCGCGCTGGAGACCGTGTTCGGGCTGAGCGACGGGACCGCGCCGGACCGCTTTCTCGTCGGGTTGGCGGTGCTGAGTTTGTTCGCGGCAGAGGCGGAGCAGCGTCCGCTGCTGTGTGTCGTCGATGATGCACAGTGGCTGGATCGGGCTTCCGCGTTGACGCTGGCCTTTGTCGCTCGCCGCCTGCTCGCTGAGCGGGTGGGGCTCGTGTTCGCAGCGCGTGAACCGGGCTTGGAGCTCCAGCACGTGGACGGGCTGGATGTGCGCGGCTTGCGCAACGGTGATGCCCGTGCACTGCTGCGCTCGACGCTGCGGTTCAAGCTGGATGAGCGCGTCCTTGACCGGATCATCGCGGAGATGCGCGGAAATCCGTTGGCGTTGCTTGAGTTGCCACGCGGATTGACGGCGGCGCAGCTGGCTGGAGGCTTCGGCCTGCCGGAGGCGCAAGCAATGTCGGGGCGGATCCAGGAGAGCTTCGTACGACGTGTCAGCGCGGTCTCCGACGATGCGCGGCGTCTGTTGCTGCTTGCGGCGGCAGAACCCATCGGTGATCCGCTGCTTCTGCTGCGTGCTTCGGAGCAACTCGGCATCGCGGTATCGGCGGTTGATGCGGAAACCGATGGGCTCCTGGCCCTGAGCCAGCGCGTGACCTTCCGCCATCCGCTGGTGCGCTCCGCCGTATACCGAACAGCGACCAGAGAGCAACGCCGGGAGATCCATCTGGCCCTGGCAGAGGCGACCGACCGCAGCGTCGACCCCGACCGTCGCGCGTGGCATCTGGCCACAGCCGCAGCGGGGCCGAACGAGCCGGTCGCCGTGGCGCTCGAGCAGTCCGCCAGCCGTGCGCAGGCGCGCGGCGGCCTGGCCGCGGCAGCCGCGTTCCTGCATCGCTCTGTCGTTTTGTCGGGCGATCCCGAGCAGCGGGTGCGGCGTGGGCTTGCCGCTGCCCGAGCAAGCTTGCATGCCGGCATCATTGAAGGCGCGCTCGAGCTTCTGGCGTTGGCCGAGGCCTCGACGCCAGACGAGCTGCAGATGGCGCATGTGGAGTTGCTCAGGGGTCAGATCGCGTTCGCGTCGAGCATGGGGACCACTGCGCCGGCACTGCTGTTGAAAGCTGCCCAACGCCTTGAGCGGCTCGACCCCGAGCTCGCGCGCGAGACCTACCTCGACGCGTGGGGAGCTGCGCTGTTCGCCGGTCGCCTGGCCTCCGCCGGCAGCCTGGTCGAGGTATCCCGTGCCGCCACATCGGCTCCGCGGCCGACCCGCCCGCTCCGTCCATCCGATCTGCTGCTCGATGGGCTCACCACCTTCGTCACGGAAGGACATGCCGCGGCGGCGCCAGTGCTGAGGCGGGCAACGGCCGCGTTTGCGGACGAAGCGTCACCGGGCCAGGAGAACTTCCGCTGGGGCTGGATGACGACAATCCCGCCCAATATCCTCTGGGATGAGGACAGCTGGCATGCCATCAGCGCGCGCAATCTCAAGGAGGCCCGCGACGCGGGCGCGCTGGCCCGACTGCCGATCGACCTGGCCGACTGGGGAATCTTCGTCGCGTGGTGCGGCGACTTTGGCGCTGCTGCCGTCGCGATCGCCGAGGCCGAAGCGATCACAAAGGCGACTGGGACCCACATTGCACCCTATGCCCAGCTGTTGCTTGCCGCGCTCCGAGGCCAAAGGGACGCCTTGCCATTGATCGAGTCCACGATCCGTGACGCCGGAACAGGCGGTCAGGGGCTTAGCGTCCAGTGGGCCGAGTGGGTGAGCGCAATCCTTTTCAACGGGCTTGGCCGCTACGACCGGGGGCTCGCCTCGGCCCAGCGAGCGGCCGAGGAGACGCCGCACCTCCACGTCACCCCCTGGGCACTGACTGAGCTGATCGAAGCGGCGGTCCGCACCGCGAGGGCCGACCTCGCGGCCGGTGCGCTCGAGCGCGTGATGGCGGCCACCGCGCCCTCCAGCACCGACTGGGGCAGGGGAATGGAAGCGCGCTGCCGGGCACTCTTGAGCGAGGGTGAGAGCGCCGAGCGCCTGTATCGCGAGGCGATCGAGAGGCTGGCAAGGACCCGGCGGCGTCCCGAGCTCGCCCGGGCTCATCTGCTCTACGGGGAGTGGTTGCGCCGCGAGAACCGCCGGGTCGACGCACGCGTCCAGCTTCGTGCCGCCCACGACCAGTTCGCGTCGATCGGGATGGAGGCATTCGCCGAGCGGGCCAGGGGTGAGCTGCTTGCGACGGGGGAGAAAGTGCGCAAGCGGACCGTCGCGACGCGCGACGTTCTCACCGCCCAGGAGCTGCAGATCGCGCGCCTGGCCCGCGAGGGCCTATCGAATCCGGACATCGGTACCCGGCTCTTCCTCAGCCCGCGGACCGTGGAGTGGCATCTGCGCAACGCGTTCACCAAGCTCGGGATCCACTCGCGCCAGGAGCTGACGCACGCGCTGTCGAGCTCCGGGTGATCACCGCCTGAACTCAGCCCTCGGAGAAGCCCCTGTACCCGCGCAGGTGCGTGAGAGCGCGGGAGGTTCTGTCGCGTCGGCCGCGTTCCGCCCGGGCAGAAGGCACCGACGCGGCAGCGTCATTGAACGGCAACGGTGCGAATGCCTCGCGGATCCGGGCGGGCGCGGCCGGCAGCCGGGCCGGTTGCGGTGCGTTCGGTCACGGACGCGTAGCAAGACAGCAAGAACGATCGGGCGTATCTCCCTGCGGATGGAACTTCGTGCTCTCCGGGAACTCGGTGATCGGAAATGCCGCGGAGCACCCAGGGTGCAGCCCAGGGAGCACCCAGGGTGCAGCCCCGGGGACCAATCCCAGGGTCTCGACGGAGGCGAGTTTCTCACCCGGCGCTCACGCTTGCAGTCATCACCACGTCACCAAGGAGGACCCACATGGCTACCACCGAGAACCCAGCGGGCGCGACGGCGATCCGGCCGTTCACGGTCGAGATCCCTGATCCGGAAGTCGAGGACCTGCGTGCGCGCATCGTGGCGACGCGTTTGCCCGAGAAGGAGCCCGTCAAAGATGCTTCGCAGGGCGTGCAGCTGGCGACGATGCAGGCACTCGTGCGGTACTGGGGCACCGAGTACGACCTTCGCAGGATCGAGACGCGGCTGAACGCCCTGCCGCAGTTCCTGACTGAGATCGACGATCTCGATATTCACTTCATCCACGTCAAGTCGCGTCATGAGAACGCGTTGCCGGTGATCCTCATCCACGGCTGGCCTGGCTCGATCGTCGAGATGCTGAACGTCGTCGGCCCGCTTACCGACCCGACCGCATACGGCGGTAGCGCCGAGGACGCGTTCGATGTGGTGATTCCGTCGATTCCGGGCTACGGGTTCTCCGGCAAGCCGACGAGCAGCGGCTGGGGTCCCGACCGCGTCGCCAGTGCCTCGCTTGAGCTGATGAAGCGGCTCGGCTACACGCGCTTTGTGGCGCAAGGGGGCGACTGGGGCGCGGTCATCGCAGATCTGATGGGCGTGCAGGCACCTCCGGAGCTGCTCGGCATCCACGTCAACATGCCGGGCATTCTTCCGCCCGAGATCGCGCAGCGGTTCGCGCCGGTGAATGTCGCTCCGGCGCCGGCCGGGCTCTCGGCCGACGAGCAACGTTGCTATGAGGACCTGAGCGACGTGTACACGAAGGGCATCGGCTACGCCATCCAGATGCTCCTGCATCCGCAGACGCTCTACGGAATCGCCGACTCGCCCGTCGGGCTGGCCGCCTGGATGGTCGACCACGACGCCCGCAGCTACGAGGACATCACCCACGCGTTCGTCGACGGACGCCCTGTCGGCAACCTCACGCGGGACGAGGTCCTGGACAATATCACCCTTACCTGGCTCACGAACACGGGCATCTCCTCGGCTCGCCTCTATCACGAGAACGCGCATGGGTTCTTCGACGCCAAGGGCGTCTCGTCGGTGCCGGTCGCAGTGAGCGTCTTCCCCAGGGAGCTCTACCAGGCACCACGGAGCTGGACAGAGCAGGCCTACCCCAACCTGATCTACTACAACGTGGTCGACCGCGGCGACCACTTCGCAGCCTGGCAGGAGCCTCAACTCTTCTCAGAGGAGGTTCGTGCGGGGTTCCGGTCCCTTCGGTAGATGACCATGTTCGAGGATCTGCAGATGCCCTCGCTGGACGGGGCGGCCGAGTGGCTCAACTCCGAGCCACTCGGCCCCGCCGAGCTGAGCGGGCACGTCGTTCTGGTGGACTTCTGGACACTGACGTGCATCAACTGGCTGCGCACCGAGCCGTACATCCGGGCGTGGTCGCAGGCTTACCGCAACGACGGCCTCGTCGTCATCGGGGTCCACACACCAGAGTTCTCCTTCGAACACGAGATCGACAGCGTCCGCCACGCGATCAGGGAGCGAGAGATCGACTACCCGGTCGCGGTCGACAACCACTACGGTGTCTGGAGCGCGTTCGACAACCATTACTGGCCGGCGCTCTATTTCATCGACGCCGAAGGCATCATCCGCGACCACCACTTCGGCGAAGGACGCTACGAGCAATCCGAGCGCATCATTCAGCGATTGCTCGGCGTGCAGCGCGAACTCGTCTCCGTCGAAGGGCGCGGCGTCGAGGCGGCAGCCGACTGGAACCGCCTCCAGACGCCAGAGACATATCTCGGCTACGGGCGCAGCGAGCGCTTCACGCCAGCCGACGGTGCCACACTCGAGCCGCGCGCCTACGAGCTACCAAAGCAGCTGCAGGTCAACCACTGGGCGCTCGCCGGCCACTGGACGATCGGGCGCGAGAATGTCGCCCTTGACCACGCTGGCGGCAGCATCGCCCTCCGGTTCCACGCGCGCGACGGACATCTCGTGCTATCCGCAGGAGCGCGACGGCAGATCCCCTTCCGCGTACTCCTTGATGGCGAGGCCCCGGGCCCGTCAGCAGGTGTCGACGTCGACGAGGACGGAAAAGGCGTGGTTCGGGACGGCCGCCTGTATCAGCTTGTACGCCAGCGTGACGGGGTCCGCGAGCGAACGCTCGAGATCACCTTCCACGAGTCCGGCGCCGAGGCGTACGCATTCACCTTCGGGTAAGGCGCCCGCCTCCAGACAAGGCGAGGCTAGCGGGTATCGCCCCGGAGTCGTCAGCCCGACCCGCTTTTGCCCCGCGACGAGTATCTCGGCCGGCAGAAGCCCAGCCTCGCTTCGCGCGGAAAGCGTGCATCGCCTGCCGAAGAGTTCGGCTGTGCCACTGAGGGATCGTCTACCGAGACGGCTGAGTAACCAAGACCGTTCCCGTGCCGGGCACCCGGAGGCCACCAGAGCGTTCGTGATTACGAGCGAGCCTTGAGCTGGAACCAGCCGGGTACGTACCCCACGGCTCCGCGTGCCGAGGCTGAGAGCCGCCCGAACGTGCTGATCTGTACTCCAGGCGGCGATGGCATCCGCCCGCCCAGACCGCCAAATAATCGGCGTTCGGGGCGAAGTCGAACCAAGAAATGAGATGACACTCTGTAACTAGCGGAGGCAGGAGTCTAAAGGGGCGCTGTCGGGTTGCCGCGAGCGTGGCCGTCGGGTTGGCAGCCGATGGCTCATGACGGCCAGCGCGACCGGAGGACTTCGGGTACGCCGTCCACGGACCCCGGGCCGAGCAGGGCCAGCTGGAGGATGTAGCCGGCCAG
>Ga0335078_10013668_pt1 | contig 12034 bp, 12 predicted proteins | sample Lox_Sample_32_FD_206711 | JGI IMG/M metagenome (GOLD analysis project Ga0335078, IMG submission 206711) | Soil microbial communities from Loxahatchee National Wildlife Refuge, Florida, United States - Lox_Sample_3.2 | ecosystem: Environmental > Terrestrial > Soil > Wetlands | place: USA... | reverse complement strand
GGTCGCCTCGTCGGCGCCGTCGATCGAGACCTGGATCTCGTTGGCGTCGCTGTCGACCAGCTTGCGGGCATTGTCGGCGAGATGCAGCAGCGACGCGTTGGTCGTCGTGCGCACCCAGATGCGCTGGGCGCGGGCATAGCGGATCATGGCGAAGAACGCGTCGCGCTGGAGCGTCGGCTCGCCCATGCCCTGCAGCTTGATCTCGACCAGGCCGTATTGCTCGTCGATCAGCTGCTGAAAGGCGGCGAGCGGCATGTCCGCCGCGCGGCGCCCCTTCGGCCACTCGCTGACCGGGCACATCGTGCAGGCGAAATTGCAGCGGCTGACGTTCTCGATGTCGAGCTTGATCGGCAGGTAGGCGACGGTCGCCGAGCGCCGGACCGCGCGCTGATAGAGCGCGTAGTTGGCCCGGCAGCGCGCATCGCCGGCGAGCCGCCGGGCGCGCTCGCGCCGGTACGCGGCGAGGCCGGCCGCCGGCTCGGGCGGCGGCAGCGCGGTGACCGAATCCAAGCGCATGATCCTGAGTGCCCGATAACGCGCCGCCCGGGGTTGATCTAGATCAACGCCCGGTCGTGCTCGCGCGCGGGCCTCGGTCGTGCTCGCGCGCGGGCCTCAGTCGTGCTCGCACACGGGCCTCAGTCGTGCTCGCGCACGGGGCCGCGGGTGTCTTTGGTGCGCGCGCGAAGGCGCTTGCTGTCGAGCCGGCGCTGCTTGGCGGCCCTGCCGGGCCGGGTCTTGACCCGCTTCTTGGGGCGCACGGCGGCCTGGCGCAACAGCTCGACCAGGCGGTCGTAGGCGTCCTGGCGGTTGCGTTCCTGCGAGCGGAAGCGCTGCGCCTCGATCACCACCACGCCGTCCTTGGTCAGGCGCGAGCCGGCGATCGCGGCGAGGCGCCGGCGCACGTCCTCGGGCAATGCCGCGCCGCGCGCATCGAAGCGCAGCTGGACCGCGCTCGACACCTTGTTGACGTTCTGGCCGCCCGGCCCGGACGCGCGCACGAAATCGAGAGTGATGTCGCGCTCGTCGATCGCGAGCTCGTCGGTGATCCGGATCATGGCGCCGGCAGCTTAGGCGACCGGCGCCGGGCGCGACAGCGCGGCGCGTCCTACGACAGCGCGGCGATCTCGGTCACGCGCTCGGAGGTCGCCGCGGCGCGGTGGTCCTTGGCGAGCACGGTGTAGACCGCGGGCAGCACGAACAGGGTGAAGAGCGTCCCGATCGACATGCCGGCGACGATCACGAGGCCGATCGAGAACCGGCTGACCGCGCCGGCGCCGCTCGCCAGCAGCAGCGGGATCAGGCCGACCACCATCGCCGCGGTGGTCATCAGGATGGGCCTCAGACGCACGCGCGCGGCGCGCTCGATCGCGCGACGCCGGTCGAGCCCTTCGCGCAGCTGCACCTGGTTGGCGAACTCGACCATCAGGATGCCGTGCTTGCTGATCAGCCCGACCAGGGTGACGAGCCCGACCTGCGTGTAGATGTTGATCGTCGTACCGGGCACCGGGATGCCCATGAAGTTGCCGTCGATCAGGAACAGCGGCATCAGGGCGCCGCAAATCGACATCGGCACGCTGACCAGGATGACGAGCGGATCGCGCAGGCTCTCGAACTGCGCCGCCAGCACCAGGAAGATCACGATCAGGGCGAAACCCAGCGTGATGGTCAGCTGGTTGCCCTCGGTGACGTACTGGCGCGCGTCGGACAGGTAGGCGTGGCTGAAGCCGGCGGGCAGCAGGTCGGCCGTGGTCTTCTCGAGGAACGAGACCGCGTCGCCCATGGTGACGCCGGGCACCGGCACCGCCTGGAAGGTCGCCGAGTTCAGCTGGTTGTACTGCGACAGCACGTTGGGCTGGGTGGTCGTGGTGATCGACACCACGGTCGACAGCGGCACCTGCTGGCCGGTCGCGGTGGTGACGTAGAACTGCGTCAGCCGGTCGGCGTTCAGCCGGTCGGTGCGGGGCACCTGCGGGATCACCTCGTAGGAGCGGCCGTTGAGATCGAAGCGGTTGATGTAATTCTCGCCGACCAGCACGGCGAGCGTGTCGCCGATCGACTGCATCGAGATGCCGAGGTCGTTGGCCTTCGAGCGGTCGACGGTGAGGCGGATCACCGGATTGTTGAAGTCGAGATCGCTGTCCGTGACGATGAAGAGGCCGCTCGCGCGCGCCTTCGCCTTGATCTCCTCCATCACCTTGTAGACCGTCTCGTAGCCGCCCGGCGAGTAGATCACCATCTGCACGGGCAGGCCGCCGACGGTGCCCGGCAAGGGCGGCGGCAGGATCGCGAAGGCGCGCAGGCCCGCGATCTTGTTGAGCATCGGCTGCACGATCGCCTTGAGCTCGGGCGCGCTGCGCGTGCGCTCGTCCCACGGCTTCAGGATCATGCCCGCGAAGCCCTGGTTGAGCCCCTGGAAGCCGTTGAGCACGAAGCGCGCGTCGGTCTCCGGGAAGCTCGCGAACACCTTGTCGAGCTGGTCGCCGAAGACGTCGGCGTAGTCGAGATTGGCGTATTGGGGCGCCTTGGTGGCCGCGAACACGACGCCCTGGTCCTCGTCGGGTGCCAGCTCGCGCTTGGTGTGCAGGAACATGAACGCCGTCATGCCGAGCACCACGACCGCGAACAGCCCGGTCGCCGCGCGATACTCGAGCGAGCGGTCGAGCCGGCTGCCGTACGCGTTGGTGATCCAGCGGAAGCTGCGGTCGACCACGCGCGCGAAGCCGCCCTCCGACATGCCGCGCGTCAACAGCAGCGAGCACATCATCGGCGACAACGTCAGCGCGACGATGCCCGAGATGATCACCGCGCCGGCGAGCGTGAAGGCGAACTCGCGGAACAGGGCGCCGGTGAGGCCGGTCAGGAAGCCGATCGGCGCGTACACCGCGGCGAGCGTGATCGTCATGGCGACGATCGGCCCGACGATCTCGCGCGCGCCGATCAGCGCCGCCTGGACCGGCGATCGCCCCGCCTCGATGTGGCGATAGACGTTCTCGACCACGACGATCGCGTCGTCGACCACGAGGCCGATCGCCAGCACCATCGCGAGCAGGGTCAGGAGATTGAGGCTGAAGCCCATCGCCAGCATCAGGGCCATCGAGCCGATCAGCGACAAGGGGATGGTCACGATCGGAATCACGACCGACCGGAACGTCCCGAGGAACAGGAAGATGACCGCGATGACGATCGCGACCGCCATGCCGAGCGTGTGGATCACCTCGTCGATCGAGGACTGGATGAACTTGGTCGAATCGTAGACCACGTCCATCTTGAGCGACGGCGGCAGGTTGCGCTGGATCTCGGGCAAGAGCGCGCGCACGCCCTTGACCAGCGAGAGCGGATTGCCGGTCGGCGTCTGCTGCACGCCGATGAACACGGCGTGCTGGCCGTTCATCGAGATCGACGAGTTGGTGCTCTGGGCGCCGAGCTCGACGGTCGCGATGTCCCTGAGGCGCACCAGGCTGCCGCCCTGCGCCTTGACGACCATGTTGCGGAACTGGTCGACGTCGGTCAGCCCGGTGTTGGTCTCGACGTTCGTGATCACGAACATGCCCTTGGCCTGGCCGGGCGCCGACTGGAAGTTGTTGGACCGGATCGCGTTGGCGACGTCGTCGGCCGAGATGCCGCGCGCAGCCATGCGCAAGGGGTCGAGCCACAATCGCATCGCGAAGGTCTGGCCGCCCAATATGTCGGCCGACGCCACGCCGTCGACCGTGGCGAGCAGCGGCTGGACCGCGCGCGCCAGGTAGTCGGAGATCGCCGGGCTCGACAGCTCGGCGCTCGAGAAGCCGATATACATCACCGCGAAGCCCTGGCCGGTGGTCTTCAGGATGACGGGGTCGAGCGCCTCCTTGGGCAGCAGGTACTTGACCTGCTGCACCTTCGCCATGACGTCGGTCAGCGCCTTCGAGCCGTCGTAATTGAGCCGCACGTAGGCGCTGATCGCGCTGGTGCCCTGGGTCGAGCTCGAGGTCATGTACTCGATGCCCTCGGCCGACGCCACGGCCTGCTCGATCGGCACCGTGATGAAGCCCTGCATCAGCTCGGCCGACGCGCCCGGATAGGCGGTCGTGATCGAGATCACGGTGTTGTCGAGCTTGGGATACTGGCGCACCGGCAGGGTGTAGAGCGAGCGCAGCCCGACCAGGAGGATCAAGAGGCTGACCACGGTCGCCAGCACCGGTCGCCGGATGAAGATGTCGGTGAAGCCCGTCATCGCGGGTGCCCTCGATTGGCTCGGTTGGCGCTCAGTTGGTCGGGATCTTGGCCGGCGGCACCAGCGCGTCCGGCTCGCCGACCGTGACCTGCGTGCCGGTGCCGAGCTTGAGCTGGCCCGACGCCGCGACGCGGTCGCCCGGCTTGAGCCCGCTCAGCACGACGACGCGGCCGTCGAAGTGCTCGCCGGTCTTCACGAAGGTGCGCGTGACCTTGAGGATCGGCTTGCCGGCGGCGTCGGTGCCGTCCTGGTGGATCACGAACACGGCGTCGCCGTAGAGGCTGTAGTCGACCGCGGTCTCCGGCACGGTGACGACGCCCGGCTCGACCGGCAGCACGACCGCGATGTTGGCGAACATGCCCGGCAGCAGCAGGTGGTCCGGATTGGCGAGCGTCGCCTGCAGCTTGATGGTGCGCGTGTCGGCGCTGATCTGCGGCTCGATGGTGGTGAGCTGGCCGTCGAACGTCCGGCCCGGAAACGCATCGGCCTTGATCTGCACCGCCTGGCCGACGGTGAGCCGGCTGCGGTCCTGCTCGGGCAAGGTGAAGTTGACGTAGAGCGTGTCGAGGTCGGTCAAGGTCACGATCGCGCCGCCGGCGTTGAGGTACTGGCCGACCTCGATCTGGCGGATGCCGAGCTGCCCGCCGAACGGCGCGCGGATCTGCTTCTGCGCGATCAGGGCCTGGGTCTTGGCGATGTTGGCGAGCGCCTGGTCGAGGATCGCCTGGTTCTGGTCGACGGTCTGCTGCGGCGTGAACTGGCGCTTCACCAGCTCGCGCGAGCGCTCGAGGTTGAGCTCCGCGACCTTGGCTTGGGCGTGGTAGTTGGCGAGATCGCCCTGCTCCGGCTTGTCGTTGAGCTGCACCAGCGGCTCGCCCGCCTGCACGACGCCGCCGGCCTGGAAGAAGATCTGGGTGACCCGCCCGCCGACCTCGGGCGCCACGGTCACCTGGTGGACCGCCTGCAACGTGCCGATGCCCCGCAGCGCGCGCGGCAGGTCCTGCGTGGCCGCGGTCACCGCCGCCACCGGCGTGGGCGGCGGCGTCATGTGGGCGAAGATCTGCGCCACCATGTGGCTGCGCACCTGCTCGTAGGCGTAGAAGCTGCCGAACACCAGCAGCAGAAGCGCGCCGACGATGGCGAACCAGATCACCTTGCGGCGGGCGCTGGGCGGCCCGAGCACGCTTCGGGGCGCCGCGAAATCAGGCTCATGAACCCGTGAGTGAGTAACCACTTATGCGTACTCCGAACGCGTTACGGGGTCGTCGAAAGGTGGCTAGGCGGGGACCGGCTGGAGGAACATGGACAGTGCCTGCGGGTCGTATTCGCGGGCAATGACCTCGTCTTTCATGCCGAGGCCGCGCAGGATGAAGCGCACCGCCTGGTCGATCACGGCCAGCGTGTCGCCGGCATAGGGCACCGTGCCGCCGGGCAGGCGGGCGAACGCCAGCAGCGCGGCGATGTGCTGGGCGAACCAGAAGCGGTTGATCGGCGCCACGCCGGTCGACACCAGGTCGCCGGCGCGCTCGGCCGCCTCGACCGACGCGCCGAACTTCGGATAGACCTCGGTCGCGACCCACTCGAACGTCAGGCGCGCGAACTCGCCGTCCTCCAGGAAGCTGTTGAGCACCAGGCGCTGGCGCGGCTCGCGCTCGGCGGCGTTGCCGAAGCCGCCGACCACGAAATGGTAGACCATGAAGTGCATCATGTTGATGAGCGTGCGGGTCGACGGCTCGACCAGCTTGAGGCGCTCGAGCAGCACGGGATCGGCCGAGCAGCCGGAGCGCAGCATGTCCTGGTAGAGCGCCGACTTGGTCGGAAAGTGCTTGAACAGCAGCGCCTCGGAGATGCGCGCCGCCTCGGCGATCTCCTTGGTCGTGGTGCCGCCGAAGCCCTTGCGCGCGAACAGCGGCATGGCGGCCTCGACGATCGCCTTGCGGCGCTCCTCGCTGTCGAGCCGGGGGATCGGGGTGCGCGGACTGGCCATCGGGCGCCAAGTAAGCGCCCACTCACCAATGAGTCAAGGGCCTTTTGTGCGCTGCGGCAGCCGGGTCGCGATCCGGGTCAGGAAGGCGGGCGGCGCCGACGCGAGCCGCGTCGCACCAGAGATGCCAACCCGCCAAGGCCCATGACGCCCAATCGGATGATCGGGAATTGCGACTCGTCTTTTGCGCTGGAAAAGCCCTCGCGGATGCTCTCCCATTTGAGCCACGTGATCGCCGCGATGAACCAGAAGAGCAGGCCGAACGGCGCACCCAGGCGCTGCTCGCAATTGTCGCACCCAGAGGGCGACAAGAATGCCGCGACCGCCAGCAGCAGCATGATCGCGGTCACGGCCACTCTCGCGATCATGGTGAACCTCGCCTAAAAACCGCCGGCGCGGCGCGCGCGTCGGACGGCGTTCAGCTCTTGGTGTCGGCGAAACGCCCGACGTGGCGCGACATCGGTACCTTGGACACGACCTGATTGCCTGGCCCTTGCGCCGGTCCGGTGTGGCCGGTGCCGAGATTGCCGGGAATCCCCTTGGCGGTCACCGCGGTCGGGCCGCCCTGGTAGCCGGATCCGGGGGCACGCATGCGCGTGTCGACGGTGCCTTGGGGCGAGACGGCGGGCGCGCTGGCCATGACCTGGGTTCCCTATCGAAGCGATGACCGCATCTTACGCGATCGGCGCGTGAGACGCATCATCGGTCGGCCGGCAACCGCCGGGCCGATTCGGCTCACGATCCTGGATTGGATATGGGATGCGCGCGGGCGAAATCCCAGACGCCGGCCGACCCGCCGGTTGCCGGTCGCGGCCGACCGGCCCTATAACCGGGCCTACGGCCGGCCCTATAACCGGGCCTATATGACTGGACGGAGGCAGGGGGCCGAGCCCGTGAAGATCTCGCTGATCCAGATGAACAGCCAGGAGAACAAGGGCGCGAACCTGGCGCAGGCCGAGCGGCTGATCGACGAGGCGGTCGCCGAGGATCGCCCCGACCTGGTGCTCCTGCCCGAGATGTTCACGCATCTCTCGACCAGCCTGGAGGCCAAGCGCGCGGTCGCCGAGACCCTGCCCGGCCGCGACGGTGGCGGCGCGCCGCCCGGCGAGGCCTACGCGCTGCTCCAGCGCCTGGCCGCGCATCATCGCATCCACGTCCACGGCGGCAGCCTGATCGAGCGAGACGGCGACACCCTGTTCAATACCTCGGTCGCCTTCGACCGCACCGGCCGCGAGGTCGCGCGCTACCGCAAGATCCACCTGTTCGACGTCGTCACGCCCGACGGCAAGGAGTACCGCGAGTCGGCGACCTACGGCCGCGGCAGCGAGATCGTGACCTACGACCTCGAGGGCCACACCGTCGGCTGCTCGGTGTGCTACGACATGCGCTTCCCCGAGCTCTACCAGGCGCTGGCGCGCCAAGGCGCCGAGATCGTCGTCGTGCCGTCGGCCTTCACCCTCTTGACTGGCAAGGATCACTGGGAGCCGCTGTTGCGCGCGCGCGCGATCGAGACCGAGAGCTACGTGCTGGCGGCCGCGCAGACCGGCAGCTACGCCAACGGCACGCGCAACAACTACGGCCACAGCCTGGCGGTCGATCCGTGGGGCCACGTGATCGCGCGCGCCCAGGACACGGTCGGCTTCGTCACCACGCGGCTCGACTTCGCGTATCTGCGCGACGTGCGCCAGCGCATCCCGGTGCACCAGCACAAGGCGCTGTAGCGCGATGACCGGCGCGGGCGGCCGCCTCACGGGCAAGGTCGCCCTGGTCACCGGGGCGGGCTCGGGGCTCGGCCGCGCGATCGCGACGCGCTTCGTGTCGGAAGGCGCGCGCGTCGCGATCGCCGACATCGATCCGGCCGGCGGGCGCGCGGTCGCCGATGCGCTTGGCGCAGCGGCGCGCTTCGTCGAGCACGACGTCACGCGCGAGGCGAGCTGGACCCAGGCGCTCGACGCGACCGAGGCCACGTTCGGCCGGCTCGACGTGCTGGTCAACAACGCCGGCGTGGTGACGATGGGCGACGTCGAGCGCACCACGCTCGAGGAGTGGCGCTTCGTGCACGCCGTCAACCTCGACGGCACGTTCTTGGGCTGCAAGCACGGCATCCCGCGCCTGCGCGCGGCGGGCGGCGGCTCGATCATCAACATGTCGTCGATCGCCGGCATCATCGGCGTCCACAATTTGGCCGCCTACTGCTCGAGCAAGGGCGCGGTGCGGCTGCTCACCAAGTCGGTGGCGCTGCGCTGCGCGCGCCGCGGCGACAACATCCGCTGCAACTCGATCCACCCGGTCTACGCCGCCACGCCGATGGTCGAGCGCATGCTGGCGACCGCGCGCGATCCGGTGGGACAGCGCGAGGCGCTCGAAGCGATGGTGCCGCTCGGCCGGCTCGCCCAGCCCGAGGAGGTTGCCGACGTCGCGCTGTTCCTCGCGTCGGACGAGTCGCGCTTCATGACCGGCGCCGAGCTCGTGATCGACGGCGGGCTCACGGCGAACTGAGGCGACGCGTCCACCCCAACCCTCCCCTCAAGGGGAATTACAGACCAAAGTTATGGGGTGAGCGACTAGGGTTTGACCTTTGGCCAAGTAGCCTCATTGAGGCAGTAAATCCGCGCGTGGTTCGCGTCTATGAAGGAATCCAGCGCATACCCGCCGGGACACGCGCGCAATGACGCCGCTTCAAAGCTTGCGTCGTCATGTCCTCTCACTTCGAAATCATACGGTCCAATCTGCCGATACGGGGCATCACTACAAGCGCTCGCGGTCATCACCGCGAGATAGACCATGACTGATAAAACACGCCGCATCTGCCGTGGGGGGAGGGTTGGTGTTGGGGGGATGTGAAGCGCGGGTAGCTCCTACTCGACGTCCAAATCTTCGATCCGGACGCCTCTGCCGGCGCGCAGACTGGTTCGGGCCTTGCTTATCCGGTGCAGGAAGCGCGGGTCGTTCTCCAGCCGATACTCGAACCAGGCGTCCTCTGATTCGAAGCCGATGAGCACGCCGGCCGGCTTGCCGTGGCGGGTAATGACGATCTCGCCCCGCTCGGCCTCGCGCAGAAACCGCGAGAGGTCGTCCTTGACCTCCGATAGCGGCACCTCCCTCAGTTTGGGCCTCAGCTTCGGCTTCCGAACAGTGCGAGCCATCGCTCAGCCTCCGACTTTGCAACAATCGCCAGAATTTCGACGATCGAACCCGAAACGTCATAGAACACCCTGACGTCGCCGACCCGAAGTCTGAACTGCGGCCTGCTGACGCCCCGAAGCCGCTTGATCCGGCTCCGGCTCTCCTTTCGCGGCTCGTATCTCAGATGGGTTTCGAGGGCAGTCCGCACCGTGGACCGGACGCTGGCCTTGAGCCCCTTGAGGTCCTCCACCGCCTCTGGCGCCAGGACAATGTCGAACCGCATTCTGGCTATAAGATAGCCAGAACCGCCCGTACAAGCAAATCGACGGAATGGCCGGGAGCCCATTTTGTGGTGGCGCCGAGCTCGTGATCGACGGCGGGCTCACGGCGAACTGAGACGCCTCGCCCGAATGGACCGGAACGCCCCGGAAACGCTAGACTGCGCCGACGCCAATAGAAAAACCGGCCGGCGCGTCCGCACGGGCCGCTGACGCCGCCAAGACGGAGGAGGAAGCGATGTCAGGCCACGCCCACCAGAGCCCGGCCCAGATCCGTGCCGGCCTGAAGCATCCGGTGATCGACGGCGACGGCCACTGGGTCGAGTACGACCCGGTGTTCTCCGAGAAGATGCGCAAGGTGGGCGGCGACCTCGCCGCCGACGGCTTCCTGGCGGCGATGCGCGTGACCAAGGATTCGCTCGAGATGCCGCTGGCCGAGCGCCACCGCCGGCGCGTCTCGATGCCGGGCTTCTGGACCCGCCAGACCGGCAACACCTACGACCGCGCCACCGCGATGATGCCCCGGCTGCTCTACGAGCGCCTGGACGAGTTCGGCACCGACTTCGCGATCGTCTATCCGACCGCCGGCCTGCGCCTGCCGAGGATCCGGGATGACGCGACGCGGCGCGCCGTGATTCACGCCTACAACATCGTGTCGGCGGGATATTTCGAGAAACTGTCCGACCGCATGACGCCGGCTGCGATCATTCCCATGCACACGCCGGACGAGGCGATCGCCGAGCTCGAGTTCGTCACCAAGCAGCTCGGCGCCAAGGTCGGCATGTTCGGCAGCGCCATGCCGCGCCCGGTCGAGTCGGTCGCCGCCACCGATCCCGACACCAGCCGTCTCGCGGTCTGGTACGAGGTGTTCGGCATCGACAGCCCGTACGATTACGACCCGGTGTGGGCGAAGTGTCGCGAGCTGAAGATCGCGCCGACGTTCCACAGCGCGGGCAGCAACCAGGCGCTGCGCAATTCGCCGACCAACTTCACCTACAACCACATCGGCCATTTCGCCGATGCCGGTCACGCCGCCGCCAAGGGCATCTTCCTGGGCGGGGTGACGCGGCGCTTCCCCGAGCTGCGCTTCGCCTTCCTGGAAGGCGGCGTCGGCTGGGGTGCCCAGCTGTTCGGCGATCTGATCGAGCACTGGGAGCGCCGCAATGCCAAGGCGCTCGAGAATATGCGGCCGGACAAGCTCGACCGCGCCAAGCTCATGGGCCTGGTCGAGAAGTACGGCTACGACGACATCGCCGCCGCGTTGAAGGCGCGCGACGGCTGGCCGGACCCGGATTTGCGCAGCACCGGCGGGCTCGACGATCTCGACGACTTTTCGAAGTGCAAGATCACCCGCAAGGAAGACTGGTGCGATCTGTACGCGACGCCGTTCTATTTCGGCTGCGAGGCCGACGATCGCATGAACGCCGTCGCGTTCGGCAAGGGCAATCCGTTCGGCGCCAAGCTCAACGCGATCTACAGCTCCGACATCGGGCATTTCGACGTGATCGACATGCGCGATCCGCTGCCGGAAGCCTACGAGCTGGTCGAGGACGGCCACATCACCGCGGACGACTTTCGCGACTTCGTGTTCGCCAACACGGTGCGCCTGTGGGGCACGCAGAACCCCGGCTTCTTCGACGGCACGCGGGTCGCGAAGGAAGCGAAGGCGCTGCTCGCCCAGTCGCGCGCGCAGCTGGCGGCCGAGTAGCCGCGGCCCAACCGGCGGCGCGTCGTCGGAAAACGCCGCGTCGGCGACACCCCCCACCCCATCCCTCCCCCTCAAGGGGGGAGGGGAGCCGGTGTGCAGGTGGCGGCGTTTCCACCAACACGACGCGCCCCCTCCCCCCTTGAGGGGGAGGGTTGGGGTGGGGGGTGATGGTCGGGTAGAGTCGGGGCGCGCCGTTGAGGAGAACCGCCATGGCCGACTTGCCGAGAGAGATCGAGATCCACGAGGAGGGCCCGCGCGAGGGCTTCCAGATCGAGCCCGGCCCGATCACCACGGCCGACAAGATCCGCCTGATCGAGGCGCTGGCCGAGACCGGGCTGCACCACATCCAGGTGTGCTCGTTCGTCAGCCCGCGGGTGGTGCCGCAGTGGTCCGACGCCGAGCAGGTGGTCGAGGGCTTCAAGGCCAAACCAGGCGTGCACTACACCGGCCTGTGGTTCAACGAGACGGGCTTGAAGCGCGCGCTCGCGTTCCAGGGCAAGCTCACGATCACGGGCTCGATCTCGCTCGCGGCATCCGACGCGTTCAGCCGCAAGAACCTCAATCGCGGCCACGCGGAGAATCTCGACGCGATGCGCAAGCAGACGGCGGCGCACCTCGCCAACGGCGTCACGGTCGACCGCATCGGCGTCATGGCGGCGTTCGGCTGCAACTATCAGGGCGACATCGCGCCGGCCCAGGTGGTGCGCACTTTAGAGGACGGGCTC
>Ga0335078_10013667_pt1 | contig 12034 bp, 11 predicted proteins | sample Lox_Sample_32_FD_206711 | JGI IMG/M metagenome (GOLD analysis project Ga0335078, IMG submission 206711) | Soil microbial communities from Loxahatchee National Wildlife Refuge, Florida, United States - Lox_Sample_3.2 | ecosystem: Environmental > Terrestrial > Soil > Wetlands | place: USA... | reverse complement strand
TCATAACAAAACTCAGGATCAAGATCGAGGCCAAGCTGGGTCAACTTTACGGAGATTTCCGCGTCGAGGCTTTCTTTATGGATGCGATCGATTAACTCAAGGTATTGCTGAGTGACCAAAGTCGCTTCGCTGCGGTCGCAGACGTTTTCACCGAGGTGCGTCAGCAAGCTCGCGATGCCGTCGCCAGCAAGCCGCCTTGCCGCGGCGATTGCGTCGTCGATCGTCTCACCGGGCAGAAAACGCTGCGAGGCGCGGCGGACAAATCCGAGCCTTGGCGCATACTCACGCAGCCAGCTGCTCTCCGATGCACCCACCAGGATTCGTCTCAGCCAGCTCATATCGCGCGCTTTCTTGTCACGCGGAACCAGAGTGAAACATTTGCGAAGCCCATCCGGCTTGTTACTAACACGCTGATTGCGATTTGCCACTTGCTGTCGTTAGAATACAATGGTCTGTGAGGGAGCGCTTGGGAGCGAAGGTTCCCTGCAGATGACGCAAACCGGTCTCGGCCGGCGAGCGTTCCTTCCCAGCCCTGAGGGGATATATCGGCCGCGATGGCGACTAGCCTTTCCGTCCGCTCAATCGTAGTGGCTTCGCCCGATCAAGTTTCATGTCCGCTTGGCGAAGAAGCAGCCATCCTTAGCCTGAGCAAGACCATCTACTACGGTCTGAATCCGGTGGGTGCCCGTGTCTGGGCCCTATTGAAAACCCCAACCACGATCGGCGATTTACGAGACATGTTGGTGAAGGAGTATGAGGTCGATGCCGAGCGCTGCGAGCGTGACCTTCTCGACCTGCTCGAAAAGATGTCGGTCGAGGGGTTGATCCAAATCTCGAAGGCTGCAACACGCTAATTTCGACTCCAGCGAAACGTAAAGGCTCTTCGGGATTCCCTGGCCACCTGAGGACCTTTCCATTTCCTCGCGCGACTTTCTTAGGGGTGCAGGGTTGAGAACCATGGGGGAGACCTGGCGCAGGTTTGAAAACCTTAGTCCGCCATCTCGTCAATTGGTCCGCGAGGCTGCCCTGGCCCTCCTCGGAACCTGGGTTGGTTTGCGCCTCGTCGGTTATGCCCGGTGGAAGCGAGTACTGATTTGGTTCATGCCCGAGGCGCCAGCGCACGTCCGCCTCTCGGATGGGGAGCGTCTTGGTCTGGCGCAGGCCATCGCCCGCCTCGAAGAGTCCACCGCACAGCGTCTTCCTTTCCGCAGTTCGTGCCTCGAAAAATCGCTCGTGCTGTGCTGGTTGTTGGAACGACGCGGAATCGAAGCGGATCTTCGCATCGGGGGACGAAAAGAGGAGGGGATTTTTGAAGCGCATGCCTGGGTCGAGTTGCACGGAGCAGTGCTGAACGATTTTACCGGCCAGCATCGGCATTTCACAGCATTTGAGCGTGAACCCATCGCGATGAATACGGAGCTATCGTGAGCGGCATCGTCGGTATCTTGCGGAGAGACGGCGGGCCTGTGGAGAGGCCTCGACTGCGTTTGCTGGTCTCGTCGCTGGCTATTCGCGGCACCGATGCTCAGGAAATCTGGACCGAGGGAAGCGTCGGTTTCGGTTGCGCGTTGCTGCGGACCTCGGACCGGATGGAGCGGCAGCCCGCTATTCTCGATGGCCGATATGGGATTGTTTCGGATGCGCGGATTGATTGCCGCAAGGAACTTTGGGCGCAGCTCTCCGCATCTGGCCGCGAGTACGACAAGAAGGCGTCCGACTCGGAACTGATCCTTCATGCATACGCCGCGTGGGGCAAGGACTGCGTTCAACATTTGCGCGGCGATTTCGCGTTTGCCCTTTGGGATTTGCGCGAACGAACCCTCTTCTGCGCTCGAGACCATTTCGGAGTCAAACCTTTTTATTACTCCGAGACCCGCGATTCATTCTTCTTCAGCAATTCGCTGGGATGCCTGCGGCTGCTTGCCGAGATTTCGGACGAACTCAACGATGCCGCGATCGCCGATTTCCTGGTCTTCGGCACAAATTATGATCTTGGTTCGACGGCATTCCGCGATATTCGGCGGCTGCCACCGGCCCACACACTCATCGTTTCGCCGAGTGAGGTGCATGTACAGCGCTACTGGTCGCCGCCCGTCGATGGTCATATCCGCTACCGCCATGCCGACGAATACGTGGAGCATTTTCAGCTGCTGCTCCGGGAGGCAGTCGCAGACCGCCTGACCACCGATTCAACCGGCATCTTGCTCAGCGGCGGCCTCGATTCATCCTCTATCGCGGCAGTGGCAAGAGCGGTTTCAACGAACGGGAGCGCAAGAAGCGCTCTCCGTGCTTACACCGTGACCTATCAGTCGGCGCCTCCGGATCAAGATGGCAAACATGCGCGCACCGTGGCGGAGTTCCTTCGCATTCCGATGCAACTTTTGCCCATGGATCATCTACAGCTTTTCGACCGCTGGGCTGATCCTGAACTGACGTGGCCCGAGCCGGTCGAGGATCCGTTCTTTGCCGGCCTGTTCGATCAGACCAATGCGATTGCCCAACACTGCCGCGTCGCGCTCAAAGGCGAGGGGATCGACAATCTGATGGATTTTCAGATGCGGCCCTATATCCGCCATCTGATCCGCAAGCGCGACTGGCGCGGCTTGTTTAGCGATGGCCTGACCTATCTTAGGGCGCGTGAATCGGTCTGGCCGGGAATCGGTCGGCGGGCGCGCCGCCTGTTCGCCAGCCAAGCGGATGGCGCGTTCGGCTGTCCTCAGTGGATTTCGCCGGATCTCGAGAAGCGGTTGAATCTCAAGGACCGTTTCCAGGAGCAGATTCCGTTGCCGGTATCGCCTGCTCATCCGATAGCTCCGGCGTCTCACGCCTCACTCTCACTGCCGCAGTGGTCACAAATGTTTGAGCTTGAAAGTCCGGCTGTTACACAGCTCCCGGTTGAAGTTCGCTATCCGTTCCTGGATCTGCGGATCGTGCACTACGTTCTTGCGGTGCCGCCATACCCATGGGCGTTTCAGAAGACGCTCTTGCGCCAAGCCATGGTGGGCCATCTGCCCGAATCGGCGCGGTTGCGCAAGAAGACTCCTTTTGGAGCAGGTTCGTTGACCGATCAGTTACGCAGTCCGGGGTCGGAATGGCTCGAACGAGTCGAATGGAGCCGAGAGATCGACCGTTTTGTCGATCGTGATTCGTTGCCTCGATTGAGCGAAGCGAGCAATTATGCGCAGGCAAGTGTGCATGTGCGTGCGCACTGCTTGAACTTTTGGTTGCAGTCATCTCGTGGAGTTCGGTATAACGTATATGCGGAGGTTCATAATGGATAAGCCGGTAAAGCCTCAAGATAGAAAGCCTTATGAGCCGCCTCGCTTGATCGTCTACGGAACTGTCCGAGATTTGACCCAAAAGCTAGGTCCCACGCACACGCTCGACGGCGGGGGATTCCCCAAAAATCGCACCGGAACGCACTGATGCGATGGCCCATTTTTATCGCGTCTTTGGACTGACCCTCCGAACGAACCAGCTCATCCCTGGATTGCACCCTATAGAAGCCCTGAAGTTCGACGTGGAACTGTTTCTCAACGCCGATCCTGGACCCAGCATTGAGAGCGAGAACGCAGTCCTTTCGTTGATCTACTCAAGCTCCACACGAACGGAATCCGGCGAGCCCGTTTTGCGTGTCTCAAGAATACGCAATGGGTCCCCTTTTCGCGTCGACTACTATGACGGTGTGACGTTCTGGCTCAACGGGAGTGGAGACAAGGTCTGGGCGATTTGGCCGGAGTCGTCCTCAATCGAAGACGTAGCCACATATCTGCTTGGGCCGATGCTCGGCTTTCTGCTGAGGCTGCGCGGCGTAACATGCCTGCATGCGAGCGCAGTTGCTTTCGGAAATTCCGCGGTGGCATTTGCGGGAATGCAAGGCGCGGGAAAATCCACTACGGCGGCGGCCTTGGCGCGCCGCGGTCACCCGGTAATCTCCGACGACATTGTGGCGCTCACGGAACGGGACGGTATTTTTCACGTGGTCCCCGCATATCCGTATCTCAGCCTCTGGCCTGAATCGGTGGACCTTCTATACGGCTCACGCGATGCTCTGCCCGCGTTTTCGAAGAATTGGGAAAAGCGCCAACTCGCACTCTCCGAGAGCCAGCTCAATTTCGCAACTCAGCCTCTTCCTCTGTCAGCTATTTACCTTCTAAGTCAACGGACAGCGGACCCCAATGCGCCGTTTATCGACCGCCCCGCTCCGTCGGAGAGCCTGCTCTCACTCGTGGCAGACACTTATGCGACAAACCTCATCGACAAGGAAATGCGCATAAGGGAATTTGAGCTGCTTGGCCGATTGCTCACGAGTGTGCCGATTTTTCGATTGCACCCTCACGAAGACGGGACCCGCATCGACCAGCTATGCGAGCTAGTCGAACGCACCGGCACCTTGCACGTACACTCTCGGACCGCCTCGCGGCCATGATTGCTGGGGCTTTCGCGCCATTCTGCAGGAGCCATCCCTCGCGCCTTTTTTCTTCCGAAGAATAGGATTCTGGGGTAACGTCTTTCGGCTCGAGCGCAATCTTTTCTGAATATTTCTGGCCTAGGTCATCCAACCCGGAAGTGGTCGGATGCGTTCCAAGCAGATACCTTAGTGCGCGGTTTCCGAGGAGGTTTTTGAATGCGTGTCAGAATTCTGGCGGCGATGTGCGGCCTGACGTTTTTGACCGCCGTCGCGACGAAGCCTGCCCTTGCCCAAGATCAAACGCCGCCCGCTCAGCCCCAGGATCAAGGCCAGACGCCAGCTGCCTCGGACCAAACGCCGCCGGTGAAGGCGAAACGGAGCCATCCTGTTTCGAAATACGAACTTTCCGGCGGATACGCGCTCCGTACCTTCTATGGATACCAATATCTGTCGAATGGCGCGCTCGGATCAGGCACGCTGCACATGAATGGCGCTTACGGCTCCCTGGATTACAACCGGTTTCGCTGGCTTGGATTCGTCGGTGAAGCGGTCGCATCGTTCAAGAATCAGAGCAGCCTGAGCGATAATGGCGGACTAAATGGCAACACGAGCATCTACACATTTTTGTTTGGTCCTCAGGTCTACCCGTTCGGGCACCGCAAGCTGACTCCCTTCGGCCATTTCTTCTATGGAATGGGCTGGTATCGCAACTCGACGAATGCGTTCAGCGGCTTTCCGGGCAACGCGAGCGACAAGTTCGTCCGCGCCTGGGAGGCTGGTGGCGGACTCGATCTTACGATCAAGGGAAAGTGGGCTGTCCGGCTCATCCAATTTGACACCACCAGCGCGAACTTCTTTGCGAATACGAATAACTTCACCAACCGGGGTCTCACGCGAATATCCTTCGGAGTCGTCTATCACTTCGGCCAGCGCTGAGCAGTCCATTACGCCCTGGGCTGACAACCCTTAAAATTAGCTCTCGCCAAATTGATGTTGCGGAAACGTGTAGGCTCTTGCAAATTACGGGTTGATGGTCATCCCTCTTGGAAGCGCCGTCCGGCGCGTCGCTGCCGTGCTCACGGGCCTGGTGATCGCAGCGCTTTTAATTCCTCAAGCGATTATTTTGTGGATTGCGGATCATCGGATCGATTCTCAAACGATCGACGTCATGCAGCGAGGAGTCGCCTTAACGCCGGGCAACGGCACGGGCTGGGATCAGCTCGGACGTCTGAAGCAATTCGATTTCCTCAATCCTGACGTTCCTGGGGCGATTCACGATTTTCAAAAGGCTGTAACGGATGATCCACGTTCCGCGCACTTCTGGATCGATCTTGCCGGCGCTTATCAAATGACAGGCGATGACGCTCGCGCCGCCGATGCATTCGCACGTGCCAAAGCGGCCTATCCCGCCTCAGCCGAAGTAGCGTTTCACTATGGCAATTTCTTACTGCTGCAGCAGAAATATCCGGAGGCGTTCGAGCAATTGCGATTGGCCGTTCGAGGCGACCCGGCCTTCCTGCCCCTCGCGATTTCCCGTACTTGGCGGTCAACCGAGGATGTGGACCAGCTTATCGACCAGGTGCTTCCTCCGACCAGCGAAGCCTATTTCCAGGCAATTGATTTTTTTTCTTCTTCCCGTCAAATCGACCCCGCCCTTAGGGTGTGGCGCCGCCTGATCGCTCTTCATCAAAGGATCCCGGTCGAGCGGGCATTCCCCTTCATCGATGAGCTGATCCACGAGGACCGCTCCGATGATGTGAAGCAGGTTTGGCTGGAGGCTTTGACCATGGCCGGATTGCCGCACGATGAGCCTTCTGACGGGTCGCTTGTCTGGAATGGAAATTTCTCTCGCGATTTTTTGAACGGCGGACTCGATTGGCGATGGACTCCCGTTCTCGGTGCTGACTTTGACTATGACACTCGGCCGACCAGCGGTTCTCGCGCGGCACGGCTGGATTTCAATGGAGGTAGCAATATTCAATTATCGGCGCCCGCAGAGACGATACCCGTTGAGCCGAACACCACCTATCGATTTCACGCTCTGATGCGCACCGTAAACATCACCACGGAAAGCGGCATGCATTTTCAGATCATCGATGCCAATCACAACACCGCGCCGACTGCCTCCACGGAAGACCTGACGGGTTCACACGACTGGATGCCCGTGGAAGCGGAACTGACCACCGGGGCACAGACGCATTTCCTCGTCATTTTTCTCGAGCGGCGGCCAAGCAGACTGTTCGACAACAAGCTCGGCGGCACGGTTTGGATCACGGACGTTTCGCTGACTCCGTTCGCCGCCACAGGCGCCTCCTCCAAATGACAATCCTCCGGTTTGCCTTGGGCCTCTTGCTGGCCGGCTCCGTGCTGGCCCTCGGTGGAGTCGAAGTATGGGCGGAATCCCCGATTGAAATTGCAGCGGCGACTCTGTTTTTGCTTTGGGCCCTTCTTGTCGCCTTGACGCCGGAGGGACGAGTCTATTGGAGCCCGGTCTATTGGCCTCTGCTCGGATTGATCGCGATTGGCTTGATGCAACTCGCGTTTCACACGACTGCATACGCCTTCCTGACGCGCACGCAGCTACTGAGACTCTCCGCCTACTTTCTCATTTTCTTTCTTGTCACACAGGCCTTCAGAACGCGTTCTGATTTTTCAAAGCTGTTTTGGTTTCTCGTTATTCTTTGCTTTGTGGTTTCTCTGCTCGCAATCATTCAGTACTTCACGTCTGACAGAGAAATATTTTGGACCGAGGCGTTTAAGACACAAGGCGTTCCATTCGGTCCGTACGTCAACCGCAATCACTTCGCCGGATTTGTCGAGCTGACGCTGCCTTTGGGCATCGCCGTGATGCTCTTCCGCGGCGTTCATCGAGAACAGCTGCCGCTCATGGCACTCCTTACCATCGTCCCGGTCTGCGCACTTGCCCTTTCCGGTTCACGAGGCGGCATCATCGGATTTGCCTTCGAGCTCGGCGTGATCGTGCTCCTGCTGAGAATCGAGCGCGCTCCGCAATGGAGGTCGAAACGCATGTTGGTGTTTGCGCTCGTTGCGTTGGTCGCGATGTCGGCGGTGGCCTGGGTCGGGGCGTCCGCCGCGATCGCAAAATTCGCTTCGCAGTCGCCCGAGGTTTCGATGAGTCGCCGCATCTCCATGGATCGTGGCGCGGTCCACATCTTCCTTGACCACGTCTTAATGGGTTGTGGAGTGGGTACGCTCGTCGACGTCTTCCCACTTTACGAAACCGCTTACGACGGAAAGGTAGTCGATCATGTTCACAACGACTATCTGGAGACGCTGGCCGAGACGGGACTGATCGGGGGTATTTGCGGTGCAGCTTTTCTCTTTCTGCTGTTTCGCGAAGCTCGGAAGAATCTCGTCGCAGAGCAGGGCCACTTCTCCCGTGCCTTACACGCGGGAGCGATTGCCGCTCTGTTCGGCATTCTGCTTCATAGCCTCGTAGACTTTAACCTTCAGATTCCGGCGAATGCGATGCTGTTTTTGGTACAGGCGTCGCTGGCAACCGCTCCCCCGCTGGCGTCGAACTCGCCGGCGACACGCCGCAGGGATCCGCTAGCCCTGAACCGCTTCGAATCGGCCGAGAAAATGAAGACCTCGCTCGAAAATCCATGAGGCAGGCGCGGGATAAAGTCCCAGCGATTCTCTGAGCTCAACCGGCTTGAGGCCCGCCGCTTTGAAGGCGGTCGCCCACTCGGCTTTCGTCAAGTAGTTGTAAGGAAGCGCCACTCCGTGATGCGCATTTCCGACCCAATCCATGAAGCGAAGTGTGGGACCAGCGAGCAATCCATCGCGGTAGTGATCTTTTATGACGATGCTCTTGCCGACTCGAAGGCCTTCTTTGAGCAGCGGCAGGGGATCGTCTGTATGGTGCAAAACATCGACGAACATCACGACTTCGAAGCTTTTGTCGGGGTGGGGCAGGTGCAAGCCGTCGAAATGTCGCACGGGGATTTTTGCATCTGGGCGGACGAGCACGTCGATGCCCTCGATGACTGTACCCGGTGATCCGCGTTCGACGAGCGCGTCGATCAGGCCATCCCCGCAGCCCACATCGAGAACTCGAATGCCTGCCGGAAGCAAAGACGTCAGATGTCGCGCGAGCGTGCGAACGCGCCGGCCAAAAACGACTTTGTCATGGAGAGCGCCAACCGCGGTCGGCCGCGCGGGTTTCGTTGAAGGTGGCGCAAGATCGCCGGAACCCGGGCTCGTCACTTTCTCGCCAGACCAAGTACGCTCACAAAGAAACTCGATAACACAATTTCGATCCCCAGCGTGAGCGCGACGAAGCCAGGAATCACGATCCGAAGCGTCTTGTCCGGATCCAGCGGGCCGAAATGGTGATTTCTCCAAAACTCCAGACCGAAGATCCATGTCCCGGCGCCCGTCATGACCAACACGACTCCCAGAATCAGTCCACCTTCGAGCGTCACAAAGCGAAACATCCGGTTCATCCTGGGATCCTCGGGGAGTAAGCGCTCCGCAATCGCGAATGCCTTGGTGAAAACCGCGAAATTGATGGATTGAAACCCGATGAGAATAGCCATCGCTCCGAATAACAGCGTGTGATAGTCAAACGTCGTGCGTCCTATGGTCCTGGGGCCGGGCATCAGCCAAGCACCGACGGCAAGCCCCAGAAGCAACAACGCGGTGCCGGGATACAAAAAGAGCCAGCGCGGGCTGTAAAGCAAGAGGAAGCGAAGATACCTCCATCCATCGCGCCAGGTGCGGAGGTGAGGCGCTCGATCCCGGCCATCGGGCGACAGAGTAGTCGGGATCTCGAGAATTCTCAGTTTGAAGAGCGTGGCCCTGACGACCATTTCCGTCGAAAACTCCATGCCCGGTGTCTGAAGCTCGAGCATGTCGATCGCTTCTTTGCGAAAACCACGCAATCCGCATTGAAAATCTCCGACCGGACAGCCGAAAAACAGCCGGCCGAGCCAGCTGAGCACCGGGTTCCCGAGGTACTGATGCAAAAACGGCATGGCACCCGGCCGAATGCCGCCGTGAAAACGATTGCCCATCACGAGGTCGTAGCCTTCATTCAATTTCTCGAGAAAATCACCGAGCTGCGTGAAATCGTAGCTATCGTCGGAATCCCCCATGATTACAAATTTGCCGCGCGCCGCCGCAATCCCGCCGCGTAACGCGCTGCCGTAGCCTCGCTCTGTGATCGGCACGACGCGAGCCCCCAGGCTTTCCGCCAACTCTTGAGAGCCGTCGGTGCTCCCGTTATCCGCCACGATCACTTCGCCGCGAATGCGGAGTTTTTCTATGGTGGCTTGTGCCTTCTGGATGCAGGTTCCGAGAGTGAGGCTCTCGTTTAGACAGGGCATTACGACGGAAAGCTCGATGGAACCTGATTCATAAAGAGGCGGTTCGACATCCTGCTTGGCTGGAGTTTTCTCTAGGACGGCCGTTTTCGCCGGCGCCACGTGGCCCTCCGTGGATGTACAACTGCCTGACCGGGTTGGCTCCAAAACTGCCATTCATAATACTGTAGCTTTCCCTGAAACGTCAGCCATTCTCGAAGCCTTTGTGAATGGGAAGCAACGCTTCGTTTCGATCGCGCACGTCGCCCCTTCGGTCCTATCCAAATGCAGTTTTCTCAATCCAGTACCGGCCTCCTCGTCGCGTTTCCTCTTCCGAATGCCTTTCTACCTAGTGGTTGACACTAACAGATGCGTCATCCATAGTGTTTGCGGGGTCATTCTGGGCGATGGCGCTTACCGTCCGCTGGGTCTCGGACTGGGTGCGGCCCGTTTTTTTCTGGCTGGGGGCTGTTTTGCTGCTTGGCTGCATGCAGACAGCGGGTGGGCAGGAAAAGACAGAAACGCCGCAACAGACGAATCAGAAAATTCAGGAGCTCGCTACCTTGGCGAGCGCTCACCCGGTGGACATGCCCATCGGCGCCGGTGATCTTCTCCACATTGATGTTTTCGACGTTCCAGAGCTCTCCCGCGATGTGCGCGTGGGTGATACCGGTGAGATTAGCTATCCGCTGATTCCAGGACGCATCGACGTCGCTGGGCTCACTTCCTTTGCCCTTGAGTCGAAGCTTGAGAAACTTCTAATCGAGAATGGGCTCGTTGCGCACCCCAACGTTTCCGTGTTCGTGAAGGAGCAAACGAGCGCTCCGATTTCGGTTGTTGGCGCCGTTGAACACACGATGGTTTACCAAGTATCGCGTCCAACGACTCTTCTAGAAGTGCTCGCCGCCGCCGGTGGCGTTTCCGATCGCGCGGGAGATACCGTGATCATTACGCGTCCGATACGCGACGACGAAGCAAAGGCCCAAAACATCAGTGCGAGAACCAGTCGCGAGCCGCAAGAACAAAAAATCACCATCCTTCTGCGGAATCTGCTCGAGAGCGGTGACTCGGTCTACAACATCCAGGTTTTTGGCGGCGACACGATCAGTGTTCCTCCTGCCGGTATTGTCTATGTCTTGGGATTCGGGATCGCCCAACCAGGAGGATATGTCATGGAAGGCCATGGCGAGGCCATTACCGTCTTGAAGGCCGTCGCCTTAGCGCATGGCACCACGTCCTTTGCGAAATTGGATGATGCTACGATCCTTCGCTCCAATCCATCCACCGGCCAGAGAGACAGTATTCCGGTCCACCTCAAAGAAATTCAGAATCACAAGTCGAACGACGTTCAGTTGGAATCGAACGATATCCTCTACGTTCCGGACAGTCGCGGCAGGAAGGTGCTGGCTCGCACCGCCGAAGCCGCCGTCGGAATTGGGACCGGCATCGCGATCTATCGCGCCCCATGATCAGAGCTTCGAATTCAATGCGATCACTCTTGAATAAGCCCGGAAGCGAGGCCTAGTGGAAGACGCGTCTAGGTTCGCCCTTCGAGAACGCAAGCCCGATTCTCTCGCGGTAATTCCGCCGCCTGTCGTCACCTGGGATCAGGCTCCCCGCGAGCCCCATCTTCTTGATTACTTCATTATCGTCCGCAAGCATCAATGGCTGGTTCTCACGTTCCTGTTGACGGTCGTGACCGTCGTGACCATCGCTTCCTTCAAGATGAAGCCGATATATGTCGCCACGGCCCGTGTGGAAGTGGACAAGGAATCGCAGAACGAGGTTCCCTTCCAGGACGCGAATTCCTATGACGAATTCGTGGATATGGACAACTACTTGGAAACGCAAACCAAGATCCTGCAGAGCGAGACTCTCGCGCTACAGACGATTCGTTCGCTTGATCTGAGCAAATATCCTGAGTTTGGCGGATCGCCGACTCCTCTGAATTTCGGCCAAGCCAGCGGATCTAAAAGGCCCGCCATTTTGGGCGCGTTTCTCGGTTCCCTTGCCGTGAAGCGCGTTCCCAATAGTCGGCTCATTGAGGTCAGTTTTGAGGCTCAAGACCCGCAGCTCGCCGCGCGAATTGTGAACTCGCATCTTGAAAACTTCATAGAATCGAATTTCCGGAGCAAATACGACGCGACGACGCAGGCTTCCAATTGGCTTTCCGGCGAGCTGGAGGAACTAAGGATCAAGGTTGAGAAGTCCGAAGACGCCAGGCTTGCTTACGAACGCCAAAACCAAATCTGGCAGATTGACGAAAAGCAGGATATTACGACGCAAAAGCTCGGCG
>Ga0335078_10013666_pt1 | contig 12034 bp, 12 predicted proteins | sample Lox_Sample_32_FD_206711 | JGI IMG/M metagenome (GOLD analysis project Ga0335078, IMG submission 206711) | Soil microbial communities from Loxahatchee National Wildlife Refuge, Florida, United States - Lox_Sample_3.2 | ecosystem: Environmental > Terrestrial > Soil > Wetlands | place: USA... | reverse complement strand
CTGCGTCCTGGTATTCCGGCACTGGCGGCCCCGAGAGATGTTTCGGCCATCATTGACAACGATCCTAGGTTCGCGGAGTACAGACTGCCTTTCGGGCCGGAGATGCCCATCGAACATGCCGGTGCACTGATTAAACGCAGGATCGAAGCCTGCGCCAGTCCCTTGGCGGCAGAAATAGAGCCTCTTTGCGCCGGAATCGGTGGTCATATCCACATCGCGGCGGTAACTCCTTCAGGCTTTAAATGGCTAGTCCCGCCCGAAGATCCTTTGTAACGAGTTCCCTTCGTAGCAATGGACGGTGGTGTCCTAACAGGACACTACTCATCGCTTGGGAACGCTCTGGCCGCGCCATTCGTGCCTTCCCCAGGCCTTGTTGCTCAACCCGTTCCTCCACGAAGTCCAGTCATGTCTAGCCAGTAATGCTTCAATTAGAATTTTAGGAGCAAATGGCTCATCATGTGCAATTTCAATGGCGCGCGTATGACACGGTCCGTTACAAAGCACACGTGCTCCCTGTGATGTTGAATGAGGTTCTACTGCCTTGACCACTGATTTCAAAGAAGAATTCCAGCGACTTTGGGACTCCAAGAACCCGGAAAAGCGAGGGATTGCGTTTGAAGAGCTGTCTTGTCGATTGCTCTTCAAGAGCGGCTTCGTCGTGCACAAAGACCCGGCGAGCGCAAAGCCGCGACAAACGGACGTGCTTGCGGAATTTGGAGACGACGTGTTTCTGTTTGAAATGAAGTGGTTGGGGCGAAAAGTTGGCATTGAAGCTATTGCTCAGATCAAGGATCGTCTCGGTAGAGCTTCAAAGGGCACCATTGGCTGCATCTGCAGTGCTTCCGGATTTACAGAAAGTCTGATCAGGGACGTGGAGCAACACCGGGCAGAGTTTGAGATATTGCTTTTCAACCCCTACGAAATATACGGCATGTTCGTTCACGAGATCAGCATCGTCGATCTCATAGACAACAAGCGACGAGGACTGAGGCGCGATGGCGCAATGTGGTTCTATGAACAGAGTCCTCGCCATTCGAAAAGTCGATATGTTGAGTTGCCTCCGTCACACGAATCCTTGCATCTGCCCGCTTCATCAATCCACTTCCGGCTTGAGAGCCAGCATCTTTCGGACATCCTCTTCGCACGAACACATCTCCGCTTTGACGAGTATTTGTGGGCTGCCAGTCTGCGTGTTCGTTTGAATTCTTCTTCTGTCGAGGATCTCCGTGAAGTATTCATCGCTGCCGAAAATCACCTGGGTCTCCGAGGGACGGGAGCGTTTGGAATTAGGCAGCGGTCTGCGGGCTGGTATGGACTCGGCAGCGATTGTTTCCTGAAGGAAATAGCGCTCCTCTCCCAACGGTACGAACATTACAAGGGAAATACCCATCATTCGGAGGAACTCGTCTTCTTTGATGAGCTAAACGGTGGTGGGCTTTTCTTGCTGAGTGCTCGTCAATCCTTAACGCGGAGACATTGGATTCACTCAGGCGAGATCATTGTGCGGCTCCCTGGAGTGCCGGCGAACCCAGAGCCCTACAACAAATTCGTCCGTTCAATTACATCGGACAATCTCGTCTTTTCTCCGGAGCAGCCACTCAGGAGGACGCATACAGAGTTGTGTTCCTCTGTCAGGATCGAACTGCAAGATGTCATAACAAGCATTGGATCCAAGGAACTCACTCGTAAAGAAGGGTGTGTTTCAGGTGTCGTTCTGAAAAATCCCTTTTTTTGCAATCCTGCAAAAATCGCTGAGTTGTCAAAAGACAAAGAGCTACTGGCGTATTCGGAGCCGGAATATTTGATATGCACGCTCGACGATTGGCTAGATGAGGGAGACGAAGTGGACTATTATGTTTTGACAGCCTTGGAAACGGTAGCTCTAGGCGAAGCCGTATTGCTCCACCCCAGCTGTACTTGGGGAAATCTAACGAAGCGAGCTCATCCGCCGGACGAGAGTGGTTTTCGAAAGATCGAAGCGGAGTGGAAGCATGAGGACGGCGTGGTGGAACGAATCAGGAGAGCGAGCAAGAGAAAACGCCACCGCACATAAATTCTCAACGCGTCTCGCCACGGCAGTCATGAAGAAGCAAAATAGTCGGATGGCCTGTGTCTCCTCGCAGGTTTCTGGGGTTTTCCTAGACTTTTGTACGACAGACTCAGAATCGTCGAGTGAGTGACGCGCGAGAGCGGGGAGTAAAATTCCGCCATGGGTTCCGCTTTGTGGTTACAGACGTGCAAGATCTTGCTGGATTCGGGCGAGGATTTTCTCCGGTGGAATTTGGCCTCGATAATAAAGTGGAGCCGTCTTCAAACACGCTTCAGACGAGAGCCGACCGACATACGCGTCTAAGAGTGAGCAAAACCTCGCTTGTTGGTCACAACTTGGAACGTCGCAAACGCAAGGCGGGCTTTGACAACCAGGACCGATCTCAAGTCTGCCCCGAGAGCCGCGCGGATTTTGGCTTTCGGGGTATCGCACAGCGGCCCAGCAATCACCTCTCGTAATTGGATCTTGTCATCGAGGCTACAAAAACAGAGGCCGGTGATCGGATCACGAGTCTCGAGTCTGAACCAACCTCGCCATTCTTCTTCGTATTTCCAATCCCGATATTTCGTGAAAAGCAGCTTCTGAATAGTTTCTTCCGTAGGTGGAAACTGCATCCGTGAACGGGTCGCAACATAGTTCACCGCCTTAATGCTGATTTCGGGTACATCGAAGCCGAGGCAGATACCACGATGCCGATCAGCATAGTGGCTCCACAGGACGGGATTGTGCCAATGGCGACAGAAACAGAGCACGCCATACTTCTGAGCCATTTCCGCCTTCCATTTCCGCAGATCCCTCCGCAGGGCCCTATCAGTTTGTGCAGTACACCAGAGCTCAAAGGGATCGTTCAGTTTGTCAATTTCGGAAAGCTTCAAGTGGCGTTTGGCGATATCGTCCAGGGCGTCATGGCATGACAAGAAATGGTACGCTCGCATTAGATGGCCTCTTGCGAGAATGCCTGTTCAGTCCTCCGGCGCCGTATGTCGGAGCGTTTCAGCACTTTCGCTGTTTCCCGCAGGTGCTCGGCGACATAAGGATCCTGGAATTCGGCCATTTCTTTGAGCCTCTCACCAAGTCTGTTGCCGCTCCCCGGTGCTTCGTTGAGCGTGGAAACTGGTTTCCAGAAGTACAGCAGTTCATAGCACGTTCCCGACGGTGAGGGACATATGCGCCGCAGTACGCTGGTCACTGGCACACTTCGATGAAGGTGTTCCATGTAGCCTTCAAGCGTAAGCCACTCCGAATGGGCTGAAAGTAATTTGTGCGCGAGAGGAGACTCAATTAACAATCGGGCGCCCTTTAAGGTCTTCTCAAGACCGACCGCGCGAGCCAAAGTATCGTTTGTCGGTAGGAACTTTCTAAAGTTCCTGGCTTCGACACGGGGTTCCTTTTCTAGCGCACCGCGAACGAGCGCTCCGCGCAAAAGGAGATTCTTTTTGATCAAATCGAGATATATGTGTTGCAGTGGTTCGAGGATCTCGCTGACGTTTGGTCCCCACATTACGACAGAATCGCTGAACATTTGCACGTGAACCCGGTGCGCGGGCTCGTCGCACAGAGGTTCGAAGCGACCGAACACCGTGTTGTAAAAGGTGTTTAACTTGGCATAAGCGACGTCAGAGCTCAACCGGTATGCTGCTCCGATCCCAAGGAGGTCACCATAAAACGTAAAACCAGTAGGGGTATTCATTGCAATACCGATAGCGGCCCTATTATAAGGCGCAACATCCGGGGGAAATCATGGACATCTGCAGTTGTCATTTGGAGCCGTAATATGCATGGAAGGCCTCTCGACTTGCATCCAACACAACTCTCCAAACGTTGTTCGCGTACTCCTTCATTAACTGAATGGCAACCGCCACGATTCCCGCAGACCTTGCTGACCTAACCAATGATTGCTTTCGGGTCATCCCAAGATCGAGTATACCGACTCCCGAGTTCAATCGACGCCGCGTACTTTTCTGGATCATTCTTTTTCATCCAAAGCAGTCTATAGAGCGTGTCCACCGCATTCTTCATGATGTTTTTCATTTCGGCTTCCGTTAGGCGCGAGTATTCCGGTTTTCCCGCACAAGTGGGGCACTCCGACCCCGCATGAACATCTTCGATAGGACCATTGCGGAACGCCAATGCGACGAGGCCCTTGGCCTCCCGGGCCAACGCAAGATCTAACGTCAATTTTCCTCTGGGCATGGGCGTCTCCTAGACTCGAGAATCATACGCAGACCATCAGTGTGATGCCAATCGCCGATTGTTGTCGTCGGACTTCGTGATCACGTCCTTTTGGAATAAAACTCTGTCATATCGTCTTCTGCGATTCTTATGGACTGCTCCCTCTCGGCGAGTTGACCCGCCAGCAGTTGCGCGCGCCTTGAGTGACACGCCGGGCGTTGGTCGAGCACGGCCTGTTCATCGGCTTTGCGAAGATGGCGCTGGTAGGACGCGGAGATTCGGTGCACGAGATTTGCCGTTAGTGGTCTTTCGTCCGGGAGATTCAGCGAAGCGATGATGAGAGAAAGATAACGAGCTATAACAACGGGCTAAAACCGTACGGTTATGTCGGAGCCCTGCACCCTGACGCCGGAGAACTCATTCTTCTGGAGCATCATGCACAGCGCAACAATTGCCATTGTCTTGTCCAACATTGGTCCAGATCGGATACACGTGATAGGCAGCTTTTTCTTCTCGTCTCGCTTCCATGGAACCAGCTTCACATAAGGAACGAACATCCCACGAAAAGCGCGAAAGTAAACGGGCACCGGTGTCTTGCCACCATCATGAGTACCTTGCTTGAGGAATTCTCGTTGCCGCACAACAGCACGCCATTCCTTCTCGACCTCGAAGTCCTTACCTTTGAATCTGACAATCTCTTCTAAGAGGATGTCCATTATTGCCGTGCAGAGTTTCTGGACCCCATAGAATGGATGGTCAGTAATTGCTTTCATCGCTTGCGCCGTCTTGGTTTCATCAAGACGTGCAAAGATCGGGTCCAATATGCTGCGGCAAATTACTTTCTGCTTCTCTCTTTCGTACTCCACCTTTGTCCACAGACATGTATAGATGTTCGGCTCTGGTGTCAGTCTCTCGCCTAAAACGCCAACCCTGGGGAGTATTCTGAATCCAATCGAGTACCCGCCAGACTGTCCGTACGCTCGCCACTGACTGAGAAGGTTGTCCTCTTCGCAAAAGCATGTCAGATATATGGGCTGCAACAGGCGCTTTTCGAGCAGGTCTTGAAACGATCTTCGCAAGTAGTGGACCAAACCCAAAGTGATCGAATCCTCAGATCGCGAATTCTTGCTCAGCCACTTATCCAGAACTTCTTTCAGCACGCCATAGCCATAGAACATTTCCGCCGAATCATTCAGGTAGTATGCGGATGTCGCCCACAGTTCATTGTTCTCGATAATCCCCTTTAGACCCTCGGCTGAGGTGTAGTGATAAAGAACTGTGTCTGGTCGTGGTTTGAAGGAGTACTGACGTTCGTAGATAGTTTGGATTTGTTCAAAGACCGTCTTAGCAAGGGCGACGTCGGACTGGTTATATTCGTTGAGTGGTTTGTTTGCGTCCACTGGATTTTAACCTCATATTCATTACTACGGAGCATCGGGATCGCTCTCTCGCTTGGCCGATCCTTTCGGCCCTCGCGATTTTCCGATTCTGCACGCTTCTCTTTTGCCCACGGCAGCAGAGATGGGCATCCCATTCACTAAACGCTACTCGAAGATCGGTATAAACGTCGCATCGGAGGGTGGCTTGACGAGCGAGACCTCAACTTGGCCTCGTTCCAGGGCACCTTGAGGATTCAGACGCAGCAGGAAGGTTGCTTTCTTCAGGCCGACCCCGTCACCTGCAAGCGAGCATAGAACTTTCTCCGCTCCTGCTTTGAGGACGATCTCTTCCTTATTTTCGGCGTCGCTCTTTGTTAGGTACTGTGCGACGGAGCCGGCATGAACGTCGGCAATGCTCAGAAGGTCATTCATTTCGACGCTGCGGGGCTGGAACGGAAGGGCACCGCCTAGAAGAGGAAAGCTAACCCCTGGTCGAGCATAAATCGGCAGCACCCTTTCAAAAAGCTTCAGCATTGAGTGATGCTGCTCTAGATTTGCGCAAATAGAGTCGTTGTCGCTCATCCAGAAGATCTTCTGTCCATCGTGGGTAAGCAATGCCGCCAGAAATGCGCTGATGTGAACAATCCGGAGAAGCTTCTCTACCTCACGCGGTTTACGACCTCCGAGGCCGTATTCCTCGAGTATTTGTGCGAGCCTCTCATGCTGCGGCTTGTCGTGTGGACCGAAGAGCGTAGAAATCCTCTTATCGACAGCCATCGTGCACAGAAAGCCGGGCAATGTGTCCGCCGCCGCTAGGAAATCTCTCAGGGATGCCTGGACCTGCCCCATCCCGAAGGATTTGAAACCGATCTCCTTCTGTGCCAGGCCGTATCGCTCGCGAATAACCTTCATCTTGTCGCTGAACGCGCTGATGAAGTTGTATCCACAGACCAGTACGGAATAGGTCATGTAGTTTCCGGAGTTTTCGCCGGAATAGTCAGAGAAGATGCCGATCGCATCGTTATTGAAGGCGGCCAGATTGGGCAGTACAAGTTTGCGCTGTGCGTCCCTCTCCTTCAAAAGGCATTCCAGACTCTCAGTCAGGACAGGGTACTCCGCGCGAGGATGGTCACGGAGGAGATTGAGATCGGGACGCTTGAGCGCTAGCTGATTCGCAAATTCGATGAGGCGGCTTTTGTACTCCGTACCTTCGATTTGGTGCTGCTGCGCCATCGACTTCCTCCCCTATGCTACCTCGTAGACGACAATCCCTGGGTGAGATTGCACCAGTCGTAGCCGCAAGTTAATATCCTATTTACATCTTCGCGAAAGGTCTATGAGTACGACCGAGCAGCGGATCTAGCGCAGGATCGACGCACAAATACGTGCATTTTCTCTCCGATGTTCAAGGCCGTGTTCGCGACTTGCAATATCCGGAGGGTGCGAAAACGCTTGCGAAAAATATTGACGAGATGCACTACGTCTGGGTCACTATGCCCATTAGGACATTAGAGGGCAGAGAGGACCAGGAGAAGCGGGCGAAAGCAAAGGCAGAGAAACGCAAGCAAAAGGCCGTTCGGCGCTAAAACTTATGAGAATTCTTTCGCCCTCCGAACTGCTATTGAACCAGAAGAGACTTCCACTTGCGGATGTTGCAGGTTACGCCGAGCGCTTCTTAATCAGAGAATTTGGTGGTTTCATGTAATGCGAGAACTCTCGCCACGTATGTTGCGTCATGATTGCCTGGTCAGTCCTGTAGCTCGCAATGTGTTGCTGTGGCGCGCGCAAAAACCGCCTCAGACAGTGCCGATACAAGATTGACTGACGGCTTTTTCAACGCATATTTATTCACGCAAAGCAGTGTATGTCCCACCTGCCCCCTTCGGAACCGGCGCTCAAATCTGTGTTCACCCTGAGGGTATAAGATGGGGGGCTCTGCTCTGCCTGAACCGTTTGATCCTTCGAGCAATAGAAACGCAATGTTTGGGTGCATATAAATTTCCTCCTGCAGCTCAGAAATGAGACGCGGAATGGCGGGACAATCAACAAAGATGTTGTGATTCTCGATGGCAAGAACATTCGGATAACCGCTCGGAAGTTGTCTTTGCTTTTGCCTTATCTTCTGCTTCAGCCTTTCAAGATGATTTGTGTTGTCCCGCGGACCTTCATGACCGGCCAGGCTAACTCCGTGCCCTGCGCACCACGCCTCGAGTTCTTCGGTCCTCGGGAGGCGGCAAATCGCCATTTCGAGGGTTCCTTCTTCAATGACTTCGGCAAGCCGGCCGGTGGCGCGAACGGATTCGACAGCCACCTCGATGTTTCGAACAATTTCCTGGAGGTGTTTAGGAGCGGGAATCGCACGCAATCTGAATACGCACTTGAGAGTCTCGAAATGCTTGTCCACTGGCTTGCTGCATGCGGCCATCGCTTCGAAGCCAGTCATTTGGTTTTGGGCCAGTGACTGGCAGGAAAACTCAAGAAAAAAGCTCTCGTCCGTATCCGGAACGCAAATTCGGGCATCAGGGCGCAGCTGGAAATCAGCATCTGGTTCCGACTCAAACGTCAAATCAAACCCACGTTGGCGCATTCGCCCCGCGAGTTTTATTACGCCGTAGGCATGAACGCATTTGTTTGCAACTCTCAAGTCTTGAAGTATCCTGTCCACGTTCGGACATTCCCGAACTCGCCGCAGGTGGGCAATCCAGTCTAGGAATTCCGAGCGAAGACCCGGCCATGACAAAAACACCAAATCCCTGAAGGGGTGCTTACGGAGTTGGCGTACTTCATCGAGGTAATCGTCGCCTAGCACCGTCCGTACGTACGAGATCGCCTCCTCGATGTCCCCGAAATCGGCGGGGCATTCCGTGTCTGCCGTCTTCATGGCACGCGCGAATTCGTCCCAACTGATTAAGAGCGGTGTTTGGGGTTGGAGCATCACGACACCTCTTCCCGGACAATCCTCCAGTAGTATTATTCCATCTGGATTGACGGCGCGTGCGCACGTCACCTGATTGGTTAACGAATGTGCGTCTAAATGACCGACGCGCATTATGGGTCTTCAAACAGCCAGCCTGAGCGATCATACCCACTGGCGGGAAGCGCACCGCAAGAACCGGTGCCATCGGGAATCTGTTCCAGATGCTGCTCCCCGGGACTGGTCGAGGATTAGATACCGTTATTCCCGCCTTAGGTTCGGTGTCGGTGGCGGCTGTCCTTGATGGCCAAGCGGTCGATGCTCCATGTGGCAACAAGCACTGCATCGCGCTGCAACACTCCTGTCTCCGCCCCGCGTCGAGCAACCGCGCAAGTACGGCAAGATTGCCGACCGTGTTCACAGGCTGAAAATCGGTCAGCACTTCGACGTTCCGGGCGTCGGCACGGACGAGCGGAGCCGCAACCGATTTCGCTCTGGTTTGTATTCGGCTGTGCGGTTAGACAAGGTCTCAGTACGCGGGCAGCCGGATTGGAGTGTGCGCATCACGAAAACCAGGGTGTGGCGGAACGCGGGAGTCTAACGGCGGTGGGCATTGGCTCTCCACGGTCCGTCTTGGAAAATTTCAGGAACTTAACGCTGCCCTCACATTCACTCGCTACACTCCAGTCCGCTGCGATCTGCAAGTCCTGCTGCTGATCTGGGAAGGTCAGCTACCCCATGGGAACCAAGCGCACTGGGGCATGGACTCAAAGCAGCAAGCTGGTTCGTCTGGTTATGGCCTATCTCATCAGAGGCAACCGAATAAGGACGGGCTACGAGGGAGGACTCGCCAGCGTGCTAGACTTCCAGCCGATGTCGCGCCCTAACGTCTTTCATAATCTCGTCACAAACGAGAATTCCGCGACGGAACTGCTCTGCAACGCGATGCGGTTTGATCCGCTTCGACGCGCAGTCCTCGGACTGTTCTTCTCGGACGCCTGCTCGTCGAAGATCGCAGATGTTGATATTGATACGCAAGTGTCCCTCGTCCAAGGCCGACCCGATCTGGTCGTTTCCAATGATGAGGTATACAGTTTCGTCGAGGTCAAGGTGGAAGAGCATTGTAGGCTCACCGCGAATCAACCTCACGGTTACTACAATTGCCTGCTGGAGGATAAGAGAGCGCAACGCTGGCTCGTCTTCCTTATTCCCAGCGGCTGGTTTTATCGCGATCAGCTAAAGGAGTCGCTGAGACTGCTAAATGATGCCCATGTCGGCAGTGGCATTCAGACCCGCATAGTTCATTGGGAAGCCGTTCTCGACGTATTTGAGAAGACGAGCCTTCAAAATGAGGTGTTGAGCCCGGTTCTGAGCGAATTCACCTCCTTATTCTCATCTTGGTTTTTGCCGAGGTCGATCATGTTCTCAAAAGATAGTGTTCGCACACTGTACTCGAAGGATTTCGCGGTAGCCTTTTCAGACCTCCTCGAACTCATAAAACAGGTCGGGGCTAAAGGCAGAACGCTCTGCAAGTGCTCCGAGCGCAGCCCTTGGGAACTGTATTTCAAGAACGATGAGGGCGAGTATCTGTTGTGGGTGGGGTTCTGGCCGGATTTCTGGAAAAAGGAGGGTATGCCCATTTCCTTCGGCGTAAAAGACGACTGGCCGGAGTGGGTGCAGGAGACTTTTCGTAAAGTTTATCGGCGCGAGACTAAGCCATTCGACGGTTGGAGGGTGGGATGGGTACAACAGGAAGACTTGGAATCCAGCAACCCACTTGAAAAGACGTGGCAACAGATTAGCCCTCTTTTGCAGGCGCTCGTAAAGACGCATGTGAGCATTGGCTAGCAATCTTCCCGCTGACTAGGCACTCCGAAGGATTCCGGCGGAGTGTCCGACGCTGGTGGCCCCGTGTACAAGGCTGGAACAAGCCGCAATGACCATCAACACACCGAGCATGAAACGCGATGAATTCCAACAGGGGGCAAAGCGGTGGTTGTCTACGTACAAGCGGGAAGTGTTGGGAGTTGAAGAGAATGGCGTGTGGGTACAAAACGGCCAACGTTATCCACACATCCTGCCCCACGAGAAGTATGAGCTAAACATCTTGGCAAGCGTCCGGGATGAGTTTTGGGACTGGTTTCCCAGCCAACAGATTCAGCTACAGCGCGACTTTCACCATCTCAACTCCTCGCAGGCACTCTGCTTCAATTTGTTCTTCCCGATTCTCCGGGAGAACGGGCAGACTTTGGAGGCGTTGTTGTCAGCCATGGGCATAGCGGGAGTGCCCAAGGCTGGCGCTTCTTTTGAGCTCCAGCCCGACAAGACCGAGGGCACGTGCATAGACTTCTCTGTGCCGTTGCAATCGGGACCCCGTATAAATTTCGAGATCAAGTACACAGAGTCTGAGTTCGGTTCGGCGAAAGCTGACCCGGCACACTTGGAGAAATTCGAGTCGATCTACAAACCTCGAATGGCTGGGCGGTTCCAGGAATCCTTCTGTAGCTCTGGGCAGTTTTTGAAGCATTACCAGATCGCGAGGAACGTGTGGCACCTAAACGAAGCGACTGGTGATATTGCGGTCTTTCTCTTCTCAAAGGCGAACACGCGCTTGAGACAACAGGAACCGATCATCAAGGAATGTGCGCTTGAGCCATTTCGATCTAGGATTCGGATCATCTACTTGGAAGACCTCGTCGTCGATCTTTCCAAGACGCTGAAACCTGACGAGATGGTGCAGCGGCAGCAACTTGAAGAGTTTCGAGCCAAGTATCTCCCCTTTGTGAAATTGCAGCCCGGAGCAGTCGGTAGGTAGAGAAGTGAGACGCGGAGGGCCCAGCACACCCGGACCCCTCAGGGGATCGGAATCCCAGTAAATCGACCTCCCCGAGATGCGCCAAATTCACGCCCGCTCGCAGATTTGGCGAGCCAACCGATTGTGCGCTCTGGCGAGCTGTCCGCGACCCGCCACCTGGGCGGCTTGCTCCGAGAACAGTTTTCGTCAAGAACTGATCGCCGAACTTTTCGATGAGGAAAGCTAATGGGAATGCCAGAACTCGAAATTTATTCCATGATTGGCGCGGAAGGTTTCGCAAGGTTAGTCGCTGCCTTTTATCGACAAATACCTCAAGACGACCTTCTAGGGCTAATCTACCCGGCGAACGATCTTCCAGGGGCCGAGCGGCGCCTCCGAGATTTCCTGATCGGTAGGTTCGGGGGGCCCCAGACTTACATTGAACAAAGAGGCCATCCTCGCCTCCGGGCGCGGCATTCGCCGTTTCCCATCAATCAGACTATCCGCGACCGCTGGATGCGGCTGATGGACAATGCGTTGCAGGAAGCTTCGCTACCAAGCAAAGCCGAAGAAGTCCTTCGGAAATTCTTCAATGAAATGTCTACCTTCATGATCAACCAGTCAGAGGCCAGTATCAGCTAGCGCAAAGCGACGCGGAGAGGGTGGCGCGAGGCCATCTCCACGATATGGGAGACTAATGTGTCATGAAGAAAAATCGCTTCCTC
>Ga0335078_10013663_pt1 | contig 12035 bp, 21 predicted proteins | sample Lox_Sample_32_FD_206711 | JGI IMG/M metagenome (GOLD analysis project Ga0335078, IMG submission 206711) | Soil microbial communities from Loxahatchee National Wildlife Refuge, Florida, United States - Lox_Sample_3.2 | ecosystem: Environmental > Terrestrial > Soil > Wetlands | place: USA... | reverse complement strand
CTCCGGTGTACCCGTATTTTTCGAGTTCTGCAGAGTTTGCCGAAACAAGCGTCTTGTCCCCGTCCATCTCAGCGGCGACCAGCTGGACGATGATGTGGCGGTTGGTCCTGCGCACAACCATACGTGGTGCATCAGCGACCACAAGCCGGGTCCTCTGGTAATAATCGGTCCTGCCTTCCCTGCGCCGGCGGAAGGCAACCAGATAGCGTGATCCGTTTGCCATGTTACTTCATCCTCCCGGCGATGATCTCCATCTGAGCTTTCATGTGTGCGACACTCCGGAACTGTCCGCCAGCCGCCTTGCGGTAAAGTACGCGGTAAAGATGCCGGTCGATAGTACCTTCGTCGCGCAGCGTGACCAGAACCTTTCGGATGGCGCGGATCTTCTGGATCCACGAGCGCTTGCTCGGGGTCCGTGCTCCCTGGGCACCTTTCCGTTTCCCGGCTCCCTTGCGGTGGCCGTATGCCCGCTGTGCAGTACGCACGCGTGCCCGGCCGCGGCTCACGCCTTTCTTCTGGTGTGCCTTGATCGCACCATCGGTAATGAGACCGCGCAGATCCTCGCGGGAGATTGCATTCTGGATATCGGAGAGACGCTCGGGATCGAACCAGACGCGGTTGACACCGCACTTCAGGATCGATGCTGCGATGCGTTTCTGGCTGGCGACATCACTCATTCTTCTTCACTCCTGACGAGGATTTTTTCTTGGGAGCTGCCTTCTCTGCCGGGGATTTCTTTGCTGCTGCAGCCGGCTTCTTTTCGGCCGCCTTTGCGGCAGGTTTCTTGGCAGGTGCCTTAGCAGCTTCCTTTGCCTTGGGCTGTGCAGCCTTCTCTTCCTTCTTTTCGGTTTCCTTTGCTGCAGGCTTGGACTTGGCGACGGCAGCCTTTACCGGCTTCTTCTCTTCGGCACCTTTCTTCTTTGCGGGTTTTGCCTTGGAGGTGCTCTTCTTTGCCGGGGCGTCCTTTGCGTCTTTCTTTGCCTTTGCCGCACCTTTTGTGGATTCAGCCAGTTTCTCATCGGCAACGCGTTCTTTGATAACGCGGGCGTTGAGGATCTTGATACCTGACGCGGTGGCCTTCTCCTGAATGGCCTTGCGCTTGCGTCCCCCGACGCCGGCTGATATCCGGATCGCCTGGGTTTTCACGTCGAGATTTTCGAGATCCTTTTCCGTAAAGACCAGCACTTCAAAGAACCCGCTGGGGTGCATGCCGCGCACCGCAACCGGGCTGCCGAAGCCGGGCTTGGGGAGATTCCCTTTTGCCTTTTTCTGCTCCCGCTGTTTGTTGTGCTGTCCGCGGGGCTTTCTCCATGAATCGGAGAGCTGTCTCTTTTTGCCAAACCCGTCGCGCTTGAAGGCGGCACCCTTCTCGGTGCGCACACGGATCAGTCGCTTGGTTTCAGTTGTCATTGCTCAGTTCAGCCCCTCTGGACTATGTATATACCGTCCTGGAAGACCCGTGGGTCCCGGTTACGGATATGGGTCGCATGTTCGATGTTCGCCGCAGAGTTTCCTACCAGCTCACGGTCGATACCGGTCAGGACTACTTCGTCGTTTGCCACCTTTGCCGACACACCATTGTGAATGTCGGCGTACCGGGCCTTCTTTTCCCCGAGGAAATTCGCGATCTCGAGCCGCTGTCCCTGAAGTTTAAGCTGGATAGGGAAGTGGCTGTACACGACTTTCATCCGGTATTCGAATCCGGTGGAAACACCCCGGCACATGTTCTTCGCATGTGCTTCAAATGTCCCGACCATCGCATTGATCTCCTTGCGATTCGATTCGGTCGTGATCACGATTTCCTTGCCATCGCAAGTAACGCTGACCTGGGGGAACCGGACGCTGCGGGTAAGATTGCCTTTCGGACCGGTTATTGAGAGCTGCGTTCCCTGAAGCTGTACCTTGACGCCATCGGGAATTTTGACTTTTCTTACACTTGCCATTCTTTCGCACCCTCTAGTAGACATACCCGAGCAGTTCGCCGCCGATACCCTCGTTGCGTGCCTGCACGTGGGACATGACGCCACGTGAGGTGGAGAGGATCATGAGGCCGAAGTTCTTGCCCGGGAGGTACTGCTTCTCCCAGTATTCCATCTCATCCAGCTGGACCGAGAAACGCGGTGTTATTGCGCCACATTTGTTGATTTTGCCAGTAAGATGCACTTTGAGCTGACCGCCACGGCCATCTTCGATAAATTCGAAACCGGCAATGTAGCCGGAGTCCTGCATAATGCGCAGCATTGCGCCGAGGAGTTTACTTGCGGGTTCGATGATACACTCGGATTTGCCGGTGTCACCTGCGTTCTTCAACGCACTCATCCCGTCTGCAATAGTGTTTAAACGTGTCATGGTGCAGTCACTCCTCAGTTCATCTTCTTAAAGCCCATTTTCTGTGCCCACTCGCGGAAGCACTGTCTGCAGAACATGATGTGATACCGGCGGACAAGCCCCTGCTTGCGACCGCACATCTTGCACTCGTTTGCACCGCGACCGTAGATCTTCTTCCTTTCGCCGCCCATCAGCGCACCTCCACTGCAAATTCCTTCTTCAGGAACGCGATCGCATCCTCTTTGTTCACTCGTTGTTTCTCAGGAAGCTTTTTCTTTTGCATCTTCCGGCGGGTGATACGGATTCCGTTCCTTTCGAGCACGACGTTAATATCCATCCCGAAGATCCCGATCTGCGGATCGTATGACATTCCGGGGAAATCCGTGTGCTCTTCGATTCCGAACGAGAAATTCCCGCTCTTGTCGAACTGGCTCTCAAAGACAGTCTTGTTCACGATGCTGAGGGCAGTCTTCATGAAATCTTCCGCCGTTTTTCCGCGGAGCGTGACCTTGCACCCGATCGGAGCGCCTTTCCTGATGGAGAAGGCAGGCTGTGTCATCTTTGCCACGCTCCGGATAGGTGTCTGCCGGGTAATTGTTTTCATGATGTTTTCGGCCTTGACGAGTTTTTCACCACTTTCGCCAACGCCCATGTGAACAACAACCTTATCGACGTGGATATCGCGCATTGCGGTCACTGTTCAAGCCCCCATCCGGTTTCCGAAATGGTCTCTTTTCCAATCATGTAGACGTACGGCGTGATCGTATCGAACCGTTCTTTGGTTTTCTGCTCTTCCAGAATGACCTTATTGGGGACACTGCCCGGGGTCTTTATGATCTCGACGATACGCGCAACTTTGCCGGAATGCCTGCCACCTATGATGGTTGCCATATTACCGGCTGCGAAGGGATAGTGTTCAAGAATCTTGAACCGGTCGTCGGGCCGGAGAGAGATGACAATTGAATCGTTCGACTTGAACGTATTGTCGGCAACGACGTTTGCACCGTACCGGAGATTGAGCTGGACTTTTCCCCCGGTGATAGTGGTCTTGTTCTCGATCTTTGCAAGCCTTTTCTGCGCCGATTCCGCGTCTATCTCCACCGTCTTGTGGCGTCCTTTGAGATCCCGGAGCATCCGGTAGTACTTGCCGATGCGGGGAAGGGCGATTACGTCAAAGATTCCGATACCCATACGGGGGTCACGGCAGGGTCTTCCGTTGATGATGACGTCTTTCTGTTTGAGGATCTGCTTGACTTCCTTCATCGTGCGAGCCATGCCCTGCTGATCCCTAAGCCATACGGCAACCGGCATCGCGTTGGCGTTGTGTGGGCCGGGTGCGGTCTTTGCGACGAACTTGGTCGTCTTCTTGGTGATATGCCACGAATCCGGCGCGTTAAGCCTCTTGAGATGATTCGACATTATTCCTTCTCCCCGAGTTTTTCGACGCGACGCTTGTCATCGAGTTTTAGCTTCGTGATTTCCACCTTTGATGCGTCAATAGGCCGAGGGACTTCCGTTCCGTCGACCTTTGTGGAGGAAACTCCGTGAACAACGAGCTTGAGGTTCCGGGTGTCGATCCCATCAACAAGCCCCTCTTCGCCCGCGTGGTCGCCGCGGGTGACCTTGACCGTGTCTCCCTTGATAACCCGCAGGGTCTTTTTCGTATATGTTTCCTGGAGTGCTGCCGAGAGCGGCGCGTTGAGGAACTTTGATTTAGCGTGCGAAGGTGCGTCATACCGCGCTTTCCGCTGCTTGCGCGGTTGTGAACTTTCAATTCTGACCATATTTTTCACCTCACACAATGATCGTTGCCATCGACCCGAGCTTCGGGTACCGTTCCGCAACTTCACGGGCAACCGGTCCCTTGATCTCAGTTCCCTTCGGCTCGTTCTTCTCGTCAACGACTACTACGGCATTGTCGTCAAAGGAGACCCGAAGACCGCTGGGGCGGCGCATCTCTTTTTTCTGGCGGATGACCACTGCCCGTACCAGTTTCTTACGCATATCCGGGGTTCCTTTCTTGACAGTAACTGTCGCAATGTCGCCAAGACCCATCTTAGGCTGGCGCCGGCGAACTCCGTGGTAGCCGAAAACTGAAACGATCTGAACAACCCGTGCTCCGGTGTTGTCGGCGCACGTCAGCTTGGTTCCGGTCGCAAGCGCACGCGGCGTCTTGGACTGCTTTGCCTTCATGGCTGCTGCACCTCGACAACAACATACGTGGTGCTTTTCGATAACGGTCTGCACTCAGCGATCTTCACGAGATCCCCAACCTTTGCCTGGAGACAGGGGGGGTTGTGGGCGTGAAGCTTCGAGATGCGCTTCTCGTACCGGTTGTACTTCCGGACGTAGTGCAGGTAATCCCGGGCAACTACGACCGTTCCCATCATCTTGTCGCTCACGACTTTACCGGTGATCACCTGGCCGCGCACCGGTAAAGTGCCATGAAACGGACAATTAACATCCTTGCACTCCTGTTTGGGAGCCTGGACGTTCAATCCAATGTTTTGTGCCATTATGGTATCCTCTTTTTTTATGCTCGCCTGAGCCTTTTTTCTGGAGCCAGTATCAGTGCGGAACCATGTATCTCAACAAGGGTGCTGTCGGGAAGCAAAACCCGGAAAGAAGTCCCCGATTTTGGGACTTTTTTTATCCCGGTGTTTGTCTGTATGACAACGAGATTCCTTGTCTCATCGATGATGCGTCCGCATATTCCGTGGTGAAACGGGTTTGTCGCTCCAGCTACCAGAACGTCAAGGCCGATCAGTTCATGCCTGGTGACGTTCTGGCTGGAGATCATGCACGGCTCCTGCGGTTCTTCTCTGTCATCAGGCGTGCGACCGTGCGGCGGAGTTCCCGGATGTGTCCGGGGTTCTCGGTTGCGCCACCGGCACTGACTTTTCCATAGTGCTGGACAAGCTCCATCCGGAGTTTTTCCATCTGCTCCTGCAGTTCGATATCCGTGAGCTGGCCAACATCATGTGCCCTTAAGATTGCCATGAGTCTACACCTCTCCGCCCATGTTTTCATCCGGGAGGGCTGGCTCTTCTGTTTCGCCAACGGTTGTAACGACAGTCTTGGACTCCGGCTTCTTCTTTTGCTGTTCAATCACAGCAAAGTGATCCGGCATCTTTGCGTCCCCGGGGACAATCTTGACCTGGACACCGATTACGCCAAGTTTTTTGATCGCAATCGCGTACCCCTTCTCAACGATGGTGTTGCTCGGTTCACCGCAGTGCTTGATGTAGCCTTCGGTGAATTTCTGCGTTCGGGCGCGGGCCCCGGTCAATTTGCCGGCAATCACGACTTCACACCCGAGAGCACCGGAGTCCATGACCCGGCGGAGGATGCTGGAGCCTGCTTTCCGGAAATACCAGCCGCGTTCAAGCGCGTTTGCAAGCCTTTCTGCCATGATCTGTGCGTTGAAGCTGGGGTTCTGTACCTGCTGAACTTCGATCTGCGGTGATTCAACACCGTAGTTCTGTGCGAGGTCCTGGGTCAGCTGGTGAACCAGTTTGCCGCCCTTACCGATAACAATACCCGGCTTTTCCGCGAAGATGGTAACCTGGGTTCCGAGAGGGGTCCTGGCGATATCCATGCCGCCGAACCCTGCCCGTTTGAGCTCCTTGGTCAGGTATTTCTCGACCCGGGCCTTGCGGACACCTTCTGAAATAAATTTCCTTTCGACTGCCATGTTACGCCACTTCCCGTACAACGATCTCGATATTTACGGTTTCACGGACTTTTGGCGATGCCCGGCCCATTGCACGAGGGAAATATGCCTTCTGGGCGCGTCCGCGGTTGGCGGATGCGTGGATGATTTCAAGGTTTTCCGCGTCGAGGCCGGAGTATTCAGCGTTCTTCTTTACCGATTCGAGGATCCGTATATAAGCCTTCGAGGCCTTGACCGGATACCGTCCTGCGTCCCAGTTTCCGGGAAGGCCGCGTTTGTGGGCGACATTCCGGTTGAAGTGCCGGAACGGGATCGCTTTCTTGAGCGCCACTACGTCAGCAAGGTAGCTGAGTGCATCGTTGACGCGCTGGTGCCGGATGAAGTCTGCGATCTCGATCGAGTGCTTGGGGGAGACGGAAAGCTCGTTTGCTTTGCCTCTGGCGATGTTGTCGCCTTCGATCTTCTGTGAATATGCAATGCGTGCCATTTCCATCACTTCAGCGGTACGTATTTACTGCCCCTCGTCGCACCGATACCGGCGGAACCGTGGGTAACCCTCTTTCTGGTGAGTGCAAATTCCCCGAGGTAGTGGAAGACGGATTCAGGCTGGAACTCGACTTTCTGGAATTCCTTGCCGTTATAAATCTCGATGCTCTTCCCGATCATCTCTGGCATGACGATCATTTCACGGAGGTGGGTCCGGACTTTCTCGTCCCCTGCCCGGATCTTTGCTAGCAACGTCTCTTCACCGCGGTTAAGCCCGCGGTTAAATTTTCGGCGTGCGCGGGCTGGCATCAGGGGGATGAGTTCACTAAGTCCCATCGCCTTGAGCTCGTCAATCTTGTACCCGCGATAGGTGAACTCCTCCCGCCGTCTGGGCATTCGTTTCTGTGTCTTTTTAGGTGCTGCCATACCGTTCACTTCCTGCTCTTACCTGTCTGGCGTGCCGCCACGTGACCTACTGTTCTTCCCGGCGATGTGCCCCGAGCGATCGTCTTGGGCCGCCCTGGGTGCTGGTGACCTCCGCCACCGAACGGGTGATCGATAACGTTCATCGCGACACCACGGACACGCGGCCAGTTGGATGCAGTGTTCCGCATCTTGTGGGATTTGTTGCCGGCTTTTACAAACGGCTTCTCAACCCGGCCGCCACCGGCAACAATGCCGATCGTTGCCCTGCAGCGGGCGTTAAACCATTTGGTCTTGCCGCTGGGCATCCTGACACCCACGCGGTCGCCAATCTTGTCGACAACGACTGCCTGGACACCAGTTGAACGAACAAACTTCCCGCCATCGTTGGGGCGTGCTTCGATATTGCAGATGTAAGAACCCGTCGGGATGCCCTGAAGCGGAAGCGTATTTCCGTTCTTGACTTCCACGTCGTTTCCCCACGTGACGCGTTCGCCGATACCGATTCCTTCCGTTACCAGCATATAGACTTTCGATCCGTCTTCGAGCTGTACAAGCGCAATCGGTGCGTTTCGTGCGGGGTCATGTTCGATGTCGATGATGGAGCCGGTAATATTCTTGGTCCCATCACCCACATGTTTTAATTCCGCCTTGTACCGGTGGGATGGTGCACGATATGTCGGGCCTCCCCTTCCACGGTTCTGTGTAGTAATTCGATGTCCCATGTTCCCCACCTACATAATGCCGAGCCTGCTCAGGATTTCCTCAGCGGCTTTATCGTTCTCGAAGCTCACGATGGCCTTCTTCTCACCGTGCATGGTCATGAGCGTGCGGACGTCTTTCACCTTCTGGTCAAACGCCTTCTCGATATCGCGCTTGATACCCAGTTTTGTCGCCTTGTTGTCAACCAGGAACTGGAGCTTGTTTTCGTTTTCCAGGAGCACCATGGCCTTTTCTGTGACAAATGGGTGCTTTAAGGTCGACATTTATCTTCCCTCCAGCCGTGTAACTGCGCTCTCGGTCCAGACAGTCAGGCGCCCTGCCTGCATGCCGGGTGCGAGATGTTCAACGTTCAGCTGATCCACTGTTACCACGTCCACACCGGCCAGGTTTCTGGCTGCCCGGAACTCGGGTCCTGATGTGACAATGAGCAGGCTCTTTCTCTGCCTGTACCGGCGTCCGCGAAGCTTGCCTTTTCCGGCGCGAACCTTGCGGCTGTCTTTTGCCCGTTCGATATCGCTATACACTCCGGCGCTGGTCAGAACCGATATTACTTCCTGGGTCTTTCCGAGGGTTTCGAATTTGTCTTCGAAAATCAGCGGGACGTTTCCCTCGAACATGTGACCCCTGGAACTGATAAGATCCGGACGGATACTTGCCGCCACCGCCGACCGGAACGCTTTTTGCTTTTCCTTGGCGTTGATTTCTTTTATCAGGACCTTTGCAGTAACCGGCGGGTGTGCTTCGCGGCCACCTTTCGCCTGCGGAACTTTCGCTGCACGCGATCCGTTCTTGAGACGGGGTACATGCGATGCACCACGGCCGCTTCCCCAGCCGACTGCAGAGGAGCAGATTCCGGCGAACGGGTACGAACCATGGGGCTGTCTTCGGGCGCTCTGAAGTGCCATCACCGCTTTCTTGATCAGATCCGGGCGGTATTCTTCGGAGAACATGGCCGGAAGTTCGATATCCTTTGCCACTCCGCCTTCGATTGTCTTAACCTGTGCTTTCATCTCTGATCACCCCTGCTTGCTCTGGACGCTCACAAACTGGATTGCGGGCGTGCGGACAACGTGTTCTCCCTGCCGGATAGCCGGGCGAATGCGAATGAGCCGTTTTGCGGGACCGGGTATGGACCCCTTGATAACAACGTAGCCGTTCCTCAGGACTCCGTAGTTGAGGAAACCGCCTGCCGGCGTAATCTCCGTTCCATTCTCACCGATCTTCAGGATGCGCTTGTTAAACTCAGTGCGCTGCTGGTAACCGGTCTGACCGCTCTGCGGGACTTGCCAGCGGATGTGGTGAGGATTCCACGGACCAAGAGTACCTACATGGCGTTCCTTCCCGCCAACTGAGTGTTTCCTCTTGCGGAGTGTTACCCCCCAGCGCTTGACCGGGCCCTGCGTGCCCTTCCCGATGGTAATCGCCGTAATATCGGCGTATGCACCGGTTTCGATGACGTTGTTGAGCCGGACTTCCTTTCCGAGAAGTCCGAGACCGAACTCGTACTGTTTGGGCATTTCTCCGCCGGCAATTTTTATTTCCATAAGATCAGGGACCTTCTTTGGGACCCCGGTCATGGTAGCCGGTTGGGTATAGGCAAGTGCGTAGATCTCGGTGACCAGTCCTGCGGCAAGAGCGTCGGCAAATTTCTTTTTCGCTGAAGCACTGTCGTAATTCTTTGGTGTCGTTACCCGGCGGAAGAGCTGCTCGTCCATCGGTTCTGCCCAGATTTCCGTAAATGCATGCCTGCCGTACGTGTCCTGGGTATATGCCCGGAGGGCGGCAACTTTCATGGTCGGGATCTCGATAATCGTTACCGGGACCATGATCTCCTTGCCCTCAGTCGGGCTGTCCTTGTGGTCGTCAACCATAAGGACATGGGTCATCCCTACTTTGTAGCCTGCAAAACCCAGGAGCGCCGGTGTGCCGGTGCGCTGGGGCCAGGACTTGTACTTGGGGATGGGGCTCTGTGCACGTTTCCGTGGGCTGAAAGCCAGTGAGCCTCGGCGTGGTCTGTTTATCTTTGGCATATATCAATCATTCCTTTGATTCGTGTGTTGGATTTTCTCGACACGAACTTGAGATATGAGTCCGAGACGGAAGCAGTTTCACCTGCCTGTCTGGTAGCCAACACGCGATCCGGCCCTGTGGAGATCACGGCATGGGGCCTGCAACGTTCAAGAGCAGCGCCTGCCTTGCCACGAACCGGTCGGCCATAAGTCACTGGGATGGGATATCGTATCCATTCCAGCGATTTCCGGCATTTTTCTCGCGAAAGAAGACCCTGACCTTGGCACATCCTATCCCACTTCAGGGAGGAACAGGCCGTTTACGATGAAACGTCCACCTTTTGTGCCACCGTCAGATCCAACTCTGTCAGCCCGTTGTGACGGATCACAACTCCTTCTCGGGATCTTCCCCCGTTCCGGGGAAGTCACCAATCGAGGAATACCCACGGCAAAACCACCCCCGTGTCGTTTCGGGCATGATTTCGCCGGTGTTGCACTTTCGTGCAACGGGGATAGCCCCATATCGGCTTCCGTAAATATTGATTAAAAGAGGTTATATACTTATTCCAGAGATCCTTGTTCCGTTCTCAAACCGGATTGGAAAGGTTCAACCATTGCAGTTATCCGAAGTAGATTTCCCCTTCGTCGGTGATATAGATCTGGACATCTTCACAGATGCACCGGGCTTTGTACGATTGGGGACGTGCTTCGCGGAGCCGGTTAATGAGCGAGATAGTATCGTATTTTACCTTTATTTTCGCTTTCTCAGCTTCGGCAAATATCATGCCGGGAACTTCGAAGAGATCCGTTCCCGAGGGGATAGTGCAGAGATGAGTTGCATCAAGAGTATACAGGAATTCGAGGGTTTCTTTTGCCCGACGGATATTTTCCATCGCGGATTTCTCAATGGTGCAGACGTTCGCCTTTGAAGTGCTGATGATATCTGCGATCTGTTGCTGGGTCATTCCCTGTTTCCGGTACCGGAGCACTTCCATCTGCCTGTCAGTGAGAAGACCGTCCTTCATAGAATATAATCGATTCCGGGCATTTAAACACTTTTCGTTAACATTTCAAGCTGGCCGCCAATAACAGGGTTCCCCGCCATATCCCACACGCTGGCCAGGAATTATTAATATGACCCGATTATAACGGAAAAATCAACGCGGGTTCAGGAAACGCAAAAAACCGCCTTTCCGACGAGAAAATTGATTTCAAAATCTTTATAAGAACACCGGGTCATAATAACGTGTCATAAAACAAATAGAGGTGAAATTTCAATGGTTGTTAAAGTAGGTGTTGCCAAGTTAGGCAATATTGCAAGTGGCGTTATGGCAGAGCTGCTCCTCGATGAGAGAGCAGACCGTGAAGATATGCAGACATTCATGGCTACGAGCGGAACCAAGCTCCAGCCTGAGGACATCGACCGTGTCGTCTCCAATATGAAAGCATGGAACCCCGACTTCTGTATTGTGGTTTCCCCCAACGGTGTTCTTCCCGGCCCGACCGGTGCCCGCGAACAGCTCGCAGCTGCCGGTATCCCGGTTGTCATAATTACCGATGATGTAACCACGAAGAAAGAGTGGGAAGATGTCAAGAACAGCAAGTTCGGGTACATTATCATGAAGGCGGACTCCATGATCGGTGCCCGGCGTGAGTTCCTCGACCCCATCGAGATGGCAGACTACAACGGCAATCTCGTCAAGGTTCTCGCCCTTACCGGGGCGTTCCGGAAACTCCAGCTCGCACTTGACAAAGTTATCGACCAGGTCAAGGCCGGCAAGAAGGGTGCAGAACTCGAGCTCCCGAAGGTCATCATGACAGCTGATAAGGCTGTCGACGGCGAGTTCACCAGCGCTTACGCGATGTCCAAGGCACGTGCGGCCTACGAGATTGCCCAGGCAGTTGCCATGGTTAACGTCAAGGGATGCTTCATGACCAAGGAATGGGAGAAGTACGTCCCGATCGTCTGCAGCGCCCACGAAATGATGCGTGCAGCAGCTGTCCTTTGTGACGAGGCCCGCGAGATTGAAAAGGCCGGAGACGGCGTTATCCGCAAGCCCCACAAGAAAGATGGCGTCATCGTTTCCAAAGTGAAACTGATGAGCAAGCCTGAGTAAGACTGAAAAAATCTTTTTTTTTATTTACAATGAGTGTTTACCGGCGGTTCAGCATTGGCGCCGGCGCGATAGTACCGCCCCAGGTCTTCAGGGAGTGTCAGGATTACCGGCTCGAAGTGAAGGCGTTCCATGAATGCCGAATCGCTCGTGGACTGGGGGTTGGGGTTGATCCGCGATATGAGAGAGCAGAAAGCCGAGAAATGGCCGGCTTTTCCTTTCGAGAAGTAAATGGCCATGTTGAACGCCTGGGTCCCTAACTTCCGGTAAAGCGAGAGG
>Ga0335078_10013662_pt1 | contig 12035 bp, 12 predicted proteins | sample Lox_Sample_32_FD_206711 | JGI IMG/M metagenome (GOLD analysis project Ga0335078, IMG submission 206711) | Soil microbial communities from Loxahatchee National Wildlife Refuge, Florida, United States - Lox_Sample_3.2 | ecosystem: Environmental > Terrestrial > Soil > Wetlands | place: USA... | reverse complement strand
TGATGAAGCCGGACGCCGGGCAGGTCTTGGTCAATGGCCAGGATATCGTTCCTCTTTCTGAACGGGAACTTCCTCCGTTGCGCCGTCAGATGGGGATTGTCTTCCAGGAAGGAGCGTTGTTTGACTCGCTCAGCGTTTATGAGAACGTGTGCTATCGGCTGCGCGAGGAAAACATGAGAGACGAAGCCGAGATTGAGCGACGAGTGCGCGAGGTGCTCAGCTTCGTGGAGATGGAAGAGGCCATTGATAAGATGCCTTCCGAACTTTCGGGCGGAATGCGGCGGCGCGTGTCCATCGCCCGGGCTATTATCAGCCAGCCCTCAATCATGCTCTACGACTCGCCCACCGCGGGCCTCGATCCGCTCACCGCCCACACCATCGATCTGCTCATCGCCAAGCTGCGCGACGCCCAGCAAGTGACCTCGGTGGTGGTCACCCACCGTCTTCAGGACGCCTTTTTCCTCTCCCGCTTCGCTTATTCGGTTGAGCAAGGCGGTTTCGTGGCGGCCGCCACCGCGGCGCAACAAGGCGCGATCCACAACGTTCGTTTTCTGGTTCTCCGCAACGCTCGGGTTTATTTCGAAGGCGGCCCGGACGACCTGGGCAGAAGTCAGGATCCATACCTGAGGAAGTTCCTAGCCTGATCGCGTCTTGGCAGACTAGAATGGGATGAAGGGTACAGGGGACAGGTTACAGGGGATAGGGGCACTGCCCGGTCTCCTGCTCGGAAAGCCAGTTTCCTATGCTCTGCACCCTATTTCCTGTACCCTAGGAGCAGACATGCCGCAACGCCAAGAACTCACCTGGAAGCAACTACGCGTTGGAACCCTGGTAGCCGTAAGCCTGATCGTGTTGGCCGTGGGAATCTTTTTCATCAGCGGTCAGGTCGGAATCTTCACCAGAAAGATGACGCTGCGATGCTATTTTCCCAGCGCCGGCGGTGTGAAGGAAGGCTCGGAAGTCGATGTGGCCGGCATCCCCGCTGGCAACGTCAGCAGGCTCCGGATCTCGCATGACCCGAACCCCGCACGCGCTGTCGAGGTGATGATGAAGGTGTCGCGGCGTTTCGCGGGCGACATCCGGGCCGACTCGGTGGCTGTCGCCACCACCCAAGGCTTGCTAGGCGATAGTTTTGTCGACATCTCCCGGGGCAGCCCTGATCAACCTCGCGTGCCGGACGGCGGCGAGGTCAAGACCAACGAACAAGCCAGCATGCAAAATGTGGTGCAGAACGCTAACGACGTGGTCACTAACCTGCGCGACTTGAGCGTTGCGGTCCAGGGCATCACCAACCAGATTAACTCGGGTAAGGGATCGCTCGGCAAGCTGATCTATGACCCCACCCTCTACAACAGGATCAGCCACTCCGCCGATGTGATCGACAAGATGACCGACCAGATTATGAGCGGCCAGGGCTCTCTCGGCAAGCTGGTGAGCAGCAATGAGGCTTACGACAAGCTGGTGGCCGCGACGGATCGCCTTAACCACCTGCTCGATCAGGCGGAACACGGCAACGGTACGGTTGCCAAGGTGCTGAACGACCCGAGCCTCTACAACCGGCTTAACGACGTGGCGACGAAGGCCGACAATCTCATCACCGACATCGACAACGGCAAGGGCTCTCTCGGCAAGCTGGTCAAAGACGAACAGCTCTACGATCGCCTCAATCAGACGGCCGATCACCTCAACGTCATTTCGGCGCGCATGGCCAACGGCGAGGGATCCCTCGGGTTGCTCTCCACCGACAGCAAACTCTACAACAACCTCGCGGCGAGTAGCGAGTCGCTAAAGGAGTTTCTGGCTGATTTTCGCAAGAACCCCAAGAAGTACTTGTCGATAAAACTTCATATCTTCTGAAGGCCGTGGGGGGCGCGCCATCAACCGAGCACTTTCGCCAATAGATAGGCCTGGAGGGCTTGCTTCACACGAGTGCGCTCGGCCAGGGTCGCCTGGTGAGCCTGGTTGGCAACCGATGCGGGCGCGGGCGTCGGGAAGTTGGCGGCCAGGACCGTGCCACGGCTGGCCGCAGGATCCATCGGGATGCCGGCGCGTGCCAGGATCGAAGCCACGTAATGCCGCGTCTCGCTGGGGGCGTGATCGAGCCATTCCGAACCCCAGCGCGTGACGGCGTGGGCCACGTGTGCCGGTCCCCAGTTGTAGGCGGCCAGCGCCTGGGCCGTGTCGCCGAACTTCGCCAGTTGCTGATGGAGGTAATGGATGCCGCCGCGGATGTTCTGGGCTACATTGTGGGGATCGACGCCCAGCGCCGCTGCCGTGGCCGGCATGAGTTGCATGATGCCGATGGCGCCGCTCGACGGATTCAAGGCGTGAGGATTCAAATCCGATTCCCGCATGGCCACCTGCAAGGCAAGGTGAGGATCGATACCCGCCGCCTCCGCCGCGTGGCTGATGAACTCCGACCAGAACGAGGGGTGGCGTGACGGGACAGACCCGGAGGTCTGTCCCGCTGGTTTGGAGGACGCTGGAAGGGCCGAAGGGGCGGTATCAATGTGCATGAGCATCAACCTGCTCGTCTAGCGTTCAACTTCAGTTCCGTCAAGAGCATGTTGAGTGCCACTGGCGCAGGTAATCCGGCGAGTCTGCAACCTGTTGATTACAGTGAGGCCGCTTTCTCATTTCTGGGCGGTTCCAAATTCCTCTCATGAGAAGGCTTTAATCAGTTTTGCCGGCCTCCAAACCTTGACTGGGCAAAATCTGCCGCGCCTCTCATCTTGCAGTCCACCCGCCGTCGATCACCAAGGTATGACCGGTGATCAAAGAGGCCGCCGGCGAAGCCAGGAATACCACCGCCCCAGCTACCTCCATAGGCTCTCCAACCCGGTGCAAGGCGGCGATCCGCTCGGTCACCTCGGCCCGGAAAACCGGGTCCGCCAGCGCCTCTTTCGTGCCCGGCGTGTGGATAAAGGTGGGCGCGACCGCGTTCACGGTGATGTTGTACTTTCCCCATTCGACGGCCAGGCATTTGGTCAGGTGGGCAATCGCGGCCTTGGTGGTGCAGTAGACAGACTCGGTCGGCAGAGCCACCAGGCCCGCCTGCGAGCTGAGGTTGATGATGCGCCCGCGCTGCTGGCGAATCATCACCCGTCCGGCCGCCTGGCTGGCAAAGAACGTTCCCTTCAGATTCACCGCCAGCGTCAGGTCGTAGTCTTCCTCGCGCACATTTTCAGCCAGATTCCCGGGCGCGATGCCAGCGTTGTTCACCAGAATATCGAGCCGGCCAAAACGTGCCACCGTATCCTCGACGGCGCGAAGAATCTGGTCGAGATGGGCGACGTCCATCTGCAAGGGCAACGCGTATCGGCCCAGGGCCTCTATTTTCGACCTCAGCTCACCGCCGGACTTCACGTCGCGCAGACCCAGCGCGATGTCGGCTCCGGCGTTGGCCAGCGCCAGCGAAATGGCCCGCCCCAAGCCGCGCGCCGCCCCTGTCACTAGGGCAACCTGCCCCGTCAAATCGAATCGTGGAAATTCATCCATAAACCACTCCCAAAACCGGTAGTATAGCGCAATGCGTCGGAAAGGGCGGCAGAGCCTCGGAGGTAATGGGCTAAAAGTGTGTTGCTTTGGGAACGGTTCGAATCTCAGCTTTCGGATGCATCTAAGCACTTGGACGGCTTTTCCCGGATCGGCACACTTTTTAGCCCACTACCTGAGCGGGGCGGGGAAGCTTGGCCACTCAGACGAACGGGCCAGGCAGGAGGGGCAAGAGGCTAAGTGCAATAATGCAAAGGGCGTAGACGCCGGATTCTCGAAGCCCAAACGATCAGGAGCGGTTCCGCCATGTTTGGCAACCTGAGTGCTCATGGAAATAGTGTGAGTCGGAGGTGGACTATGAAGGTCAGATGCGATCGTGACTACGCGTCCTTCCTCAAGAGTTGTTACCGGAACAAGTTCTTTGTAGACTGGCAGAACGGAATCATGACCGTGACCAAGCCAATGATTAACCTGGCTTGCCTTTGTGAAGAGTAACTTCACGGAAGGGCTGGGCTAATGCGAGGCCCTTCCGACGGTCCGGTTAGAGAGCGGAGTTAGTGGCTGGAGGGCACACCACCACTTCCTTCCGGCGAACCAATCGAACCAACTCGCTGCGGGATCCTACTTCGGCTCCAAGGTCCTGGCGGCGTCGAAACGCAACCTGCCTGACTGACCTATTGGCTGCAGGTTTCGCTGATCATCTTCAGGCTCGTGACGTTCATGTCAGCATATTCCTTGCCGGCGGCCTCGGCCGTTTCGTTCGTCGCCATCTTTGCTTCCGTGGGCTTTGACTTGTGGACCTGATAGCCGGTCAGGGTTACCTTGTGGTTGACGTCTTTGTCGAGTTTTGCGGCGTGGCCGAAGAGCTCCCAGACCTTACCATCTTCGGCGGTGATGAAAAATCCTCCCGCCTCTTTGCCCTTCTGCAGGCAACCCGTCACGCTAAGCGTTTGACGCGCGGCCGTGGCCTTGGCCGTCATGGCCCCCTGATCCTGCGCTGCCCCTATTGGCGCTGACAGCGCCAATAGGCTTACCAAAAGACAGGGACTGAGCAAAAAACCGAATCTAGCAATTCTCTGTAGCATGATTTGTCATCTCCCAAGTTAATATATTTGTCGAAGTGACGGTTGAGCAATCCGAACTCAACCTACTTCGAACCGGAATCGAAACCTTATCTACCGGCTCGTTACGAGTATACACCCTTCACATCTTATCAAGCTGTTAAATAAATGCACCACGTTTCGGGTGTCTGATCTGCGGCCTGCCTGTTCGGGTAGGTTGCAGCGGGTTTCTAATATGCGCTGGGAGTGGGCGGCCCAATCCCAGCCATGGTGTCTTGAGACTGGGTGATGACCGAGCAGGCTAGGTCATTCAGGGGCAACCAAACTCGGTGAGAACTGCGGAATGGGGGCAAAGCAAACTCTCTCCGCCGGCCACTCGCTACTTGCCTGAGGGCCCGAAGATTGAAAGCAGATGTCCGTCGGGATCGTTGAAGTTGGCGGCCCACATCGGCCCGCTGACAACCCTGGGCTCGTGGGTGAAGCTTACGCCCCGTTCCGCCAACTGCTGATGGGCATTCCGGACGTCATCCACGGAGAAGACGACCTCCGTGGCGCCGGCCAATGGTCCGCTCCGCCCGTGTGCCGTGGCCAGACCTTCGCTCAAGGCTAGCGTGACGCCGCCACCGTTGATAAAGGCAAAACCCTCAGATTGGGAGACCACCATCAGCCCCAGCTTGTCGCGATAAAACGCGACCGAACTGGCAAGGTCGCGGACGCCCAGCATCACCACCCCGACCCGGTTCAGTTTGAAGTCTGAATCCATTTCCACCTCCAAGAAACCTGAATCTTGAACGACGAATGATGAATGATGAATGATGAACAAAAAAGAAGACATGCAACTGACCAAGGCAACGGACGTCTTCTCTCCTGTTCATCATTCATACTTCCTCATTCATCGCTTCTTCCCGTGCCTCTTGCCCGTCGCCATCAGCCTTTCGGCCTCGGTCTGGGTGGCGATGCCACCCCTGGCGCCGAGCGCCGAGCAGTTGAGACCAGCCATGGCATTGGCGAAGTCGAGCATGAGGACAAGATCCCAGCCGGCCAGCAGTCCATAAATGAACGCGCCGTGAAAAACGTCGCCGGCGCCGGTGGTATCCACCGTTTCCACCACGAAGCCGGGGGAATAATAGTACCGCCCGTCGTAGAGCATCAGGGCGCCCTCGCGGCCGAGGGTCATGCCGGTGGCTCGGATCTTGTACTCACGCGCCATGTACTCGAGGACGCGGAACGGGTCGTCCTCGCCGGTCACGGCGGGGAGAAAGTTGGCGGAGGCGATCAGGTAATCGATGTGGGGGAACAGCGTCTCCACCTTCTTATAGACGGTGTCGAGGTCGGCGATGACGGGAATGGACGCCTGTCGGGCCCAACGCGCGGCGCGGATCGCTGCCTCAACGTCGCATCCATCGATGTGGAGCGCCCGGGCGGAAGTAATCGCCCGCGCGTCAAGCTCGGAGGGCAGGACCGCCAGGCGTGGGTCCCGGTCCCAGAAGACCGTGCGCTCGCCCGTCGCCCGGTCGACGATGATCATGCCGAACTGATTCGGCGTCCCGCGAACCGCCTGCGTGTAGCGTACGTCCACGCCCTCTTTTTTGAGGCTGGCCAGTTGGAAGCGCCCGTCGTCGTCGTCGCCCACCTTGCCCACGTAGCGCGTGGCAAGGCCCAGCCGCTGGCACGTGACCAGCGCCGTAGCCACCTGCCCGCCCGCCTGGCGCAGCGTGGACAGCACGCGCTCCTTGCCGCCGAGGGCAGGGAAGTCGCGGACCACCAGGACCGTGTCCGTGGCATTCAACCCCAATCCGACCACATCAACCGTAGATCCCCGCTTGGCCTTCGGCACCCCATCTCCTTCCTTGGGAGTCAAGCAGGGCAGCATACTCCAAGCATTGACGTTTGTCGATTGCCTGAATTCGAAGATTTACCCTCGCTGCCCGCGCTGTGGAAAAGCCGGGGCGTTTTTGTGGAAAACGCATTATGTTAACTTATGGACGATCGCCGAATAATTATCAGACGTGACTGTGGAAAAACTCTGGCCGGGCGAAATCGTACAGCAAATCATCTTTCGGCAATCGACAAGCGTGCCTCTTCTGTGCTAACGTTGCGCTTTTGTCGATGCGTCGACATTCCCGATGCCCCTGCGTGAAACAGAGGCCATTGTCCTCAGAACTTACCGCTTGGGCGAAGCAGACAAGATTGTTTCGTTCTTCACCCGGCAGTTCGGACGGCTGAGGGCGGCGGCGACCGGGGCCCAGCGACCCAAGAGCCGCTACGGCGGATCGCTGGAGCCGCTGAGCTATGTCCGTCTGTGGCTGTTCGAGAGGGAAAACCGCGACCTGCTGCGCCTGAACACGGCCGAGGTCATGGAGTCCTTCTACGACATGCAGAAGGATTACCGGGTGCAGGTGGCGGTGCAGTACCTGGTGGAAGTCTCGGAGCGTATGCTGCCTGAGCGCGAGGTCAACGAACGGGCTTTCCGCCTGCTGCTGGCGGTGGGCCGGGCGCTGAAGCGTTCGGGTGAGGTCGACCGGCCGCTGCTCTACTTCAACTACTGGCTGCTGCGGTTGGCAGGATTCCTGCCTGACCTCGAACACTGCGCGGCGTGCGGCAAGGCGCTGGGCGAGCAGCCCGGCTACTATGGCCGGGGCTCGGAGGGTCTGGTCTGCGCCGACTGCCGTACAAGCTTTGCCGGCTCCACTGGGCGCGCCGGACTTGCTCGTCAGACGGCCTCGCCGGCGGCGCTGGGGTTGGCAGCATCCATCCGGCGATCGCCCCTCGACCAGTGGCTGGCCGGTGAAACGCCCGCGGCAGGGGTCCGCGAACTCCGGCTTTTTCTGGAGGAAGTGCTGGAGGCACATGCGGAAAGGAAGTTTGTCACTAGGGAGTTGCTCAACGAACACGAATGGTGAATGGTGAATAGTGAATGGAAGACCATTCACTATTCACCATTTCACTATCCACTCCTCACCATTTCTTCTCCATGGCAGAAAGTGCTCAATCCGGGACCGCCGGCCTGACGTTCCAGGACTTGATCTTGAAGCTCAGCCGTTTCTGGGCCGACCAAGGGTGCGTCCTGGCATTGCCATATGACGTCGAGGTCGGGGCAGGGACCATGGCTCCCGAAACTTTCCTCCGCGTCCTGGGGCCGCAACCCTACCGCGTAGCTTACGTCCAGCCGTCGCGCCGGCCCGCCGACGGTCGTTACGGCGAGAACCCCAACCGCCTGCTCAAGCACACCCAGATGCAGGTGATTTTGAAACCACCACCTGAGAATATTCAACAGATGTATCTGGAAAGTTTGGCTGCGATCAGCATCGACTTGGGCCACCACGACATTCGCTTCGAGGAGGACAACTGGGAGGCACCCACGCTCGGCGCCTGGGGCATCGGTTGGCAGGTGATGCTCGACGGGTTGGAGATCAGCCAGTTCACCTACTTCCAGCAATGCGGCGGGCTCGACCTCAACCCGATCAGCGTCGAGCTGACGTACGGATTGGAGCGCATCGCCGCTTTCCAGCAAAATATTAAAGAAGTATATGAGATCAAATGGAATAATATTCTGACTTATGGAGACATACGGCGCTCTGAAGAATTGGAACTCTCGGTCTACGACTTCGAGGTGGCCGACCCCGAGACTTGCCGCGAAATTCTGGATCGTTACGAACGCGAGGCCCTGCGGGTGCTAGATTCTTATCATGCCGCGAAGGCCCTCAAGGCCCCCGAGGACGAAGACCAGCGGCGGCGTTTTCCTTTGCGCAAGGTCTACGATTTGTGCCTGAAGTGCTCGCACCTGTTCAACATTCTCGATGCGCGGGGAGCAATCAGCGTCACCGAACGGGTGGCCCTTATCGCCCGCATCCGCAAGATGGCCTGCCGGGTAGCGGAGATTTACGTAGGGCGGCTGGCTCCGGCGGGGGAGGTCCCACCGGCATGACGTCGACACTCGAAATCCCGGATTTGGAGCTTGCCCCTGAGGTGGAAACGGCCGAGGTCGCGGTCGCGGCTCCAGTGTACTTCCCGCTCCTCCTTGAAATCGGCTGCGAAGAAATCCCGGCCCGCTTTCTGGCGGACGCCCAGAAGCAGTTGGGCGAGCGCCTGCGCGCAGCCCTCGACCAAGCCCACCTTCTGCCTGCGGCCGACACTGGCGCCGGAGGTCGGCTGCCTATTGCGACCTATTCCACGCCCCGGCGTCTGGTGGCCCATGTTGCGCGGGTGTTGGCGACGCAGCCCGACCAACGCGCAGAAGTGATGGGCCCACCCGTCAAAGTGGCCTTTGATGCCGCGGGAAAGCCGACGCGCGCGGCTGAGAGTTTCGCGCAGAAGAATGGCGTTCGAGTTCAGGATTTACTTAAGGTCTCGACGCCTAAGGGAGAGTATCTACAGGCCAATAGGCTCACCCAGGGTCGCCCGGCGTCAGCAGTTCTCCCAGAAATCCTCCCCGGTGTCATCACTGGGTTCACTTTTCCCAAAAGCATGTATTGGGAGCCTTCCAAGACGCGCTTCGTGCGGCCGATCCGCTGGATCCTGGCGCTGCTCGGCGAGGAGCTTCAGGCTCAGGTTATCCGGTTCGAGGTGGCAGGCGTCCTGAGCGGCAGTTCCACCCACGGGCACCGTACGCTAGGAACCACGCCCGTTCCGGTGAACGGCTTCGACGATTACGCCCAAAAGCTGCACCAGGCAAGTGTAGAATTTGACCCCGAGAAACGCCGGTGGAAGGTTCTTGACGAAATTGAAGTATTACTTAAGTTTCCAGGCATGTCCGCGCTGAAGGGACGTGTGAACATCCTTCGCGCCAGGGCTGGCGAGACTGATCCCGAGGAGCGCCTGGAAGCGATGCGTTCCCGCGTCAGGGGCCTGCCGGAAGAGCTTGATGACCTTCGTCTGATCAGGGACCGTGACCTGGAAGAATGGGTGGTCAACTCTACCGAATGCCCGCACGCCATCATGGGGACTTTCGAGGCGCGCTTCCTCAAACTGCCGCGCGAGATCCTGATCACCGTGATGCGGGACCACCAGAAGTACTTCGCGGTGGAGTCGGCTTCCGGCGAGCTTCAGCCCTGCTTTGTGACCGTGCTGAACGTACCCCTGAACGTGTCGCAGGATCCTAAAGGGGCGATTCGAGCCGGGCACGAGCGCGTGCTGACAGCGCGCTTCAGCGATGCCGAGTTCTTCTGGAATGCCGACCAGAAGGTTCCCTTGCGTGACCGGGTGCCGATGTTGGATCGAGTCACTTATCAAGCTGAGCTCGGTAGTTACGGTAGTTACGGTGTTAAGGTCCGGAGGATGGAGGCCATTGCGCTGCGCCTGTGCGACAGGCTCCGGGCTCAGAGCAGGATGACGGAGATCGAGTCCGCCGAGGCCTTGCGCGCCGTCGAACTTTCGAAGTGCGACTTGACAACCCAGATGGTTCAGGAGTTCACCGAACTTCAAGGCATCGTCGGGGGTCTTTACGCCAGCGCCCAAGGGGAGTCGCAGCGTGTCGCCGACGCCATTTACGACCACTATCGGCCGGTGGGCATCGAAGACCAGCTTCCTCGCACGCTAGTGGGGGCAGTGGCCTCTCTGGCCGATAAGATCGACAGCTTGGCTTGTGGTTTTGCGGCTGGCCAAGCCCCTACCGGATCCCGTGACCCGTTTGGGATGCGGCGGCAGGGTAACGGAATCGTCAGAATTCTGCTGGAGTTTAAAATATCAGCCCCGCTAAAGGCGATGTTTGAAAGCCCGGTACATGCCGTCACCGATGGCATCGGCAGAGACGATCCATCCGTCCCTGCGGCGCTCGAGAGTTTTCTGGACGAACGTCTGCGGTTCTACCTGGAGGCGGTGAAGGGCCTGCGCTACGATACGGTTCGGGCGGTTTTGGCTATCCCTTGGTACGACCCACTGGACGCGCTGCATCGGGCAATAGCCTTGGAAGGAATTCGCGGCAGCGAAGACTTCCTTGCCCTTTCGGCGGCGGCGAAACGCATCAAGAACATCCTCACCAAGTCGGCCACCGCCAGCGACTGGAGCGCCGGAGACGTGGAGGAAGGGCTTCTCCAAGCGGGGGCCGAGGCTGACCTTTATCACACCTATTGTGGCGTGGAGCAAGAGGCTGACGCGACCGTTCGTTCCAAGGAGTACGGCAAGGCCCTCCAGGTGATCGCCACCTTGCGGCCAGCGGTGGATCTGTTCTTCGACAAGGTCCTGGTGATGGCGCCGGACTTGGCTGTCCGGCAAAACAGGCTCCGCTTGCTGGGGAAACTGGACGTCCTGTTTTCCGGGATCGCCCATTTTTCCGAGATCGAGCAAGTGTAGCCTGCTTTCATGCAGAGGGCACGGGGGGACTCATGACGGAAGTGATTTTCCTGGTGGAGGAAGCGCCAGAAGGCGGATACACAGCCCGGGCTCTTGGCGAATCGATCTTCACTGAGGCGGACGACCTCGCCGGTATCCATGAGCAAATTCGTGACGCGGTGCGCTGCTACTTCGCCGAAGGGCAGCAACCCAAAGTGATCCGGCTGTGCACTTCGTGCGGGAAGAAGTGATCGCCGTAGGAAAGTGCCTCGGAACTTCTCGGTTCGTGCCTTGGCCACGCCCATGCGAGAGGTTTCTCGTGGTGAGGCATTATGCACCAAACTAGCGCCCGAACCCGTTGGGGTCGCCCGCTTGCACTCGCGGCTGCGGTTCTGTTTTTCATATCTTGGGTGTTCCCCGTGGCGGCTGGCCTCGCAACGAACACCGCATCCTTCCCTGGATGGTGGGGCCCGGCGGATGTTGGCCTCGCTTTTGTTCTCGCGATCCTGGTGCTCGTCATCATGGCGTTGGCCGGCGGGAAGGTGGACAAGCAAGCTGAGGACACGAGCTATCGAGCCTATCGGGTTCTGATCCATGGGATACTCGGCATGCTGGTGATATTCTTCCTCTTCGGGGACCGGATTACTTGGATCCGTTGTTTAACGGGCTTCGCGTGGCGGGCTTGGCTGCTCCTTTATAGCCTGCCCGCGTGGTTCACTGCTTTCCGGGCCGGGGAGGCTTCCGGCGAGTCCAAGCAAGAATGAGCAGCGGGTCACGAAAGGCCTGCTCCCTTCAGCTTTTGCTCACGAGTCTCAAATTCAACCTTCTGAGCTTTTCCGCACATCAGGGCGGCAGCGCCGCTTCAGGATTCCACAAAAATACGGGCGTGAACGGCTCAGGGCGTGTACGAAATAATTATCTTGACAGATCAAGTATGTGTGCTATAGTACTTGCTGAGCCAAGGATGTGGCTTCTGAGCGGAGGCTATCGGAGAAGTGGCGAGCGGCTAGCAGGAAAGGCAGAAATCAGAAAGCAGAAATCAGAAAAAGAAGACCCCGTGATTCTGATTTCCACGTTCTGACTTGTGATTTTATGGAAACACCGACCGACCCCAAACCGAAGCGCAAGTACGTGATGACGCCCGAGCGCCGCGCGAAATTGCTGGCCAACCTCGCGAAGGCGCGTCTGGCTCCCAAGGAAAAGGTTTAC
>Ga0335078_10013661_pt1 | contig 12035 bp, 6 predicted proteins | sample Lox_Sample_32_FD_206711 | JGI IMG/M metagenome (GOLD analysis project Ga0335078, IMG submission 206711) | Soil microbial communities from Loxahatchee National Wildlife Refuge, Florida, United States - Lox_Sample_3.2 | ecosystem: Environmental > Terrestrial > Soil > Wetlands | place: USA: Florida... | reverse complement strand
AAATTGACAAAAAGTGTCGCCAGTGCGCCAACCTCCGAGACTGACTCTGGAACAGGAGCCGTTTCTGGCGGTCCGGTCATTTGCCGCCGGATATCCCAGCGGCCACGTTATCGCTCCGCATGCGCACGATTGGCATCAGCTTCTTTATGCCTGCTCCGGCGCCATGACGGTGTCCGGAGGCCGGTCGTGCTGGATGGTGCCGCCGTCGAACGCGGTGTTCCTGCCGGCCGGCTGCGCCCACTCGGTTCGCATGTGGGGGATGGTCAACATGCGGTCGCTGGCTTTTCCAGCCACGCTGCAGAACCCGGCGCTGGCGCAGGCGGAATGCCGCGTTCTGTCGGTGACGCCGCTGCTTCGCGAACTGATCCTGCGCGTCATCGATATGGCGGCGCTGGACAGCCGCATTGCGGAGCATCGCCGCGTGCTGGACCTGCTGCTGGACGAATTGGGCCGGGCGCCGGTGAACCCGCTGATGCTGCCGATGCCGGCCGATGCGCGGGCCAATATAGCCGCCAACCAAGTCCTTGCCGATCCGGCGCGCGCCGCCACCGTGGAATCGACCGCGCGGCGCTGCGGCGCCAGCCGCCGGACGCTCGAACGGTTGTTCCGCAACGAGACCGGCATCAGCTTCGGATTGTGGCAGCAGAAGGCCCGCCTGCTGCACTCGATCCGCCTCCTGGCGGAGGGCAAATCCGTGACCGACGCCGCCCTGGAGACGGGGTATGCCAGCTTGAGCGCGTTTATCGCCGCCTTCCGCCGGACATTCGGATACACACCGGGAAAACTGCCCGGTCCGGCGGACTGAATCGAGGCCGGTCCAGGCCGGAGCTTTCATTTTTTTGTCATATTTCCAGGGCTATAGTGTAAGGATGTCCAGCGGCGCCAAACGACCGGAGATCCTTTTCAGTGAAGTTGGGTAAGCTGCTTTTTTCCCTCGCAATCTGCTTCGCTCCACTGAGCGCGCAACCGGACGCCAAACCGCCCGACGACCCGCCCGAGCAGTGGAACGTCTTCTATCAGGCCACCTCCATCGGCCAGTTTCACGCCTCTTTTCCGGCGCTCTACTCGGGTCCGCTGAGCCTGGCGACGCATGCCGAAGGCGAAGCTTCGATCACCACCACCCTGTTCTTCGGATGGCGTCCGTTCTCCAATACGCAGGTCTACTTCGACCCGGAAATCGCCGGCGGGCGCGGATTCAGCAATACCGACGGCATCGCGAATTTCACCAACGGCGAGATGCCGCGCGTCGCCACCGCGACTCCCAAACCGTACCTGGCGCGCCTCTTTATCACCCAGGATTTCGGTTTCGGCGACGACCGGGAGCTTGTCGAAAGCGACGAAAATCAGCTCGGCGGCTCGCGTCCCATGACCCGCTATTCCATCACCGTGGGCCGGTTTTCCATGACGGATTTCTTCGACGACAATCGCTACTCGCACGATCCGCGAACGCAATTCATGGGCTGGGCCATCATGTACAACGGCGCCTGGGATTATCCGGCCGATACGCGCGGCTACACCTGGGGATGGATCCACGAATTCCATACGCGCAAATGGTCGGTGCGCTATGGCAGCGCGGCCGAGCCGCGGGTGGCCAATGGTCTGCGGTTCGACCGCCGCTTGTTGCGCGATCGCGGCGACACCTTCGAAGGCGAATACCGCGTGAAATTCGGCGGCCGCGAAGGCGCCATCCGCCTCATGAATTATGAAAACCACACCGATTCCGGAAGCTACGCCGACGCGTTGCGGGTGGCGCGGCAGACCGGAACCACGCCCGATGTCGCCGCCGTTCACAAGCCCGGAACGTTGAAGTACGGCTTCGGCCTGAGCGCCGACCAGGAGATCGTCAAGGGCATCGGCGTGTTCGGGCGCTTAGGCTGGAACGACGGCAAAACCGAGAGCTTTGCCTTCACCGTCATCGACCGGCTCGCCAGTATCGGTGTTTCGGTTTCGGGCAGCCGCTGGAGACGGCCCGACGATGTGGTGGCCAGCGAGTGGACCGGCAACGGTCTTTCGGCCATCCATCGGATGTACCTGGCCAGCGGCGGGCTCGACTTCCTGCTCGGCGACGGCCGGTTGAATTACGGGGTGGAGAACATCTGGGAATCGTATTACTCGGCGCGAATTCTGCCGTGGTTCACGGTGAGCCTGGATGTGCAGCACATCGTCAATCCCGCCTATAACCGCGACCGCGGTCCGTTATGGGCCGAATCGCTGCGATTGCATATCGAGACGGGAAAGAAGTAGGTCAAACGAAACGGGACAAAATGTCCCGGTGCCCGTTCATAAATCGAGCGTTTTCATCGGATGGAAAGGCGGCTTCGGGACAAAATGTCCCGGGTGGGACGGGGTCGGCGACCGATGGCGCACCCCGACCGCTGTCCCACTATTGCTCCGCCTTCACTTTGCCGAGCAGCTTGCCCAGAATCTTGACCGCGCGATCCACTTCCGCTTCATTGACGATGTACGGCGGCAGGAAGCGGAGCACGGTATCGTGGGTGCAATTGAACAGCAGCCCGGCGGCGATGCCATCCAACACCAGTTGTTTTCCGGGGACGGTCAATTCCACGCCCAACATCAGCCCGAACCCCCGGACTTCCCGGATGCAGGAGTGCTTGTGCGCCAATTGATCTAATTGCAGCCGGAAATAGCGGCCCATCTCCTGAATGCGCGGCAGCAGACCTTCGAGGATTTCCAGAAATTCCAGGCCCACGCGACAGGCCAGCGGTCCGCCGCCGAACGTGGTCCCGTGCATCCCCAGCTTGATGGCGCCGGCGGCTTTGCCGTTGGCCAGGATGAATCCGAGTGGAATGCCGCAGGCGACCGGTTTGGCGGCCACCGCGATATCCGGCATGGTGACCGGCTGCAGGCGCTGATAGGAGAAGTACGTGCCGGGGCGTCCGACTCCGCATTGCGTCTCGTCGAAGATCAGCAGCGCATTGTGTTGATCGGCGAGCGAGCGCGCCCTGGCGGCGAACTCCGCCGTCATGGGGACGATTCCGCCTTCCCCCTGGATCAGTTCCATGATCATAGCGGCGGTGCGGCCGCTGAAGGCGTTTTCCAGGGCACCCAGATCGTTCGGCGGAATGAATTTCACTCCCGCAAGCAGCGGCTCGAAGTCTTTCCGGTACTTGGCTTGTCCGGTGACCGAAAGCGAGCCCAGGGTGCGCCCGTGGAAGGAGTTTTCAAGGGCGATGATTTCGTATTTTTCGGGGTCGATGGAGCGGCCGTGGGAACGAGCCATTTTCAGGGAGCCTTCTACGGCTTCGGTCCCTGTATTGGCGAAGAAAGCCCGTTCCAGGCCGCTGGTTTCAACCAGCCGTTTGGCGAGCGGACCCTGATAAAGGTTGTAATAGAGATTGGAAGCGTGGATGATCCGGCCGGCCTGCTCGCGGATGGCCTTCACGATCCGGGGGTGGGCGTGGCCCAGCGCGTTGACGCCGATGCCGGTCAGAAAATCGAGATAACGGCGCCCTTCCAGGTCGTACACGTAGCAGCCTTTGCCGCGAGCCAGAGCCAGCGGATAACGGCTGTAGTTCTGCAAAACGTATTGCTGTTCCAGGTCCTGGAGGCTTTCCAGGGACACTTCGGACGGCAGTGGAGGAGCGGTTGTCATCCCTACATCCTAGCGCGACCGGACAGGCCCTCGCACTCCATCGCTAAAGCTTTATATTTGTTTAAAGTAGGGCTTTCTCCGGTTCAATCGCCGATTTCCGCCGTTTAACCGCCCTTCGAACCGTACAACCAATGATTTCAGCGTTTTAATGGCAATCGGTGGTACCTCGCGGGCGGCTTTCCCTATACTTTGGGCAAGCGCGCACTCCGGTCGAGCGCGAGGGTGTGCGCCAGTCCTCATTTGTGGCGGCGCCACTCAACAGGAGGAAAGACAGAATGCATAGGCCGATCAAATATGCCGAGAAAGCACTGACGATAGCTGCCGGAGCTGCCTGGACCGTATTCGACAAACTGAATCAGATTGCGCAGAATCCCGGTTTCGTGCCGGCGTGGTCCGATAAGCCGCTCTTGAAGTCGTGGGAGAAGACCAAACCTCCGCTCGGCTGGCCGCGCCAGACGGATTCTTTGTGCCCGCGATGCATTCCCGAAGTCCGCAAACAGATTCTGGATGGCCGCACTCCGCTCGAGGTCCTCTATACCGAGAAGCCCGGCGAGATCAAAGCCACCGTTCTCGAGCGCGACGGCAAGATCCTGATGGTGAAAGACTGCCCCATTCACGGCCACTTCGAGGACGTGATGGCCATCGATACGGCGTTCTTCAAACACCTCGAAGACGTTTTCCCCGGCCGCGATATTCGCGCCCACAACGACTCTCGTCTCCATCACCATGGCTCCAGCACCATCACCCACGGCCGGGGGTCGGTGCTGACCGTCGACCTCACCAACCGCTGCAACATGATGTGCGATCCGTGCTTCATGGACGCCAACCAGGTGGGTTTCGTGCACGAGCTGACGTGGGAAGATATCAAAACCCTGCTCGACAACGCCATCACCATCAAGCCGAAGCGCCAGATGTCGGTGCAGTTTTCGGGCGGCGAGCCGACCATTTCGCCGTACTTCCTGGATGCGTGCCGTTACGCCCGCGAGGTAGGCTATACATCCGTGCAGGCGGCGACTAACGGGATCGAATTCGCCAAAAACCCGAAATTCTGCAAGGACGCGGCGGTCTCCGGGCTGCGTTATGCGTACCTGCAATTCGACGGGATTGGAAACGCCGCCAACTCGCACCGCAAGGTCGGCAATCTGTTCGATGTCAAGCTGCAGGCCATCGAGAACCTCTACAGCAACGGCGTCGACATCATCCCGGTCATCACCATCATCAACGGCATCAATAACGAGCAGGTAGGCCGGATCGTGCAGTTCGCGCTGGATAATCCCAAGCGCATTCCGTTCCTGAGCTTCCAGCCGGTGTCGTTTACGGGCCGCGATGAAGCCGTCACCGATGACCGCCGCGCGGCGCAGCGCTACACGCTGTCGCACCTGGCGCACGACGTCCAGAGCCAAACCGGGCTGGGCGAGCCGGCGCGCGACTGGTTCCCGATTTCGTGGATCTCCACCTTCTCCGACTGGAGCGACCTGGTTCACGGCCCGCAACACAGCTGGGGGCAGTTGAGCTGCGGATGCCATCCCAATTGCGGCGTGGGAATGGCGGTGATGGTGGACAAGGAAACCAAGGAAGCCAAGCCGGTTACCGAATTCTGGAATTGCGAGCGGCTGGCCAGGGACGTGGCGCGCATCAATGACGCCGGGCGCGGGAAATGGCCGTCGATTATCGGAATGGCGCTGGCCGCCGCCCGCAACTACGATCCGTTCAAGTCGCCCACGCATTTCAAGTTGTCGGACCTGATGAAGAAGCTCGATAAAACCTTCGGCGCCACCGGCAAGAGCTACGGCAATGTCGGCAAGGACCGGACGATGGAGGACATCGAGAAACGGCGGCGCGACCGCTGGAACTTCCTGTTCATCGCCGGCATGTGGTTCCAGGATCTGTTCAATTACGATTTCCGCCGCACCGAGCAGTGCATCATCCCGTATGCCACCCAGGAAGGCGAGATATCCTTCTGCGCGTACAATACCGGGATCGGCTGGCGCAATATCATCGAAAAGATGCATATGACCGCCACGCTGACCAAGTGGTACGAAGAGCACGGCAAGCACGAGATCTTCGCAGGCGGAAAATCGGTACCGCTGGAGAAGGTGGAGCACAGCATGATGCTGCGCGACGATATCGTGACCATCGAAGAGCAGCACGATCTGGACAAGATGGGAATCGCCAAGACGGCGCGCGAGGAGAAGATCCGCGCCCGCGACGCCAAGCTCAAACAGGACCAGGAGAACGCCCGGATGGCGAAGCTGTATCGCCAGCACATTCTGAAGGAGCAGCCCGGTCCGGACCTGGTGCAGATCGCCGGGCCGAAACCGGCGCCCGCGCCGGCGGCCGAAGAACGCGAGGAAGTCGGCAGCTTCGGCGATTAGGGTCGGGCCTCCTCACCTACCACAGCGTTAAGTCCTTTGATTTGTGGGCCGATCTTTCCCGGATCGGCCCGTTTCCGTTTGGCTCCTCCCCGGGACTACCCTGGCTGGGTAACATTCCACAGGCCGAAGTCGCCTTGAAGGTGTTACCAAATGGCTGCCAATCGTATTTTCCAACTTCTCGGACGGTTATTTGCCGTCTTCCTGGCCGTAAGTTGCCTCATGGCTATGGAGCAGCGCGGCATTGTGACCTCCGCCGGGAATCCTCTTCCCGGCGTGACGGTGGTGGCTACCATGGGCGACAAGAAGGTGACTACCACCACCGACGAGAACGGTGTGTACGTCTTTCCGAACCTCGAGGAAGGCGTCTGGACCGTCCACGTCGAGATGTTGGGATTCACTTCGCTCACCAAGGAGATCGCAGTCACTCCCGGCGCTCCGGTGCCGCAGTGGGACATGAAACTTCTCTCGGCCGACCAAATGAAAGCCGCCATTGCGGAAGCTCTGAACCCCAAGGCGGCGGCCGAAAAACCGGCGACTGCGTCGGCTGAGAATCCGGCGGCTGGCAAACCGGCGACCGCGACAGCCTCCCCGGCAGCGGCCTCTCCATCCACACCGGCGCCGGCCAACGCGAGTAATTCGCCAGCTGCTTCGTCCACTTCGGCGAACAATGGCCGGGGCAATTCGAACGGGCGCGGCACACGAAACGGCAACGGAAATCCTTCCCTGCGGCAGGCGGTACAAGGCTTCCAGCGGGTGGACGTGAATGCCACCGGAGAGGCCGGCATCGACACCGGCAATAATCCGAACGATATCGGGATGAGCGACAACCTGGCGCAATCCTCGGGCGACGCGTACGTGATGGGCGGCAGCGTCAATACCAACATCGGGATGCCGCAGCAGAACGATTGGGGTTTCGGCGGACGCGGCGGCGACGGAATGGGCGGACCGGGCGGACCGATGGGCCTGATGGGGATGGGCGGCCCGGGCGATCAGAGCACCACGGGAATCGGCGGCGGGCCAGGCGGACGCGGCGGACGCGGTGGCGGGCCGGGCGGCGGCGGACCCGGCGGCGGTGGACCGATGGGCGGCTTCGCGCCAGGCGGCCCCGGCGGATTTGGCGGACGCGGCGGCGGAGCCGGCGGGCGTGGCGGACGCTTCCCGGGCCGCGGCAATCCGAATTCCTTCGGAAACGGGCGGCGCGGCGCGCAGCCGCGCTACAACGGCAGCCTGGAGATGCGCCTGGAAAATTCCGCGCTGGATGCGCAGAACTTCAACCAGACCGGCGCCGAAGTCGGCAAGCCTTCCTACCAGAAGACACAGTTGACGGCGTCGGCCGGCGGACCCTTCCGCATTCCCAAAATCTATACCGGCAACAAAATCAATTTCAACGTGAATTACGCGCTGCGGCGCAACCGCAACGCCAGTTCCAATGCCTACACGGTGCCGACGTCGAACGAACTGCTGGGCAATTTCGCGGGCGTGATGGTCCCGTCCGCGGCCAACAGCGCCACACTGGTGCCGCTGACGCTGCTCGATCCGACCACCGGTAGTCCGTTTCCGGGGAACGTCATCCCCACAAGCCGCCTGAATCCGGCGGCGGCGACGCTGGCGAAGTACTACCCGGCGCCGAATTTCTCGAATCCGAATTCCGTGTATAACTACCAGGCCAACCTGGTGAGCGTCAGCAACCAGGACAATCTCAACCTGCGGATGAACGGCAGCCTGAACAGCAAGAACCAGTTCAACGGCAACTTCAGCTGGCAGCGGTCCGACGGCACTACCGCCAACATCTTCAATTGGGACGGCACGATGCACAACAGCGCCCTGAACACGGGCGTCTCCTGGACCTACCATTTCACGGCGCGCATTTTCAACCGGGTGAGCCTGAACTTCAGCCGCCAGAATACGGATTCCAATCCCTACTGGGCTTCGCTGGGCGTGAATCTGAGCCAGCAGCTCGGGATTCTGGGCAACGACCAGGCGCCACAATTCTTCGGGCCTCCGACGATCGGTTTTGCCGGCAGCAGCAGCATCACTTCGTTGGCGGACGCCAGCACCTCCATCGCGCGCGCCCAGACAGCGGCGGTTTCCGACGCGGTGACCTGGATTCGCGGATCGCACAATTTCACGTTCGGCGGCGACCTGCGGGCCCAGCAGAGCAATCCCATCCAGCAGAACAACGCCCGCGGGTCCTTCACGTTTACGGGCGCAGAGACCGGCTACGATTTTGCCGATTTCCTGCTGGATTCGCCGTACCAGAGCACGATCGCCTACGGAAATGCCGACAAATACTTCCGCAATAACTGGGGCGATGCTTATGTGGACGACGATTGGCGCATCAGCCCGCAACTTACGTTGCGGCTCGGCCTGCGCTTCGACTACCAGGCGCCGGTGTACGAGCTCTACGGGCGGCTGGCGAATGTGGATGTCACCCAGGCTTTCCTGACGGGCACTCCGGTTTGCGCCTCGGACACGGGACTGATTGCCGGCGCAACCTGCCAGCTCGGCAGCACCGCCGGCCTGGGCTCGGCGCTGGTGAACAACGATCCGGTGGAGTGGCAGCCGCGAATCGGTTTTGCATGGCGGCCTTTCCCCAAGGCAACTACCGTGGTGCGCGGCGGCATCGGCATTTACTACAACACTTCCGTGTATCAGAGCCTGGCGTCGAGCATGTCGCAGCAGTATCCGTTCTCGCACTCCTACACGTTTTCCGACACCACGGCTGTCACGCCACTCACCATGGAGACGGGACTGATTCCGCCCACTACGGCGACCAACCAGTCGATCATGCCGAATTTCGCCATTGCGCCCAACTTCAAGATCGGCTCGTTGACGGTGTGGCAACTGGCGGTGCAGCAGAACCTCAAAGGCAACCTGGTGGCGACCATCACCTACAACGGCGATCAGGCCATTCACCAGCCGCAGGAATTCATCCCCAACACCTTGCCCAGCGGCGCGCTGCCTAAGGGCCAGGCGTACCCATGCCCCTTCACGGGAACACTGGGACTCAATACCGTGGCCTGCCCCAGCAATTTCGTATACGAAGTCTCGGGCGGGAATTCCAACCTGCAAGCCATCAGCGGCCAGTTGCAGCGGCGGTTCCGCAGCGGGATTTCGGCCAACGCGGTTTACACGCTGGCGCATTCCATCGACAACGGGATGGCGGGCGGACGCGGCGCGGCCGGACTGCTGGCCCAGGATTGGATGAATCTGGACCTGGAGCGCGGCAACTCGAACCTGGTCCGCCGCCAGACACTGAGCCTGAACTGGCAATACTCGACCGGCGTGGGCACGCGCGGCGGCACGCTGGTGAACGGCTGGAAGGGGCAACTGATCAAGAACTGGACGGTCACCGGCAACATGACCATCGCCAGCGGCGCGTTCCTCAGCCCCAACGTGACGAACCTATTCGATTCCGGCAGCAGCATCAACGCCACCTATCGCGCCGACGTGGTTCCGGGCGAGCCGCTGTATATCGGCGGCCATCCCAATCCCGCGGCTTTCTCCAAGCCTCCGAACGGACAGTGGGGCGACGCCGGGCGGGACATCCTCGAAGGGCCGATGACTTTCGGCCTCAACGCGCAGTTCGGCCGCATTTTCCGCTTCGACGAACGGCGGAGCATGGACGTGCGCTTCGACGCCACCAATATTCTCAACCACGTCAACTACGGCAGCTTCATTACCAACGTCGGCACCACGCAATTCGGTTATTTCACCAATCCGAACCAGATGCGGCAGTTCAGCGTAGTGGTGAGGTTCAGGTTCTAATCTATGCGATCCGTTACCATTCGATCGATCACAACCATCTTTGTAGTCTGGGCGCTGGTGGTTTTCGCGCAGCAGGCTCCGACGCAACCGCCGCAGAGTAAAGCCGCGCCGCCGCAAAAGAAAGCCGGCGGCGAAACGCCCGTGAAATTCACCGCCAACACGCAACTGGTGGTGGAAGACCTGATCATCAAAGACAAGAGCGGCAACCCCATCGATAATCTCACCCCCAAAGATTTCGTGGTGACCGAGGACGGCAAGCCTCAGGACGTAAAAATCTGCCAGTTCCAGAGGCTGGAAGAGACTCCCGCCGAGGACATCAGCAGCGAGCCGGCGGCCAAAACGGAAACCATCAAGACCGAGAAACCGGACACGCCGAAATCGGTTACAGCAACCGAGATCAAGCCGGAGCGGCCGGGCGACCCGATGTACAAGGACAAGCGCCTGCTGGTGCTGTTCTTCGACATGACCTCGATGCCGATCCAGGACCAGGTGCGCGCGCAGGAGGCGGCCCGGAAGTTCGTCCAGAAGCAGATCACGCCCAGCGATCTAGTGGCCATCATGTCGTTCAACAGCGATGTGCAGGTGGTGGAAGACTTCACCGACGATCGCGACCAGCTTCTGAAAGACATCAAGAACATCACCATCGGCGAAGGGCAGGGCTTCGACGAAGCCACCAGCGACGACAGCACGTCGGACACCGGCGCGGCTTACACCGCCGACGACAGCGAATTCAATATCTTCAATACCGACCGGCAGCTTTCGGCGCTGGAGACGGCGGTGAAAATGCTCGGTTCGCTCAACGAGAAGAAGGCGCTGGTGTATTTCGCGAGCGGAATGAGCCGCAACGGCGTCGACAACCAGGCGCAGCTTCAGAGCACCATCAACGCGGCCATACGGGCGAACGTCGCGTTCTACCCGATCGATGCGCGCGGCCTGGTGGCGCAGGCGCCGCTGGGCGACGCGACCAAGGGGTCGCCGGGCGGTTCCGGCATGTATAGCGGCAGTTCGGCGCGGGCGTCGCAGAGCAATTTTCAGGGCCAGCAGGAAACCCTGACCACGCTGGCCGGCGACACCGGCGGCAAGGCGCTGATCGACAACAGCGACCTGGCGATGGGAATTCAGCAGGCGCAGAAGGACATGTCCAGCTATTACATCCTGGGGTATTACACCAGCAACGACAAGCTGGACGGCCACTTCCGCCGCGTGAAGATCGCAATCAAGGACCAGGCGCTGGCGTCGCGCGTGGCCAAGCTGGATTACCGGCAGGGATATTGGGCCGGCAAGGAATTCAAGAACTACACCGCCAGCGATAAGGAACGGCAGTTGGACGAAGCCCTGATGCTGGGCGATCCCGTAACCGACATGGAAATCCGCCTGGATGCCGGGTATTTTCGCCTGGGCCGCGACAATTACTTCGTGCCTGTCACCGCCAAAATCCCCGGCACCGAACTGGAACTGGCGGCCAAGAAGGGCGGCGTGGAATCCACCACCTTCGATTTCATCGGCGTGGTGAAGGATGAGAAAGGCAAAATCGTCCAGAATCTGCGCGACTACACGGATTTCAAGCTGAAGGGCGAGGCGGCCGCGCAACTGGCGAAACATCCGATCGTCTGGACGGCGGGATTCACGCTGGCTCCCGGAACTTATAGCCTTCGGGTAGTGGCCCGCGAGAACACCAACGGACGGATCGGCACATACGATACCAAGCTGCTCATTCCCAACCTGACCACCGAAACCAGGAGCCTGCCGATCAGTTCGGTGGTATTGAGCAGCCAGCGCATCGATCTCAGCGCCCAGGTGTCGCGCGCGCAGACCGACAAGAAGATCGACGCCGCCAATCCGCTGATTGAGGATGGTAAACAACTCATCCCGAGCGTCACCAACGTCTTCAGCAACAAATCCGACATGTTCGTGTATCTGCAGGCGTACGAACCGGCGGCGGAAAGCACGCAACCGGTAATGGCCAGGGTGAGTTTCTATCGCGGAAAAGTCAAAGAGTTCGAGACGCCGCCGCTGCTGGTCAGCGAGGGATTGGACGCGAAGTCGAAATCGCTGCCGTTGAAGTTCAGCCTGCCGCTGGCGCAGATGAAGCCGGGCAGGTACACGTGCCAGGTGAGCGTGATCGCCCCGACCGAGCAGAAATACGCGTTCTGGCGGTCGCAGGTGATGCTGGTTCCGTAGCGCGGAGAGACACTGGCCATTGTCTTGGATCGTCAAAACCAGGATCGGTGGACTGCGGGCGGTTTTGAGACACGGCGTCAGTTAGACACGTGCGGTCC
>Ga0335078_10013660_pt1 | contig 12035 bp, 9 predicted proteins | sample Lox_Sample_32_FD_206711 | JGI IMG/M metagenome (GOLD analysis project Ga0335078, IMG submission 206711) | Soil microbial communities from Loxahatchee National Wildlife Refuge, Florida, United States - Lox_Sample_3.2 | ecosystem: Environmental > Terrestrial > Soil > Wetlands | place: USA: Florida... | reverse complement strand
CAAGCTTGCCCTCGTTGTGTTTTTCATCAGTCTGATCCTGGTCGCCGCGACGCCTTATTTCGGCGCTGAGATCAAGGGCGCGCGCCGCTGGCTGATCATTCTCGGCATGAACGTTCAGCCGTCGGAATTTCTAAAACCCGCCTTCGTCATCCTTATCGCCTGGCTGTTCGCGGAGTCGGGCAAGCGGCCCGATATGCCGGCCAGTACCGCTGCTCTGGCGCTGCTCGTGGTCGTCGTCGGCTTGCTGGTCATGCAGCCGGATTTTGGTCAGACCATGCTGATCACGCTGGTTTGGGGTGCGCTGTTCTATATGGCGGGGATGCGTTTTATCTGGATGCTCGGCTTGGGAGCGACCGCTTGCATCGGCCTGGTCGCCGCATTTCACACCGTGCCGCACGTGGCGCAGCGCATCAATCGTTTCCTCGATCCCGCCTCCGGCGACACGTTCAACATCGACATTGCGACGGAATCCTTCGTTCGCGGCGGCTGGTTCGGCCGTGGCCCCGGCGAGGGCACCATCAAGCGCATTCTGCCGGAGGGCCATACCGATTTCGTTTTCGCCGTAGCGGCCGAAGAGTTCGGCGTCGTGCTCTGCCTCATTCTCGTGGCTTTGTTCGCGTTCATCGTCATCCGCGCCCTGCGCAAGGCCATGGCCAACGATGACCCGTTCATTCGTTTCGCCGCGGCGGGACTTGCAATTCTCTTCGGCCTCCAATCGGCGATCAACATAGCGGTGAATCTGCACCTGATGCCGGCAAAGGGAATGACGCTGCCGTTTATCTCTTATGGCGGGTCGTCGCTCATTTCGCTGGCCTACGGCATGGGGATGTTGATCGCGCTCACCCGCGAACGGCCGCAAGCGCGGCTATCCGGCGGCGCGGCTTTGCTCGCCGCCGGCGCGGCGTAATGCTGCCGTCCGACGGGGCGCCGGTTCTGGTCGCGGCCGGCGGGACCGGTGGCCATTTGTTCCCGGCTGAGGCGCTTGCGGCGGCTCTGATCAAGCGCGCCATCAGCGTCCATTTAGTCACCGACCGTCGGGCGGCGCATTTTGGCGGCGGCTTTGGCGACGACACCATTCACGTCGTCGCCAGCGCAACGCTGCGCGGGCGGAGCCCGCTTTCCGTGGCGAGGACTGCGGCGGCACTTGGGCTAGGCTTGGCGCAGTCCTGGGCGCTCATCGGACGGCTCAAGCCTGCGGCCGTCGTCGGATTCGGTGGCTATCCAACCGTTCCGCCAGTGCTGGCTAGCGTCTGGCGTGGGCTGCCAACGCTCATCCATGACGCGAACGCCGTTCTCGGACGCGCCAACCGTTTCCTGGCGCCGCGCGTCACCGCAATCGCCACAACGTTTCCTAATATACTGCGTGACACGCCGGAGCTTGGCGCAAAAGCGACGCTGACCGGCAATCCCGTTCGACCAGCCGTAGTGGCCGCGGCGGCGACGCCTTATCCGGCCGTCGGCGATATCTTGCGCCTGCTGGTCTTCGGTGGCAGCCAAGGGGCCCGCATTATGGCCGATGTGATCCCGGCGGCGATCAGCCTTCTCGAACCGGCCTTACGCGGCCGGCTTGCCATCGCCCAGCAAACCCGCGAAGAGGATTTGCAGCGGGTCCGCAGCGCCTACAGCGGACTTGCGCTCTCAGCCGAGGTGGCACCCTTTTTCGCCGACCTGCCGGCGCGAATGGCCGCGGGCCATTTGGTCATCGCGCGCTCCGGCGCGGGCACGGTCGCCGAACTGTCGGCGATCGGCCGGCCCGCGATCCTCGTGCCGCTGCCGCATGCCATCGACCAAGATCAACTCGCCAATGCCGGCGTGCTGGAGCGCAGCGGTGCCGCGATTAGGCTGGTCCAGAAGGAGTTTACCCCGCAACGCCTCGCCGATGAAATTACCGCCCTTGCCGCGGCGCCGCAGCGCCTGCAAGACATGGCGGCGGCCGCGCGCTCTCTAGGCCGGCGCGATGCCGCCGATCGGCTCGCCGAATTGGTGCTGCGGGTGGCGGCAATCAATTCGAGAAATTAGTGACGATCGGGCTTGTTCCGGCCCTCCATGTCTTTCATGGATGGAGCGACGGAATTGGCAGATTGACTAGTGCCGGTACCGGCGAAGCAGGATTCGTTATGAAATTACCCCGCGATATCGGTCCGGTGCATTTTGTCGGCATCGGCGGCATTGGCATGAGCGGTATCGCCGAGGTCATGGTGAACCTGGGCTACACCGTCCAGGGCTCCGATCAGGCCGACAGCGCTAACGTCAAGCGATTGCGCGACAAGGGCGTGGACATAACGATCGGTCACGCCGCCGCCAATATCGGCTCCGCCAAGGTCGTCGTCGTGTCGTCCGCCGTGAAGCCGGACAATCCGGAACTCGCCGCCGCGCGCGCGCAACGGCTGCCGGTGGTGCGGCGCGCCGAAATGCTCGCCGAGCTGATGCGCCTGAAAAGCTGCGTCGCCGTAGCGGGAACACACGGCAAAACCACGACGACGTCAATGATCGCCGCCTTGCTCGACGCGGGCGGCTTCGATCCGACGGTGATCAACGGCGGCATCATCAACGCCTACGGCACGAACGCGCGGCTCGGCGCCGGCGAGTGGATGGTGGTTGAGGCCGACGAATCCGACGGCACCTTCGTCAAACTTCCGGCGGATATTGCCATCGTCACCAACATCGATCCGGAGCACCTCGACCACTTCAAGAGCTTCGAAGCGGTCGAGGAGGCGTTTCGCGGCTTTGTCGACAACGTGCCGTTCTACGGATTTTCGGTATTGTGCGCGGATCATTCGGCGGTGCAAAAACTCATCGGCCGGATCGAGGATCGTCGCATCATTACCTACGGAGAAAATCCGCAAGCCGACGTGCGGCTGATTGACGTCTCGCACGCCGGCGGTACGTCGCTTTTTACCATCGCGTTGCACGGCCGCAGCGGCCAAGCCGAACACGAGATCAAGAACATCGCTCTGCCGATGCCGGGACGTCATAACGCGCTCAATGCTACGGCCGCGATCGCGGTAGCGCACGAGCTTGGTGTCGCCGATGATCTGATCAGGACTGCGCTTGCCAAGTTCGCGGGCGTGCGGCGGCGGTTCACCCGCACCGGCGCGTGGAACGGCGTCACTGTCATTGACGATTACGGCCATCACCCGGTGGAGATTGCCGCGGTGCTTAGAGCGGCGCGCGAATCGACCAAGGGGCAGGTGATCGCCGTCATGCAGCCGCATCGTTACACCCGGCTTGCCGCCCTATTCGAACAGTTCTGTACCTGTTTCAATGATGCGGATGCGGTGATTGTCGCGCAGGTTTATCCGGCCGGCGAAGCGCCGATCGAAGGCTTCGACCGCGACGCTCTGGTGCACGGCTTGCGCATGCACGGCCATCGCCGTGTCGTCGCCCTCGACGGACCGGAGAAGCTCGCGCCGCTCATCGCCACTATGGCGCAGCCGGGCGACTATGTGGTCTGCCTTGGCGCCGGTTCGATCACCCAATGGGCCCATGCGTTACCGGCGGAACTGGCGGCCGCGAGATAGGGGATGATCCGGAAAAAGCCTGCATCGGCGGTGAACCGGAGCGCGCGCCCGACGTCTCGAAAAGCCCGTACCACGCCGCGCGGCGCGCGGGCGATGCGCAAATTATGCCTGGCGGTTCGGCACGTCGCTTTTGAAGATCTCGGTCTTCTCGGACCGCTCGTCGTCTCGCGCGGCTATCGCGTCCGCTATCACGACGCGGGAATTGATCCGTTCGATTCCACGACATTGTCGGCGCCGGATTTGGTGATTGTGCTCGGCGGACCGATCGGCGTTTACGAGCGCGATGCCTATCCGTTTATTGCGGACGAGATCGCCGCAATCGCCGCCCGTATCGCCGCGGAAAAGCCGATCCTCGGCATTTGCCTCGGCGCTCAGCTGATGGCGGCGGCGCTGGGTGGGCGCGTCGCGCCTGGTCCAGTAAAGGAGATCGGTTGGGCGCCGCTGACATTGACGGCGGACGGCCGCAAGTCGGCCCTGGCGCCGCTCGGCGCGGCGCCGGTGCTGCACTGGCACGGTGACAATTGCGAGTTGCCCGCGGATTGTCTGCATCTTGCATCGACGGCGGCTTGTCCGGTCCAGGCCTTTGCGCGCTCGCCCTTGCAGCTTGCCTTGCAATTTCACCTGGAGACCGAACCGGCGCGGTTCGAGAGTTGGCTCATCGGCCACACCGTCGAACTGGGCAAGGCGGGCATTGATCCGAACGAGCTTCGCAAGCAGGCGCAAACTTTTGGCGCCAAGACGCGCGAAGTTGGCGGCAAAGTGCTGGCGGCATGGCTCGATAAGGTGGGAGCGTCGCCGTGACCTTTCCCGACATCAGCGTCGAGTTGCGAACGCGAATGCCGCAGCTCCGCGGACGCCTTCTGCGAAACCAACAACTCGCCGAACTGACCTGGTTTCGCGTGGGCGGACCGGGGCAAATTTTGTTCATGCCGGAGGAAGAAGACGATCTCGCTTATTTCTTCGCCAATCTGCCATCGGAGATTCCCGTCACCGTCATCGGCCTCGGCTCGAATTTGATCGTGCGCGACGGCGGTGTGCCCGGCGTCGTGATCAGACTTGGCCGCGGCTTCGGCGATATCGCGGTAGAGGGCTTGAATTTGCGTGCCGGCGCCGCGGTTCCCGACGTCAAAGTGGCGCGCGCCGCGCAGGAGGCCGGCCTCTCCGGCCTTTCCTTCCTGCGCGGAATCCCCGGCGGTATTGGCGGCGCGCTGCGGATGAATGGCGGCGCCTACGGCCGGGAAGTCAAGGACGCACTCCTTGAAGCGCGCGCTGTCGATCGTGCCGGCCGAGTCCATACGCTGTCGAACGACGAGATGGGTTTTTCCTATCGGCATTGCGCGGTGTCCGAAGGTTGCGTGTTCACGCAGGCACTCTTTCGCGCCGAACGCGGCGATGCCGCACTGATCGCCGCCGAAATGGAAAAGATCACGGAAGCGCGAGAAGCGACGCAACCGGTGAGGAGCCGCACCGGAGGCTCGACGTTCAAGAATCCGCCCGGTCAAAAAGCGTGGCAGCTCATTGACGCCGCTGGATGCCGCGGACTGCGTGTCGGCGATGCGCAAGTCTCGGAGATGCACACTAATTTCTTGATTAATCTCGGCAAGGCGACGGCCGCCGACATTGAGACGCTCGGCGAGACCGTGCGGCGGCGCGTGAAGGAGACTTCGGGCGTCGAGCTCGAATGGGAAATCAAGCGCATCGGCATTGCCGCGACCTGACGCACCACCCCAACAGGGCGAGGCGAAATCCGGAAATCTGCTAAACTGAATCCGTGTCAGATGAACCCATCCTCATCGTCGGCGGCGGATTAGGCGGCCTGACCACGGCGCTCACCTTGGCGCAGCGCGGCGGCGCCGTTCGCGTGCTCGAGGGTGCGCCGCAATTCGGCGCCATCGGTTACGGCATTCAGTTCGGCCCCAACGTCTTCCACGTGTTCGACCGGCTCGGCCTCAGCGAAGGGGTCATGGCCATTGCTGATTTTCCCAAGGCGCTTTTGCTGATGGACGCGCTCGACGGCAAGGAGCTGATCCGTTTTCCGACCGGGCCATCGTTTCGCGCGCGCTTTAAATATCCGTACATCGTGGTGCACCGGATCGACGTGCATAACGTTCTTCTCGACGCGTGCCGGGCGAACGATGCGATCGACCTCGTCGCCGATGCGGCGGTGACAAGTTTCGAGGATTGCGGCGATAGCATTGTGGTGAAAACGGCCGATGGCCGCGACTTTTCCGGCGCGGCCATCGTTGCGGCGGACGGCTTTCGCTCCATGTTCCGCGCCGAGTTGATCGGCGACGGCGAACCGCGTCCCACCGGATACGTGGCGTTCCGGACCATTGTGCCGATGGCGGAACTAAAAGCCGACGTGCCCCGCGATTGTGTGGCGCTCTGGGGCGGTCCGGGTATGCATGTCGTGCACTATCCGCTCCGTCACGGAACGGAATTCAACATCGTCGCGGTGTTTCGCACCGCGACCCACGCGGAGAAGGGCGATGTTGCGTCGTATCGCGCCGAACTCGATCGCACTTATCGCAATGCGCATCCGGCCATGCGCGCGCTGATCGGCATGCTCGATTTGCGTTGGCGGCGGGCGGTCGCCGACCGCGATCCGGTCCGCCATTGGCATCGCGGTCGCATCGTACTCTTAGGCGACGCCGCGCACGCGCCGCTGCAATCGTTCGCGCAGGGCGCCGGCATGGCGATTGAGGATGGCTTATGCCTTGGGGAACTGATTGCGGCGGCGGACGGCGACGTCACCGCCGCGTTCAAGCGTTTCGAGGCGGCGCGGATTTTGCGCACGGCGCGATTGCAGCTCGAATCCCGCACGCTGTGGGATTTTTACCATCTCGACGAGGGCCTCGCCCGCGACGTGCGCAACGCCACCATTGCCGATTGGGATGAGGTGCATTTGTTCGACTGTCTGTCCTGGCTTTATGACGGATTTAATATGCCCGCTGCCGCCGGCCGCGCACGGGATGGCCGGAAAGTGGCCCGCTGATCGAAAGCGCCTCCCGACACCCTCGACCTTTCCGCAATTGTCGATTCTATTGGGTAGGGCCGCGAATCAGGCAGTTTCGCTGAGGCATTTGGTTGGGCATGCCCAAGCACGTCGCCGTTCTCATGGGGGGCTGGTCGGCCGAGCGCGAAATTTCGCTGCGCTCGGGCAAAGCCTGCGCTGAAGCACTCAAACGTCTCGGCTACCGGGTCACCGCCATCGACGCTGGACGTGATGTGGCGGCGGCGCTGACCGCGGCCGGGCCCGACGTTGCACTTAACGTGTTGCATGGCCGCCCCGGCGAAGACGGCACCTTACAAGGGGTCTTGGAAGTTCTCGGTATTCCCTACAGCCACTCCGGCGTGCTCGCCTCGGCGCTGGCGATGCATAAGGTTTACGCCAAATCGATATTCCGTGCAGCGGGGGTTCCAGTCGCTGAGGATTTGGTCGCGTCGCGGTTCGAGGCGGCACGGCGACACCTGATGACCCCGCCTTACGTCGTCAAACCGATAGCCGAAGGCTCCAGCGTCGGTGTTTTCATTGTCAGCGAGCAGCATCCCCATCCGCCGCAGGAACTCTACCGGGAGGACTGGTCATTCGGCGAAAAAGTGCTGATCGAGCGTTACATTCCCGGCAAGGAGTTGACCTGCGCGGTCCTGGGCGACCGCCCGCTGGACGTCATCGAAATCGTGCCGACGACGCGCTTCTACGATTATGAAGCCAAGTACGCCACCGGCGGCTCCAAGCACCTGCTGCCGGCGCAAATTTTACCAAATGTTTACCAGGAAGTCCGCAGACTCGCGTTGGCTGCTCATAACGCGCTTGGCTGTCGCGGTGTGAGCCGCGCGGACTTTCGCTACGACGATCAGGGGACGGGAAAGCTGATCTGTCTAGAGATCAATACACAGCCGGGCATGACCGAGACCTCGCTCGTGCCCGAGCTCGCGGCGTACGCGGGCATTACCTTCGATGAGCTGGTGCGATGGATGGTGGAGGATGCCTCGATCAGCCGCTGAGGCGGTCGGGGCCAATAGCGGCAGAAGAGGTCGGCGCGCCTGTTGACGAGCCGTCTTCGCCGCGCGCCGAAAATCGCCGGCACCGCAACGTCGTCGGTCGAGTTTCCGCATTGGCGGATTATCGCCACTCGCTGCGCCGTGGCTGGGCAAGGATCGCACGCGCATTGTCGCCCTCCGGTTCCGCCATGGCGGTTGCGACGGTGTTACTTTCCGCTGCCATCGGATACCGCGCCGTGGCTGGCGGGCATTTGTCCGATGTCGCGATTTGGGCAAAGGCGGCCCGCGATGAGGTCGCCAACGCGGTGGGTCTGCGCATCGACGCCGTCTCGATCAGCGGATCAAAAGAAGTCAGCCGCGAGGAGATTCTGACCACGGCCGGCGTCACCGGCCATGCATCGCTGCTCTTTCTGGATGCGGCTGCGGCGCGGACGCGGCTTCTGTCCAATCCGTGGATCGCGGACGCTGCCGTCCTCAAGCTTTATCCTGACCGTTTGCAGATCAGCATTACCGAGCGGCAGGCCTTTGCGTTATGGCAAAACAACGGGCGGGTCAGCGTTATCGCCGCCGATGGCACCATGCTCGAACCGTACATCGAGGATCGCTACCTCGATCTGCCGCTCGTCGTCGGCCGCGGCGCCGAGCTCCAGGCTAAGGCTTTTTTCGCTGTTCTCGACCGCTTCGCGGATGTTGGCGCTTCTCTGCGCGCCTCGGTCCTGGTGGCCGAACGGCGCTGGGATCTGTGGTTGAAAAACGGCATCGAGATACGTTTGCCGGAGAGCAAGGTCGAACAGGCGCTCGAGCTGCTGACCAAGCTTGACCGCGAAAAGCAGCTCTTGTCGCGCGATATTGTCGCCGTTGATTTGCGCTTGCCGGATCGCGTTAGCGTACGGCTCTCGGACTCGGCCGCGCTCACCCGCGAAGACGCTCTCAAGGACAAGAAAACGAAGAAAGGGGGCGACGCGTGAGCGCCCTCAATTACGGCCTCACGCCGAAGATGAAGCCGATCTCGCCGCGGCGCAGCGCGCTTGTTGCGGCGCTCGATATCGGGTCGAGCAAGGTTGCTTGCGTGATTGCCCGCTTGCAGCCGCATCCGCCGCAACAGGTTTTGACGCGCCGGAGTCACGCCATCGAAGTCATCGGCCTGGGCCACGCCGCCGCGCGCGGCACCAAGGCGGGCGGTGTGGTCAATCTCGCGCAGGCCGAGCAAGCTATCCGTCGCGCCGTCGACGGGGCTGAGCGTATGGCCGGCGTCGAAATTGAATCGGTCGTGCTGACGATCTCCGCCGGCCGCTTGGCAAGCGAACTGTTTGCCGCCGAGATCAATATTACCGGTGCGGCCGTTTCCGAAAACGACATCGCGCGCGTGCTTGCGGCGGGCAATCGGCACGCAATGCACGACGGACGCGTCCTCCTTCATTCTTTGCCGATCGGCTATTCGATCGACGGCGGCAATGGCATTCGCGATCCGCGGGGCATGCTCGGTGCTCGCTTCGGCGTCGACATGCACGTGGCCACGACCGACATCGCCGCTGCCCGCAACTTGATGCTCGCGGTCGAGCGCTGCCACCTCAATGTCGAAGCCATGGTGGCGAGCCCCTACGTCGCCGGCCTTGCCGTTCTTGCCGACGACGAGGCCGATCTCGGCGCTGCGGTGATCGACATGGGCGCCGGCACGACCACCATCGCCGTCTTCCTTGGCGGCCGTTTCCTGCATTCGGAAGGATTTGCCCTCGGCGGCCTCAATGTGACGCGCGACGTTGCCCGCGGATTAAACGCCAGCATGGCCGACGCTGAGCGAATCAAGACGCTTTATGGCAGTGTGCTGCTCGGTGGGTCGGACGAAAGCGACATGATCTCGGTACCGGCAATCGGCGAAGATGAACGCGATCAGGCGCAATTCGTGCCGCGCTCGGCGCTCATCGAGATCATCAGGCCGCGGGTTGAGGAAATTCTGGAAATGGTGCGCGACCGCCTTCAGGCCTCCTCGTTTGCGGCTGAACCGCGTGGCCGCGTCATCCTGACCGGCGGGGCGAGCCAGATGACCGGACTGTCGGAACTGGCCGCGCGCATTCTGGGGCGACCGGTGCGGATCGGCCGGCCGCTGGGTATTGCCGGACTGCCGGATGCGGCGAGGGGCCCCGCCTTTGCCGCGGCGGCAGGACTGCTCGTGTACCCGCAAGCCGCCCACCTTGAGTATTTCGAACCGCGCGGCGGGCGGTATCTGATGAAAGGCACGGGCTATTTCGCCCGCGTCGGACAATGGCTTCGCGAGAGTTTCTGATGGCCCCCAGACGCGCAGCCAGCATCACAGCGGCCGGTGGCGGATCGGCCGGGGCTGGGCGTCGGTGACGCCCGCGCATCAAAGAAGAGGCAACCATGACCATCAACCTGAAAATCCCCGACATTCGTGAGCTGAAGCCGCGGATCACTGTTTTCGGCGTCGGCGGCGCCGGAGGCAACGCGGTGAACAACATGATCGGGGCCGGCCTGCAGGGCGTCGACTTCGTCGTCGCCAATACTGACGCGCAAGCGCTCACCATGTCGAAGGCCGAGCGCATCATCCAAATGGGCGTGCAGGTCACCGAAGGGCTTGGTGCGGGCTCGCGTCCCGACGTGGGATCCGCGGCGGCAGAGGAGGTGATCGACGAAATTCGCGATCATCTTACCGGCGCGCATATGGTGTTTGTCACCGCCGGGATGGGTGGCGGCACCGGGACGGGAGCGGCTCCGGTCATTGCCAGAGCGGCGCAGGAAGCCGGCATTCTCACCGTCGGCGTCGTGACCAAGCCGTTCCACTTCGAAGGACAGCGGCGCATGCGCGTCGCCGAAAGCGGCATCATCGAACTGCACAAGTGCGTCGACACGCTTTTGATTATTCCCAACCAGAATCTCTTCCGGGTGGCGAATGAGAAGACGACATTTGCCGACGCTTTCGCCATGGCCGATCAGGTGCTCTATTCCGGCGTCGCCTGCATAACCGATTTGATGGTCAAGGAAGGCCTGATTAATCTCGATTTCGCCGACGTGCGTGCCGTCATGCGCGAAATGGGCAAAGCGATGATGGGCACCGGCGAAGCCGAAGGCGAAAAGCGGGCATTGACCGCGGCCGAAGCGGCCATCTCCAACCCGCTGATCGACGACGCCTCGATGAAAGGCGCGAAAGGCCTGCTCATCTCCATCACCGGCGGCCGTGACCTCACCCTTTACGAAGTCGATGAAGCGGCGACCCGCATCCGCGAAGAGGTCGACCAGGACGCCAATATCATTGTCGGGGCGACCTTCGACGAAAACCTCGATGGCATCATCCGCGTCTCGGTCGTCGCGACCGGAATCGACCACGCCGTCGCGCAGCGGCCGTCATCGGTGTCGGCGGCGGAAGCGCGCATCGCCGAAGTTGCGCAGCGGCTGCGCGCCGACAACGAGCGCCTGCCGGAACGCGTGGAACGTCCCGAGCCGATTCGCCATGTCGTTTCAGCGCCGCCACCCGCTGCACCGGCAGCCGCATCCGCTTCGGTCAACGAGTCGATCGAATCGGCCAAGGCAGCCATGGCCGCCGCCATCATGCCGCACAACAGCCCAGAGGTGACCATTCGGCCACTTGGTCCCAAACCTTCGCTGTTCGTCGATCCGGCGGTGAACGCGCCGGAACCGCAAGAGCCCGACGATTTCATTCCGCCACAGCCGGAACGGGTGCCGCCGCGCGCTTTGCGCATGCCGCGTATCGATGAACTGCCGATGCCGGCGCAGAACGAAATTCGTGCCCAGCGCGGCGAGCTTGCGTCCGAGGATCATCCGCAGAAGCAACGCATGTCGCTCCTGCAGCGGTTGGCGTCCGTGGGGCTCGGCCGTCGCGAGCAAGACGATCACGAGACTGTTGCGCCGCCTGCTTTGTCGCGCAGCATGCCGGGAGCGCCGCTGCCGGCGACGGAGCGGCTTCCCGGCCGTCCGTCGCCGCGTACCGAACCGGTCTCCGATTACGCCAAACGCCCGGCGCCTCATGGATTGGATCAGCACGGCCGGTCCGCGCCTACGCACAGTTACAACGAGGACGACCAACTCGACATTCCGGCGTTCCTGCGCAGACAGGCGAATTGAGACATTTGAGAACCCGTATCGAAGATCGCCGCGCTTCCCGTGCGGACCAGGCTGCGTGCTTAAGCCTCTGGGTCGTCAAGCGATTTCCGCACGGACTCTGCACGCGCTGGCGTGGGTTCGATTGGTCATGAATTGCCACCTTGATGCCAAGAGTGCGGCAGGAGGAAGGTAACAGTCGGTAAGAAACCGTGAATTGGCCCAAAACAGCGTCGCCGGTATTGTCGATTCGTCAAAGGGGAGCGGTGTCGGGGGATTGTGATTTGGGGTAAGGGTCTTGCGCTCCCGCGGACACAAAACCCAGCTTGCGATCCTTCGCTTTCCTTAGTCTTGGGGTTGGTCGGATTGCTCCGGCAATGTGACCTAGAGATCTAGGGACGCAAGGCATGACGAGGGGCACGCTAGCCGGCACGC
>Ga0335078_10013658_pt1 | contig 12037 bp, 11 predicted proteins | sample Lox_Sample_32_FD_206711 | JGI IMG/M metagenome (GOLD analysis project Ga0335078, IMG submission 206711) | Soil microbial communities from Loxahatchee National Wildlife Refuge, Florida, United States - Lox_Sample_3.2 | ecosystem: Environmental > Terrestrial > Soil > Wetlands | place: USA... | reverse complement strand
TTCTTGTCTTCGTCTGAGCAGATGTAAGGCGGAGATAAGCGCCGCGTGACGTCGAACAGCGATTGCGCGGCGGACCAGGCGGCGATCAGCGGCGCTCACGGGGAAGCGATCCAGCATGTGGCGGCGCAAGCGAATCTCGTCGGTGAGTCGGACCAGATTGGTGACCGAGCCAAGTGTCGAGTTCCGCCAGGTTCCGAAGCCCCCAAGACCGACCACCACGGTCGGTTTGGTGCAGAACATGACCACCGAGGAGCGCACGAGCAATTCCGAGAATGCTATCTGATCCTCGCCCGCACGACGGAAGCGCACCGGGAAACGCAGTTCCGGCATAAGTGCGCGACGAAACACGACGGTGGGTGTCGCAAACGCACTGCCGGCCGCAAACAAGGCGGATAAGCTGTCAGACCATCGCATGATGTCCACCGCTTCGGCAACCCGCTCGTAGCTCCCGCGGCGCGGGTGAGTCTCAAAATAGTCCGCGCTCTCTCCCTCCATCCGGGAATTTGAGAAAAAGAAGTCGGCACCGAGGGCCAGAGCTTGCGCTGCGTACTGCAGGTGCGAGGGGTCCCAGTAGTCATCGCTATCGAGCAGGGCGACCGCGGTGACTTCGGCGGTGAGTGCGTCGAGTGCGGCGTTTCTGGCAGCTGCAATTCCCCGGTTTGTCTGACGGATGACAGTCAAACCGGGCAATGCGCGACGCAGTGCCTGGCTAATCTCATCTGCAGCGGCATGTGGGGAGCCGTCGTCGACGACGACGACCTGAACGGGGCTGTGCTCCTGGGCTGCGACCGAATTCAAAGCCCGCCGCAGAAGTCCGGCGTCGCGCTGAAAGTAGGGAATGATGACACCGATGCGCGCGGTAGCTCGCTCGGAGACTGCGGGTCTCATGTGATGGTCAGGGCGCTCAGCCACTCCAGTCTGTGGTGATCGGAACGCCCCGAGCCCACCGGTAGGCGAACTTCGGGAGATTCAGGCACCAGGACGCTGCACACACCGGATCGGCCCGTAGCAGGTAGCGAATCTCACGAAAGGCATCCTTTCGCCTGCGTCGCACCAGGTGCAAGGCGGAATAGAGCGCCATGTGGCGTCGCGCTGCGATCGCGCGCCGCATGACCTGCCGATCGCCGTAGCCCACCGGGTAGCTGCTCAGCACGTGTCGACGCAACTGAATCTCATCGGCGAGCCGAACGAGATGCGCCGCCGAGCCGAACGTCGACTTCTTCCACGTGCCGACCCCTCCGCTGCCATATACCAGCGTAGGCTCGGTGCAATACATGATGACCGAACATCGGGCAAGCAGCTCCCAGAACACCGCCTGGTCCTCACCGGCGCAGCGGAATCTTAACGGGAAGCGGGTATCTGCCATGAGCGCCCGCTGGAACACGACCGTCGCCGTCACGAAGGGGCAGGCGGCGCCCATCAGCGCGGGCACACTCTCCGACCAACGGACAAGGCCTGGCGCCCCTTGAACCGGTTGACCATTGCTGAGGAGTTGGCGCCGGCCCGGTAGTTGAAAATGATTTCCCGTGTCCTCCTCGGATCTTGAGTTAGAGAAGAAAAAGTCGGCCCCGAGCGAGAGTGCGGAGGCTGCGTTCCGCAGGTGAGACCTCTCCCAATAGTCATCACTGTCGAGCAGCGCAACTGCCGTTACGTCCTCGGCGAGTGCAGCGACTGCGGCATTTCTGGCGGCCGCAATACCGCTATTGACCTGCCGGATGAGTGTCAATCCGGGCAACGCACTACGTAATGGAGGCGGAATCTCTTCGCTTGCCGGGCGGGGGGAGCCGTCGTCGACAACGACGACTTGGACGGGGCCGTGTTCCTGGGCCGCGACTGAACTTAATGCCCGGTGCAGAAGCCCCGCCTCACGCTGAAAATACGGGACTATTACGCCGATACGCGGTGCATATCGCGGCTCGAGGTTCGCGGACGCTGCGGTCAAATGCTGAACTGGTTCCTCCGCGCGTTCAACCCGCACCCCGTGCGTCAGCACGATTGTCGCCTCTGTCGGCCGGCCTGATAATAGAAATTATACAAGATATCGGCCGCTGCAAGGCGCGTTCGACGCGGCTCAAACTGTAGCGTCCGAGGTTTTCAGGGAGGTGCCTTCTATGAAAGCGTGGCTGGACCTGACCGAGGGTTTTCCCATTCGGTTTGACGTCGCGAGAATGAGGGCGGATCTCGAGCGCTTCCAGAACTCCGACGCGTGGCTCACCCACTATGATCACGCGCTATCGCAGGGCTGGCGCGCCATTCTGCTCAAGAGCAAGAACGGGGAGGTGTCGGGACCGGAATCCCAGCGTCCGTCGTGGGACTTCTCCGATTATTGTCGGACCAAGTACGTCGACGAACTCCCCTACTTTCGCGAACTGATGGACCAGCTCCATTGTCCACAGGGACGCATGCGCATAATGAGGCTGGGTCCAGGCATGGTCATCAATCTTCATTACGATGTGGGTCCAGAAGTGGGCTGCCTCGCCTTCCGACAGGTCCGTCTCCATGTACCGATCGTCACGAATGACCGCGTCACGTTCTTTGTCGGCGGCGAGAGAATAAAGATGCAGGCCGGGCACCTCTACTACGTCAACTTCTCGAAATATCACTATGTCAGGAACGACGGTGATGAGGCGCGCACTCATCTTGTCATGGATCTCAAGGTGAACGACTGGCTCGCCCAATACTTCCCGCAGCCGACCGCATGGGAACAGTTTGAGTTCGGCACGGCGCGTGCACTATGGCCCACCTTTTGGCGATTGCGTCGGTGGCGTAACGTAACCACGCGAGCGTTCTGGAGAAACTATGAAGGGTCGCGTGCGCAGGCGGTGGTACATCGCCTTCGCGGAAAAACGCAGGCTGCGGCCTGAGAGTGACGACTGAGATTCGCACCGGGCGGCCTGGACACGGGGGATGACATCCGCCCTGGTGCTATCACGCTCTTTTCCCTACAACTCAGAGCGGGTACACGGAATCTACCAGCGGCTGGGAACCCAGGTTCAAGCCCTGGCCAGGGTGGTGGATCGTGTCGAGTGTCTCTTTCTCGTGCCCGTCGACCAGGACTGCACGCCCGACGCAATACGCGCGCACGAAACCCGTCTGGGAAACCTCTGGTCGCCTGCGATCTCTCTGCGACTTGCCCCGACAATATCGGACGATGCGCCCCGGGGGTACTGGCGACGCTTTGGCAAAGGAGTGTTTGATTTCCACTCGCAGCCCATCGCCCGATCTACGAGCACCAGCGAGGTCATCGACGCCGTCAGCGCGGCATTGGATGCCCGACCGGAGATCATCCTGGTCCATCGGCTGGAGGCGATGAGTCCCCTTCTGAAAATTGCTCGACGAACGCCGGCACTCCTGCACGGCGCACCAGTCTTCTTCGACATGGACGATATTGAGCATGTGACTTCATTTCGTCGTCTGCTGCGCGACCCCGCGTGGCCCGCGCAGCGCCTGTTGCTTCTGCAACTTCCTGCACTAGTGCTTGCCGAGATGCGCGCCACACGTCTCGCTACCGCCACTTTCGTGTGTTCGGATGAGGATCGCCGCTACCTTGCGCGAATTACTCGCAACACGCGCGTGGCAACCATTCCCAACAGCGTTCCCTTCCCGCCTTTGGGCGCAACCGATGTGTCAGAGCCGCTCGTCATCTTCGTAGGGACAATGGGCTACCGTCCAAATGCGCAGGCGGCGGACTCACTGGTCCAGGAGATCTGGCCCACCGTTCGCGCACGGATTCCGACAGCGCGGCTCGCCATCATCGGGCCCGGGCCCGAGCGTGTGGCTTCGTACCCCTCGCGCGATGAGAGTGTTATGTTTACGGGCTTCGTTGATGACTTGCCTTCGTGGTACCACCGCGCGCGAGTCGTTTGCTGCCCCATCTATCACGGTGGGGGGACACGAGTGAAGATAATCGAAGCCGCCGCCCACGCTAAAGCAATCGTGTCGACGCGACTGGGCGCGGAAGGACTGAATTTTGAAGAGGAACGCGAGATTATCCTGCGCGATGCTCCAGCCGCACTTGCCGAGGCATGTATTCGACTCCTTGGCGACCCGAGCGCCGCGGCGCGGATGGGAACGGCAGCATTGCACAGAGCACGTGGCACCTACGAGCGCAACGCTGTGGTCGAGCAGCTCGCAAGCCTGTTTCGCGAAGGCTATTCCCGCAGCATGCGTCGTGGTGTTCCGGCCTGACGTCAGCAAGGCCGTGCTGTACGGTCTCTAGGTATGCGCAATGAGCCCTGGAACGACTGCACCCCGCATATCTGTGCTCATGCCGGCACACAACGCGGAGCCGTACATCGCGGCCGCGGTGCGCTCGGCGCTCGATGGCGGCGAACCCGATGTTGAGGTCCTGGTAATCGATGACGGCTCGACTGATGGTACCGTTGCCACCGTACGAATCCTGCAAGACCCACGCGTAACTGTCATATCGATCCCGGCGAGCGGTGGACCAGCACGACCGAGAAACGTCGCACTGACGCGCGCACGTGGGCGGTACGTCGCGATGCTCGATGCTGATGATGTCCTCAAGCCTGGCTGGCTCGCTGCCAGCGCCAATGCACTGGATCGCCATGCCGCGGCGGGATTTGCATTCGGCGACTTTGAAAGAATGGATGCAGATGGCAACGTGTTTGAGACGTCGGCCTCCTACGCATACCCGACGTTCCGTGGACTCAGCTCGGAGCCAGCCGGAGGCGACTGGCGTCTGATACCACAGAGCGAGCTGGCGCACGGACTTATCTACGGGAACTTCATTGGCACGTCTTCCGTGGTGCTGCGCCGGGACCTGGTCATCGCAGTCGGCGGATTCGACGAATCCCTGCCGAATGCCGACGACGTGGATCTCTGGTACCGACTGGCGCATCGCTGCGCCGCGCTCTATTCTGAGCGGATTGCCTATTCCTATCGAGTTCTGACCAACAGTGTTGCGCGTGGGCCGCCGCTGCGGACCGCCCTGTCGCGCATAAAAGTGCTGCGCCGCGAACGGGCGCGCTGGGGTGACCGCAAGGCACGTAGGCAGCTGGATCGGCGCATTGCCGAGAACCTCGCCAGCATCGGGTATCAACAACGTCTGCGTCGAGATCGGTGGCTGGCCGTGCGCTCGTACCTTCGTGCCTATGTCACGTCCCCCGATAGCCGCTGGCTGGCGTATTCGATTGCCGCACTGCTTTTTGGCTCCGAGGGCGAGGGCTGGACGAGGTGAATGACAGCGTGCGCATCAGCGTCGTCATCGCCATTGATAATGCTGAGGCCCGCCTGCGACAGGCCATACGTTCTGCATTGACCTCGGACATTAACGAACTCGAAGTCATCGTGGTGGACAACGGGGCACTGGACCGCTGTGCCGACGCTATCAGCCGCGAGCACGATTCGCGGATAGTGCGCGTGCGCCTGCGACCCGGTCATGGGGTGACACGGTCGCGAAACGTTGGGATTGCGCGCGCCAGAGCGCCCTACGTCACTTTTCTCGAACCGAACGATCGGCTAAGGCCTGACAGGCTTTCCGCCGCGGTGAACGCACTGGACCGACACTCCGATGCCGGGTTCGCCTTTGCGAACTTTGAGTGCGTCAGCGAAGCCGGAGAAACGATCCGACCCTCGGGCATGGGCTGCTTTCCTGGATTTACTTCTGTGGCGACCGAGCCGCTCGAGGGCAACTGGCGGCTGATCAGGCAGCCGGATCTGGCGCGCGGACTGCTCTACGAGAATTTTATCGGGACGTCCGGAGTTGTGGTCCGCAGGCAATTGTTTACCGAGATCGGCCCGTTTGCCGAGGAAGCAGCGTGCTGCGCGAACCTCGATCTCTGGTTTCGGCTCGCGCATCGATGCGATGCGCTTTACACAAGCGATATAAGTCATTCGCAGTGGGAAGGAGTAGGCGATGGCGGCAAGAAGGATTCAGCCGGCGAAGAGTGCAATGCGGTATTGCGCCGTGAAAAGACACGCTGGAATGACCGCACCGCGCGACGTTTGATCGACCGCCGCATTGCACAGAACCTGGCGGAGGTTGCATGCCAAGAGCGTCGGCGCCGACACCGGCTGCGCTCATCGCTGATGTTCGCCTACGCGTTCGCGACTTCTCCAGACATCCGCTGGTTGCGCGGAATGCTGAGCACGGTCCTGTATTAGTGCCGGATGGGCACCACTTGGAGCGCGACTTCGAGTCGTCTCAAGTCGCTCCAACTCGTACCCCAAGCCGTTTCCGAAGAAACCGCACGACTCTTGTTTGGAATTGGATTGCAGGTAGCACGGTCCGGCAGTAGAGTCGTGTGAGCGCGAAGGCGGGAGCCCAGAGCGGGTTCGGATACCGCCGCGCGTAGCCCAGCCGTGATAGATGCGAGCCCATGAAGGCCTCGCAAACAAAAATCTCGCGAGCGCTCATTTCGCGCTGCCAGCGCGCGACCCCCTCTGAGCCGATTCGCAGCTTTAGTTTCGTATGCCGCACCTGTTCTCGTGCCGGTACCTGTTCATCCACTTTGCCCTCCCAGGTGAGCATTTGCGGTTCAAATTCCTCCCCGATAAAAGCGCAGATCTTCCGCAGTGTTGGCTCCATCTCGAGAAGCAGGTCTTCGTAGCGGACGAGCAGGATGCGGTCGCGAAACTCTGAGCGCATCCAGCGCCAGTGCAATCTAAGTGCTTTGGTCCACTCCCGGGTATTGTCATGCAGCCATCGACCCCCGGAATCCCAACCCGTCGCCTTGAATGACTTTGCCACATCGCGGCCGTCTCGAACCAAATGAATGAAACGTGAGCCGGGATACATTCTCGCCAGCTCCGGCAGGATCTCAATATAGACCGGCGTCTTGTCTCCCCAGCGTACCTTTCTTTCGCCTTCCACGTGCCTGCGATAGATGACTCCAACGAGATCGCGCACCCGCGGCTCTGTCAGTTGCCTCGCTTGACGATGAAACTCCTGCGTGTCGAATTTCATGTCGGGCCATCGGTAGTCGCCGGTCACTATCGAGACCGCGCGGTCGATCTGATCGGCGCTGAGCGGCTGATCGATGCTGAATCGCTTCACCAGGGGGATGAGAAACCAAGTCTCTGGCGGAATAGTAAGCCGCGAGTGAGAGGCCAGCATTACGCGCAGTAGCGTGGATCCGCAGCGCCCGGAGCCCACGATGAAGAAGGGAGCTCTTGTTGCAGGCTCGTCAGCCGAATGTGTACCTTCCTTGACTAAGCTCATACTCGATTCAGGCCGCTCGCATCCGATCGCGCCACTTGTAGAGCGACGGAAGCCACCAGCCCCGTAGAATCTGAACACAGCTCAGATTGTGCTTGATCTGGGCGAGATTGCGCTTGAAGTCGTAGCGCTGGCCCGGTCCCGCGAGGAAATCGTACAGCGTAACGCCGCCTTCTGCTGCCCTCTCCATGGCATACCCGAAATGAATCAGTCCAAGCGACACGTGGCTTGCAAATGCAGGGTCAAACCCTATTTTTATGTTGTATTGCCGCCTCCCCTTACGGACGTCATAGAGCACGGAGACAACGTTACCGGCGATGCGTAATCGCGTCAGGGCGAGCTCTCCACGTACGGCAAGAGCTGCGGCGAAGCTCTTGTGGTATTCCAGGCGCTCGTCGGCGAACGCCGGCTTGTTCCAGCGCAACCGGTGCAGCCGGTTGAGGTCGCTGAATCCGCTGTCAATCTGCTCAGGTGCCAGAGACTCACATTGCACTTCGCCGTGCTCCTTCGCCAGGCGCCGGCGAAGGCTCCACATACTGCGCCGCGTGGATTGGCCGAGTACCTTGAGGTATGCGCCGAATCCTTCAGAGAGATCCGCGTGGTAACTTACAGAGCGGTCGAGCTCGCGCGTATAGTAGGCCGCCGGCGAGACCTGACGCGCGAACGCCGCGCGCCACTCCGGTCCAGCAGCGGTGAAGCCGATCGCGAACTCCGTCCAGCTCGGCTCAGACAGCAGTATGCGCGCACATTCGGCGCGCACGGCGTCGAGATCCTCGGGTGGCGCGATCACGTCGAGGTATTCGGAGATCAGCGGCAACGAATCCCGCCAGGCGAAGCCCATTACCTGTATGGAGCTCGTGTGCACAACACCGGCGCGCGTCACTGCACGCCGATACAGTGGCGCAAGGCCCACCAGTCTGTCCGTCCGATAGAAGGCCAGAATATCGGGAACCAGACTCAGGGCGCGGCCGTAGTACTGCCACCAGTGCGTCAGCCACTGCCACGAGAGAAACAAGGCGTCCGCGTTCGTGCGCCTCAGCAGACCGTCCCACGCGGCCTCGCTGTTGAGCCATTCGTCAACACTCCAGCGGCGTACGATAAGTGTGCTCACGGGATGCGCTGCCCGGCTGAGTTGCGCCGCATCAGGTGTCCTTGTCGCCCTGAGTCACGTACCAGGCAAGTCCCTCGCCGGTACCATCGCGCGAGTACACCTGGAATACGGTCTGGGGGCGGCGGGTGAGGAATCCCAGCCCGCGCAGGCAGGTTTTCCACGGGTGCGCTTCATTGAACACGATTCTCAGACTCGCAAGACCTGGCGTGTCGAGGCCGTGGAGAATAAAGAGCGCCAACATCGCACGCATGTCCGCTGGGGTCGTCGCCGCAGCGTCGTAAATCGAGCAGCTCGGTCCGAGAGCGTCACCGTCGCAGACAAGCCATCCGCGCAGCTGTCCCCCGCGGCTAAAAGCGCCGAAGCTAAAGCGTGTGTGGGGGTGCTCGGCATAACGCCATCTGAGAGATTCCGGTCCCAAATCGCGCACAGCGCCTTTGGTGGTCGGCAGGCTTTGTACAAATTCCAGGAGCGGCTGATCCAGTGCCGTTGTGAGTCGAAATGCGCCGTCACGCGGGACATATAACCGCACGAAAGACCGCGTGAGCCAGCGCAGCGGCAACGCAATACGCGACGCGAGCCATTCGTTGCGCACCAGCACGCGCACGTAATGAGCCCCATCTATAACGTACACGTGCGGAACGAGAGATCCGCGAGTGACCCAGCCAGCTTTGAGCAGAGCGCGACGAGCCGATTCGGTCGGTATCACGAACGCCGGCTGATTGGGGAACTGCTCGTCTAACCACGCGGTGATGAATCTGATGAGGCGCAAACCGAGCCCACGGCCGCGCCACTTGGTGCCGAGAGATATGTCCCCGAGCACCGCAATCTGCAGGCGAACCCCGTCAATCCAGTACGGACGAAATACCGCCGCGCCCATACCAATCCGCTCACCGTCAGGAGAGGAAAGCCAGAACACCCGCGGTGGCGGTGCGTCGGGCGAGCTCTGATAGCGCCAGTTGATGTAGTCGAGAGTCTCGGGATGATCCCGGTTGGCATTCCGCAACCGCAGGATCTCTTGCTCGAATCCCTCAAAGCCGGTCACCGTGCAGGAAAAGCCGTCGTCCTCGCCCATGAACAGACCTATAGCCGCAGCTGCCCTTCAGTGCAAACTGTTTAGTCGCTCGACGCTTATCTCGCGCGCTCATCGGGCGGATGTCCGAAAACGAGCGGTGCACGATGAGCTCTCGATAGAGCCGCGACCGTAAATAAGGAGTCTATCAGGTAGAAACCAAACTCGATGGCCTCGCGTGAGCGCCTCGGCGTGTGGCCACAAGACGCTGTGTGCTCAATCAGAAAACTCCCGTACCCAGGTGGCAACTTGTCAATGCGCCACTACTTTCACAGCTTTACTACTGCGGCGAGCGTGTCCCGAAGATCGTACTCCGTAGTCACCGTGCGCTGTGCAGTGGCACCAATCCGTCGGCGGAGTGACGTGTCGTCGATCAATCTCACGAGCTTGACGCTTAGGTCTTCGGGCGAGCCGCAGCGAAAGAGCAATCCGCTCTCGCCGTTGCGGATGCACTGGCAAACGCTGGGCTCGTCCGCGATCACTGAGGGTAGTGCGGCCACCATGAACTCAAGAATCGCCAGACACATGCCCTCGCCCTGCGAAGCGTGCACCGCGATGTCGCACCCGATCAGCACGCGGGCCATATCGTTCCTCGTGCCCAGCAGCCTGAAGTAGCCCTCGAGGCGCGTTTCCCTTATGCGGTGCGCGAGGAACCCAATATCCGGTCCATTTCCGCAATGAATGAAGCACAGCGGGACGTTTGGCCTGGAGGCTCTCACAACCGCTGCTGCATCGATTATGTTATCGATCTGTTTGAACCGCGTTGCACGTGCGCATGATACGACAAGGATTGCGTCCGCCGTGATCCCGAGCTCCTGCCGAATCGTTTGCTCGCTGTGCTGTAGCGGGTTAGGGGCGGTGCCATTTCGCGCCAAATAGCAGCGCTTTCGCGGAATACGCCCTGCAGCCCTGAATCGATCCAGGACGAGGTTTGAACAGGCAAGATAGGCATCCGCGCCCATCAGGCGGACTGCGACCGCCTTGGCAGCGCGCTTTGGTACTTTCGGCAACTCGTAGGTGCCAGGCGCGTGATCATGCACGGTGATACTGTGCACGCCGCTCAGCCTGAGCAACGGATAAATCCAGGTCATGTAAGGCCGATCGGTGAGGTACAGATGACCGATGTGGTGCCGGCGAATAAACCGCACCAGATCCCGCGGTTTCGTGAAATCAAATTTGAACTCCGCGATCTCTATGCCAGCAGCGGTCAGCTCCGGGTTAAGTGCGCGAACACGCGGAAAGCAAAGTATGACTCTCCGATCAGGGTACGCACGCGCAAGAGCAATCCAGAATTGCTCCATCAGGCGCCACGCGTATCCCGCGTCCGACGCCCAGTTCCCTACAAGCAATAGGTTTCGAACAGGACATCCCTATCCCCGACGCTTAAGAACTTCAGTTCGGATCGCCTACGATGAGGCAAAACGACCGAATAGCCCGCTGGACATTATGACAAAGAAAGACATCGGTCTGCCTTGAGAGTCGAGCAGCCTGCAGATGCTTGGCTGCAGGGCACCCGGGTTCGTCTGAGCACGCGAGCGCGCGCCTGGGCGTTGCCATTCGACGCCACCAACCCTTCGAGGACGTAGGGTGAAACTTTCCTGCCAGGTCGCGGAGCGTCGGCGACTCATTGAGTTCTCCGAACTGCAGCGCATCCGCCACTGCTCACCCTGTCCCGCTGACACTCGGTTCTTGTTCCACCTGGCTACTGATCTTGACCCGGGTTCGTGGACTCCCGACAGTTTGCGTGCGAGGAGTCCGTTATGGTCAAGTCAAAGTTCGCAAAGCGGTATCCGAAGGAGTTTCGCCGCCAGCTGGTCGAGCTGCATCGGGCGGGCCGCAGCCTTTCCGATCTGTCGCGTGAGTTCGGCCCGTCGCAGTGGGCGATCAGTCGCTGGGTGAGGCAGGCCGATCGCGACGAGGGTTGCGATGACGGCGGGCTGACGACGGCGAAGCGCGAAGAACTGGTGCGGCTGCGCTGGGAGAACAAGCGGCTGCAGATGGAGCGAGAGATTTTGGCAAAAGCCGCGGCCTGGTTCGCCCAGGAGACCGCACCGAATTCGAAGCGCTCTTCGAATTCGTGAAGACGAACCAGGACACCTATCCGGTGGGTGTGATGTGCGGACTGCTTTCGGTCTCCAAGAGCGGCTTTTACGCCTGGGACGGTCGGCCGATGTCGCCGCAAGCCCGTAGGGACGTGGAATTGACCGCGCTGATGCACCAGATTCACGAGCGCTCCTATCGCAGCAAGCCTAAGCGCTGGGCGCCGGATCTGGTGGAGCGCAATTTCGTCGCCGATCGGCCCGATGCGTTGTGGGTGGCGGATGTGACCTACGTTGTACCTGGCGATCGTGCTCGATGTGTTCTCGGGCGATGGCTGAGCGCCTCGCGAGCGAGCTGGTGCAGCGGGCGCTCGACATGGCCTACGCGCAGCGGGGTCCACGCGATGTGGTTCACCATTCCGATCACGGCAGCGAGTACACCGCGATTGCGTTCGGCCGGCGCTGCAGGTTGCTCGGTGTGCGCCCGTCCATGGGTAGCGTCGGCGATTGCCTCGATAATGCGATGGCGGAGTCGTTCTTCGCGACTCTGGAATGTGAGACGTCGACACTCGTCGATCGGTTATGTTTCTCCACAGGAGTTTGAGAAGCGCTTCAACTCAAGGTACTCGCTGCCTTCG
>Ga0335078_10013657_pt1 | contig 12038 bp, 10 predicted proteins | sample Lox_Sample_32_FD_206711 | JGI IMG/M metagenome (GOLD analysis project Ga0335078, IMG submission 206711) | Soil microbial communities from Loxahatchee National Wildlife Refuge, Florida, United States - Lox_Sample_3.2 | ecosystem: Environmental > Terrestrial > Soil > Wetlands | place: USA... | reverse complement strand
GTCAACCATGAAGAACAGCTTGCCGCGCGACTCTTTCTCTCCTATCACCCGCGCCACGTAGATTCCGGCGTCGGCGGTGAGATAGCGGCCGAGTTCGAAGACAAGCTTCGGCTTCTCCTCCGATGCGTCAAGAAATTCGCGCAGCACGGGAAGCAGCTCTTTCGCCAACGCTTCGACATTCAGTTCACGTGCTTCTTCCGTGTGCGAGACACCGAAGCCGCCGCCGAAGTTGATGACGCTCGATCGCAGGCCCGATGACGATTCGATTCTGCGGGCAATCTGAAAACAGTTCTGCACCCCGGCCACGATGCCCGCCGGCTCGAAGCACTGGCTGCCGGCATAGACGTGAATGCCGCGAAACGCGAGAGCGCCGCGATTGGTGAGAACGTCAGCAAGCACAGGATCCAGGCACTCCTCGTCAATGCCGAACTGCACCGGCTTGCCGCCCATCTTCATCCCGAAGGCACGATTCAGGACTTGCGGGTTGATGCGAAGGACGACGTTGGCCTTGCGTCCCAGTGCGCGAGCCAGGGTTGCGCATTCGGCCAGCTCGCGTGCCGATTCGATGCTGATGCAGCCGACACCGTGCTCGATCGCGGCCGTTAGCTCAGCAGCCGTCTTGGCCGGACCGGCGAAGCTGACCGCAGCCATGTTGAAGCCGGCGAGACAGACCTGCTTCAGCTCGCCGGCGGAGGAAATATCTACCCCTTCGGCGACCGGGCGCAAGCGCCGCAAGAGTTCGAGGTTGGGATTGGCCTTGACGGCATAGAAGACCTCGACCAGTCCCTGCAACGAATCCCGCATCAGCTGAATGCGGCGGATGATTTCGTCGGCACTGTAAAGAAAGTAGGGAGTGCCATAACGCTCGGCCAAGGCATGTAAGCCGGAAGCGGGAACCCCGAAGAAACCGGTGCTGGCAGAGTGTTGCATGAGTCGCAAGGGAAAATCTGATTAAGGTCCCGCAGCGGCTAAAAGCCGCCATCAAAAGGGGCGCATTTGAACAGACTGTGTCGCGAGCGGTGGCGCCGCTGCCGCGGTTCGGTCCTTTCCCACTCCCACCCGGCGCTTACTAGGCTGTTACGAAACTCGTGTCGCCGCTCACGCGGCTCGCACTTTTTCCCCTGGAGCGGGGGCTTACGCCCCCGCCTAACATCATTCCGCCGCGTTGCGGCTGGTTTGATCGCCGATCCCGACTATTCTGTTCCACCGGCGTGCCTCCAGGGTGGGTTTCGTAACAGCCTCTTGCGCGTCGGGCTAACACTATTCCGCCGCTGCGCGGCTGTTTCTGCTGCAATTCTGACTGTTTTTCCACTGCGCAAATTCATTTCCGGTTGTGACATAGTCTTCGAAGACCGTCCCCTTCAAAACCGGACCTGATCACAGCCTCCTTAGAGTGCTTCTATACGGCGGCCGCGGCCAGCTTGCGCCCGGCAAAGGTCATACCCTCCACCCAGACCTGATACTTTCTATCGATCAGGATAGCGGGTTTGCTGCTCTTGGGAAGCAGCAGACCCGCTACCTTTTCGGCGATCACCTCCGAGAGGGCCTGCGCGGCCCCGCCGGTAAGAATCAATTGCGCCACTTGGGACAAGTCGCCCGCGGCTAACCCCGGGCCGCGGCCCTGCGCGAAGCGATCGAGCGCGAGAAACAGACACCCAGCCGCGAGGACCTCAGGCGCAGGCTGATACTCGCCCTCGCGGAAGAGCCGGTATTTCTCTGTGATGTCGTCCGACAGCACCGTACTAAGGAATTCGAACAACCGCGGATGACTTCTCAGTTGCAGCAGCAAACTGTCGCGCGAGGCTACGATGCCCAGGTCGGTGAAGACGTAGCGGCCGACCGAAGTTCCCGCCATCGGGATGGGTCGCGCGCCATTGTTGTCTTTGAGGATTTCCACGGTATAGTGTGCGTCGGTCGTGGCGCCACCGATGTCCAGCAGCAGGCAGGGAGCGATCACCTCAATCGCGGAGCTGTTCAGCACCGCACGTTGGAATCCGAGGCTCACCACTTCGGGCGTAGGCCGGATACCCAGCGCCAGGCTGCCGCGAAGTTCACTCACGCCTTCCTTGTAGACAAGGTCGTCGAGGTAGGCGCGGCGGATGGTCTCGAACACCGAATTGCCGGACCGGACCAGAGATCGGCTTAACGGATTCGCGACAACAACGGCGGATGGATAGCGTTGGCGGAACTCCCCGGCGAGGTACGTATTTCCGGCAAACATTAATGTCGTGTAGCGATATTTCTCCGCGTCGAAGCGCTCCAGCCGCTCTCGCATGGGCCAGGCATCCTCGCCATCGATGCCGCCGCCGATCAGCAGGATATCGGCATAGCTGGCGTGCTTTGGCTCTTCGTCGAAGGTGTGCAGGAAGATCGGGTTGGCGCCGGCGAGCAGCGCCTGATCACGCAACACGGCGCCGCTGAACCGGCGGGTGAGAGAGACGATGCCCACCCGCAGACCACCATTCGCCGACGAACAGACCTGGATATCGTCACTGTCGGGAGAGAGCGAAAGCGAATCAAGGATGGATTCGACCTGGCGGACAATTCCGGCGTCGAAATCCCGGTCATAAAAGCGCTGCCAAAGCAGGCGGCCGGCGTCGTCCAGCATCGCGACCTTCACCACTGTAGACCCGATGTCGAGCGCTGCGCGCGAGTTGTGCAGGTCGCTCACACCATCACCCGAATGTCGGACAGCATCTGCCGATAGGTTTTGCCGCTGCGATCTTCGCGCGATTCGAGCAACTCGGCCTCGAGTTCGGCGTCCGCTTCGGAAATGGGTACATTGGCCGGAGCGCCGATGCGGATGGAGCCGTTGGCGTCGCGCATGGAGAGCAAGCGATTGGCATTGTCGCCGTGCGGCGCGAACGGCACATCGAGATAGCCAATCTGAAAGGCGCGATAGATGCTCTCCCAGAAAGCGGTGCCGGGTAAGGCGAAGATCGCATCCAGAATGCTTTTGCTTTCCGATTCGATCAACGCCGCCTCGCGCTCGATCAGCGGCGAGGTAACCGCGCCGGCGGAGCGGAAGGTGCGCAGCACATAAGCAACCGTGTCGCATGCTTCGGCGTTGATTTCTGCGCGGGGCACGCCGAGCGCCTCGTCGACCGTCTTCACCACAACCTTGTCCGCCGCCACCATGCTGGAGACAATGGCGGAGCCGGCAATCAGAGCGGCGGCGCGCTCGCGCTGTGCCGGGAACTGCCCCATCCACTGGTGATACACAAGGTAGGTCCGGACCAGGCCGAAACCCAGTTGGTCGAGATAATAGCGGACCAGCTTCTTCAGCACGCTGGCGGTTGCGATGTCCTGCAATACCGAACCGGTCTGCCCGAAGCTGACCGCAAACGACGTGACGCCCTGTTCGGCGGAAAGCAACGCTTCGATGATCTCGATGGCGACGACGATCGCAGGCGGCACCAGCGTCGCGGTCAGCGGGCCAAAGCTCTCACGATGGACCGGGCGGTCTTTCGTCGAGTTCTCCGCGCAAACGCGATCGACGTACTGCCAATACAGCAGCGAGCGGTCAATCGGAAAGCCTTCCGAATAGGGCAGGCAATAGCAGATCGCGCCACCTTCGATTTCGGCAATGCCGGAAGCCATCGCCACTTCGGCCAGCAGGCGGGCGTCGGGTGTGCCATGGCGCAGGCTGACCGGTTTCTTCAGGCCGGAATAGAGTTGTCGCGTCAACTGATATCCATGGCTGACCAGCGGATAGCCATTCAGGTAGTTCTTGCCTTCTTCCTCGCTGCGGTGCAGAAGCTGGGTTGCGGTTTCGTATTGGTTGTGGCGCGTGTAACTGTCGATGGTGAGAGGAATGAAGTCAGCTCCGGCCGCGTCCAACTGCCGGGTGAGCCGGTACTGCGCTTCGAAGGTGGGAAATCCGCCACGTGGTTGAATACAGGGATCGGGGCCACGCTTCGCGTATGTGACACAGGGAAAGCGCTCCGCCGGAACTGCGGCGAGATGCTCGCGCACCTCCTCGGGCGAGATGCCCTGTGCCAGCGGACTCGACAGCACCTGGGCGCGGTAGCGCTCAATGTCGGCAAGTCTGGCTTCTGCGCTGGGAAGCGCCACGCGTTAGGTCCTCCTGCAGATCTTTGATCGCCGCGCCGATGTCCGGCTCCTGGTGATAGACCCGGTCGAATCCAAACTGCTTGAAGAGCTTTACCACTTCGTCTTTCCGGCGATCGCCCACCACGATGTTGCCGCCCACATACAGCAACACATGCTCCAGGCCATACTGCCGAAACAGGCTGCGAAGGTCGGCGCACCAGTACTCGCCCTCTCCGTTCAGCGACGAAACGAACACCGCATCCGCATTAACTTCCAGCGCCGCCTGGCAAAATTCTTCGGGCCGGTTGCGGGCGCGCAGATTGAACACCTGGAAACCCGATTCTTCCAGCGCCAACTGCATAATGCGATTGCCGACGATGTGGATGTCGTCTCCGATCACGCCGATCACCACCCGTCCGCGGCAACTTTCCACCTTCGTCTCCTTACGCGTGAACCGCGGCAGCCTCGACGCGCAGCCGCTCGAAGGCGGCTTCCTTGATCGACTTGCGATCCAGCTTGCCGGCATTCCCGGTAATCGGGAAGCTCTCGAAGTGCATGAGGTAAGCCGGAACCATGTGGCTGGGCAAGTTCGCCTTCAAGTACTGCTTCAGAATCTGCTCCGCGATCGGCTGACGGGTGACGGTGGTGTAGGCGCAGGCTACGTCCTCGCCGATAGCGATGTTCGGCACGGCAAACGCAACGGCGTCCACGATTTCAGGATGGCGCACGACTTCCGCTTCAACTTCCGTCGGACTGACGCGGAAGCCTTTCGTCTTGATCATCTCGTCGCCGCGCGCAACGAAGTAGAGATAGCCTTCCTCATCCTTCCGGACTTTGTCGCCGCTGAAGACCAGCGTCTCACCGGGAAAACTTGGGTGCGAGCGAAACACTTTCGCCGTACTTTCCGGATCGCGCCAATAGCCCTTGGTAACCGTCGCCCCGCGATGCACCAGCTCGCCGACTACGTTCGGCAGACACTCGTCGCCGTTCTCATCCATCACAAATATCTGGTTGTCGGGGATCGCCTTGCCGATTGAAGTCGGGTGGGAGTCGAGCTTGGAGGGATCGAGATAGGTTGAGCGGAAAGCTTCCGTCAGGCCAAACATGGAATAAACCTTGGCGTCCGGAAAAGTTGTCTTCAGGTCGCGAAGCATGTCGTCCGACAGCCTGCCACCGGTCGAACAGACATAGCGCAGCGAGGAAAAATCGCGCTGTCCGGTGGCCAGCTTCAGCCGCTTGTCAAACATCTTCGTGATGATGACGGGCATGACCGGCAAGGCGGTGATTCGCTCGACCGCCAGCAGCGCGAAAAGATCGTTGGGGAGCGCGAGATTGTGCAGGTAGAGTGTCGCGCCCTTGCGCAACGTCTGCCAGATCTGGTTCAGCCCGTAGTCGAAGTTGAAGGAAAGTACGCAGGCGATTCGGTCGTCTTCGTTCGTTCCCAGGTACTGGGCAACGATATCTGCGCCATCGGCCAGGTTGCGATGCGAAATCAGGATGCCCTTGGGACGCCCGGTCGAACCCGAGGAATAGATAATCGCCGCATTGTCGTTGCTGATGCGATCGAAAAACATCTGCGGGCGGATGAAGCGGCGCATGTAGGGCAGGTTGGGCCAATCCTGTTCCAGTTGGCCGTGGCCGATGATGAGCCGCGTGAGGTCGCCGAACTCCACCACTTCGCCCATGCGCTCGGAGTCGGTGACCAGCGCCATCATCCCCGAGTTCTCGATGATGTGGCGGATGTTGGGCTGTTTCAGCCGGGGCAGGATGGGAACCACCACGGCGTTCGCGCACAACACGCCCAGGATGGCCGAGACCTGGTCCAGCGTCTTCTCCATGCAGATGCCGACGCGGTCGCCGGCGTCGACGCCGATGCCGCGCAGGCATTCCGCGGTCGCCAGCGCCTCTTCATAAAGCTGCGAAAAGGTAACCGACCGTTCATTCGAGACAATGGCAATTTTGTCCGGCAGCCGGTCGGCAATGTCGCATAGAAACTCGGGGATGGATCGGCCCAGCATAAGTTCTCCTCGCGCATAGAAGCGCAGACCAATCAGTTCGGCTTGGCGGCTTCCGCGCGCTTGCTGTCGATTAACGCCATCACTCGTGACAGGCTCGAGAGGTTCTCGCGTACCAGCTCCTCGGCCTCAAGTTCAATCTTGAACTGCTCCTGAATGAACATCGCCCACTGCACGATGTTGAACGAGTCCAGGATGTGTTTTTCCAACAGGTCGAGGTCGGCCGGAAGCTCGCCTTCATAGCCGGTTTCGCTGCGTATGTACTGCGAAAGAATCTGCAATTCGCCCATGGCGGTTTCCCTTCCGGGTCGTTCTCCTAGAGGAGTTTCAGCCTTGCTGCGCCCAGCCTTGAAAGGGCACGGCTTCAGCCGTGTCGGCATAGCACGCAGCCGGGCCCGTCTTTAGAAGCTGCGTTGACCGTTCCCTCAGTGGCTGAAGCCGACCTTCATTTGTCCTCGTTGCGGCACGCCTGAAGAGGCCGCTGAAAAAGTCGAGCACGCAGATCCCTCGCGGCCTGAAGGCCGCGCGGGATGACAAAAATAAAGGGCTTAGAACGGCGCAGCTAAAGCTGCGCCCCTTCAAAGCAGCCCGAATCCGACTTTTTCAGCGGCCTGTGAAGGCGTGCCCTTTCAAAGCGAATTACACCTCTCCTGAAACTGCTCTAGCCCGCGTGCTGGCCGACCAGACTGCCGCGCGGCTTGTTCCCTGCGGGTCGGCCGGCTCGCAGTTTCAAATGCGTGCGATCGCGCTCGCTAAACGAAACATGAACGTACGGCGGCAGCGTAGCCAGCGTACATTCCACCTTTCCCATCTGCAGGACGAACATCCGCCCGATACAACGCGCGCCCAGTCGCAGATGCGCCCGCCGCGATGGAAGATTGAATCGCGTCAGGCGGCTGTACGAGCAGCGAACGCCGCGAGCGCGCAGAAATTCATTCGCCGCGTTCCAAATGGCGACGAACCCAATTCCCATGCGATGTTCCGGGAACAGGTACAGGTCGAAGTCAAAGACCGAATGCTGCTCGTCAGGCAAGAGAAATGTGCAGCGGACCTCGTCCTCCCGGTAGGTACGGAAGCAAAACCAGATATGCCCGACGAGTTGTTCTTTCTGGTACGCCGCCAGGCAGATGGCGTTTTGCCGGAAGCGCGAGGCCTTGATGTCAGGACGGGCCGGCATCCGGGCGAGCTCGGGGGAGCCGGCCTGGATTTCGCGGAGTTCAAGGGACCCAGCCAGCCGAGGCGGAAGCAACGGCTCTTCCGGTATAGGCTGTTCAAGTAGTTCGTAAAATTGCAGCCGCAGATGCGGCGACAGGCGCTGCAGAACGCGGTCGATGCAATAAATCGTCCCCGCAAAGACACCGAATTCCTGGAACGGACTTAAGAGTCGCGCAAGCATTGCCGTGTCGCCGCAACTGGAGGTTGCAAGTGGAAGACCACTTCGCATCAGCAACCGAAACGGGGGCCTTCAGTTGTCCTCCGGCGGATGCAGGTTGTACTGCTTGATTTTGTAAAGTAGCGCCTTGTAGCTGATCCGCAACAGCACGGCGGCCTTCTGACGGTGCCAATTCGTCTGTTCCAGGGCGTGAGCGATCGCCGCCGCTTCCGCCTCATTCTTCACCGAGCGGGCAAGCGACTTCAGTCCGGTAAGGTCGGTCACGTCGGCCGCTCCCGCCAGCGGGCTGCGCGTATCGCTCGGGCCACGCGAATTCTTTTGGAGCTCAGAGATGGCAAGTTGTTCGTCGCCCAGGATCAGGTAGCGGCGCACGAAATTCTCCAGTTGGCGCAGGTTGCCGGGCCAGGAATAGCTCAGGCAAGCCTGCAAAAGACGAGCGCTGAACGGCCGCGGCGCACTTGAAAACTGCGCCGAGTTGCGCTGCATGAAATGCTCCAGCAGCAGCGGGATCTCCTTCTTGCGCTCCCGCAGCGGTGGAATGAGCATGGTGAATCCGCTGAGGCGGTAGTAGAGGTCCTCGCGGAGCGCCTTGGACGCAATTGCCTGTTCGATGTTCACGTTGGTGGCGGCCAGCACGCGTACATCGGCTTTGCTGGTAGTGCGGCTGCCGAGGCGCGAGAAACGATGGTCCTGCAGGAAGTGCAGCAGCTTGGCCTGCAACGGCGGCGGCATTTCGCCCACTTCGTCCAGCAGAATGGTGCCCTGCTCGCACAGTTCGAATTTGCCGGGTTTGGACTTGGTGGCGCCGGTGAAGGCTCCAGCCTCGTAGCCGAACAGCTCGCTTTCCAGCAGATCCGCTGGGACGGCGGCGCAGTTGACTTTCAGGAAGGGCGCCTTGGAGCGGTTGGACAGATGATGAATCAGCAGCGACAGTACCTCCTTGCCGGTGCCGGTTTCGCCCAGCATCAGGACGGGCATGTCGAACTTGGCAATCAGCGCGGCCTGCTCGTAAAGATGCCGCATGGCCGCGCTGCCGCAGACGAAGGCCTGGTCATCCGGCAGCTCGACGAGGGCCGGCCTCGAGTCGTCAGCTTCCGCCACCTGTGGTGAAGGCGCCGGAGGAGTCACGTACTGCTGCACCAGCGATTCGAGGTCGGCATCGGCGATCGGTTCCGGCAGGTAATCGAGGGCGCCGAGGCGGACGGCCTGGGTCGCACTCCGGGTGTCGTCAACCTTCCCGGTAGCGACCACTTTCAGGTCGGGATGTAGTTCACGGGCGTTGCGCAGCGCTTCCAGACCATTGCCGCCCGGCATGGCTACATTCATCAGAACGAGGTTCGGCAGCGGCCGTTGCTGCAGCCGCTCGAGGGCGTCGCTGACCGATGTAGCGGCTTCTACGCGATAGCTCTCGCCCGAATTGGCAGAGATTAGTTCTCTTAGACCAGTGGACTCGTGATTAACAACCAGGATCAATGGAACAACGTGCGATCTCACAACAGCAGTGGCCATAGTCTTTTCTTTCTGCAGTTGGGGGACTTTGTTGGTTGAGTTCTAGACGTTTCGAAGTGACGTTTACAGTTTGCCGCCCAAGCGTACTTCCCCCGGTCTGTTCTTGTTAGCGCTGACACCTACCCCGTTGCGTCAGCGGCTGAAGAAAATAATTCCCTCGCCTCCAGGACTGGCTGAAGCCCTGGAGTCACCGTAAATTGCCGATCAGGCAAATCACGCACGGGCTGGAACTGCTTGGTGGCAGGGTCACCAGTACGGCTTCCCAGAAGGACCGGGCGCAATTCAGTTGGAACAGCAACCGAAAGCTTATTGCAATTATTTAGCACTTGAACGGTAAAGCAGTTCACTTCAGACCGCAAGTGTTCAAACGTCACTGTTGATGAGGAATAAATGCCCCCTTCAATTTAATCATCCGTACATCATCACCATTTTCTGGTGATCTACTACCTACCCCGTACAGCACGGGAATGCTGGTTCGGGAAATTTATTTCTGCGTCGCAGGCTGCTCTAGACAAATCCTTGTCCTCGACTGTTCGTATTCCATTTGGCGAGTCGAATGCAGTTTGAAATTAGATGCCACTAAGTAACGCACTATCGGTCGACGTGGAAGATTACTTCCAGACGGAGGCGATGTCAGCCGTTGCACCGCGGAACGGCTGGTGCGCGTTTCCTTCGCGTGTCGAGGCAAACACGCGTGCCCTGTTCGAGCTGTTCGCAAAGTACAATGCCCACGCAACGTTCTTCTTCGTCGGCTGGACGGCGGAGCGCTATCCGCAATTGGTACGCGAGGCCCACGAAATTGGCCACGAGGTCGCGTGCCACAGCTATTGGCATCGCCCTGTGTTTCGCCTCGGGCCGGTCGAGTTTCGCGAGGACACGTGGCGTGCGAAACAGGTGATCGAAGACGCAGCCGGGTGTGCCGTGGCGGGGTATCGAGCGCCCTGCTTTTCGATTAATAGTGCGGTGGCATGGGCGTACGACATTCTCCGGGAACTGGGCTTTCAATATGATTCGAGCCTGAATCCGGTTCACCACCCGTTCTATGGTAACCATGCAGGTAATCGCGCGCCCCATCGCATTGCGGCCGGACTGTATGAACTGCCGATCGCGACCTGGCGGGTGCTGGGACAGAACCTTCCTGTGGGCGGAGGGGCTTACTTGCGCATACTGCCCGGCTGGTTAGTGAGTAGTGGAGTCGGCAGCATCAACGCGAAAGAATCCCGGCCGGCGATACTCTATCTTCATCCCTGGGAGATCGACGAGGAGCAGCCGCGCTTGCAGGCATCGGTGGTTTCCCGAGCCCGGCAATACATTGGCCTGTCGCAAATGAAGCGGAAATTGGAGGGCCTGCTACAACAGTTCAAGTTCGGAACGGTGTACGAAACTGTCTATCTACCTCTGGTGAGCCAGAACACAACGGCGTACAGCGCCTCGCTCAAACAATAATGTCAGGCCGCTCTGCTGTCCTCTGAGCTAGACTCCGCGCGACGATCCGCGCGCCAGGTTCCGGCGCAGCCGGGGCGCGTACAGAAGCCATCCAAAGCACAGCAGCCCACTGCCAAGGTCAAACATGACGTGAGGCTCCGGGACCGGAACGTAGAAGAAGTACTCCTGTGGCGATGCGGGGTTGGTGGGCGTTAGCACCTCCCAGCCGGAGAAGTTCATCCCATAGTAGTTACTCAGGGATGCGGTGGAAGCACTTTGCAACCACGCAGATTCCCCCGGCACGCTCGGCACGCCGTTGGAGAACAACGACCAGATGGCAAATTGTGCGGCGGCAATGGTGGCCAGGGATGAGTTGGAAGTAATTTGCGAGGCGATCCACGCGGCCTCATGATACTGGGTGGAATCGGCGGTCCCAAAGCGCGTTTGACTGAGGTCACTGAAGTTGCTGATGATTCCCGTCCACTGTTCCCCAATGCTGACCGTGTGGAGGTAATCGTCGCAGATTACTGCGATCGGAGCAGCGTTGTTGATGGAGACGTAGTAAGGCATCAGGTATTCGCCATCTGCCTGGTTCGGCCCCAGTCCATATTCGGCGCCGCCGGCTCCGGTAAGCTGAATCTGAACGCTCGAGCCGGCACTGGCGGTCGCGACGAATAGCACAGAGCAAAGCAGCAGAGCGAAAACGAAGACAGTGCTCTTACTACTCTCATGCATGGGTTCTCTCCTGGGAAGGGGGGCTCTCAACTTCTCTATATTTTCATTTGCACCTGTCATACCAAATCGAGAGGGAAGAAATTCTTCGAAAGGGGCTTACAGCTAAGGTGAGTCGTCTCTAGGGTAATGGAGGCAGCGTGGACATCGGCGCAGCAGACCGGCGGTTGCACGATTCGCGAGGCATCCTGCTGCGCTTTACGCACGAAATCGGAACAAAGTTTCCTGTTCCCGGCAACGGGGCGAGTACCGAAGCAAAAGAAGATGCTCTCCAATCCCGCTCTGGTATAACGGGTTCCGAGTGCTTTGCAAACACTGCGATGCGGTTCTGTGACTCTGTGATTTTTGTGGTTTCAGAATTGCTAGTGAGTTAGTTTGGATTTCCCTGTTACTTTAGATTCGAACATAGGTTACCGCGGCAGGTAATTAGTGGGTCCCGGCCTCGCGCTTCCGCCACGAGAGAAAATCCACTTCGGCTTCTTCGACTCCGCACCACGAGGACCGGCGAGTGCAGGACGATCAGACAGCACCGACGAAGCTCCTCATTTTCGAGAATTCGGAAATGGGGTGTCAGCTTCTCGCTAACACGTTGCAGAACTCCGAGTATGGTGTCCAAGTGATCGGCTACCGAAGCCGCTTGCCGGAGGTGGATCCGGAGATGGTGGCCAAGGCGGACGTCGCTCTCATCAGCTCCGGTTTCAGGGATGGTCCGAGGTCCGGCTTCAATGTTCTGCAGACCCTGCGCCGCTACAACGAAACATTGCGATGCATCATGCTGCTCGACCGCGACGACCCTGAGCTCGTGCTGGAAGCCTTTCGCAGCGGCGCGAGCGGCGTCTTCGAGCGCAACGATAGCTGCGAACGCTTGTGCAAATGCATTCAGCGGGTGCGCGAAGGCCAGGTATGGGCGA
>Ga0335078_10013656_pt1 | contig 12038 bp, 11 predicted proteins | sample Lox_Sample_32_FD_206711 | JGI IMG/M metagenome (GOLD analysis project Ga0335078, IMG submission 206711) | Soil microbial communities from Loxahatchee National Wildlife Refuge, Florida, United States - Lox_Sample_3.2 | ecosystem: Environmental > Terrestrial > Soil > Wetlands | place: USA... | reverse complement strand
CGGGGGGCACTGAGCGGTGCCGGCCGACGGGGCCAGGGTCGCCATCCTGGGCCAGGGCTACGTGGGACTCGCCTTGGCGGTGCGGGCCGTCGAGGTGGGCTTCGACGTGGTGGGCGTCGAGACCGACGCCACCCGGGTGGAGCACCTGGCGCGCGGCGAGTCCTACGTCGAAGACATCACCGACAAGCAGCTGGCCGAGTGCAGGGACACGGGTCGCTTCCTCCCCACCGGGGACGTGGACGCCGCGGCCGGCTTCGAGGTGGCCGTCATCACGGTGCCGACCCCCCTGCGCGAGGGCGTGCCCGACCTGTCCTACATCGAGGACTCGGCGGCCGCCCTGGCCCCGCTGGTGCGCCCCGGCGCCACCGTGGTGCTCGAGTCCACCACCTACCCCGGGACCACCACCGAGCTCGTGGGCCCGATCCTGCGCCAGGGCTCGGGGCTCGTCCCCGGGAGCGACTTCCACCTGGGCTACAGCCCCGAGCGCATCGACCCCGGCAACCCCGAGTGGGGCATCGTGAACACCCCCAAGGTGGTCTCGGGGATCGACGCCGCCTCCCTCGCCGCCGTGCGCGCCTTCTACGACCGCCTGTGCACCACCACCGTGCCGGTGTCGAGCACCGAGGTGGCCGAGCTCGTCAAGCTCCTCGAGAACACCTTCCGGCACGTGAACATCGCCCTCGTCAACGAGCTCGCCATGTTCGCCCGGGACCTCGACGTCGACGTGTGGGAGGCCATCGACGCCGCCTCGACCAAACCCTTCGGCTTCATGCCGTTCCGCCCCGGCCCCGGCGTCGGGGGCCACTGCCTGCCCATCGACCCCTCCTACCTGTCGTGGAAGGTGCGGCGAGCCGCCGGCCAGAGCTTCCGGTTCATCGAGCTGGCCAACGACATCAACGAGCACATGCCCGACTACGTGGTGCGCCGGCTCATGCTGGCCCTCAACACCAAGGGGCGGGCGCTGCGCGGCAGCCGGGTGCTGGTCCTCGGCCTGGCCTACAAGCGCAACACCGCCGACGCCCGTGAGTCACCGGCCATCGCCGTGGCCGAGCGCCTGGCGGCGCTGGGGGCCGACGTCCGGGCCGCCGACCCCCACGTGCGCGAGCTCACCATCGATCCCCGGGTGCAGCGCGTCGAGGCCAGCGTCGAGGAGGCGGCCGCCGCCGACGCCGTGGTGCTCGTGATCGACCACGACAGCTTCGACCTCAAGGCCATCGCGGGGGCCGCCCCCTATGTCCTCGACACCCGCAACCGCATGGCGGGCCCCACCGTCGAGCGGCTCTGACGCTCGGCTGCAGTGGTCTGCATCCGGTCGGGCGCAGGTACGGTCCCGGCCCGGACCGGTCAGGAGCCCGAGCGCCCGGTGCGGCGCAGCGCCGCCTTGAGCCGCGACCCCGCCTGGCGCACGCCGTGGGCGAGCGGCGAGCGCGTGGGCACCGCGCCGTGGCCGGGGACCTGGTCCACGGTCACCGTGCCCTCGCAGTGCCCGGCCAGGTACCGGCACAGCTCGGGCATGGCCGCGGCGGTCACGGCGGGCCACGAGTGGAGCAGGACGATGGCATGGGTGGCGCCCGCCCGGCGGCGCACCTCGAGCCCGGCGGCCACCGCCGGCACCAGCTCGGCCGGGTCGGCGAGGGCGTAGTCCCGGGGGTCGACGTCCCAGCCCACGTGGCGGTAGCCGAGGGTGCGCAGGCGCGCCGCGATGACCGGGCTCTCGGCGCCGGCGCCGTAGGGGAGGCGGTACCAGGGGCGGTCGTCGGCACCCACGGCCTCCTCGATGGCGCGGTGCGCCCGGGAGACGTCCTCGCGCAGCCCCGCCGCGCTCAGGAACCGGCTGTCGGCGTGGAAGTAGGAGTGGTTCCCGACCAGGTGGCCGCCCGCGGCGATGGCGGCGGCGGCGGCGGGGTGGGCGCCCGACCACCGGCCCTGGAGAAAGAAGGTGGCCCGCACGCCGGCGTCGGCCAGGGCGCCCAGGATGGCTCCGACCTGGTCGCCCTGGGCGTGGTTGGGGCTGTCGGGATCCTCGACGTCGAAGGTGAGGGCGGCGCGCATCCCGGTGCACGTTACCAACGGCCGCCGGTCTGGCCGTGCCGGCTCCGGGGACGACACGGGACGCTCAGGCGGCCCTGGGTGGAGCGCTCACCACCCGGGCCTTGCCGTCCATCTTGGCCCGGTACATGGCCCGGTCGGCCTCGCGGATGAGGGCGTCGGGCGACACCGTACGGCCCGCCGCGCAGGTGGCCACCCCGATGCTCGCCGACAGCAGGCGGTCGCCCATGTCGGTGGCGAAGGGGTGGTGCAGCTCCTCGATGATGCGGCCCGCCACCGCCAGTGCGGTGGCCTCGTCGGCCACGTCCTCGCACACCACCACGAACTCGTCGCCGCCGAAGCGCCCCACGGTGTCGGTCTGGCGCACCGAGGCCGACAGCCGGTGCACGAAGGTGGTGAGGATGGCGTCGCCGGCCTCGTGGCCGAGCTCGTCGTTGATGAGCTTGAAGTTGTCGATGTCGATGAAGAGCACGGCGGCCAGGTTGCCGTTGCGCCGGGTCCGGGCGATGGCGTGCTGGAGGCGGTCGCTGATGAGGACCCGGTTGGCGGCCCCGGTGAGCGGGTCGTGCACGGCGTGGTGCGACAGCTTGGCGCTGAGCGAGCGCTCGGCCTCGTAGAGCCGGGCGTTGGCCACGGCGATGGCCGCGTGCTCGGCGAACAGCGACACCGCCCGCAGGTCGTACTCGGTGTACGGGTGGGCGGGGGTCCCGTCGAGGACGAGCACCCCGAGGAGCTCGTTCTTGTGCAGCAGCGGCACGCACACGGCGCTGTCCCGGCTCACCTGGCCCCGCTCCGACAGTGTGCCCTGGACGAGCAGGGGCTCGCGGTCGCGCGCCACGCGCGAGGCGATCCCCCCGCCGAGCTCGACCGGCGCGCCCAGAGCGGGGTCCCCCGCCCGGCACACCTCCGACAGCGACCCCGACTCGTCGAGCAGCAGGATCGACCCGCAACTGGCCCGCAGCAGCTCGAAGGCGCTCGAGAGGATGAGCGCCAGGACGTCGTCGATGACGAGCACCGAGTTCATGGCCTTGCCCGCCTCGTAGAGCATGGCCAGCTCCTTGAGGCGGTTCGACAGCGCGGCGCTGAGCACCCGCTCGTCCACGAGCAGCTTCGACAGCCGGCGCAGGTGCCGCTCCTTCTCCATGACGTAGGCGGCCAGCGCCACCACGAGCACGACCGTGCCCACGCGGAAACCGAGGCGGTTGGCGAAGCCGAGGTGCTTGGTCGTCCCCGACGTGAGGAGCCCCACGGCGGCGGCCAGGCAGACCAGGGCGGCGAAGGCGACCGTCCACAGCTGGGAGCGCCGGCGGTCCACCGCCTCGAGCGAGGGCGAGGTGAAGTCCTTGATGCCGACGATGCGGGCCTCGCGCTCGAGGAGGCGGGCGGCGCGCACCTCGCCCACGGCGGGCTCGGGTGCTGTGGTCACGGTGTGGGTGTCGACCACGGTGGGCGGCCCGCGTAGGGGCCAAAGTCCATGGTCGGACGGTCAATCGACGCCCAGCGCCCCCTTGGCGGCCGCCTCGAACAGGCGTTGGGGCAGGACCCGCTTGGCCAGGATCCCGACCCGCTCCCCCGCCTTGCCCACCGACACCCGGCGAGGCGGGCGGCGGGCCTCGAGCACCTTGTGGACCACGGCCGCCACCGCCGAGGGGTCGACCCCGTTGGCCTCGTCGCGCTCCATCACGGTCACGGCCTTGTCCAGAGCCCCGCCGTAGGGGTCGTCGTCGCCGGGCCCGTGGGCCGAGGCGGTGCGGCGGTTGGCGGTGAAGTCGGTGCGGACGTTGCCCGGCTCGACCAGCGTGACGCTCACGCCGAAGGGGCGCACCTCGTAGCCGAGCGCCTCGCCGAACCCCTCCAGGGCGAACTTCGAGGCGCTGTAGTAGCCCTGGAACGGGATCGCCACGACCCCACCGATCGAGCTCATGAGCACGATGCGGCCCGCTCCCGCCCCCCGCATGGCGGGGAGGACGGCGCGCACCACCCGGCAGGCCCCGAAGAAGTTGGTCTCCAGCTGGGCCTTGGCCTCTTCGACGGGGGTGCGCTCCACCGCCCCGGCCAGGCCCCAGCCCGCCGACGCCACCACGGCGTCGATGCGACCGTGGCGGGCGAGCACCTCGGCCACCCCGGCGCCCACCGAGGCGTCGTCGTCGACGTCCATGACGAGCCCGGACCACCCGGCGCTGGCGCTGCCCCGCCGGCTCGCGCCCACCACCGTCCACCCCGCCCCGGCCAGGCGCGCCGCGCAGGCCAGGCCGATGCCCGCCGACGCGCCGGTGATGACCACGACCCCGCCCATGCGCCGCCCCCGTCGGTGCCGCTCAGCGCTGGCGGGAGTCGCCGCGCCGGGAGCGGGCGAACATCCACCGGGCGGGGCGGGTGGGACGGGCCAGCGCCGTCTGGCGCAGCGCCTTGAGCGCCTCCACCTCGGCCCGGGCCGCCTCGGCCAGCTCGGTGTCACCGCCCTCGGCGGCGATGTTGAAGGCGTCGATGCAGCGGCTGATGGCCGTGTCGAGGGCCTGCAGCATGTTCTGGTGCGCCGGTTCGTCCAACACCACTGCCTCCGCCCGGTCCTCGCCGCCCCTGCTCGCCCTGCTCCGGCCGGTCGCTGCGCCCCCCGCACGACCACGGGCCGTCGCGGCGCCCGGTACACAGATTGTGCCTCACGCGGAGCGCCGGCGCCCCGGCGGGGGCGGTCCGTGGCCGTGGTGGGCGGGGTCGCCCCGCAGCCTTCCTGCGGTTTGCCACGGGCGGTGACCACACCTCAGGTGGCCCCGGCGGGGTGCCGATACCTGGGGGGTGAAGGGAGTCCGGCTGCCCCGACTGGTCCGGGGCCGCAGCAGCGACCGCCCCGGGCGCCTGCGTCTCGCCTACCTGCTGGCCGCGGGCGAGATCGTCGTCCTCGGCCTGGTCGTCGCCCACCCGGCCCCCGTCTTCGGGGCGCGCAGCCCCGCTCCCCAGGCCGTGGCGGGCGGCCGCGGCGACTCGCTCCCCCCGCCCACGGTCCCCAAGCCCGTCCCCCCCACCACGCTGGCGCCGCCGCCCACCACCACGGCGCCGCCGCCGACCCTGCCGCCCACCCCGTCGCCCACCCCCACCTCTACCGGGACCACGACGCCGCCGGCCCGGGTCCAGGCCACCCCGGCGCCCCCGCGTCCGTCCCCGCACGGCATCGTCCCCCCGGGGGTGCCGCCCGCCAACATCCCCCCGTCGCCCAACTTCCTCCAGGACTGCTCCGGGGCCGGCTACGACGACTCGACGGGCTGCGTCGACGCCACCCTGCGGGCCATCGGCAACGCCCGGGCGCGCGAGGGGCTGGCGCCCATGACGCTGCCGTCGAACTGGTTCTCGCTCTCCCCCGAGGAGCAACTGTTCGTTGCCACCGACCTCGAGCGCACCGCCCGAGGCCTGGCGCCGCTGGCGGCCATGGCCAGCGCACTGGACCAGCAGGCCCAGGTGGGGGCGTCACGCGACGACGACGTCGGGCCCCCGGCGGGGTTCCCCTCCACGCAGTGGGGGGCCAACTGGGCGGGGGCGGTGGGCAACCCCCTCGAGGCCGTCTACCTGTGGATGTACGACGACGGCGTGGGGTCGGCCAACGTCGACTGCACGGCGTCGAACCGCAGCGGGTGCTGGGGCCACCGCCAGAACGTGCTCCTCGAGCTGCCGTGCCACGACTGCGTCATGGGCACGGCGTGGCTGGCGAACGGCTACAACGGCGACCCCAGCCTGATGGAGCTGCTCGTCGAGACCTCGGGGACCCCGGCCGAGGTCTTCACGTGGCAGCAGGAGGCCTCCTAGCGGTCGTGACCGCCGCCGGTGGCGGTGCGTCCACGAGCCGCCGTGCGCGTTGCGCGACCGTACCGCCACCATTCGTGCAGAGTACGAGCGCCTGCCCCGGCGCGCCGCGCCGATGTCCTCCTTGACCAGGGAGAACGTCACCCAGGGCCTGTTGTCCGAAAGTTGACGCTCCATAGACGGGCGGGTGTGTCTGGGCCGTCAGGATCGTGGCGTGGACCATTGCGGGGCTCACGCAGGAGTCCGACCAGTGCCCGCCATCGCAGTCGCCCGTCGCAGAAGTCCCTGCTCAGAGGGAATTCATGCCTCTACTACTGTGCGACGCGGAAGCGCCGGGTCGGGAGTCGTCTCGAGGGGACGAGGGGACGACCGGCCCTTCGACGTCTCCGCCTGATCAGGAGACCCCCCGATGGGAGTTGGCATGAGGCTTCGCAAGGAACCCGATGACGGCGTGGCCGACGACCGGTCCGCCTACTCGACCGACGCCGTCGACGGCGGCGTGCGCACCAGCACCGCCGCCCCCGCCCGCAGCCAGCTGGGCGAGCTGCTGGTGAGCTCGCAGCTCATCAGCCACGAGCAGCTCGCCGACGCCCTCATCCAGCAGCAGGCAGGGTCGGGCAAGCGCATCGGCACCACGCTCGTGGAGCTCGGCGCCATCAGCGAGCGGGACCTGGCCCAGGCCCTGTCCAACCAGCTGCTCGTGCCGCTCGTCGACCTGTCCCAGCAGGCACCGTCGCCCGAGGCGGTCGAGGTGCTCGCCGAGAGCGTGGCCCGGGCGCATCTGGCCGTGCCCATCGCGCTGGACGGCAACGCCGTGACCATCGCCGTGTCGGACCCCAACCCCGAGCTGGCCAAGGCGCTGGCCAACGCCTGCGGGCGCATCGTGCGCCTGGTCATCGCCCCGCGCTCGGACATCCAGCGGGCCATCGACACCTCCTACCGGGCCCTGGGCAACATCACCGAGCACGTCCGGGCCTTCGAGGAGACCGCCGAGACCACCCGGCGCCAGGCCGAGACCTCGGTGCAGACGGTGTACGCCGGGGACGCTCCGGTGGTGCAGGTGGTGAACCTGCTCATCACCCAGGCCATGCGCGACCGCGCCAGCGACATCCACGTCGAGCCCCAGGACGAGCGGCTGCGGGTGCGCTACCGCATCGACGGCGCCCTGCACGACGCCGTCGAGCTCCCCATCGCCATGGCCCCGGCCCTGGTGAGCCGGCTCAAGATCATGGCCGACATGAACATCGTCGAGCGCCGCCGGCCCCAGGACGGCCAGATCACCATGCAGGTGGACGGGCGCGAGATCGACATCCGGGTGTCCACCGTGGCCACCATCTGGGGCGAGAGCTGCGTGCTGCGCGTGCTCGACAAGAGCCGGTCGGTCTTCCGCATGGCCGACCTGGGCATGCCCGTCGACACCCACGAGGTGTTCACCCGGCTGGTGCGGGCGCCCTTCGGCATGGTGCTGTGCGCCGGCCCGACCGGGAGCGGCAAGACCACCACCCTCTACGCCGCGCTCACCGAGATCGACGACCCCAGCCGCAACGTCATGACGATCGAGGACCCGGTCGAGTACGTCTTCCCGTCGATCAACCAGATCCAGACCAACGAGCAGGCGGGCATCACCTTTGCCAACGGCCTGCGCTCCATCCTGCGCCAGGACCCCGACGTCATCCTGGTCGGGGAGATCCGCGACGTGGAGACCGCCCGCATCGCCGTGCAGTCGGCGCTCACCGGCCACCTGGTGCTGTCCTCGCTGCACGCCACCGACTCGGCCGCCGCCCTGCACCGCTTCCTCGACATGGGCATCGAGTCGTTCCTGGTGGCCTCGTCGGTGCTGGCCGTGGTCAGCCAGCGCCTGGTGCGCCGGGTGTGCCAGACCTGCAAGGCGCCCTACGAGCCCAAGGACGAGGAGCTCGCCTTCTACTTCGAGAGCGGCGGCCTGCCCAAGACCCAGTTCTTCCAGGGCGAGGGCTGCAACTTCTGCGCCGGCACGGGATATCGCGACCGTATCGGCGTCTTCGAGCTCATGCGCATCACCCCCGAGATCAAGCGCCTCATCGTGGGCTGGGCCACCCAGGAGGAGCTCCAGCGCATGGCCGTGTCCCAGGGCATGCGCACCCTGCGCGACGAGGCCATCCGCCTGGTCACCGACGACGTGACGACGATCTCCGAGGTCGTCCGCTCCATCTACGCGGCATAGCGACCATGGCCAAGTTCACCTTTACCGCCATCGCCCCCGACGGAGCCACCGTCGCCGGGATCGAGGAGGCGGTCACCGCCAGCATGGCCCGCCGGGCGCTGGTCGAGCGCAACCTGGCCCCGGTCCAGGTGGTCGAGAAGAAGAGCATCCTGCAATTCGAGCTCACCAAGGAGAAGGTGCCGCGGCGCGAGCTCATGCACTTCTCCCGCCAGATGGCCGCCTTCATGAAGGCGGGGATCCCCGTCCTCGAGGCGCTGGAGGTGCTCTCCCAGGAGGTCGGGAGCAAGCAGTTCCAGCGCATCCTGGCCGAGATGGGCGAGGCGCTGCGGGCGGGTGAGACCTTCGCCAGTGCGGCCGATGCCCACCCCGAGGCCTTCCCCCCCTACTACCTCGGGATCCTGCGCTCGGCCGAGCTGACGGGGAACCTGGACTCGGTGCTCGAGCAGCTGGCCGAGTACATCGACCGCGACACCGAGGCCCGGCGCAAGATCACCTCGGCGCTCATCTACCCCGGCATCGTCCTGATCCTGTCGATCGCGGCGGTGGTGGTCATCACCGCCTTCGTGCTGCCGCGCTTCAAGCAGTTCTTCAATTCCCTGCACGCCAAGCTGCCCATCCCCACGCGGGCGCTCATCGCCGTGGCCAACTTCTGCGTCAGCGACTGGTTCGTCTTCGCCGGGCTGGCAGCGGTGCTCGTCGCTCTCATCCTCTTCACCACCTCCACCGATCGGGGCCGGGCCGCCCGGGACGTGGTCGTGCTGCGCTTCCCCGTTCTCGGGGACCTCATCCGCACCGCCATCCTGGAGCGCTTCTGTCGGATCCTGTGCTCCATGGTGGAGGCCGGGGTGCCGCTCCCCGAGGCGTTGCTCGTGACGGGCAACGCCACCACCAACGCCGTGTTCCAGCGGGGACTGGAGTCGGCGCGCGAGGAGATGCTCCGAGGCGAAGGGCTGGCCGGCCCGCTGGCCCACACCGATCTCTTCCCGGCAGCGGCGCGGCGGATGTTCCTGGTGGGCGAGAGCACCGGGACCCTCGACCAGCAGCTGCACACCGCAGCCGAGTACTTCGACCGGGAACTGGACTACAAGCTGAAGCACTTCACCAGCCTGTTCGAGCCGGCGATCATCCTGTTCGTCGGCGTCATCGTGGGCTTCGTGGCCATCGCCCTGGTGTCGGCCATGTACGGCATCTACCGCCAGGTGCACATCACATGAGCCCGATCGCCCGACTGTCTTGCTCGCACCCCTGGGAGGTCGACGCCATACGAACCGCTTGAGGGGGGCACGAACCGACGCACCCGGCCGGCGAGCCGGGCCCACAACCACATGATCGCTGCATCGCAAGAAGGGAACATCATGACCCAACCGGCGACACCCAACATCTTTCAGAGGACGATGGCGAAGCGGAACGAGGGCGGCTTCACCCTCATCGAGCTCCTCATCGTCATCATCATCCTGGCCATCCTGGCCGCCATCGTGGTTTTCGCTGTCGGGAACACGAATTCGAACGCCATCGCATCGTCGTGCAATGCCGATGCCAAGAGCGTGGAGACAGCCCTCGAGGCCTACAAGGCCCAGATCGGCTCGTACCCCACGTCCCCGGTGGCGCAGTTGACGTCGTCCACGACGGTGACGGTCAATGGCGTGAGTGAGGTGGTCGGCCCCTGGCTCAAGGCATGGCCGGGAAGCGCCAACTACAACATCTCGGCCGACTCGAGCGGCACCGTCTACGTCGAGTCGACCGGCGCCGCCGCCTATACGACCTTTGACGGCTCCGGCGGCAATCCCTGCGACAAGCTGTAGCGATTCGCGGGTCGGGTCGACCGAAGCCCTACCGACGCGCCAGGGAGGCGTCATCGACTCCCTGGCGCGTCGTGTTGCAGCAGGGGCGCCCAGAGCGATGAGAACGGGACGAACCGGACAAGAACCCCGACAAGGGTCCTGGTGGTTGCTCGCCCTGACCACCCTCGTCGTCGCGTCGGGCATGGCCTACACCTTGTGGTGGCCTCCGGTCGTCCGCCACCACGGCTACTACTGGATCGTCCCCGGGGACGTCTGGGGGACGATCCGGGCCGCTCACTGGATCGCCTGGGGCTCGCCGGCATACGTCTACAGCTCCAATGCGGGGCTGGTCACCCTGCCGGGGTTCAACGCCCTGCTCGCCCCCTTCGTGGCGCTGGCATCACACTTGAACCTCTCCGAGGTGGCCCCAGGGCTCCCCGGACCGGTCAAACCCTCGGCGTGGCTCCTCATCGGACCGATCGACCTGGCCTGCGCCGCGCTCCCGTTGTTCGGAGCCGACGCCCTGCTCCGCCTCCTCGGTACGGCGCGGTGGCGGCGACGGATCCTCACGTTCGGCGTCGCCGCGGCCGTCTGGCCGACCCTGGTGATCTGGGGGCATGGCGAGGACGTCCTCGCACTGGGCTTCGCGATCTACGCCCTCACCATGCTCCTGTCGCGACGCCTCGGGGCCGCGGGCTGGCTCCTCGGTGCCGCACTGGCCATGCAGCTCTATGCCGTGGCACTGATCCCGCTCTTCGCCTTCGTGGCCGGGCGACGCAAGGCGCCGGCGCTCCTGGCACGGATGGCCGTGCTCCCGGGGTTCCTCTTCATCGCGGTCGTCGTCCCGAACCCTCATGCCACGTGGCACGCTCTCTTCTCCCAACCGAACTTCCCCAAGATCGACCATCCCACGCCGTGGGTGCTGCTGGCGCCTCACCTCGGGCACGGCACCGTCGCCGCGGGCCCAGGCCGCATCATCGGGCTCGTGCTGGCGGTGTGCGTGGGCGCCCTCGTGCTGCGCTACCGAACCGATCCCAGGCGTATCGTGTGGTTGGCGGCAGGCGCTCTGGCGCTGCGCTGCGTGTTCGAATCGGTCATGGATCCGTATTACGTCATGCCGATCGTGGTCATGGCGCTGCTGGCGGTGTCGGGGGGTTCGCTGATGCGGAGCGCGGTCGTCGTCCTGGGTGGCGCCGGCCTCACCGACCTCACCTATTTCCGTCCGGAGATGTGGCTGTACTGGGCGGAGATGACCTCGGTCATCGTCGCCATGCTCGTGGCGGCCTGGCCGTGCACGAGGGCCGGGGCTCCGCTGGACCAGGAGGTGAGCGGGCCCGGAAGCACGGTGGCGGCCCCGGACACCCCTATGCCGCCCGTACCGATCCCGGCCTGAGACCCGGCCCGCTCGAGCCGGGCAGCCGGATTACAGAACGAACTCCAGGCGGAGCCCCTCACTGTCCCATTCCGGGTTCTCCGGCAAGTGGACGACGCCGCGGGCGACCACGCGGCGCGCTGTCCACAGACAGGCAGCGGCGTCGAGGAGGTGAGCCGTGGACACACCCTTGATGTGCGCGTTGATGATGCGCTCGATCCCCGGCATGCGGCCGTCGAGGAGCAATCTCCGTTCGAGCTGGCCGGCCCGAGTGTGCTTGGCGTAGCGCACCGACTGCTCGTCGTTGAGGTGGTAGAAGCTCAGCTCGGGGTGCACCTCGTGCACGGTGCGCTGCCAGTAGGGAGCCATCTGGGCGTGAACCTCGACCGTGCGCTGCAAGGTCCGCCAGGCCACGGCGCCGAGGCGCCCGCCGTTGGCCGCTCGTGCCTCCTCGTAGGTGTCGCACTTGAGCGCCGCCCGGACCGGTGCAGAGACGATGGCGCTCGACCGAGGGCGCCCCAACAATGCTCTCGCTTCGCGGTCGCAGGTCCGACCGCGGCGGTCGGGTTCGTCCAGGAGGCCGACCGGTGAGAAGAGCGCCACCACTTGGAAGGCCGGCTTGTAGTCGAGTACCTCCAGGAAGGTCTTGACGACCTGGGGTTCCTCGGGAGACAGCGTGATCCCCTGGAGCTTGGCCGACGCCATGAGCCACCCCTTCGGACAGGGCACCACCCCGGCGAGGGTCCGGTAGGGGAGGTGCCCGGCGCGCTGGGACCCGGGTCTGGTCATGGCCATCGAATCACCGTACCCAGCATGCCGCCGCTACTTCGGAACACCG
>Ga0335078_10013655_pt1 | contig 12038 bp, 9 predicted proteins | sample Lox_Sample_32_FD_206711 | JGI IMG/M metagenome (GOLD analysis project Ga0335078, IMG submission 206711) | Soil microbial communities from Loxahatchee National Wildlife Refuge, Florida, United States - Lox_Sample_3.2 | ecosystem: Environmental > Terrestrial > Soil > Wetlands | place: USA: Florida... | reverse complement strand
AAATCACATCCTATAATCTTCATGGCTCGGCTCCTTTTTTCCGAGCATTGGTCGCCTAACACGTCCAAGTCTACGGGATCAAGGAGCCGACGCCGTTATGAAATCAAGCGGAGCGAGGAATCTCTCTTTCTTTTCATTGGCCGGACCCTCGGAGAGATTCCTCGCTCCGCTCGGAATGACAAAATTAATTATTTTTTCCGTAGCCTCTTCTGTTTGCGGGTTCAAGTCCCCATAAGATCAAGTCAACTAACGCCAGCCTAAATAGCTTGCGCGGTATCATATCTTTGGCTTCCTCCCGATACCGCATCCTTGAGAGCTGCCGGCTTCCGTGTCATTCTGTCTATCCGGATGAATTTCTCGAAATGACCAAGATGACCCCGCGCACCAAAGTTCTGTTTCTCTGCATCGGCAACGCGTGCCGCAGCCAGATGGCCGAAGCCATTGCGAGGCACAGCGCTTCGGACATCATAGAGGCTTCGAGCGCGGGGCTGGTGCCGTTCGGAGAAATTCCCGCAACCACGCTCGACGCGCTTCGCGAGCGCGGCATTTCCGCCGCCGGGCAACACTCCAAGGGGTTGCGCTCGGAAGATGTGGGCGCAGTGGATATGATCGTCAACATGACGGGGCGCCAGGGCGCGACGATTTTTAAGGAGCTTGTGCCGCCGGTGGAGGATTGGGACGTGGGCGATCCCTACGGGTTGGACCTCGCGGTGTATCGCGCGATTTGCGAGCAGATCGAAGCGCGCGTCGAGGATCTGGCGCGCCGGCTGCGCGAGGACCGAAAGTCCCGGGGCGCGGCATAGCGAGCAAAAGAAAGACCGCCACTCTTGGCCGTCCCTGCTGATACTCTAATCGCACGGCAACAACGAAACTGGACAGCCAGCCCCGCGCAGGGGCTCGGGGTAAAGAGCGGCTGCCCTACGGAGAACCATGCGCCGCGAAAAAACCAGCGTCTCGCGCGAAGACTACTTGAAGGCCATCTGGGAGATGGTGCAGGAAGAGCACGAGCCGATCAGCGCGCGCCTGGCCGAAGAGTTGGGCGTTACGCCGCCGGCGGTGACCGCTTCGCTGAAGCGCATGACGCGCGACGGCCTGCTCGTCGTGCGCCGCGACGGGCGCATCTCCCTCACACGCAAAGGGAGCAGTCTCGCCGATCACCTCGCCATGCGCCACCAGCTCGCCGAAAAATTGCTCACCGAAGTGATCGGCCTGGACTGGACGCGCGCCCACGACGAAGCCGAACTCCTGGAACATGGCATTTCGCCCGAAGTGGAAAAATTATTGCTCGCGCGTTTCGGCGCAGAAGGATTTTGCCCGCATGGTGTCCCCCTGCAAGGCGGTCTGGCAAAATTGCGCCGCAAGCACGGCGCCGTCCCCCTCTCCGACGTGGAGACCGGACAAACGATTGAAGTCCTTTGCGTGTACGAGAAAGATCCAGAGTTCCTGAAGTTTCTCTCTGGTCTCGCCATTCATCCCGGCGCGCGCGCCCGCATTCGCAAACGCGAATACGACGAGACCATGACGCTTACCGTCGGCAACCGCACCATTCACCTCGGGAAACCGGCAACCAGCCGCATCTGGGTTCGCGCGCTAACGCAATAAGCGAAGGCGCGGAAACGCCTGCGTTAGTCGCCATGTGTCGCCCCTCCGGGGCTCGATAGATCGCCATCGCGCAAGTCCCACCACTTCCGTGGTGGGCTAAGCTCTTTCGTCCCTCCGGGACTGATGCACGCACCCAGCCCGGTCACCGCCAGTCACGTAAAAAGGGCCGAAGAAATTCTTCGGCCCTTTTTTTATTTTCATTTTGTTTTGTCGCTTGCGCCGTTACGAAATCGGGGTGCAAACGGCTTTGACTTCGGTGTATTGCTCGAGGACTTCGTGTCCCATTTCGCGGCCCCAGCCGGATTCTTTGTACCCGCCGAAGGGCAGGGCGGCGTCGAAGACGTTGTAGCAATTGATCCACACGGTTCCGGCGCGGAGCAGGCTCGCTAGCTTGTGAGCTTTCTTGATGTCGCGAGTCCAGATGCCCGCCGCCAGGCCGTAGTTCGTGCTGTTGGCTTTGGCGGCGATTTCCTCGACGCTGCGGAAGGGAATTACGGTGACCACGGGGCCGAATATTTCCTCGCGCACCACTTTCATTTTTTCGTTGGTGTTGACGAGGACCGTGGGTTTTACAAAGTAGCCTTTGTCTCCCTCTCGCGAGCCTCCGGTGACCGCTTTGGCGCCTTCCGAGAGTCCCGATTCGAGATAGCCGCACACGCGATTCAGTTGCTCCTCGGAAACCAGCGGGCCCATGTCGCTCGATGGATCGAGTCCCGGGCCGATGCGAATGTTGTTGGCGATTTTCGCGACGCCGTCCACGACCTTGTCGAAAACATCTTGTTCGACGAAGAGGCGCGAGCCCGCGCAGCAGCACTGGCCATGATTGAAGAAAATGGCGCTGGCCGCGCCGGGGATGGCCGAGTCGACCTCCGCGTCATCGAGCACGATGTTGGGCGATTTCCCGCCCAGCTCGAGGGAAACTTTTTTCAGATTGCCGGCGGCGGCTTGCACGATCAGTTTGCCCACTTCCGTGGAGCCCGTGAAGGCGACTTTATCGACATCCGGATGCGCCGCGAGGGCCGCGCCCGCTGTTTCGCCGTAACCCGGCACGATGTTCACCACGCCGTCGGGGATGCCGGCTTCCTGAATCAGTTCGCCCAGCAGCAGCGCGCTGAGAGGCGTCTGCTCCGCGGGCTTCAAAATGACCGCGCAGCCGGTGGCCAGCGCCGGCCCAAGCTTCCAGGCCGCCATCAGCAGGGGGAAATTCCAGGGAATGATTTGCGCGACAACGCCGATGGGCTCGCGCACCGTGTAGGCCAAATATTGCGTCGTTCCGCCACCCGAGGAAATGGGAATGGTGTTGCCTTCGATCTTGGTGGCCCAACCGGCCATGTAGCGGAGCAAATCGGCGGCCAGGGGCACATCGGCAACGCGCGCGATGGTGAGAGGTTTTCCATTGTCGAGCGATTCGAGCTGGGCAAACTCCTCGAGGTGCTTCTCAATCAAGTCGGCGAGTTTCCACATCATGCGGCTGCGTTCGGAGGGCGTGATTTTGGACCACGGGCCGCTATCGAACGCGGCTCGGGCGGCCTTCACGGCGCGATTCACGTCTTCCTTGTCCCCCTCCGCTACACGAGACAAAACGTCGCCCGTGGCGGGATTGTAAGTAGGAAACGTTTTGCCGGAGGCGGCTTCCACCCACTTGCCGTTGATGAGCATCTTGTGCGTCTTGGCTACAAATTTCGTGACATTCTGATCCAGCAACGCTGCATGCGCGGTTGTTGCCATATTTTGTTCTCCTTCTCAGCGATCCGATATTTGGATGCGTTGTATCGGCGAGGCGAACCCCACGCTACTCCCCTGCATTCGAAAATTCAAGCGGTCCATTTTCTGGGCTGAAAAGCATGCGGGCCGGCGGTGCTCGGAAATCCCTTGGCATCCCGTATTGCGTTACACTTGGGGGGGCGCGCGGAGACGCAATCTCGCCGGTCACCATCGGATGAACGCGAAGGCGGCAAAAATATCGGGTGCATTTTTTGCCGTCTCGGAGAAATTCAGGGAGGAATCGCATGGACCTGAGCTATCCCATCGGGAAATATGAAGCGAAGACCGTGCTGACTCCAGCCGAGCGCGCCGAAGCGATAACGCAAATCGCCGAAACACCGAAGCGCATGCGCGACGCGTTGGGCGGCCTTTCCGGAGGCCAGCTCGACACGCCATACCGCCCCGGCGGCTGGACCGTGCGCCAGCTCGCGCATCACGTCCCGGACAGCCATATGAACGCGTACGTGCGGCTGAAGCTGGCGCTGACCGAAGACGAACCGACCGTGAAGCCGTACGAAGAGGGGCTGTGGGCGGAGTTGCCGGATTCGCGCGAAACCCCCGTCGAGGTTTCTCTCGCACTGCTGGAATTTCTACACCTGCGCTGGGACATCTTGTTGCGCGCGCTGCAGCCGGCGGATTTCGCGCGCCGCCTGCGGCACCCCGTCGCGGGCGTGATGACGGTGGACAACCTCGTCCACCACTACGCCTGGCACGGGCGTCACCACGTCGCCCACATCACCGCGCTGCGCCGGCGCGAGGGCTGGGACTAGCCCACGTGGCCATCACGGCGCTGCGGTACTACTGGATCACCGCGAAGGGATACCGTTTGCGCCCCTGGGCGAGTCCGTATATCCGCTGGCGCCTGGAAACTTTTTTTGGCGGGGACATGGACGAATTAGGGCCCGCGGAATTCTTTCGATTGATTTGGAGCGAACGCAAGCAATTGAAAAAATTTCTCGCGTGGACGGCCGAGCGCTGGCGCGTACAAGGAAGAAACCGTGCGCGGTAAAACATCTCCGCGAATCACGCTCTTCAATCGCTCTTGCTTCCCGGAAGCGACGACTCGATCCGGCGCAGCCTCTCATTCATGTCCGTGAGCTGCTGTTCGAGGTGATCGAGCCGGTCGAGGACCGCCTGATTGCTGCTCGCGGAAGCGGCGGCATCGGCGGTTTTCGGGTCCGAGGAAGACGGCCCTTTTTGCGGCGCGTTCTTATTCTTGAGTTGCTCGATCAAATCCTCGACCGCGTGCGGAACGCCGATGGACAGTTGGCCGGATTTCAGTTGGGCCTCGAGAGGCTCGATGGCCGTGGGATCGCCGCGGCGCCCCAGCGCGAAAATGCACGCGAAGCGGATGTCGAAGCTGGAATCGTTCAGGTAGGAAATGAGTCTGGCGGTAATGTCGTGGTTTTTCACGTCCACGCGTCCCAGCGAACCGATGGCGATGCTGCGCAGCGCGGACGGTTTTCCGGGCGACGACCATTCCAGCAGGGACGCCACGGAGGAGCTGTCTCCGAGCGAACCCATGGCGCGAATCGCGGCGCTGCGCAACACATCCTGCGGCGAAGAAGTTGTGAGAGCTTTTTCGAGGAGAGACTCGGCATTGGGCGCCTTGTCCAAGGCCAGCGATTGCAGCGCCGCGCCGCGCACGGAATAGGCTTTGTCGTCCTTGTAAACATTTTGCAAGCGCTTGGCGATTTCCTCGTCGGAATGGAACCGGCCCAACTGTTCCACAGCGACGGTGCGGACCCACGGCTCGCCGTTGGATAGCGCGGACAGCACCTGCTTGCGCGCCGCGGGCGAATTGATGCGCCCGAGCGATCGCAACGCTTCATCGCGCACGCCCCAGAATTTATCGTGCTGCGCCGCTTCTCCGAGGGCGTTTGCCACGGCGTCGTTATCGCGGAGCAGGCCGAGCGCGAACGCCGCGTCCGCGCGATCCGGCACGTCCGGCGCCGTCCGCAGTTGGCGAATCCATTCTTCCGGAGACTTCTGGAAATCGAGGGACTTTAGAATTTTGTCGCCCTTGTCGAAAAGCACCATCAGCGGAGGGCCATCGACCGGGAATGAAAATGTCTCGTCGGCCTTGGAAACCTCGATGGGAAAGTTTTTCTCTCCGCTGGAAGTGGTGATGGAAACGTCGATGGGCACGCGGAACAACCCGACGTGCCCTTCCACTTTTTGCGTTTGCTTGACGCTGAGGCTGACCTTCTTGCCCGCGTCGTCGTAGGTGGATCGCACGGTGAAGCGCGGCGCGCCCGCGCCATAAATCCACTGGTCGAAAAACCGGTCGACGTTCGTGCCGGACGATTCCTCGATGGCCTTGGCCAGGTCCGCGGTCACGACGTTCTGCAATCGATTCACTTCGAGGTAATGCTTCAGCGCGGGGAAGAAGGCTGCATCGCCCATTTCCTCGCGCAACATGTGAATCACCCAGCCGGCCTTGTCATACACGTTGCCGACATACTCGACGGAATCATTGATCTCGCGCGTGACGATTGGGATCGGATAAAGTTCCTTCGACTGCATCCAGCCATTCTGTTCGCGCCAGTAGTGGTAATCCGCGGAATCGGCGCCGTAGGAATGCTCCTCCCACAAATGCGCGCCGAATGTGGCGAAGCCTTCATTGAGCCACGTGTTGGTCCAATCCTTGCACGTGACCAGGTCGCCAAACCATTGATGCATCATCTCGTGGGAAATCAGGCTGTCCACGCCTTCGGGCCTCTCCGAAGCGAAGTCGGCGTGAAGGATGTCGCGCGCGGCGAGCGTCGTCGCGCTCACGTTTTCCATGCCGGAAGCGACGAAGTCATCGACCGCCGATTGTGCGTATTGATCCCAGGGATACGGGACGCCGAAGCGTTCGGAAAAGAAATCCAACATTTCCTTGGTGTGGCGGAACGTCGGGTCGATCGTGTCTTCCATCCCGCGCGGCACGTTGTAGGTAAGCGGAATGTTGCGCCAAGTGTCCTTCTTCTCCGTGTATTCCCCGGCCACGAAGGAAATCAGATAGGTGGAAACCGGCAACGATTGCCGCCAGGTCCATGTTTTCTGGCCGTCCGGCGCATCCTGGACGCTCAGCAGTTTTCCGTTGGAGACGGTGAGCCAATCCGACGGAACGGTGAGAATCATTTCCGACGTCGTGCGGTCATTGGGATAATCGTAGATGGGGATGTAGTGGTGCGTGTCTTCCGCTTCCCCTTGCGTCCAGACTTCCTTGGGGCGGCCGGGGTCGTCCCTGTCGGGAAGAATGAAATAAAGTCCGGAGGTGGGTTTCCCTTCGTACTTCAAATTCACCTCGAAGGTTTCGCCGGATTTTGCGGGCTGCGCCAGTTGAACGCGCAATTTGTCGTCGTGCAGATCGAATGCAGCATCCTTGCCGTTGACGCGGGCGCTGAAAACGGTGATCTCCGCGCAATCGAAGTCCAGGTGCGTCTCGCCGTCGCGCAGGGTGGACAGCGTTTGCGTGACTTCGCCGATGACTTTGCGCTGATCGAGGTCAAAGCGGAGCGAGACGCGCACGTTTTGCAAGTCGTAATCGCGGCTCGGGGCGTATGGCCGGTCCGCTCGCGCCACGGCGGCCAGCAGCGCGGCCGCTCCAAGGACCGCGGCCGCCAGGGACAAGCGCGGACACAGCTTTTTCCATGTCAATTTCATGCGGCCCTCGCGACAGAATGTGCGACGTGCAAAGCCATCCCACCATTATACCCGCACACGCCGCGCGAAATCAGGGCCAGGTTTCCAAGCATTGTTGTCCCTCAGGCGTTAGACGCGCCCGGCGCCGATTCGTTTCCCGGCTGGCGCCCCAAGAAGGAAAGATTACTTGCGAAGATAGGAATCCTCCTTGCGGATCCAGTCTTCGCGGCGCGGCGCGAAGAAATCGATGTCCACGGTGTCTTCCATCGCCACGGCCGAATGCGGCACATTGGCCGGGATCACTAGAACTTCGCCCGCTCCGACCAGAATTTCCCGGTCATCGAATATGAATTTTAACGCGCCGGAAGTGATCCACGAATATTGCTCGTTCAGGTGCGAGTGGCGGGGAACCACCGCGCCTTTCTTCATCAAGAGTTGGGAAACAGTTGCGTTCTCACCGGAAATCATCTGGCGTGAGAGCTTGTCGTTCAGGTGCTCGATTTCCATGGTCTTCCACGATGACTTTTCAACGTTGCTCAAAGTGTCGCCTCCTCGAGTCGGCTAATCCGCGCCAGCATCGTCCCCCGGAAATCCGCGCCGCGTCAACCCCATCGTGCGAGGGGCCGATTGGCGCGGAGGCCGGCCGGTTCAAAACATCTGATAAGATGCGGAGCGCCGCGGTTTGCGAATTGAAAAATGAGAAAGCGAGTGGAATGCGTTTCCTCCATGCCGTCGCCGGATTCGTGCTCTTCTTTGAATTGCCGATTCCCATCTACTGGCTGATTCTTCATCCGTTTTCCGCGTTCTGGAGAAGCCGCATTCTCGCCGCGTTCTGGTTCGCAGGACTCGCGGCGTGGATAAGCGGCGGCGCGGCGCTTTGGTTTTTCCGCCACTCTCTGCTAGCCGCCAAGCGCCCGTCTTGGTTCTCGATCGCGGTAGGCTTCGCCCTGATTGCCGTCGAAGGATATTTATTCGTGCGCGTTGAGAAAGACCTCGGCGCCCGAAGGCTGGTGGGCCACGCGGAACTCACCGGGAAAGGCGAAATGTTTTCAGGCGGGCTTTACGCTCGAGTGCGCCACCCGCGCTACACAGGGATGTTTAGCGCGGTTGTGGGCGCCGCGCTGCTTGCCGGCGCGCCGGTTCTGTGGATCGTTCTGTTATTTTGGTGGCCATTCGCTTTGCTCGTGATCCGCCTCGAAGAAAAAGAATTAGCTGCCCGCTTCGGCCCAAGCTATGAGGAGTATCGCAAGAGCGTCCCGGCCTACCTGCCCTTCCGCAAAAGGGCCACAGCGAAGGAGTAGAGCTCACCGAAGCAGCAGGGTTCGCGGGAGCACTCGAGCACGCGAGAGAGGCAGAGCACACGGAAGCCGCACACGTAACTGCTAGATTTCCACCCGTTGCCCCGCCCAGGCCTCTCCGCTAAAATGAAATCAGAACCGCGGAGAGGTGTCCGAGCGGTTGAAGGAGCTCGCCTCGAAAGCGAGTGTCGGGGAAACTCGACCGTGGGTTCGAATCCCACCCTCTCCGCCATATCTACATTCCAAAGAACTTGCTTAATAGCTACACGGCTTGATTTTCCAGACTTTTCCCGAAACCGCAGTAATAGGGAACAGCAGGAAGATCGATGCGTCGCAAGCCGAAAGCCAAGCTCTACCTCAGATTCCGCATGCCGGACGGGAAGCAGTCCCCGTACCGCCCGGCTCTTTTCGACCATAAGTCGCGAATTCGTCCCTTTTGGTGCCTCGTTAAAGGTGTCGAGGAATTGCACCGCGACGGAACGTACTACCGTCGCGTCAAGCGCGACGGCAAGTTGAAGTGGGAATGGCTTGGCAAGGACGCACATCATGCCTGCGCCACGCTGGATGTACTGCCAATTATCCTTACCAAACCAGCCGGGAATAAAGAAGCGGCACCAACGGTTAAGAGAGACGGGTTCCGAATCGACGACGAAATCGCGGTCTACCTTTCCAACGTTTCCAAGCTCTCGCCAAAGACCTATAAGGCGTACAAGCGCAGCCTCGCACTGTTCCGGGAGTCCTGCAGGAAAATTTACGTCCATCAGATCACCAAACAAGACCTACAAGCTTTCGACACCGCGCTAATAGAGAAGGGCGACGAAGACCGCACGCGACACAACCGCGTGCAGCACGTGGTTACATTTCTGCGAAACGAGGAAGGTCGCCGACCCGGTCCTCCGATCAAAGAGGTGAGCATCAACGTCAAATACGTCGAGGCACCGCCAGAGGCGTACACGCGGCAGGAACTCGAAGTCTTGTTCCGAGTGTCCGACGAGGACGAGAAGTGCCTCTGGAGGTTCTTCCTTGGCACCGGCTTTCGGGAGAGTGAAGTCTCGGTGGCGGAGGTCACGGATGTCAACCCCGACACGAAGACTATCCGCGTCGATGAGAAACCCTACTTCGGATTCAAGCCGAAGGACTGCGAGAAGCGTAATGTTCCGATCCCGGACGCTTTGATTGCCGAGATTGACGCGCGCAACAGATTCGGCTCGTGCTCGCTGCTCTTCGGGAAAAACGGACGACCGGACGGTCACCTCCTGCGCCTACTCAAACAAGTCGCCTTCGATGGCGGTCTCAACTGCCGCAAGTGCAAGGGAACGATGAACGGGAAAGAAGTCTCATGCGCCGAAGCACCAGTCTGCGAGAAGTGGATTCTACACCGGTTTCGCAAGAATTTCGCGACCGACCGTCACAACGGCGGGGCACCGGCACGTAAAATCCAAATATGGTTGGGACATGCCGATCTTGAAACCACGCTTCGTTATTTGGCGATCGGCGAGGATACTAGCGAAGAAGTTCGGAGCATCGTCAATCGTGTGCACGTCGGTCTCTAGCAAGGGTTGTTAATATGTGGCGGAGAGGAGGTCGAGGATTAACCGCCATCTAAGTGTCACAGCGTCGACAGCGAAGTATGCTGGCTCGGCGATAACTGCTCGGGGCTCGCGATGAGAACGATTCGCGTATGATGAACGATACTTCCGTTGTTCGGAGACATTTTGAACTTTGGGTCGGGCCTTTTTTGTCACCTACCAAGTTAATCCATAGGCCACCAGACTGATGAAAATGCTGGAGCTGAAACCTAGCAGTACGTAACCTGCGGTTATGAGCACCCGCAAAGATTCAGCACGGAATTCATCTCCCTCGAAGAGACCTGCTCGGGAGCCAAAACTCCCTGATTTCAAGATCTCTCAGGAGAAACCTGTGCAGCTTCCGGGGGATGAACAGATAGAGCAAGACTGGCGTGATACTCACCCAAATGACCCCGGATTGGGTGGAACGACCATAGCCGTCTATGCGAATGCCCAGGTCCGACGAAAGCATCGGCAAGCGTATGTGATGAGACATTGGGACCAAAGGGATTGCCAAATCTTGTCTTTGACCATTCTCGGCTACACGCACAAAGAAATGGAGGACATCGGTGTCACTAGACAGGCGATTGAAAAGCGCGTAGACCGCATGTGTCAGCAAGTAGGTGTAGAAGAGGAAATCCAACTTGTTCTGTGGATTCTCGGGTTCCTGACCGTGCATGAGGACGGCAAGAAATCTACGACCGGAACAAGTCTCATCAGGCCTCAAGACTTCGACACCCCCTTTGGTCGTCGTATCCTCTCCACGATACGTGTCCCTTCGTCGTCTTCTCTGCAAAAGAATAAAGGTTCATAGACTCAGGCCTCCGCAGGGTTGCGATCCGCAACTTTAACTCTCGTTCGTTTTCCATCCATAATTCTCGTTGTGTGCGGCGAAGGTCTCTCTTTCGACCCGCCGCAGGCATCCACGAACGAAGTCAGGGGGGCGTAATTGAAGACAACGTTAGCAGCGAGGAAACGTAGAAAGAGCCGTTTTCAGGTCGCCGCAGACGCATGGCCTGTTCACCTTGAAGGCGCCGAGTTGTTTGTCCTGCACATAACGTGCGGAGCCCAGGAAGTAGTCACTGGCATGAACTTCAGATCGTTCGTGCGCCGAAGTAACTTAGCGTTCTCGGCGAGGTTGCAATCGGCAACGGGATTCTGGTTGAACATCGGAGGATGATGTACGTGTATGAAGATCGAAACGACAGACATTACAGCGGAACAGATTGATGTGCCCCACACCATTTGCGAGCTTACGAATTTCGCGCTCCCCAAAGAGGCGCACCTGCTCACGAACTATCCTGCTGACAGGTTGCAATCGGCAACAAGACGCTCGCTGAAATTAGGAACATACTGTGCGTGTATGAAGAAGGAAACGACAGAAGCGAACGTAAGGAACGCTGGCTGCACGGACTGCCAATGTGACGGTCGTGAAAACGGTTAGGAGGTTGCAATCGGCAACATGACGCTCGCTGAACATCGGAGGATAATGTACGTGAATGAAAATTCGAAACGACGGAGAGGAAAGGAAGGAAAGCTAAGCACCGCTCTCGCATGAGTGAATCGAGGTACAGAGGGAGCGAGCAGGGTTAGCGACGCAGCGTTGGTCGTGCCCGCTCCCTCGGATGACAAGTGGCCAGTTGGAGTACCGCTTCTCGGGGTCAAAGGTTCTCCCAGAAGCGACAGTTGAAGTGTGTTCAGGTGAGTCGTACAGCCGTGACGCGGCTGACGAGACCGAGAGGTGAAAGCGCTCGTTGGGGGCGGACGCAGAGCCGAGCGGATCGGCAAAGAGAGGAGCGACAACATGACAATCGCAGAACAATTCGCATCGCGGCACGCAACGCTACATAAAGACCGCAAAGACCCTGCTTACGATGACGCCGCTGTCAGGCGGTTCGAGGAGGACATTTACGAGGCGGCACAAATGATCCCTGTTGATCCCGAAGACGGGCACTGCACAGAGCACCTCTTCGTTTTCAGTGACGGCTCGGGAATCGTTGGGGGCGATTGTGCGGTCGCCCCGCCAGACACCGTCAAGGAATTCCAGGAACTGCAGTGCAAGTGGGAGGAGTTTCAGAAGGACTGGTTCTTCGACCACCCAAGCTGCGACCGCTGCTCTGCGTTCGACCGCAGGGAATGCGCAGAAGAGTTTCGCAAGAGCGTGCTCGACGTTTCC
>Ga0335078_10013654_pt1 | contig 12040 bp, 7 predicted proteins | sample Lox_Sample_32_FD_206711 | JGI IMG/M metagenome (GOLD analysis project Ga0335078, IMG submission 206711) | Soil microbial communities from Loxahatchee National Wildlife Refuge, Florida, United States - Lox_Sample_3.2 | ecosystem: Environmental > Terrestrial > Soil > Wetlands | place: USA: Florida... | reverse complement strand
CGGCGCATCCTGCCTGGCGCTCGATGCGGGCAAGTGTCTCCTGCTCGATGGAGAGGCGGTCGTGAGCGCAGCCGACGCCGCCGGCATCGCGATCGTCGCCAATTCCTAGTCCGCGCCGAGCATGATTGGCATAAGGGCAGTTGCAGCTATACTACGACTTCATGTCGCAAACCTCCCTGCTTGCCGATCAGATTCGCCGCGCCTTTGACGGCGAAGCCTGGCACGGTGACTCACTGAACGAACTGCTCAAGGGTGTCACCGCCAAAACTGCCGCGGCGCGACCTATAAAAAATGCGCACACCATCTGGGAACTCCTGCTGCACATTGCCGCCTGGGATGACGCGGTCATCCGGCGAATTCACGGCAAGGCGTTCATGCCCACAGACGCGGAGAACTTTCCTGCGGTCACAGATACAAGCGAAGCGGCGTGGCAGCGCACAATCGAAAATGTCCGGCGAAAGCACTACGAACTGGTTGAAGCCGTCGCTGCATTTCCGGACTTGCGCCTGGGCGAAAAGGTGCCGGGCAAGGAACCCGGCTATTACAACTTCTATTACATGCTCAGCGGAATCGTGCAGCATGAGCTTTACCACGCGGGCCAGATCGCGTTACTAAAGAAATCTGCTGCCTAGGCGCACCGCGAGCCTCGCTGTGCTCTAATCAACTCCTGCACATTCTTAGAATAGAAGAGTCCGGCCACGAACAACGTGATTCCAGTTGCGGTAATCGGAGCAGGCGCATTCGGGCGCAACCATGCGCGGGTTTACCAGCAACTGGCCAAACAGGACGAAAATGTGCGTCTGGCCGCGGTCGTGGATTCCGACCTGGCCCGGGCTGAAGCCGTCGCACGAGAATTCAACTGCCACGCTGTCGGCTCCGTCGAAGAGCTCCTCGCCGAGCATGGCGACCTAAAGGCGGCTTCTGTCGCGGTGCCCACCGTTCATCACCTGGCGGTTTCCCGCGCCCTGATGGAAGCCGGCATTGACGTTCTGATTGAAAAACCGCTCGCCAGTTCTCTGGCCGAGGCCGACGAACTCATTGCTCTCGCCCGGCGCCACCATCGTATCGCGCAGGCGGGCCATCTCGAGCGCTTCAACCCGGCGGTGCAAGCAACACTGCCGCTCATCACCCAGCCCATGTTTTTTGAGATCCACCGGCTCAGCGTGTTTACCCCGCGTTCACTCGATATTGACGTCGTTCTTGATCTCATGATTCACGATCTCGACGTCGTGCTTTCCTTCGTGCGTTCTCCCGTGACCGAGATTCGCGCCGTCGGCCTGCCGATTCTTTCGCCGAAAGTGGACATCGCCAACGTGCGCCTGGAGTTCGCCTCCGGCTGCGTGGCCAACCTTACCGCTAGCCGGGTTTCGACGGAACGCGTGCGCAAGCTGCGCTTTTTTCAGCCGCAGCAATACATTTCGCTCGACTACGGCCGCCAGGACATTCTGGTCTTCAGCGTGGGCGAAACTGAAGCATCGGCCACGCCCTCGGTAAATCCGCAGATCAAAGTCTTTCGTCCGGCGGTGCTGTCGGAAGAGCCTCTGTACGCGGAACTAAAGTCATTCCTGCAGGCGGTGCGCGCGCGTTCGCAACCATTGGTTCCGCTGGATCAGGGAAGACAGGCGCTGGCGGTTGCTCTCGATGTGATCGCGGCCATCGGAAAACACACTAAGAAGGCCAAACTCGAACAGATGCAGGGCGCGTGAACTGATTCAGCCGCCCCGGTTTTACACTTCTTGACATTGACTGGCGGGTATCCGATGTACGCTTTCCATTGACGCTTTGGGTGCAGTCCTAAGTGCTTGCACCTTCAGCCTTTCGCAGAATCTTCGGAAAGATGCGAAAATAACAGTCGAGACTGCGAAGCGCCAACCAGATCTCACGACCGCAATTTGCCCGCTTGCATGCGCCGGCGCAGCCCGCCTGCAACGCGGTACAAGCCGGTCGTGTCTAATTCTGTGAGGGCCCGGGGTTCGATGCCAGCCACTGAAATTCCGCCTAAGAGCTCCATGGCGCCTCGGCCCATGCAGCGCTCTGAAGGCGACCTTTACGACGCCCGCCGCTGGGAATCGGCTTACCGCGAGTTGCACGACGTCCCCGCCTTGCTGGTGCAATTGCAGGACGATCTGGCGCGCTCGCACAAGCGCGAAGCTTTCTGGATGTCGCTGGTCGTGCACCTGATCGTCGTCATTCTGATCATCAACTCACCCAAGTTTGCCCGTTATTTTCCCCACAAGACGCTGGTCGTCGGACCCAACGACTGGCTTCGGCAGAAAGACCTCACCTACCTGGAGCTGCCGCCAGACGAGCAGAAGCTGACCAAGCGTCCGAACACCAACATCATTTCGGACAAGGACCGCATTGCGACCTCGCGCAACCCGCAACTCAACCGCGAGGAACTGCGAAAGATCCTCGACAGCTCTCGCCCCGGCGCGCCGAATCCTCCCGCTCCGGCTGCGCCGCAACAAGCACAGGCAGCGCCGGCCATGGCGCAAAACATGGCCCCGCAGCAACAGGCAGAGCCGGCCGCCGCGCCGCCAAGCCAGAACCAGGTCGCCAGACTGCAGCAGCCCATGCAGCAAGCTCCGGCGCCCAGCTTTAACACGGCACCGCTGAGCGCCGGTTCAGCCATTGCGCAGGCCGCGCGGGCCGCCATGGCGAATCGCGGCTCTTATGGCGGCGAAGGCGGAGGCTTCGGAATCGGAAGCCGCCAGGCACCCAGGGCCGTCAGCCAATACGATGTATTGAGTGACACCATGGGTGTGGACTTCGGTCCTTACCTCGCCCGGGTTGTGCACGACGTGCGGGAGAACTGGTACCGCATCATTCCCGAGTCGGCGATGGCGCCGCTGTTGAAAAAGGGAAAGGTTTCGATTGAGTTTGCCATCATGAAAGATGGCCGCATTGCCGGTATGACCCTTGCCGGCACCTCAGGAGACACGGCGCTCGACCGCGCCGCCTGGGGCGGAATTACCGCGTCTAATCCGTTTCCGCCGCTGCCCACCGAATTCGGCGGCCAATATCTCGCCTTGCGTTTTCACTTCTTTTACAATCCCGATAAGTCTGACTTTCAGTAGCTCTGGTGCTTCCGCGACAGTTTTACCGTAAACGGAAGTCATAGAAAATAAATGACTTAAGTCGAGTCAAGTGTTCCACGTGGAACACCTGTGGAAATCGTACTAAACTCTCATCTTTTCTGAATGTTAGCGACGATTCCGAGAACGCCCGCTTGCCCGACCGCAACTCGATCTACCTTCTCACCACACCCGGCACTGATTCTTCCGCACCATGGCCGCGCCCGCTTTGCAATGGAAGGCCTGCTGAAACTCCGGCAAGTTTGAGACGACGCCGTTGGCACGATAGCGATCCGGCGAATGCGGATCAATGGTCGCCCACAAGCGCTGCGTTTCTTCTCGCGTGTTGGAGCACCAGCTCTGCCCGTAGCCGATGAAGAAGCGCTGCTCCGGGGTGAACCCCTGAATCGGTTCCAGTTGCTGCCCTTTGGTCTGCTCCCGCCACGCCATGTAGGCAAGAATCAATCCGCCTAAATCGGCAACGTCTTCTCCAAGCGTCAGCTTGCCGTTGATCTTTATGTTGTCCACGATGGTGTAGCGCGAATACTGGTCGGAGATGCAGCTGGCGCGGTCGGTAAACTGCCGCGCATCCTCGGCGGTCCACCAGTCGCGCAGATTGCCCTGCGCGTCGAAGCGCCGCCCTTCGTCGTCAAAGCCGTGCGTCAGTTCATGGCCGATGGTGCCGCCAGTGTCGCCATAGTTCGGCGCGTCATCGGACGCGGGATCGAACAGCGGCGGCTGCAGAATTCCCGCGGGAAAGTTGATGTCATTCATCTGCGGCGAATAATAGGCGTTGACGGTCGGCGGGGTCATCTCCCACTCGCCGCGGTCCACCGGCCTGCCGATCTTGTTCAAAACGCGATGAAACTCAAATTCGCGCGCCCGCGCAACATTGCCCATTTCGTCGTCGCGGGAAATCGTGAGCGAGCTGTAATCGCGCCACTTATCCGGATATCCGATCTTGTTGCTCACGGCGCGCAATTTCTCGAGGGCCCGCGCCTTGGTTTCAGCCGACATCCAGGGCAAAGACTCAATGTCGCTCTGCATCGCGTCTTCAATCTGCCGCACCATTTGCAGCGCCCGCTGCTTCGCCTCAGGACTGAAATATTTCTCTACATACGCCTGTCCGAGCGCCTCGCCAAGGTCATCGTCCACGTAGCCGACGCAGCGCTTCCAGCGCGGCTGAATCTCCTGCGCCCCCTGCAGCTCTTTTCCGTAAAAAGCGAAGCTGGCATTCACGAAGGGCGATGAAAGATAGGCAGCATTGGCATGCACCAGGTGCCAGCGCAGATAAGCCTGCCAGTTTTTCAGGTTCTCTCTCTTCAGCTCCCGGTTCATCACTTTGAAGAATTCGGGATAGGTGACGTTCACGGACTGCAGATTCGTCCGGCCAATTCGGGTGAGATAAGCGGTCCACTGGAAATCCGGAGTCAGCACCTCGAATTCCGGCACATTCATTTTGTGATACAGCTTGTACGGATTGCGGCGGTCCACGCGGTTCATCGAGCCGCGGGCCAGGGCGGTTTCAATGCGCAGCACGCTTTTTGCCTCGCGCCTGGCTGCCGGCGGTGAGTCCCCCAACAGCTCGAACATCTTTTCAACATGCGCCACGTAATCGGCGCGCAGCTTCCTCGATTTCGCGTCCAGTTTCAGGTAATAGTCGCGATCGGGAAGCCCCAATCCTCCCTGGTCGGCATTGGCGATCACCTGGGTCGAATCTTTGAAGTCCTGCACCGAGTGGAAGCTGAAAAGAAATGAATCGGCGGCAAGTGCTCCGACCAGATCAGCCATCTGCGACTTGGATTGCAGGCCGGCGATGCGCGCCAGATCGGCCTGCAGCGGTCGCGCGCCGACGGCCTCGATTGCGTTTTCATCCATACAAGCGGCATAGTAGTCGCCGATTTTCTGGGTGATGGCATTTCGCTTCGGCGATGGCGCCTCCGCCTGCTCCAGAATCTGCCGCAACAGCAGCTTGTTCTCATCCTGCAATTGGGAGTAAACGCTCCAGCTTGTCTGGTCGGCGGGAATCGGGTTCTTTTTCAGCCAGCCGCCGCAGGAGTAAGCAAAGAAGTCGCTGCAGGGATCAACGCTTCGGTCGAGCCAGTCCACGTCGAGCACGGATTGGGGCGGCGGAGCGGTTTCGGATGAAACTGCCTGGGCCACAGCCAACGGTCTTGCGCAGAAAAGAGCCCATAACACAAAGACCCAACACAATTTCGAAGACATTGCATTCCTTCTGGGGAGTGACCACATCATCGGCGAGAGATCCAATGGCAGATGGAGCGTAGTTTAGCATTCTGCCCGCCCGGCGTGAGGTTACTCCGGAATGAACGCACGGAATGAACGGAAATGACCGGCCCGGCATTTGCCTGCGGGTAAAATGTCTGAGTGGCCGCATCCGCTCCGCAACGCCAGCCTGAACCGCGCCCCGATCGGCAACATTCCAAGTCCCGAGTCGCTGTTCTCGAAGTGACTGGCGTTCTCATCATCGCAGTGATCGTGCTGGTTGTGATCCTCGTGCGCTACTGGCACAACATCGCCTGGAATGCCCGCTGACGTGCGCTCCCAACCTTTGCTGATCGTGCTCCTAGGGCCGACGGGAAGCGGCAAGACTGCGCTCTCGCTCAATCTAGCCGAGCAATTTTATGGCGAGATCGTGAATTGCGACTCGGTCGCCATGTATCGCGAGTTTGAGATCGGTACGGCCAAGCCGAGCGCCGCGGAACGCGCCCGCGTCCCGCACCATCTTCTTGACATTGTCGAGCCGACAGGGTTCATCAACGCGGGCGAGTACGCGCGCCGGGCGCGGGCGATACTGCAGGAGATCCGTTCGCGGGGCCGGCTGCCGATTGTCGTGGGCGGCACAGGCCTTTATTTGCGCGCGCTGCTCGAAGGACTGTTTCCCGGGCCGCCGCGCTCGGAAGAGTTGCGCGAGCGATTGCGGGAACGTGCCGGGGAGAAAGGCTCAGGCTATCTGCATCGGATGCTGCGGCGGCTCGATCCAACGGCCGCCGAGAAAATTCACGCCCATGACACTCCCAAGCTGATTCGCGCCATCGAAGTCTGCATCGCGGCGCGCCAGCCGATGTCGGAGGCCTGGAAGCGCGGCCGCGAGCCGTTGCAGGGCTTCCGCATCCTGCGTCTGGGATTGAATCCGGAACGAAGCGCGCTCTACGGACGGCTCAATGAGCGGGCGCGGCAGATGTTCGAAACTGGGCTGATCGAAGAAACGCGCCGCTTGCTGAAAGAGCACGGCAATACGGCTCAGCCGCTCGCTGCGCCCGGTTACAAGCAGGCCGCACAGCTGATTCGCGGCGAGCTTGCATACGAAGCGGCGCTATGCGCGGCGCAGCAGGCACATCGCAATTACGCCAAACGGCAGATGACTTGGTTTCGCCGTGAGCCCGATGTGTTTTGGCTGGAAGGATTTGGCGATGATCCCGAAATTCAGCGAATGGCGAAATCAAAAGTGAAGGGCTGCGTAGAAGGAGCCTGATCCCGGATGTGATCAGGCTTCCGCCCGATCCTAACCGCTACTTCACCACCAAGCGCTCCTGCATTTTCGCGACGTACTTGTTGTCGTACATGGTGGAGGCGTTCTGCACGTATTCGATCACGCGCTGGATGCGGTTGCGCTCTTCGCGGTTCATGTCGCTGAATTGAATGGCCAGGCCTGATCCGGGGTCAATGCGGACCACGCTGCCCGTGGCATTCAGCTTTCCATCGTCAATCGAGAAGCCGATGTTGAGCGTGCTGCCTTTGGCCAAAATCACGCTGGTTTCGATGAAGCAGCCGCCCTGGCTGATATCGGTCAGGTTGCCCAGAATTAACGACTCGCTGCCATCGGCCTGCAACTCGATCGTGATGCGGCACTTGATGCGCGGATAAAGCCGCCGGTTCTTGCGGAATGGCTGCTTCTGTTTTTCCAGATACATGCGCCGGTCGGCTTCCGCCAGCAAAGCTTCGGCGTCCTGGCCGTCCTCGGGATAAAGAGCGAAACCCGCGCTCAGCGACAGAATGTTTTCGCCGCAGACTTCAACCCCGGCCTGCTTGGCCAGCTCGCGCAGGTTGTGGGCTTTGTTCATGGCGGCCTCAACCGTCAAGCCCGGCGCGACGACCACAAACTCATCTCCGCCCATGCGCGCGACGTAATCGTACTCGCGGCAGGTATGCTTCAGGGCCTGCGCATAAAGACGCAGCACGCGATTGCCTTCGAGATGGCCGAAGCGGTCGTTGATCAGCTTGAAACCATCCATGTCGCAGACCATGACCACGAGCGAATCGTTGGAGCGCTTGCAGCGGGCCAGTTCGCGATCCAGCTGCAGAAACAGCGAGCGCGCGTTGGGCAAGCCGGTCAGGTAATCGGTCGTGGCGGAACTTTCGGCCTGCTGATATTTCAGGGCGTTGTCAATGGCCAGCGCCATCTTCGAACTGATGGCCAGAAGAATGCGCAGATGGTCGGAGGTAAATGCGTCCGGCTCGGCTTTGTACAGCGCCAGCACGCCGACCACGCCGGCCAGGCCTTCCAGCGGAATCGCCAGCGCTGAGCGCAGCGTGCTGAACTTCTTGGGATCATTGAGGTATCCCGGTTCCACCGAAGGATTGCCGTTGATGATCGGCTTCTTATTCAGCGCGACCCAACCAGAAAGGCCCTGCCCAAGTGGAATTCTCAAAGACGAGAACAGCCGGAAGTTATCGCCATTCACGTACTCGGGAACGAGCTCGTTGTTGCGCCGCACATAAATGGCGATGGCGTCGTAGGGAACCAGGCGGCGCAGCTTTACCGAGAACACCGAAAGGGTTTCGCTCAGGCTGAGCGAAGCGCCCAGGTCCTGGCTGAGCTCGAAAAGCGTCTGCGCCTCCTGGCGCGCCGCCGCAATCGAAGAAAGAAAATTCGTCTCCTGACCCTCTTTCGCCGTGTTGCTCTCGAATCCGGCGTCGGGAGCGCTACCACGTTCTACGATCAGCTCGGTCGAAAGCTTCGAGCCCGTTTCCTCATCGAATTCGGCTTTGACGTGACGTTCCAGGTCCTTGTAGCGGCTTTGCAGGATGCTGACCACCTTCGGATCAAACGCCTTGCCCGATTCCGCTGCCAGGCGGCGAATGACTTCTTCAAGCGGCAGCGCCTTGCGATACTGCCGGTCGGAAGCCAGCGCGTCGAGAAAATCCACCGCCGAAAGAATGCGCGCGCCGATAGGAATTTCTTCGCCTTTCAGCCCATTCGGATACCCCGTCCCATCCCATTTTTCATGGTGGGCACGCACGATCGGCACCACGGGATACGGAAAGCGCACATGCTCGAGAATTTCCGCTCCCACCACCGGGTGGATCTTCATCTTCTCGAACTCTTCCGGCGTGAGCCGGCCGGGCTTCGAGATGATGTGTTCGGGCACGGCTAGTTTGCCGATATCGTGCAGAAGCGAAGCCGCCTGCAGAGCTTCGATGTCGCCGGCATCCAGCCCGAGTTCCTTGGCTAACTCAATCGCGTACACGCGCACCCGTTGCAAGTGATCGTGCGTGGTGTGATCTTTGGCTTCAATCGCCAGCGCCAGCGCCTCGATGGTGCGCATGTGCAGGTCGGCCATCTCTTCCACGTGGCGCTTTTCGCCGTCCAGCTTGCCCAGGTAAAGCCGATAGGAGCGATAGATGAGGTACACCACGGGCAGCGCAAGCAGCGAGGTTTCCCATTGGAAAGCGTGATTGAGCCAGCCAATCATTCCGGCAATGGCCGCGCCCACCAGGTAATACGGGAAAGACCAGAGATAGCACTCAATCCAGATTCTGCGCAACGACCTGCCTTCGGTCATGGAAAGCACGGCCGCGGTCAGCCCGGTTGTGACCAGAAAATAAACCGATGCGGCCAGCACCAGAAGGAGCGGGCGCACGTCCAAGCTCCAGTGGGCCGGCGTCCAGCGATAGGCGGTGTAGGCGAGCGCAATGGCGCAGGCGCTGGCGCAGATATTGAAAGTCACTCGCAGCGGACGCGGACGCTCGCGGTCAAACGACTGCAGCAGGACCGCGACCGAGCCGAGCGTGAGAGTTTCCGTAAAGCTCAGCTCGAGCACTCCGATCAGAACGAACAGAAAATTCACCGACATGGTGTCGGCGACCTCGGGAAGCTCCACCTTGAAGCGCGACGCCAGCAGGACGATCAGCAGATAGCAGATGTATTCGGCGATGTTACGGCTGATAGGATTGATCGTGCCGACGATCAAGACACTAAAGCCCAGCACAACCACGACGCTGACCAGCAGCCGAGCGCCGAGCCCCAATATTCTCCACCGTAAGCGGGCAGCCATACTTCTCCGTGCGACTCCTTGATCTTCGATCTTCGATCTTTGCGCTGCGGTTCTTGGCGCGGCGCTTATTCGAGCGTCGGATCTTCGATCTCGGGGACCTTCCAGCGAGCCGGAATCCATCCAGTGTTAACCGCTAAGGCCACTTAGGACAATGAGTTGCGTATGTCACCGACAAACTTTGGTAATCGCGCGTGGGATTCCCGCGGGCCGGGAACGAGACCGGCTTTCGCCATACTCCGATGTTTGCCCTTCAGAATGAAAGAGGTGCCGTTGCGGCCGCAGATTCAACTGCTTACGCGTTCACGCAGGGGTTGCTTGCGGGCTCGTAGCGGTGGAAGCGGGAGCCTGAAAAGTTTGGGGCCGTCAGTTCTAAGTCCTGACTTCAGGATCGGAGACTCGAAAAAGCGCCACGACACGGCAGAGATCAGGCCGGTAACGGCGAAGGCCGCCGTGGCGGTCGCGAGAGGCGAGTGCCCCCGGGTTCCGATCTTCTGGATCACTGGCGCCTGGTAGAGGTAGAAGGTGTAACTGATTGTTCCCATGAAGCGAAGCGGACGTGCGGTCAGCAGGGCATGGAGGGGTCCTTTTGTGAGCGTGAGAGTTTGAATTAAAGCGCTGCCGAAGATGGCCACGATCAGCGAATAGGCGAGCCCGTTGAACAGCACACTGTTGGCCGTCAGACGGAAACGATGCAGTACGGATAGGCCGAGCAGCAGGGTACCCGCCGCAACAAACGTGTACGCCGCCGCGCGCCGGCGGCGCAGGTTCCACTGCGGGTCCTGCGCCCCGCAAACTGCTATCAGCGCGCCACAAGCGAGCAGATCTGCCCGAAACGGAGTGAGACAGTAGATGGGAGTGTGTTTGGAGAACACCGGCGTAAACAGCATCCTCAGCAGCGGCGCACCTACGATTATCCCGATGGCAATTCGTTTTAAAATCCTGGGGCTCGCCAGCAAAACCACGAGCGGCCATACCAGGTAGAACTGCTCTTCAGCCGCAAGGGACCAGAGCGGGACGAAGGGACGGAAAATGTCCTTGCCGAATGCTCCCGCAATGTTGGCTATGCCGAAGCAGTACCAATACCAGATGTTTCGCCAAGGCACGGCGAAGAATAGACTCACAACCGCGATGAATCCTAGATACGGAGGCACGATTCGCCGCAGGCGGCGGGCATAGAAAGGCCGCCAGTACCCGCCGGCGGAACGGGTCTCCTTCAAGTGCAGCAGGATGCCGGTGATCAGGTATCCGCTGAGGACGAAAAATAAGTCCACTCCGGCCCAGCACAGCGGCACATGCAACGCGTGATAGACGAAGACGAGAAGGACAGCGATTCCGCGCAGACCATCAAGTTGTGAAATGCGGCGCATTCGGTTCCGACCGAGAGGAGGAAAAGAATCGAGCGGAGTGGAGTCAGCAGCGCTTACAACTCCGTACGGTTCAACCAGGGGGAGAGTGGGAGGGTTGCAAATCCATGTCCTGTGCTACATTGGCCTGCGACGGGCCCTTAGCTCAGCGGTTAGAGCAGTGGACTCATAATCCATTGGTCCCAGGTTCAAATCCTGGAGGGCCCACCACTCCAACTGCCCCCGCGTTACGCCCTTTCGCCCACTAGAATGGGCGCCACTTTTGCCGGCTTGAGTGCAGCCGCTTTCTTGGTGCGAGCGAGTGGGCGCTTGAGCACATTCAAGATCGGTTTTTCCAGACCCAGATGCACGGCCACGCCGGCGGCCACGGCGGCGCTGGTCACCAGCATGGCGCCGGCAAATCGGGTGGGATCTAGCCAGCCTCCCACGCGGCTCAGGAGCTTCTGCGCCGGCTCCATCACATACGGGTGGGTCAGATAGATCATGTAACTGGCATCGCCGAGCAATACCCCAAACTTCTTGGCCGGACTGGTGGAGTTCCGTTCCAGAAGCACGGCAGTAGCAACCAGCAGCACCGCCGGAATGCCCAGCAGCAGCGCGCGATGATAGTCAATCGTGAATACGCGCTCGAAAGCGATCAGGGTCAGAATGGAGATGGCAAATACGGTTGCAAGAAATCCGCGGCTCAGCGAGTCTTTCTTCAGCTTCCTGATCAATTCATAAACCACCACACCGAAGACAAACTCGAGCACGATGTCCCGCGAATAAAAGCGCAAGAAGGTGGCGCCCGAGACCTCGATTGCGATCTTCGCCAGAATCAGCAGCACTGAGGCAATGATGGTGGCGTAGCGCCTCGAAAACAGCAGCCCGACCGAGATCAATCCGTAGAAATAGATTTCGTAGTTCAGGGTCCAGCCGCGCACCAGGATGGGAGCAAAGAAGCCGTCCCAGCGCGGGTAGGGAATAAACAGCAGCGATTTAACCAGGTTGCCGAATTCGGCTTTGGTCGAGTGCAGCAGCTCGGGGCGCGCCATGGCGACGAGAAACAGCGCAATCGTCAGCAGCCAGTAAATGGGCGCGATGCGAATCAGGCGGCGCAACAGGAACTGGTCGGGATTGGTGGCGCAGATGTGCGCCATGATGAAGCCGCTGATGACAAAGAAAACATCTACGCCGAAATTTCCCACCGCGATGCCAAAAATGAGAGGGTAGGCGATGTGCAGCATCACAACCGAGATGGCGGCGTACGCGCGGAGAATTTGAATGTTGTTGATCATTTGTTGATGTCTGGTCCCGGCCTGTT
>Ga0335078_10013653_pt1 | contig 12040 bp, 8 predicted proteins | sample Lox_Sample_32_FD_206711 | JGI IMG/M metagenome (GOLD analysis project Ga0335078, IMG submission 206711) | Soil microbial communities from Loxahatchee National Wildlife Refuge, Florida, United States - Lox_Sample_3.2 | ecosystem: Environmental > Terrestrial > Soil > Wetlands | place: USA: Florida... | reverse complement strand
GTCTTGTGCGCGATTGCATGGAGGCCATTCGCACCAGGCATCATCTGCAGCCTGAAGCGCTACGCTACGAAGAGCGCGTGAGCAATGGCTATGGCGCGCATGTACGCGGGAGTTCCGAGGATTTGCGGACTGCGGTCTCGAACGTGCTCGATAACGCGATCAAGTATTCCGGCGAGCATATCGATGTGCTGGTAAGGCTCGAAACGCTCAACGACAAGAAGATTGTTCTTAGCGTGCAGGACCACGGAGTCGGCATTTCTCCCGACGATCTCAAGCGGATCTTCAGGCGCTTCCACCGCGTCATCCCGCGTTCACTCGCCCACGTGAAAGGAACCGGGTTAGGCCTCTTCATCGTGAAAGCGATCGCGAAGAAGCACGGCGGCGATGCCTTTGCCTTGAGCGCTGGCGAAGGCCACGGGACAACCATCGTGGTGGAATTACCGCAAATGCAGTTGCCAGTAAAGTCGGAGGCCAGTGCATGAGCCGGGTTCTGGTGGTCGAAGATGAGTCGCACCTGGCGGAGGGCCTTCGCTTCAACCTCGAAGAAGAGGGGTACAAGGCCGAAGTTGTGGGCGATGGCGAGGCCGCCACCGACAAGCTTCTCGATCCCAAGGAAAGCTTCGATGCGGTCGTGCTCGATATTATGCTGCCGGGAAAAGATGGATTTAGCGTCGTGTCGGAGCTTCGGGCTGCTCGCAACTACGTCCCGGTGCTGATGCTCACGGCGCGCGGGCGTCCCGAGGATGTGCTGAAAGGATTCGCGTCGGGCGCGGACGACTATCTGGCGAAGCCTTTCGATCTTTCGATTCTGCTGGCTCGCCTGCAAGGACTATTGCGCCGCAGTGAATGGATGCGCGGCGCCAAGGCGTCTGCCACGCCGCCAGCAAACAGCGACAATGCCGGCGACTTTGGAACGTTCTCCTTCGCCGGCAGGACGATCGACTTTGGCGGCCTGGAACTCCGCTCTCACGGCAGCACGATTCGTCTCACCGTCATGGAGGCGGAGCTGCTGCGGCACCTGGTGCGGAACGAAGGCAGAATTGTTTCCCGCAAGCAGATTCTGGAAGAGGTCTGGGGCCTGCACGAAGACACCGATACGCGCGCCATCGACAACTTCGTCGTGCGGTTGCGGCGCTATATCGAAGATGATCCGGGCCATCCGCGACATCTGCTGACCGTGCGCGGCGTGGGATACAAATTCCTCACCAAGCCCGAGTCAGAATAAGGCCACGGGCGTCGTTGGACTGCAAAGGAATTCGTAACTAGATTTCAATGATTCGTGGCACGACGATTCATGCCCGGCACAACTCCGCCAACAACGCTTCCCTCCGCTCAATCGCGATTTCGTCCAGTCGCCGCAGAATCACGACGTATACAGGGATCGAGATTGCCGAAAGCATCAGAAACAGAAGTGCTGCGATCCACAGATTCTGGTACCAGTGTGCCACGGCGAAGGCTCCTGCCCCGATGGCCACCGTTACGATTTGAACCCCAAAGCTGATCAATACCGTAGTCTGCGATACGTTCTGCCGGCCGAATGTCGCGAAGTCGCGCTTCTTTGGCGCATAGATCGACAACAGGTTGCCCGCCGTGAAGTTGAGTGGAGATGCAAACAGGAGTCCGGCGATGGTCGCGATCGTGACTGCGACGTGCGGCGCGCCATAAAGATAGGTAACCGCGATCCAGGAAAACGCCGCATTGAAAATGAGAATGGCGGCGTGCGTCAGATTTTTGCCCAGCACAATGTCGCGGAAGGACGCGGGTGAGGCGTAGAAAAACTGCATGCCGCCGCCATCACCGCCGAAGCTGTTGTATACAAGATTCGTCAGTACCAGTAGCGCGTACGCAGCCGCTCCGGGGAATGCCATGTCAGGTGTGCGGCTGAACGCTCCAGCGTGGCGCAGCGAATTCATTGCCCCAAAGCGGAAGATCACGAGCATGAAAATCGGCATGATCAGCGTGAGCAGCATCGGCCCGCTGCGTCCGAGGTATCGCATTTCTTTTTCGAAAACCGCGGCGACCGACTGAGAAAATCCCGGCAAATCCCACCCCACTTGCAGTGCTTGGACCTGCTTTTCCTTCGGCCTCGCTGCTGCTTCGCTGAGGTTTTCCCCGTGATACTGCGCTCGAACGCGGAGATGCAGCAGCAATCCCACGCCAGCGGTCAGCGCCCAAAGGAAGAGCAGGGAGGTGAAGCCAGCAAAAAACCTGCCGTGTGTGGATTGTGCCAAAGCGTCGGAGGCGAGTCCGGGCGGCAGTACGCCCTGCACGCGTGCCGCGACCTCGAAAGCGTGTCCGAGTTGCGGATGCGGCCCTCGCCCGACGCGCTCCATGACGGGTCCAATCATCTGAAAACTCAGCGCCGCGAGGATGAACACGACCCCCAGAATCTCGCGCGTCCGGCGTTGCGCCAGCCAGCGCTCGAGCCAGGCGAAGATCATCTGCATCAGCGTCAGGTTGAACAGAGCGTAGGTGATCAGCACCACAAGCGCAAACGGGAAAAGCAACGGCCGCGCCATTGTGACGCCGATCAGAATTCCGAACAGAAACAGACTTCCCAGCGCGCTGGCTGGATCGAAGAGTCCATATGCGAGTCGAATCAGAAAATACGAACGATAGGCGAGCGGAAAGCGTAGCAGCTCCGAGGAGTCAGGATTGTTCGTGAAGGCCGTCGCCATCACGGGAAAGACCTGCCAGAAGAAAAATATCAACCAGAGGTGGATGGCCAGGAATTCCGCTTTTCCCTCCGACACGAGGAACCATGAGGTTCCGATCGCCGCCGCGAATCCGCCGAGTCCGCCGAGCGCGAACGCCGAACTGACGATGATCCGCGAGACCAACTCCATTTTCCCGCGCTTGGTGCGCAGGCTGTTGACGAACAGACGCCAGCGCAACTCGGCGATGGTGGCGACTTGTCGGGCAACGCTCAGTCGGTATGTCATTTCGTGCGGCTAGCGAATTCCATTCTTGCACAGGTCCGCTGCCAGTGCATTCCCGCAGAAGTTATTGAAATCGCCACAGTTGACGCCTGACTCAAAATGTCCATTACCGTTTTAGTTGCCGGATGTGAGCCAGATCACCCTCGCTTGTGGGAATGCTCACGAGAGATTCCGTAGTCCCGAAGGACAATATAGGTCTAGTGCGAAAGGCTACTTGATCATGACGTCGCTGGAAGAAGTTCCGCTGTGGGATAGAGTCACGCATCCCTTGGCGAGTGCGTTGGAATTTGCCTTCGGTTGTCACCATTCCAGGCTCAGCCGGGTGTTCACCATCAACGGACACAGCTATCGAGTTTGCTGCGACTGCAGCGCGAAGTTGCGGTATTCGCTCGAAACCATGTCAATTCAGCGCCGCCGGAGGCTGCCATCGGCTCTGCGCCGCCTGCAGATCGGCCGCCGCGGCCGTCGGCTGTTGCGGCGTAATCCGCCAGGCCTGCGAAATCTTCTAGCCTAACCAGGAAAGCTCCTGTTCGACAGGGCGCGTCCCGCCAACGATCCGCAGGAAAATTTCTTCCAACGTCAACTTTTCACCCGAGGGCGGATCGCCATTTGTCGGTGCAGCCGGTGTCTGTGCTTCCACTCCGGCGCGCAACTCCTCGAGCGAACCCTGTGCCACCAGCCTCCCCTGATGAATGATTGCGACGTGACTGCACAAGCGTTCCACGATCTCCAGGACGTGCGAAGTCAGAAAAATGGTTGCGCCGCGGGCGATCATGCCTTGCAGCATCGACTTCAGCGTTCCGGCGGCAATCGCGTCGACGCCCTCGAACGGCTCATCGAGAAATAGAATCTTCGGACCATGAATCACGGCTGCTGCCATGGCCAGCTTCTTCTGCATGCCGTGGGAGTAGTCGGTGACGAGTTTCTTCGGTTGGTCGGCGAGCTGCATGAAGTCGAGCAACTCAGCCGCGCGCTTGGCCGCAGTCTCGCGGTCCAGGCCATACATCCTTCCGGCGAAGCTGAGGAATTCCGCTCCCGTGAGGCGCCCGAATAGCGCCATACCTTCCGGCACTACCCCGATCTGGCGCTTCACGTCTACCGGATTCGCCATCAGATCGAGACCCAGAATCTCGATCCGTCCCGAGCTGGGAGCGAGCAGGCCGGTCAGCATCTTGATCGTGGTGGACTTTCCCGCTCCGTTGGGACCGAGGAATCCGAAAAACTGACCCGGAGCCACGCGCAGGTCGACGCCGTCGACGGCCAGTAATTCTCCGAAACGGCGCGTCAGGCCTTGGGTTGAGATACTCGGTTGGGAGTTCATCGAATCTCAGAATCTAGCATATCGGCGGCCTGCAATGTTCTTGCTGGCCAAGCATCACTACGCACAAAAGGTTCTAGAGTTATCCCAAGTTTATTCGTCAGTCTTTCTTCGCGTACCTTCGTGGCCTTTGTGGTTGGAGCCTTGCAGATCGAAGTTCACGAATGCCCGCCGGTCGGTTACGCGAGCGAGCTTCAAGAAGCTTGCTGTACCGGGAGCGGGGGTTGATCCAGTAACGGACAGCCCGGCTCCATCCGCGAAATTCAGCGCCGCGCCGGCCGCCTGCGCCTGTCTACCCTCGAAATGATCGATGCCAACGTCGCGAAAGTGCTCGCACGCCAAGCCATCCGAAAAGTATTCCGGAAGATTCTCTCCCCATCGCAGTTCAAATCCCTCCACTCGCAGACCCTGCACCCAGCGACAGTACATCGCTGGAATGTCGTGCTTGAAGATGGCCTCTTGCAGACTCTGCGCGGTCCAGCGCAGATCGAAGTCGCCGCCCATGCTGCTGGCGATTTCCGGATCCGGGGCCGTGATCTTCAGACGAATACCGCGGAGCGTGAGCCCACGTACAGGGTCATTCTCCGCGCCATAAATCAAAATGCCACTCTCGGCCTCAGCGGAAATGTTCGAGAACGTTACGTCATGGATTCCCCCTTTGCAATCGGTCTGCTGGCACGGGCTCACCGCGACATAGATCGGTTCAGCCTTTCCCCACCAGTGCCCGCCGATCAATTTCGTTCTCATGGTGATGTTCGAGAACAGAACCGACTCGGTGCTGTCGCCGCTGTTGGCGCTGTGGAAGATGCCGATGCCGCGATTGGAATCGATCGACAAATTGTCGAAGGTGCTGTTGCGCGTGCTCTCCAGTCGAATGGCCGCGGAGCGCGAGACCAGGGAGCAATTCGTCACGTTGATGTGCTCGCTGCCGAAGATGGCGAGATCATCATCCCCAGTCCGAATGTCGCTGTCGGAAATGTGCACGTAGCGGCAGTGGATGCAGTCGATCCCGTCGTTGTTGGGGATGCGCAGGTCATTGTCGATATGAACGCCCGAGATGGTGGCCTGTTCGGTGGATTGCAAATGGAGGGTCCAGTTCGGCGAGGCTCGCAGCGTCACATCTCGCACCAGCACGTCTTTACAGTTCACAAAAATGATCATGGTGCCGGGGCGCCCATTGCCGCCGTCTTTCGGGCGTACCGGACCGAACTGCGTACTGTGGACAGCGGCTTCAAATGCCGCAGGATTGCGGGTGTACTTCGCATCGTAGTCTGCGCCGACGTGAGGTGTATTCAGATCCATAAAATCGTCGCCGCGGCCGTCGATCGTGCCCCGACCCACGATGGCGACATTGTGGGCATCGCGCGCGACGATCATCCCAACGAGCAGGCCTTCCCCGGAGGAATTCACTCCGAACTCACGCCCCATCCCGTAGGCAGCGAGCTTGCGATAGTCAGAAAGGTTGGGGCTGCCCAAGAGAGTCGCACCCGCGTCGAGTTGCAACGTGATGTTGCTGAAGAGATCGATTGTGCCAGTCACATACGTTCCGGGATGGAAGACAACGGTTCCGCCGCCGGCTTCGGCACAGGTGAGAATCGCTTTCGAAATTGAAGCAGTATCGAGAGTAACGCCATCACCTTTCGCCCCGAACGCCCGGACATCGCACATACCATCGACGGGTGAAGTTGCTTGCGAAAAGAGCGGAATGGCGCAAGAACAGTACGCCAACAAAACGGGAAGGAAGTTTCGCAATCGCATCAGGGACCTCGAACCAAGCCCGCGACAAATCGCTGGCAGAGAAGTATAGAAGGTCAAAAAAATCTAAACCACAAAGGCCACGAAGTATCACAAAGGTTTCGTGGTTTTCCTTTGTGGAACGCTGTGTCCTTAGTGGTTGATGGTTTTTTTTGAATCACCGGAACCGCGTAGTCCGCCAAAGCGAAAGGGCACATGTAGCCAGCAATCCGAGCATCGCGACGGTGAGAATAAAGGCCCAGCCAAGGCTAATATCGATTTGAGGTCGTCGCGCCATCACCGCCAGCACAACGAACAGAGCCGTCGTGCCAAGAATCAGCAGCCAGTCCACTGCTGTTCGCGCGCTCGAGACGTCCCCGAACGATTCTCCTTCCATCCCTGCCCGAACATATTCCGCCTGCACGCCGTAACGTTCGCCCTCGCGCTTGGCTGCATGGCGCCAGGAAGAATGCTCGCGCTCCGTCGCCGACGACAGCGCAATCGCCACGGCTCCCAGCGCCATCAGGATCGATCCCCCCGCGACCTGTGCATAGACCGTGTGTCCTGAACCCTGCAGTTCATGGAAGACCAGCACGCCCCACAGCAATCCCCAAAGCTGATTCGTATTCGAGAGCGGAATCCCGCGGCTGATGCCGACATACTTCGTCGCATACTGCTGAAACAAATCCCCGATGACCCAGACGAATCCGCCGAGCATCAGCCAGAACAGCACGGGCTTGGCGCGCACCAGTTCATCCCACAGCGGTGCCGCTCCGCGATGGCCCACGGCGAGCAGCACAATCGTGGCTAGCTCGCCGACGGTGAAGAACGTGATGAACGAAAGCGGATTCATCCCGGTCAGATAAGCCTTCCGGTAGGGAATGTACATCGTGCCCCAGAGAATGCCCGCGCCTAAAGCAGCCGCGATGCCGAGCGCGGCCTTGCCCGGCGCAGCTTGGTGGGACGAGGCCATCGCCAGCAGCGCCGCTCCCGCGAACATGCTCAGCGCGCCGCCCAAGACACCCAGCCAGCGTCTCCATCCTGCGAGCCGAAGTTCGTTGAACAGCAGGAATCCCCAGAAGATGCCGAGCAGGCTGTTCGTGTTCCAGAGCGGAAAAGCAATGCTCAGCCCCACGTTTCGAATGGCATAAATCGTGAGAGTGTTGGCGACCGCCCACATGCATCCGGCAAGCACGGCCCACACCACCAGGTGCGGCGCTTGCCGGACATCACTACGCACATGCGCCGTCCCGCGAATGAATGCCGGCACGCTCCAGCGCGCCAGAAAAACTCCGCAGACCATGATCAGCGAAACTGTGATCGGAGAAATCTCGGGATTGACGATCTTGATCGGGGTCTCAGCTCCGCCAAGCCATGCCCCCGCAGCGAATCCGCAGAATATGCCAAGCGCCTGCAAACTGCGCAGCCGGGCGCTCGGGGCGCTGCTTCGTCGAGCCACGGTCCCTGTGGATAAGTTCAACTGAGCCTGTCCAGCAGCGCCAGTCCGGCGGCGAGTACCGTCAGTGGAATCCAGAAGTGGATATCGGTAGCAATGGCTCGAAACAAATTCGCCCGTCGGGTCGATTCAGGCTGCATGCGGTATGGGATCTGGAGTGACATCTTAGGGAGGAAGCCATCCCAGAGTCAATGCGGGTGATGGATGGCTCGGAGATCGAAAGAGCGCAACGCGATGTGATCATGCGGCCCGAGAAAAATCGCGTAGAGATATAACACCGGGCAGCTTTTGTCCGGCTGAAAAGACGTTTTGGCCGTGCGAGCCCGGGACACACGACCTAACGCACGTCCAGGCATGGACTGGAGAGGTGCTGCGTGGGAGACAAGATCGAGATTAAGGGATTTGGAAAGCTTTTGCCCGCCACAGACGCCGGCGCTCCCCTGTTGATCGTTTTTGGAGGCAAGGCGGTAGACGGCAGAACAAGCGGCGATTACATGTGGGACTTCATGGATGATATCGAAGGCAAGTACCACATCTTCGTTGCCAACAATCAGTGGGTGAAGGGCAAGGAAGCGTACGAAGCGTTAATGAAGATGATGGAGACAAAAGGCCTCACGGCGTCCACTCAGATCCTCTATCTTTTCTCCGGCGGCTGGAACCCCGGGATCCACGTGCTGCGTAGCGAAGGGGCGAAGACATTCTCGGCCATCTTCCTGGTCGACATCTGGATGAACAAAGACGAGGATTCGGGGAAGGCGTCCGCAAAGTTCTACCAGACGCTGGCGGATACGGACGGCGACAAGCTCACCTACATCTATACTCCGAAGGGAGCGGTGAACGCGAAGGCGAGGGATTACATCGCCAACAAGCTCGGTGCCAAGAAATCACAAAAGGTGGACTACCAGGAAGGTGTAGACGACATGGACACCCATATGAGCACGAATAAGGTGGCCGTCGGCTTCCTCAAGTAGTTTTCGGTTCAATCCGGCAGAGGCCGCACTTCGGCGTTCGAGGTCGATGCGAGCAAGCGCGAAATCTAAGGTCACAACCCGATCACTGTCATCGGGCTGAGCAAGAAAAACCACGGAGTGACAAGATACTTCTGTGAATGGAGTTCTCGCTTGGAGTAGACTTCCGGCTCGCGGAACGGGAGCAAGAGCTGGCAGGTGCGGGTCCACCAAATGTGTCCGAAGCCGCTGGCTGAACCGCTCTAGGCAGATGCGAGGTATCGCAGCGATCTGGGAGGGGACTATGCGTGTGAACTGGAGCTTCAAGTGGGGATTCGTCGCGTGTCTGATTGGTTTCACAGGCATGCCCGAGGGCACCCCCGCCAGCACAGCGGCGATGGTTGCCGCAACTCAACCATCGAGTCAGGCGCCCAGTCCGCATGTGTCTAGAACTGTGATCGCTTCGGTGAATGTGAATCCCGGCGGAGATACACGGTATGAGTTATCCATCGCGGCATGTCGTCTAAGAGAATGTCCATTCCAGGTTCGTTTGCTGCGAGGAGATACTGCGTTGACCTCGGTCAACATGGATTGGGTAAAGGCGAGTGGGAGTGCGACCAAAGAGACTGTCGACGAGTCGTCTGGGGCCGGTGATCCACTCCGTCCGGACGCGGACCGGGCTGCGTGGTCGACGGGTGCCGAGAAGGAAAACGTTTCTACCGTGGCCCGCGGAGTGCGCCTGACGCCCACCCTGAACGGACTTCTGATCGATCGGAGGGCAGGCTTCGACGTTCTCAAGCGGCATCACGACTTATTCGTGGCGGTGAACATGAAGTTGGTGCTTGCGTGGAGTGACGCGGACGGCCCTGGACCGAGTTGGTCTACGGTCGCGTTATCAGCTGCCCGCAAGGACGGCTCGGAAGACCTCATTTCCTTCCGAGGGTTCCGTTCACCTTCCGACGCCGATCCTGACCGGTTGGACATATTCACCTATCGTTGGGATCCGGCGCAGCACAAACTTGTCGAAACGCGAACTTCGGATGTGTCTGCCGTGATTGCAGGCACTTATGAAAGCGTTTCCAAAGCGCGCGAAGCGCAGAACGGCGCGGCGTGCCTCAGTCCTTTTTGGGTTATCCCCACGGAGGCTTTCCCCAGTCTACCGTCCGGTAAATTTGTGCTCGCAGCCGTTAGTAGCAGCAAGGAGCTGGCGGACAAAAAGGCGGATCAAGTTCGATCCTGCACTCCTCAGCTCACCATTTCAACCGTCAGTTCTCCCTATCATTCGCCCAGTGAGTAGCAATCGGGCAAGTTGCCCCCATGATCGGCCGCTTTAGGTGGCCAGTTGTGGCTGCAAGAACGCGCAAGGCGAGCGCAGACCTCGGCCAGTTCTTTGTACGACGTAGTGAGCCACGGAATTCACTCTGCGGCCCTTACGGATTAGCAAAAGGAGAGGCTCCATATGCCAGACATAACGGATAGCGTTGGCGAAGGTGGGACCAATAAAGTTCATGACGTCGCGCTGGTGCAGGCCATGCTCAGCGTGATCAAAGACGCCAAGGGCAATACCTACTTGGACGATTACGACGGTAAGTACGGTCATCACACGAAGGCGGCGATCATCAAGTTCCAGACTGACCAGGCTCTGCTCAAGCCTCCTGCGAAAGGCACGGCCGGGGCTGCTCCCCCCGCGGCCGGAGAAAAGGAAGGACTCGTCGCCAAGGGGAGCGACACGCTTACCAAGTTGGTGGCTGCGATTCCAGCTGACTACAAAGAGATGCGCATCATTGAAAATACTTCCACCGTGTATTTTCCCGGTACGGAAGCCGATAGCAAAACCAGTTCTACGGCCATCAAGAATACCCAGGACTTAGAAACCCAATTCCGCGGCAAGGTCGCCACGCTGGTGACGAAGATGTTCGAAACTCACAAGATCGTTTTGTGGGTTACTGCTTCCGGAGGGCATCGTTCTTTCGAGGAGCAATTTCAGATCTTCGTAAAGAACCAGACAACCAAAGCTGGACCAGGAGAAAGCAACCATAACTTTGGCCGTGCGGTTGACATTGGATTCAATGGATTGCAATGGCTGAAGGGAGGTGGGGTGATCGTCAAAAACGAAGATTGGTGGCTGAACAAGTTGACCAAGGATGGTAAGGACAAAACAGGAAACAAAAAAGCGGCGGAATTCTGGAAGGCTCGCGACGCCATTGCCATCCCGCTAGGTCTGTTTAACTCCATTCTAGACGGCGATGATGACCACCTTCAGTCATTCGATGATCACCTGCCCAACGACAAAGCACTCGTGGACTTGATGAACCGGGTGGGGGCGTTGAAGTGGGAGGCCGAACACGCCACTCCGCGCCGCTATCTCTGCGACCTTGGATTCGGAGGAAAGAAGTTCAACGTTGGGAAAGCCACGGACATTTGGAGCCTCAAAGGCACCGTCACCAAGGCCATGATCGCTGAAGGCAGAACTGAAGCACTCAAGGCTGCGGCGCAGCAAAAGGGTGCAGCCGCGCTGAAGGCCGTAGTGCCGGTCAAGGAAAGCGACATCAAAGATGACGATGTCAAGCAGATGAAGCAGTCGTTGAAGGACGATTTCCTTGCGGCAGAGAAAGAGTGGCTCCAATGGAAGGCTGTGAACTAGGTGCCGCTTCCGAACCTGCCGCCAATGTCGTAAGCCATGCCAGCAATCGGGCCTTTAAACTCAACCCCGCTCCAGACATAAACGCCCCGGCCGAAGCCAGGGCGTTCGCGGCAGAACTGCAGCTCCTTAGAATAAATTCCAGAGGAACTGGTTGTAAACTTCGTGATGAAATTGCACTTCCTGCGGCTTGACGAAAGTTCCCAAGGCGCGGGGGCAGCGGTCCGCGGAAGCCTGCTTGAGGTCGGCATAGCGGCCCTTCACGTCTTCGCCCAGCAGCTTCGTCGTCCACTCCGCTTTGCGGAAGTCATCGATCGCCGTGTAAATGTTGTCCGGCAGGTAGCGCTCGGCCTGGCGCAGATTCTTGATCTTCGCCGTCTCGCCATCGATGCCGGTTTTGAACACTGAGAGCATGACCAGGTACGGGTTCGCATCTGGAGCGACCGAGCGGACTTCGACGCGCATCGACTTCTCGTTGCCAATCGGAATGCGGATCATCGAACCGCGATCCACCGGAGAAGCCTTGATCTGGTTCGGCGCTTCAAAGTGTGGATCAAGCCGGCGATACGCATTCACGCTGGGATTCAGCAACAGGCAAATGTCGTTGCCGTGCGTCAGAATGCGGTCGAGAAACGCCCAGCCGAGTTTGCTCAGCTTCTCTTCGCCCTTCGGATCCCAGAACAGGTTCTTGCCGTTCTCGCTGATCGAAACGTTGGTGTGCATGCCGCTGCCGTTCACACCGACGACCGGCTTCGGCAGAAACGACGCGGACAATCCCATGTTCGTGGCGACCTGGCGGCAGATCAGCTTGTAAAGCTGGATCTGGTCGGCGGCCGCGACCACTTCTCCATAGCCATAGTTGATTTCAAACTGCGAAGGCGCGACTTCCGGATGGTCCTTCTCGTTCTGGAAGCCCATCGAACGCTGCACTTCAGCCGTCGTGTCGATGAAGCTGCGCAGCGGATCGCCCGGCAACGAGTGATAGTATCCGCCCGTATTGACGTA
>Ga0335078_10013652_pt1 | contig 12041 bp, 9 predicted proteins | sample Lox_Sample_32_FD_206711 | JGI IMG/M metagenome (GOLD analysis project Ga0335078, IMG submission 206711) | Soil microbial communities from Loxahatchee National Wildlife Refuge, Florida, United States - Lox_Sample_3.2 | ecosystem: Environmental > Terrestrial > Soil > Wetlands | place: USA: Florida... | reverse complement strand
ACAATTCTACAACAAAATGTTTGTTTTTAACACAGTAATACTAGTACGTCGTGCAGTTAGTTCTTTATAAGATACTGGCAGTTCGGTTGCATCGTGGGGCGGCCAATCATGGCCTGGGGTCCCCTCTGGGGACGCCTTTCAGGCGGCTCCTGCTTTCACGGCGCCTCGTCGTGGTCGCAAAGGCCGGCTGAAAGCCGGCTGCGGGCAGGATTGCCCGCGCCACCAAACGTCATACTCAATTGTCAGCCGGCGCGGATATGGCTTTTTGGCCGCAACATCGATATATAAGGAACTAACCGGGCGATGTACTAGCAGCATGCCGCCACCAAAACGCGCGGGCGCGCGTCATAGTAGTTAATCATGCACTTTCCGCTGCAGGACCTCCGTTACGCAGTGCGCATGCTGCGCAAGAACCTCGCCCTGACCGTCGTGATGGTGCTGTCGCTGGCCATCGGGATCGGCGCGAATTCGGCCGTCTTCAGCGTGGTCGACGCGCTGCTGCTGCGTCCGCTGCCCTATCCGCAGCCCGGCCGGCTGGTGGCCATCTGGCTGCATTCCCCGGGCATCGGCATATATCGCGACTGGCCGTCTCCGGGGCAGTACATCGACATCCAAAACGAAAACCACTCGTTTGAGGAGATGTCCATTTCGCAGTCGCGCAACTTCACCCTCAGCGGACTCGAGCGGCCCGAACGGATCGGCGGCATGCGCACCTCATCGGGCCTTTTGCACATGCTGGGCGCGCGCCCGCTGCTGGGCCGGTTGCTGCTGCCGGCAGAGGACAAACCGGGCGCCCCGCAGGTTGCGATCCTCAGCTACAACCTGTGGAAGAGGTTGTTCAACTCGGATGTGAAAGTGGTCGGCCGCAGCATCACGCTCAGCGGCAATCAATTCACGGTGTGCGGAGTGCTGCGCCCGGATTTCCGGCTGAACTCGGAGGTGATGCCATCGGAGGGCCCCCTCGACAATGTGGATATCCTGCTGCCATTGCCATTGGGCGCGGACGCCGTCCAGCGGCGCGGCGACGAGAACTACAACCTGATGGCCAAGCTGAAAGCGGGGGTGAGCGTGCGGCAGGCGCAGGCGGACATCGATATCATCGCCGGCCGCATCCGCCAGAAGGACAAGCGCGACCGCACCTTCGGCATGACCGTAACCGGACTGCTCGACCAGGTGGTGGGGGACGTGCGGCGGGCCATGCTGGTGTTGCTCGGATCGGTGGTGCTGGTGCTGCTGAGCGCCTGCGCCAACGTGGCCAACCTGCTGCTGACGCGCGCCGCGGGCCGCGAAAAGGAAGTGGCCATCCGCACGGCTTTGGGCGCGGGTTGGCAGCGTCTGGCGCGCCAGTTGCTCACCGAAAGCCTGCTGCTGGCGCTGGTTGGCGGGGCAGCCGGGCTGGCGCTGGCGCAGGCCAGCCTGTACGCGATGCGCGCCATCAATCCCGGCAACATTCCGCGACTGGACGAGATCTCGATCAACACCCCGGTGCTGCTATTCACCTTCGCCGTCTCGACGGCGGCCGGGCTTTTGTTCGGGCTGGCCCCGGTGTGGCGGGCGATCAAGCTGGACTTGAGCACCTCGCTGAAGTCGGGCGGACGCAGCGGCCAAACCGAAAGCGGCCTGCTGGTCTCGCGCCACCGGCTGCGCGGCCTGCTGGTGGTTTCCGAACTGGCGCTTTCGCTGATGCTGCTGGCCGGCGCGGGGCTGCTGATTCGCAGCTTTGTAAAGCTGCAGAACGTGCCGCCCGGGTTCGCGGCGGACCATGTGATCTCGATGCAGGTGGCGGCCAGCGGTCCGAAGTATCGCGACGACAAAGTGGTGGTCCAGTTCTACCGCGAAATCGGCGAGCGCATCAGCCATGTGCCGGGGGTGATCGCGCAAGGCGCCGCGGCGCCGCTGCCGCTCACCGGCGGGGTGGGTTGGGGCGGCATCCAGGTGGAAGGCTACACGCCGCCGCCCGGCCAGGAATTGCAGGTGGATCTGCGCATCGCCAGCACCGATTACTTCCGCGCCATGAAAATCCCGCTGTTGAAAGGCCGCTATTTCGACGACCACGACACCAAGGACGGCCAGCAGGTGGCGGTGATCGACGCGCAGTTCGCGCAACGTTTCTGGCCGCGCGACAATCCCATCGGCAAGCACCTGTGGTTCGATCCGAAGAAGCCCATGAGCATCGCCGGGGTGGTGGGGACGGTGAAGCAGTACGGCCTGGATTCAGGCAGCAAGATCGCCGTATATTTCCCGCACCAGCAGGCGCCCAGCGAGGGCATGTACCTGGTGGCGCGCACGGCCTCGAATGCGGCGGATCTGGCCAGCGCCATCACGCGCGAGATCCGCGCGGTGGATGCGGGGGTGCCGGTCTACGACATCCGCACCATGCAGGATCGGCTCTACGATTCGCTCGCCCGGCAACGTTTCGCCACCGTGATGCTGGGCGCTTTCGCGGCCTTTGCCTTGGTGCTCGCGGCGATCGGGGTATACGGGGTGATCTCGTACTTGGTGACGCAGAGCACCCACGACATCGGCGTGCGCGTGGCGCTGGGGGCGCGGCCGGCCGACGTGCTGGGCCTGGTGGTGCGCCAGGGCATGCTGCTCGCCGCAGCGGGTATCGCGGCGGGCCTGATCGGCTCGGCCGCGCTCACGCGCGTGATGGCCGGCCTCCTGTTTGGAGTGAGCGCCACCGACGCCGTCACGTTCGCTTCGGTGGCGGCGATCCTGGCGGCGGTAGTCTCGGCCGCCACCGTGATCCCGGCCCGGCGCGCTACCAGCGTCGACCCCATGGTGGCCTTACGCGAGGAGTGAGCCTGCATGCAATCCCGGCCAATTCCCTGTTACCATCTTGCAAAGGAGGCACCATGCGCAGCTTTACTACCAGGCAGACTACCAGACTGTTTTCTTTGACCCTTTTGACCTTGGCTTTCGGACTGCTCCAGGCCCAGGCCAAAACCGACTTCAGCGGTACTTGGAAACTCAACCCGGGCAAAAGCGATTTCGGCCAGATGCCGGCGCCCGACAGCCGGACCGACAAGATCACGCACCAGGATCCCAGCCTGAAGACCAATGTGACGTCCTCGGGTGGCATGGGCGACGCGACTTACGACCTCAGCTACACCACCGACGGCAAAGAATGTGTGAATCAGATGTTCGGCAACGACGTCAAAAGCATCGTGAAGTGGGACGGCGACGATTTAACCATCGACTCCAAGGGTTCCTTCGGCGGGTCGGACTTTACGGCCAAAGCCCGCTGGAACCTCTCCGCAGATGGAAAGACCCTCACCGTCACGACACACTTCTCCAGCGGCATGGGCGAGGGCGACGTGAAGGAAGTATTCGACAAGCAATAGGAGCGCTCCGATGCGGAATCTCAAATTCAGACGATTCTCCCTGGCGCTGTTGACGCTGGCTCTTGGACTGCTTCAGGCCCAGGCCAAGTCCGACTTCAGCGGCACCTGGAAAATGAACACGGCCAAGAGCGACTTCGGCCCCGCGCCGGCGCCCGATAGCATTGTCATGAAGATCGCCCACGACGATCCCAGCCTGAAGGCCAATGTCGCGCAAACCGGCGGCTCGGGGGACATGACCTACGACATGGTATACACCACCGATGGCAAGGAGTGCGTGAATCACCCGGGCGGCAACGAGATGAAGAGCACGCTCAAGTGGGAAGGCGACGATCTGGCCATCGATACCAAAGGATCCTTCAATGGCATGGACTTCACCGCCAAGGACCATTGGACGCTCTCCGATGGCGGCAAGACCATGACCATCCAGCGGCACGCCTCCGCCGCCGGGGGTGAGTTCGATATGAAGCTGGTGCTCGACAAGCAGTAAGAGAATCATGCGCAGCTATGTCTTCCGCGCGCTTTGCCTGGCGCTGGGGGCCGTGTTCGCACTGCTCCCGGCCCAGGCCAAGCCGAACTTCAGCGGCACGTGGAAGTTGAACGCGGCCGCCAGCGATTTCGGAGCTATGCCCGCGCCCGACACCCGCACCGACAAAATCGCCCACCAGGATCCGGACCTGAAAGACGCCTACACCCAGAGCGGACCGATGGGCGAGGTCGCCGCCGAAATGAGGTACTCGACCGACGGCCAGGAAACCACCAGCACCGTCCGCGGCATCGAAATCAAATGCACCGCCAGGTGGGATGGGGACGAACTGGTAATAGCCGGCAAGACCTCCTTCAACGGCGCGGATGTGACGCTGGCCGATCGCTGGTCCCTCTCGGCGGACGCCCGCACGCTCACCATCCGGCGGCACGTCGCCAGCCCCCTGGGCGAGACGGATCAGAAAATCGTGCTGGAGAAGCAGTAGGGGTACCGTCGTGCGGCGCGATCTCGCAAAACGAATTGTGGTTCCATTGATTATGGCCTCCGCATTGACAAGTGGCGAAACCAAGTCCAACCTGAATGGCGTCTGGAAAATGGATCCGGCCCGCAGCGATTTCAGCACCGGACCCGTGGCCGAGAACCGGCTGGACAAAATAAGCATCGACGGCGTCAATCTGAAAGACAACATCACGCAAAAGCTACGCCGCGGCGAAGAAAACACTTACGACATGATCTACACCACCGATGGCAAGGAGTGTACCAACCATGTCCGCGGCAATCTGGTGAAAAGCACCGCCCGCTGGGAAGGCGATGAACTGGTGATCGACAGCCAGGTTTTCGCCTTCCGCCAAGCCGCCATCCAGGACCGCTGGTCGCTCGCCGCCGACGGCAAAACCATCACCCTAAGACGCCACATGAGCGGAGCCGTAACGGCGGAGCAAACGCTAATCTTCGACCGCCAGTAGCGTCTCCAGAACCCTACAACCCCCGCCCCCGCCGCCACCGCTCCTCGAAAAGCCCCGTCATCGCCTCCGCCATGCCTTCGTGCTCGAACACCACCGAGGTCCAGCTTGGCCTCGTGATCACCGGGTCGAGCAACGCGATCATGCCCTGGCGCCCATCGAACACGGCCAACTTCATCGGCAGCGAGTCCGCCTGCCGCACCTCCACGCCCGCAGCCGCGTACTCCTGCAATCGTTGCTTGTGCGCGTCGTCCAGCGTGCCGGCTTCGAGCAGCAACCGGCAGTTCGCGCCGGAAAGCCGCGCTTGCTTGACCAATCGTTCATCCAGCGGATCGACCGCATAGGGCGGACGGGAAAATTCCATGTATTCCGACCGCACTTCCGACAACATGCGGCGATATTCGGCGGCGGTCTGGGCCGGATCGCTCACGATTCGCAGGAAATCCAGCGTGCCGCGGCCGCCCTGCCCCTCCGAATAGATCGACTTCAGGTCGTCGATCAACGCCACGCTCGCCCGCCCGTGATCGGTTAGTTCCTGTTCCAGAGACTGGCGTTTGCTGGCCATGTAGGCGGGTAGCGCCAGGCTGGGCTCCACCGCCGAAAACAGCTTGGTGCGCTCTTGCACCACCTGTGCGAACCCCTTCTCTACCAGGCTGTCGAGCACTTCGTAGATCTTCTGCCTCGGCACGTGCGCGCGCGCCGCCAGTTCCAGTGCTTTGAAACGCGGATGGCCCAGCAGCACCAGGTAGGAGCGTGATTCGTAGGCATTCAGCCCAAGCTGCTGAAGCCGCTTCCAAAAGCGTTGGAACTCTCCTTCAGCCCATTTCTCGCTCATAGTCCCTAACAATAGCAAAACTCCAGAAAGAAGTCTGTTACGCGATTTCAGCCGGATTTCCGCCCCGGCTGCGGTGGCTTGGCCGTGAAAAATGAGCCGGGAAAATGCTTTACATCGAGCAATCTGATTGACATAGTACTATTGGGACTCTAAAATGAATCTGGTACTGGATGTCATATGCCTGAAAACGATGGCACGCAGGAAGAGTCTTCCGTAGCCGCGCCCGCCGAACCCAGAAAAATTCGCATCGTAGTGGCGGACGACCACCCCATATTCCGTGACGGTTTGTGCCGCCTCCTTGCTCTGGAGCCGGATTTTGAGGTCGTGGCGCAGGCGCAGGATGGCCGCCAGGTGCTGGACGTGCTCCAGACCCATGAACCCGATATCCTGCTGCTGGATCTCAAAATGCCCGGCCTGGACGGTCTGGCCACGCTGCAGAGGTTGCAGACTGGCAAGCACAAGACCCGCGTCATCGTGCTCACCGCCTCGGACGACAAGAACGAGTTCGTCCAGGCCATGAAGCTCGGCACTTCTGGCATCGTCCTGAAACAAAGCGCTACGGACCTGTTGATCAAGAGCATCCGCAAAGTCAACGCCGGCGAAATCTGGCTGGATTCCCACACCACCGCCGCCGTCATGCGACAGTTCGCCACCGGCGCCGACGACGTGCCGGCGGCCACCGGATCGCCGGCCTCCAGCGGCCGCGAGCGCGAGCGTTCCCTGCTGAGTCAAAGAGAGCGCGAAATCGTGGCTCTGGTCGCACAGGGTTTCAAGAACAAAGAGATGGCCGAGAAGATGTTCATCAGCGAGCAGACCGTGAAAAACCACCTCCACAACATCTTCGACAAGTTGGGCGTCTCCGACCGCCTGGAACTGGCCTTGTACGCCATCCACAATAACCTCCACATGGGCAAGTAGTTGATAATAAATATCTTATCGTGGCAGGGTCCTAGTGGGGCAGGCCCCCGGCCTGCGGCGGTCTCTCCGGCCGCCTCTTTTGTTGCTTTCCCCGCGACTCCGGTGACGCGTACCAGATTCCCCCGCCCCGCCTGAAAACAAAGCCCAATCCCAATCGGCCACCCGCCTTCCCGCCGCCCCCGTGCTATCCTCGCAGCGGGAGTTGGCTCTTGACAACCGCATATTCCCCGTTTCTTCGCCGATTGGTTTCGTTCGGCCGTTTTTCACTTATGCCTGGGCCGCTGCACAATTCCGCACAAAAACGCCTAATGGGGGTGGCCCGCCTAAAACTCTAGCTTCGCCTGCACCGCGATCATCCGCGGCGAATTGTCGCCTCCCAGCCCCACCCCCAGCAGCCCCGTGGGAGGCGAAGTGGTCGACGTGATCGCACCGAACCCCGTCTGCGTCGCGGGCTGGCCCGGAATCCCCGCCACCACCGACGGCAAAGCGAAATTGGGATGGTTCAGCACGTTGAACAACTGCGCGTCCATGCGCAACGTCAACCCCTCGCGCAGGCGAAAGCGCCTGGTGACGTAAAGATCGCTCCAGACAAAATCCGGGCCGCGCAGGCTGTTGCGTCCCAGATCGCCGAATTGGCAGTGCGCCGGGCTGTCGCCGCCGTAACAGGCGCCCGTGCTCGGGTCCACGGCGGAAACAAACGCACTCGGGTTGAGCCACTGGATGGTGCCCGGCTGCGTCACTCCGGCCGCCGGGCCATTCGCGTAGAGCGGCGCGCCCGGAAGCACGCTCGCAAACTGCGGCCCGCTGCCTTCGACGATGCCGTGGCCGTTGGCGCTGTACGGTGCGCTCAGCACCGTGAATGGCAGGCCGCTGTGTACGAACACCGTGCCGGACAACTGCCAGCCTTCCACCAGCGCCTTCAGCCGGGGATGACTGGTCCGGAAGGGCAGCTCGTAGACGTACGATGCGTTGAAATTGTGGCGCACATCGTAATCGCAGTCGCCGTACTGCCGCCACAGTTCGCCCGGCAGAGGCGACAGGATGCCCGCCGAGGAGAACGAAAGGAAGCCGCCGTTGGAAACGGTGTCGAGGCAGTGACTGAAGGTGTAGTTCGCATGCAGTTCCAAACCGCGCGCCACGCGTTTCTCGGCGGTAAGCTGCAATCCGTTGTAGTGACTGTTGGCGCCGGTCGAAAGCTGATCCACGGCCGCAAACCGCGGGTCCGGCGGCTGCCCAAAGGGGAAAGGCGCGAAGCAGCCCGCGCACACGGTCTGATAGCCGTTCACCTCTGTCTCGTAAGGCAGATCGATGGCTCGCGTGCCGACATACTGCGCGCGCAGGCTGCCGGAGTTTCCGATCTGGTGTTCCATCCCGAAGCTCCACTGCAGGAAGTACGGCGCGCGCAGCCGGCCGTCGGGCACCGCATTCAGCGCCACTGGTGGCAGGCATTGCGCCGGATTCGCCAGCGCGGACGCGCACGACAGCTCGCCTTGCTGGAATCCGCGCAGGAATGCCCGGTTGGCGGCAGCCGTCGCATCGATCGCGCTGCCGGGCACTCCGGACGCAATCGCCAGGCCGCCGGCCGATCCCAGCAGGCCGCCTTGGAACGTGTTCACGTAGGGCGGGTTGCTGCCCACCAGGTCGGCCACGCTGCCGGGCAGAATGTCGGAGAATACGCCGAAGCCGGTGCGCAGCACCGTTCCCGGCGCGAATTGCCAGGCCAGGGCCGTGCGCGGCTGCCACAGCGCCCAGGAGGTTGCCGGAAACAGGTGCGTCAGGCCGGTTTCGATCGCGTCGCTGACCGGTTGGTCGATGTCGTGCGGCAGCGACCCGAACGATCCCGGCAGGCGCGCGATCACCGCGTGCGGATTCTCCGGGTTGGAATTGTGCGCCATCCGCACCCCGATCGTCCAGGTCAGCCTGGGGCCGAGCTTGATGGCATCCTGGGCGTATAAGTCGGCGTTGAGATAATTGAACGGCTGCGACGCCGCCAGCGGATAGCTTTCCGTGGCGGTGGACGCGACGCCGTAGATGAATTGCGGAAGAGTCGTGTAAGTGACCAGCGGCGTGGTGTAAGTGCCGAAATCGAAATCGTTGATGCGCAGCCGCCGCGAGCTGATGCCAAACCGGAAGTCGTGGCGGCCGGTGGCGAACGACAGGCTGTCGTTGACGTGAAAGCGCGTGGCGCGGCGGCCTTGCACCCAGTTATCGTCCAGACCGCCCAGCGCGGTGAAGGGCGCGTTGGATCCGACGCCTTCCAGAACCATCGGAAACGCCGCCAGGGTCTTGGCTTGATCCGCCGGGCCGAACAGGCTCTCGTACCACGAGAATGCCGGATTGAAGTAATTCACCAGGCGCGAATTGAAAATATGCGTATAGCCGGCGGCAAACGAGTAGAGCGGTTGCGATGAGATAGCGTTGAACAGCGGATTGATGGGGTCGGTGTAGGCGGCTTGCAGGCCCGTATCCGACTGGAAGCGGAACCACGCCGTGTTTGCCGAATTGATGTTGTAGTCCACCCGCTCCGTGATTACCTGCTCGTGATCGCCGCTCGATTGCGAGACGCTGCGGCGCAGGGCGCAGCCATTGCCATCGGGTGGCGCACCAGCCGCGGCGCCGCCGCCCTCGTCGAAAGGGCAGCCCAGCACCGCCAGCGGCGTTCCACCCGCGCCGCGATAGAGAGAAAACAAGTTGTGATAGAAAGGAACCAGTTGCGGTTGGGCCGGATAAGTAGCACCCGTCACGCTGTCCACGCCGCCGCGCGGAAGTTGCTGCAGCACATAACTGGCGAACGGCGCGCTGGGCACCGTGACCGGGGTCACGATAGGAAGCGCGATGCGCAGTTGCTCGAAGTCCGTGAAGAAGAAAAGGCGGTCGCGGCGCACGGGACCGCCCAGGCTGCCGCCGAAATGGTTCACCGTGGAGCGCGGTTTGTGATTGCCGGCCGTGGCGTTGGTGAAGAAGTCCGCCGCGTTGAGCTTCGAGCCGTTCCATAACTCGTAGAGGTTGCCGTGCAGCGAATTGGTTCCCGACTTAGTCACGTAGGTGATCTGGGAAGCGCCGTAGCGGCCCTGGTCGACCGCGTAGGAAGTCGTGTTGACCGTGACTTCGGAAATGGAGTTCAAGCCCAGCACCAGGTTCGTTGCCAGGCCGCTGTTGAGATTGGTCAGCGGATCGTTGGTTTCCAGGCCGTCCACGATGTAGGCGTTGGATAGCGCCGGCAGGCCGTTGAACTGCACGTTGCCGTAGCCGTTCTGCCCGCCGACGAAGTCGTTGCTGCTGCCCGCCGTGTTGATCAGCGCGCCTGGAGCGAACTGCGCCGGATAGGTTAGATCGGAGCCGGGATTCGGAAGGTTCGCGATGGCCTTCGCCGCCAGCGTGGTCGCGGTGTTGGCGTTCTCGGTGTTGATCAGCGGCGCTTCGGTGGTGACCACGATGTTCTGGTGTGCGGCGGCTGCCAACGGCAGCACAAAATCGACGGTTTGGGTCTGCCCCACGGCGGCGGCGATCGGCGATTTGCGTTGCCGCTCGAATCCGGGCGCGGCCGCCTCCACCGTGTACGCGCCAGGCTTCAATTGAGCGAAGTTGAAGCGGCCGGAATCGCCCGTGCGGACGCTGCGCTCAATGCCAGTGTCTACACCCGCGATCCGCACGGTGGCCCCGGCCAGCATGGCGCCGGATGGGTCGGCCACTTGTCCGGAGATGGCGCTGGTGGTCTCGCCTTGCGGGCTGGCGGGTGCCGCCAAAAGGAGAACCAACGCAGCCATCACGAACCATCGCATACGCCCTAGTTTACTACATTCTATTATTCATGGCTTCTAACCTTGATTAAACTGCAGTTAAATCAAGCTACAGGCCGATTGCCAATCGCCCGCCCTGCCTCCCCTCCAACGTGCTACCAATAATGACTTGCGACCCTCCGCTCGACGCCCGAAGGATTTGCTACGCACCGCCTACTACCCCTGCTTCCGCGTCCTCCTCTCCCTCCGCTGCTGGTACGCCGACCTTCGCCATCCTCACCTGCAGATCCCGCCGGCGTTGCTGCGCTACCGCGTCGGCGAGAGCACCGATCCCGGCTTGTTCCTGGCAATCGGCGAGCACATCAGCCAGGACATCCAGGCCGCGCTCCTCCGCGTCGACAGGCGCATCGCCGATTTCCACTCCATTCTGGATTTCGGATGCGGCTGCGGCCGCACCCTGCGGTGGCTCACGCCACAATTCCCGGATGCGCGTTTCTCCGGCGCCGATGTGGACGCGGAAGCCATCGCCTGGTGCCGCGCGCATCTGCCGGCCGTGGATTGGCGCGTGAACGCGGCCGTACCGCCGCTGCCCTTCGCCGGCCATGCATTCGACCTGATCTACGCGGTCTCCGTGTTCACCCATCTGCCCGCGAACCTGCAAAACCTGTGGTTGCCGGAGTTGGCGCGCATCCTGCGTCCCGGTGGCATCCTGCTGTTGACCGTGCATGGCGAACGCGCCTCTCGGCAATTGGATTCTGCCGCCGCCGAAAGCCTGCGCCGCGAGGGGTTCCTGTTCCAAACCTCGGCGAAATTGCGCGGGATTCTGCCGGAGTGGTACCATACCGCGTTTCACACGCGGGAATATGCGGTTTCGCAGGTGGGCGCGCACCTGCGGGTGCTGGCTTATATCGCCGGAGGCATGGGCGATCAGGACGTAATCATCGCCGAGCGGAACTGCACCGTCGCATGCGCCCCGCCGGACATGGTAAAGTAGCACCACAGGTACGGGAACCACCATGAAGTCCCTCTCGGTTGTATTCCTATTTGTCTTTGCTTTCGCTGTCCAGGGAAGTGAGAACCTGGAGCGTGCCCGCCAATTGGCCGCATCGGGGGATGCCGCGGAAGCGCGCGCATTGCTGGCGCGCGCCGCGCAAAGCGCCTCGCACGATATCGCCGCGTTGACCGAATACGCGGAGTACCTCGACTGCCACGCCGATCCGGCTGCCATGGAAGCCTATGGCAAGCTGCTGGCCGCGTTGGATTCGGGCCACCGCCGCCAGCGCGCCGCCGTGGCGCAGCGCATGGCCGAACTGTCCTTGCTCCAGGGCGACCGGGCCAGGGCCCTGCGCTCCCTCGAGATCTATCAAGACTCCGGCGGGGCGCCGTCGGCGCTCGCCACTTTACCATCGGCGCCGCCCGCCAATTCTGCCGGCGGCCAGTCATACGTCGAGATACCCGGGCCGCTGCGCTCGTTCTCCCGCATGGCGGCCATCTCTGGCGATGCGCAAGCCGACGATCTGCTGCCCGCATTGGCGCGTAATGTGGTCACCAACGGCTTTCAGGCTGCCCACAGCAACGAGGCATTGGAACAAACCGAATACCTCAAACTCGTCCACCGCTATATCTCCCAGGCGCGCGAAATCGAAAAGCTGGCCGGCCCCGATAAGGTGGTCCGCATCGAGAATTGCGATGCGCCCAACGCCGGCGACCTGCTCCGCATTCTGGGTTTCCGCATGCGCGGCGGATGCGGCAGCGAAG
>Ga0335078_10013651_pt1 | contig 12041 bp, 7 predicted proteins | sample Lox_Sample_32_FD_206711 | JGI IMG/M metagenome (GOLD analysis project Ga0335078, IMG submission 206711) | Soil microbial communities from Loxahatchee National Wildlife Refuge, Florida, United States - Lox_Sample_3.2 | ecosystem: Environmental > Terrestrial > Soil > Wetlands | place: USA: Florida... | reverse complement strand
CGGCGAGCGCCACTATGGTGGCGACCCCTCGCATGCGCCGTCGAACGCCCATGCTGCCGCTCTCCGCTTCTCGCGCCGGCTGGGGGCCGTAGCTCGGTCCGGGACGCGCCGGCGCGCAGGTTCTGCCGGCAACTCAGGAGGGCAAATTCAGGGCCAGCAAATCAGGAGGAGACGGCTCGAAATTCTGGCAGGATCGAGGACGGCACGGCGCCGGGTGCCGCGTCGGGAGCCGAGGTCAGGGCGTGGCGATCTGCAGGGCGACGATCGTGTCCGCCGGCGCGGCGCCCGGCCGCGTCACGATCAGCGGGAACGGCGTGCCCACGGGGGCGCGGGTGCCGGAGAGAAGGAAGGCCGGATACGCCGTGTCCGCGACGGGCGGGCCGAACATGACCCCCTGAAAGCCGCCGGCGCCGAATTCGCCGTTGGCGTCCGTGTGCACCGTCCCGCCGGCCCACTGTCCGTCCACGAACGCGCGGAAGGAGGTCGTATCGATGGGGTCGCCGTACACGTCCCAGGTGACGTCGACCGGCGAGCCGGCCACGCTGCCGGTGAGGTGGTACAGGCCCTCGCGCGGGTCGCGCTGCGGAGCGACGACCTTCAGCTCGTACGTCGCCGGCGCGATGCTCCCGAAGACGCCGACCGCGCCCGAGAGATGGTTGAGGTAACCGGTGCCCGTGAGGGGATTGGTGGCGGAGCGGACGAAGTCGAAGTAGTTGGTGTCCATCGCGGCGATCGTGAGGCGGTAATACGCGCCCGCGCGGAACACCGAGCGCGTGCTGTCGCCGGGCCGGACGAGATCGCCGGCCACGATGACGCCCGAGGTGTCGGTGGCGAGGTTGAGCGCCGGGGCCTCGCCCGCCGTGACGCGGACGGCCTCCACCTCCAGCGCCCGCGCGTCCACGAGCGTCGCGCTCACCGCCAGCGAGTCCCGGGTGCGGTCCATGGTCAGCGTGTCGCCGGGGGCGGCCGCCACCGCGGCGCCCGCGCGCACCGTGACGGCGCCGAGCCCCGGCACGTCGGTGGCGCCGGTGACCACCTGCCCGTCGGGGGCGGTGACCGTCAGGAGCACGCGGTCGCCGGGCGCCAGCGGGCAGAAGCCCGTCGCCGTGTACGTCCCCGGCCGCGTGGTGGAGTCGGCCGCCGCCTCGACGAGGCGCACGACCGGCGCGGCGCAGCCGCGCGGCGTGGAGTCCGTGAGCTGCACCGTCGCCCCGCTGACGCCCACGGTCGGCTCACCCGCCTGCGCCCACTCGACCAGCACGGTCGGCGCGCCCTCGGCCGTGGAGAGCACGCCCTCCACCTCCAGCACCGCCGGGCCCGGCGGCGCGTTCAGCACCTCGCGGAACCGGCAGCCGCCGAGGGCCGCCAGCAGCAGCGCCGCCGCTCCCGCCGCGCGCGGGCTCACCACGAGAAATCCGCTCCGAACGACACCAGGATCGGAAGCTGGTAGAGCACGGTGCGCGTGACCGGCGTCGCGCGCGTGTCGTAGAAGTACGCGAACACGTTGCGGTGGTCGAGGACGTTGGCCACGTCGAGATACGGCTCCCAGTCGAGCCCCCAGTGGCGGCCGTGCCACCGGAAGCCGAGGTCCACGCGCAGGTAGGAGGGATAGCGCGCCCCGTCGAGCGTGCCTCCCTCCGGCATCGTGCGCGGATCGTCCGTGAAGCCGCCGTAGCCCGGGCTGTACTGGCCGTGGTCCCAGGTCCCCGTCAGCGGCGTGTAGGGCAGCGGCGACCCGTAGCCCAGGTGCATGCCCATGGCGCTGTGCAGCGGGCCCGGCGCCTCCACCACCACGTTCACCGTGTGGCTCCGGTCCTGGGGCGGCGGGTAGGTGAGGCCGTCGGAGTGGCGGACGGTGCGCAGGAAGCTGTATGCGATCCACCCGTGCACGCGCCCGACCTCCCGGCGGAGCAGCACGTCCACGCCCCAGGCGTTGCCGCTCACCGGCAGGTACACCGAGCCCGTGTCCCGCAGGGCCAGCGCCGTGTTGGGCCGGATGAGATGGTCGAACGTCTTGTCGTAGCCTTCGACGTCCAGTTCCGTGACACCGAACCAGCGGTCGTAGCCCAGCACCGCCTGGTCGGAGTGCGCGACGGGGATGGAGCCGTTCGCGCCCACCCAGAACTGGTAGATCTGGATCGGCGAGTTCTGGTCGGAGAGGGACTGCACCACCTGGTAGTAGCTGCCCGCCGAGCCGGTGATGGCCTGATCCGGCGTGAGGAACACCTTGAACGAGGCGCGCGGCGCGACGTCGGTCACGCCCGCGCCGGTGACGTGCGAGACGCGCACGCCGCCGCGCAGCAGCAACGCCGCGCCGGGGCGCCACTGGTCGTCGGCGAACAGCGAGAGCACCGCCGGGTCGTACCGGCTGTCGTAAAACGCCGGCGACCCGCCCGCCAGCAGGTCGTTCGGCCCGCCGCCGGCGCCCGCGCCCACCACCGCGCCGGTGCCGACCGTGTAGCGCAGATCGTAGCGCTCGAGCTGGGCGCCGAGCACGACCGACTGGTCGTGCGGCGTGAGCGAGACGGTCGAGCTGGCCGACCACAGCGACGCCGGGTTGCCGTAGCTCACCAGGGCCGGCTCCAGCGCCAGCGTGGAGGAGAACGTGGTCACGCTGACGCGCTGTTCGAGCAGCGCGGACCCGACGGGCTGGCGCCAGTCGGCGCCGATCAGCGCATTGCCCCAGTCGAAGCGCAGGTTGATGGCCGGCTGCTCCGCCGTGGCCGGCACCAGGTTCGGCGAGAGGACGTCCCGGCCCCAGTACGCGGTGATCGCGAGATCCCCGTCGGAGCCGTAGGGGAAGTCGAGCTTGCCCAGGAGGTCGGTGAAGTAGTAGGGCAGCGTGTTGCTCGAGAACAGGCTGACGACCTCGTCGGCGTAGGTGCGGCGCGCGCTCACCAGGAACGAGACGGGGCCGACCGGGCCCTCGAGCAGGAGCTTGCTGGAGAGCAGCGACACGCTGCCGCTGCCGTGGAGCCGGGTGTGGTCCCCGTCCCGGACGCCGACGTCGAGCACGCTGCTCAGGCGGCCGCTGTACTCGGCCGGGAAGCCGCCGGTGAGGAAGTCGGCGTGGTCCACCGCGTCCACGTCGAAGGTGCTGAACAGGCCCGCCAGGTGCGACGGGTTGAAGATGGTGATGCCGTCGAGCTGCACGAGGTTCTGGTCGGCCTCGCCGCCGCGGACGTCGTAGCCGATCGAGTAGTCGTTCCGGGCGACGGTCCCGGGCAGCAGCTGCACGGCGCGGATCACGTCCGGCTCGAGCAGGCCCGGCATCTCCTTGATCTGGCGCCCCGAGAGCGTGACGGTGCTGGTCTGGGCGAGGGTATCGAAGCGGGCCCGGGCCGGGGAGCGCGCGCGGACGCCGACGGCGGCGAGGACGACGGCGCGCTGGCGGGCCACGATCCGCACCTCCGTGGCGCCCGCCGCCACGGTGACCGTGTCGGGCCCGATCCCGATGCCCGCGACGGTCACGCGCAGGGCGCCGGCCGGCACGGCCAGCGCGAAGCGACCCGAGTCGTCCGTGAGCGCGGTACCCGGTGCGCCGACCACGCCCACGAGCGCCCCGCGCACGGCCGCGCTGTCGCTCGCCTCGACCACCTGCCCGTGCAGGACCCGCGCTTGCTGGGCCGCGAGCGGCGCCGCGACGCCGAGCCCGAGCGCCAGCGCGGCCGCGCATCCGCGCGCCGCCCGGCGCTCCGCCCCTGCCATCGTTCGAGGCATGGATGTCCGCGACCCGCATCCTGACGTGGAGAAGGGTGCCGGGATCAGGCGCGTCGCCGCGGCCGGCGCCACGGTTCGGAAGGCACGGCGGCGCGTCACGCGACGAGATCGCGGCACATCGGGCAATGCTACCCCGCTCGCCCGCCCGGGTGCGGGCCGCGCGCGGGCCGCCGGTCAGGCGTGCACGGGCTCCCAGCGCCCCGACGCGGCCGCGCGGAAGAGCGCGTCGAGCACCGCCATGTTGGCGAGCGCGTCCTCCAGCGGCACCGGCGGCGCGGTCCCGTGCCGCACGGCCTCGTGGAACCGGTCACCCTGCAGGGCGAACTGGTTCGCCGGCTCGAAGGTCAGCACCTCGATGCCGGTGCCCACGAGATCGCGCCCGTCGTCCAGCAGCACGCGCGCCGGGCGCGCTCGCGGCGGATTGAACGGGATCTCGACCTCGAGGCGCCCCGTCGTGCCGACGATCTGCATCCGCTGGGCGTACGAGGTCTGGCCGCCTACGGTGAACGCGGCCTGGCCCGCCGGAAAGCGCAGCAGGCCGGAGACGAGCCGGTCCACGCCCAGCTCCGGGTCGCGGTCCAGCACGGCGGCGACCTCCTGCGGCTCGGCGCCGTACAGCCACCGGGACAGCGTCACCGCGTAGCAGCCGATGTCGAGCAGCACGCCCCCGCCCCACTCGACCCGGCTGCGCACGTCCGCCGGGTCGCGCTTGAAGTAGCTGAACAGCGTCTGCACCAGCCGCAGCTCGCCGATCCGCCCGCCGCGCACCAGCTCGCGCACCCGCAGCCACTGGGGGTGCGTCCGCACCATGAACGCCTCGGCGACCACGACGCCAGCGCGGTCGCGCGCGGCGATCAGGTCGCGCACCTCGGCCGCGTTGCAGCCGAGCGGCTTCTCGCACAGCACGTGCTTGCCGGCCTCGCAGGCGCGGATGGACCACGGCACGTGGAGGTGGTTGGGGAGCGGGAGGTAGACGGCCTCGATGGCGGGGTCCGCGAGCAGCGCCTCGTACGAGCCGTAGGCGCGGGGAATGCCCAGCGCGCGCGCCGCGCGCTCGGCCTTGGCCGCGTCGCGCGACGCGATCGCCTCGATGCGGGCCGTGGCGCTGCCCTGCATCGCGGGGATCACTTCGCGCACGGCGATGCCGGCCACGCCCAGCACGCCCCAGCGCAGTGGCGGCGCCCCCGGCGGAGTATCCGGAGTGTGGGTCACGGCAATCATCCTAGCAGGTGGGCGGCCGCGGCACGAGGGCGCCAGCGGGCGGCCGCCGCACGAGGGCGCCGGCCGGCATCGCGCGGGCCGCCACGCTGGCCTGCTTCTTGAGGGATGGCGGGTGGCGCTCGGCGCGGCGCCCGGAATCCGTCCGGGTCGCGCGAGGCCGCGGCGCCGCGACCACGTCGAGGGAGCGATGAATCCGACCTTCCAGCGGGACTTTCAGCGCAAGTGGACGCAGTACTTCCCGGGCGCCGAGCTTCCGGTGGCGTACTTCTACACCGACCGCGTGACGGCGGCGGAGCGTCGCGACAGCCGCGACGAGGAGCACTGCGTCGTCGCCTCGTTCGCGCGCGTCCGCCGGGGCCACACCTTCGTCTACTCGGCCGCCAGTCCCGGGTGCCCGGGCTGGCGCCGTTACACCGGCTTCTCCCAGACCCTGCGGCCGAACTTCGAGTACTTCCTCTCCTGCGGCATTCCGGGCGAGATGGAGGGCGAGCGCTACAAGAAGTCGCCGGCGCTGGTCGGGACGTACCTGGCCAGCCACCCGCCGTTCACCGCGCCCGCGCGCTACCTCGTCATCAAGCGCTGGGACAAGCTCGCCTCGCGCGACGCGCCGTTCGCGGTGATCTTCTTCGCCTCGCCCGACGTGCTGTCGGGGCTGCAGGTGCTGGCGAACTACGACCGCGGCGACCCGCACGGCGTCATCGCGCCGATGGGCTCCGGCTGCGCCTCCATCGTCAACTACCCCTGGATCGAGGCGCAGGCCGAGGCGCCTCGCTGCGTGCTGGGCATGTTCGACGTCTCCGCCCGGCCGCAGGTTCCCGCCGCGCAGCTCACCTTCACCGTGCCGATGCGGCGCTTCGAGCAGATGGTGGCGAACATGGACGAGAGCTTCCTGAGCACCGCGGCGTGGGGAACGGTGCGCGACCGGATCCGGCAGACCGCCCGCGCCTGACGCGCCGGCGGCCCGGCCCGGCGGATCCCCCGGCCCGCCGCCGCTCCCGCTCCTGTTGACATCCTACCCGAAGCGCGCGATGTTCGGGTCGGATGTCTACCCCAAACCGCGCCGCGCTGCTCCAGGGGACGCTCGATCTCCTGATCCTGCGCACGCTCGCCTCCGGCCGCGCGCACGGCCAGGGCATCGCGCGCGCGATTCAGGCGGCGTCGCGGGACCGGCTGCTGGTCGAGCACGGCTCGCTCTACCCGGCGCTCCAGCGGCTGGAGGAGCGGGGCTGGATCCAGGCGACGTGGGGCACGTCGGCGCACAACCGGCGGGCCCGCTTTTACGCGCTCACGGCCTCGGGGCGCCGGCGGCTCGTGGCGGAGGCGCGCGAGTGGCGGGCGCTCGCCGCGGCGATCGGCCGCGTGCTCGGCCCCGCGCCGGCGGAGGGCTGAGCGGTGGCGGGCCTGCTCGCCTGGCTGCGGCGCCGCCGCCGGCCCGACGCCGACTTCGCCGAGGAGGTCGCGGCGCACCTGGCCCTGGAGGCCGAGCGGCTCGAGGCCGAGGGACTCGCTCCCGCTGCCGCCGCCGCCGAGGCGCGGCGCCGTTTCGGGAACGTAGGCCTGGCGCGCGAGGCGTTCCACCGCCGCCGCACGGTCGCCGCGGTGGAGGCGTTCCCGCAGCAGCTGCGCCGGGCGGGCCGCCGGCTGGGGCGCGCCCCGGTCTTCGCCGTCACGGCGGTGCTCACACTGGCTCTCGGCATCGGCGCCACCACCGCGGTCTTCAGCCTGGTGGACGGGGTGCTGCTGCGCCCGCTGCCGTATCCGCAGGCGGCGCGGCTGGTGGATCTCTCGCACACGCTGGAGGTCCACGGGCTCACCCGGGTGGACCAGTCGGACGCCACCTACCTGTACTACCGCGAGGCGAGCCACGCCTTCAGCGACGTGGGCGCCTGGCGCACCGTGACCGTGAATCTCGGCCGCGGCGAGGGTGGGGGCCCGCAGGCGGTCCGCGTGCCGGCCGCGCGCGCCAGCGCCAGCGTATTCGCCCTGCTCGGCGTGGCGCCGCTCCTCGGGCGGGCGTTCCGCGACGGCGAGGACCTCCCGGGCGCGCCGCCCGTCGCCATCCTGAGCGAACGGCTGTGGCGCGGGCGGTACGCGTCCGATCCGCGGGTCGTCGGCCGGGTCGTGGACGTGGACGGCGTAGACCGTGAGGTGATCGGGGTCATGCCGGCGGCGTTCGCCTTCCCCGACACGCGGACTGCGCTGTGGCTCCCGGTCGGGATCGATCCCGCCCGAACGCAGACGGCCGCGTTCATCTACCGAGGCATCGGCCGGCTCAGGCCCGACGTCACCACCGCCGCCGCCGCCGCCGACCTGCAGGCGCTGCTGCCGCGCGTGCCCCTGGCGTTTCCGGGCCGGCTCACGGCCGCGGCCATTCGCGCGACCCACATGCGCCCGGTGGTGCGGCCGCTGCGCGCGGTGGTGGTGGGCGGGGTGGGCCGCGAGCTGTGGGTCGTCTTCGCCGCCGGCGCCTTCCTGCTGCTGATCGCGTGCGCCAACGTCGCGAACCTGTTCTTGGTGCGGGCGGAGGAGCGGCAGCACGACCTGGCCATGCGGCGCGTTCTCGGCGCCGGTCGCGCGGTGATCGTGGCCGAGTTCCTCGCCGAGGCGCTCCTGCTGGCGCTGCTCGGCGGGGCGGCGGGCGTCGGCCTGGCCGTAGGCGGCCTCGCGGTCTTGCGGTCCCTGGCCTCCGGCCTGGCGATCCCGCGGCTCGGCACCGTCGGGCTCGACGGCCCCGTGCTCGCCCTCGCCGCCGCAACGACGTTCGCGGCCGCGGTGCTGATGAGCGTGGTGCCCGCGGTCCGCGCGCTGCACCCGGACGTGGCGGGCGCCCTGATCCGGACCGGGAAGACGACGGCGGCGCGCGACCGGCATCGCGCCCGCCGGGGGTTCGTCGTCGTGCAGATGGCCCTCGCGCTCGTGCTGGTCGCAGGCGCGGGCCTGATGGTCCGTACGCTCCGCCGCCTGCAGGCGGTGCCGGTGGGCTTCGACCCCGCGCAGGCGTACGCCTTCCGCGTGGCGTTGCCCGAGCGGGACTACGGGACCGCGGGGGCGGTCGTCGGCTACGTGAGGCAGGTCCTGGACGGCGTGGCGGCGCTGCCGGGCGTCCGGGCCGCGGGCGTCATGACCAGGCTCCCCCTCGACCCCGAGGCACGCGAGGACACCGCGGTCTACGTGGAAGGGCAGCCGCTGGCGATGAGCCGGCTTCCCGACATCCGCCAGGTTGCCTGGGCGACGCCCGGCGCCTTCGCCGCGCTCGGGATCCCCCTCATCGCGGGGCGCGCCTTCCCTGCCCCCGACCCCGCGCTGGCGCCGCTGGAGGTCGTCGTCACCCGCGCGTTCGCCCGGCGCTACTGGGGTGACGCCCCGGCCGTGGGCAGACACCTGCAGTTCCAGCCCGCGGGTCCGATCTTCACGGTGGTGGGCGAGACGGGAGACGTCCGGGGCGACGGCCTCGACCACGCACCGGACCAAGCCGTCTTCCTCCCGCTCGTCGTCGCGCCGGGCGCGGCGCTGCCCAGCGGCGCGGCCGACACCACGCGCTGGGCGCCGCGCGACCTGGCGCTGGTCGTGCGCGCTTCGGGGAAGCCGGGCGCGATCATGGCGGAGGTGGAGCAGGTCCTCCGCACGGCCGCGCCCGACGTCCCGCCCTTCGGCGCCCGCTCGATGGCGGAGGTGGTCGCGGCCTCGACGGCGCGCACGTCGTTCGCCCTCGATCTGCTCGAGATCGCGGCGATGGCCGCGCTGCTGATCGGAGCGGTCGGGCTGTACGGCGTGGTGTCCTACATGGTGAGCCTGCGGACGCGCGAGATGGCGGTGCGCCTCGCGCTGGGCGCCGAGCCCGGCGCCCTGCGCCGCCTGGTCCTGACGCAGGCGGCGTCCGTGGCGGCGCTCGGCATCGCGCTCGGCCTCGCGGCGGCCCTGCTGCTGACCCGCCTCCTGGCCTCGCTCCTGTTCGGCGTCGCGCCCACCGATCCCGTGACGCTGGCCGGGGCGGCGGCGGCGATGGCGGCGGTCGCCGCGGCCGCGAGCTGGATCCCGGCGCGCCGGGCCGCCGCCGCCGACCCGGCCGAGGCTCTTCGGACGGAGGCCTAGGCTCCCCGCCGCGCGCGCCGCGCCCGGCGGCCGGGCTCCCGTCCGGCGTTCACGGCGCGAGCACCGCGAGCACGAGCTGCGCATTCTCGCGCGAGGTCCCCTCGTAGTAGAACACGAACACGTGGTGCGTCCGCTCGTCCACCGCGCACGAGCGCGCGGCGCCGCCGGTCGGCACCGTGCCGACGACCGTGAAGGCGTCCGGCGAGTCCTCGTGCACCACGGTCATCGTGCTGTCCACACGGTTCGGATTGAACGCGAGCTTCGCCACCGGGTCGAAGCAGTTCTCGTCGGCGCGGCTGGGCACGCGCACGCGGGTGACGACGCTCCCGTTGTCGGCGTTCACGACCACCATGTCTGTATCGCAAGCCATGAACAGGCGCCGGGTCCGCGTGTCCATCGAGAGGCCCTGCGCCCGGCCGCAGCCCGGGATCTGGAAGGTCGCCTCGATCCTCAGCGTGCGGGCGTCCACCCGCCGGATGAACCCGGAGTCCTCCACGTTGAGGAACAGCTTGCCCCGGCCGTCGGCCACCCCGGACTCGAGTCCGTCGCCGAGCGTGGCCTTGGTGACGAGCCGCCCGGTCCGCATGTTCACGACCCACGCGTCCGGCCCCTCCCACGTGAACGCGCGGTGGGTGGAAGGATCGTAGCGGATCCCGTCGCCATGGGTGTCCAGCTTCCGCTCGACCTTCAGCGTCCGGAGATCGAAGACGACTCCGCTCCGGACGAAGCCCCGGTTCTCGTCGTGGGCGATCGCGTAGCCTCCGCCGCCGCCCTCGACGCTCCCCACGACGCTGTCGTCGTCCACGTTGATGACCTTGTCGCCGATGCCGTACAGGCGCCGCCCCGCGGGGTCCACGATGATGTAGTCCGCCCGCAGGTGGCCCATGACGACGCGCTGGACCACGTGGTACGCGGGGGTTTGCGCGGCGAGCCCGCTGCACAGGGCCGCGAGCGCGACGGGAACGAGAGCCTCGGCTCGGATGCGGAACATGGCAGACCTCCGGTGAGGGGCCGCGATCGGTCCCCGGCCGCGCCGCGCGATCGCGCCTGTGGCGGCCCCGGGGCCAGGGCGGCCCGCTGAAGTTACGACTTCATGCTGTCAGCAGGATGACATGCGGCGCGGCGCCGGGGCCGCGTCCCGGCGGTCACCACCAGACGAGGGTCGAGGTGCCCGCGTGCGCGAAGGTCCCCGACGCGCCGTCGCCCTGCGCCGTCACCTCGAGCGGGCGGCCGTCCAGCGTCGCGTGGCCCGGATGCGCGAACCGCCACACGATCGTCACGCGCGCCGGCGCGCCGGTCAGCGTCAGCGTGCGGCGGCCGTCCGCGTCGGTGACCTCCAGCCGCCGGCCCTCGAAATCCACCAGACCGCGGGCCGGTCCCGGGTAGATCTCGTACACGCGGCGGTCGTCCAGGGTCGGGACCGGCGGCGCGCCGGCGCCGCGCCACGGCACCAGCGTCATCACGTCGTCCGGGATCTTCGGCAGGATCGCGCCCGCCTTGACCCAGAGCGGGATGCGGTCGAGCGGCGCGTCCACCACCAGGTCCGCGGGCCCGGTGATGCGCGCGCCGGTCCAGTAGTCCACCCACGCGCCCTCGGGCAGGTGCACGGAGCGCTGGGTGCCGGGCGTCACGACCGGCGCCACCAGCAGGTCCGGACCGAACTCGTACTCGTCCTGCGCGCGCCGCGCCTCGGGGTCGAGCGGGTAGAAGAGCACCAGCGCCCGCATCAGCGGCAGGCCGGTGCGCGCGCTCTCCTGCGCCGCCGCGTAGCGATAGGGGAACAGGCTCATGTGCAGCCGCGCGTACGCCCGGAAGATGTCCAGCGCCGTCGGGCCGTAGTCCCACGGTCCCAGGTTGATCGCGGAGTGCACCTCCATGACCGGTGAGAACGCCGAAAACTCTGTCCAACGCACGAACAGCACCGAGTCGCCCGGCGTCCGCCCGTCCTTCAGGTAGCCGCCCAGGTCGCTGGTCCAGAGCGGAATGCCGGACAGGCCCGCGTTGAGCCCCGCCATCACCACGCCCGGCAGCCCGTTCTCGGGGCCGAAGTTCGACTCGTTGTCGCCGGCCCACAGGAACGGCAGGTCGTGGTTCCCGATCGAGCCGCTGCGCATGAACAGGACGCCGTCGCCGTGCAGGTCGGTCTGGATCAGCGACTCGAGCGTCCGGTTGTAGAGCACCGCGTACTTCGTGCGCATCACCGCCGCGTCCTCGCCGTCGGCGAAGCGCGCGTCGCCGATGAAGCTGCCCTCGCCGCCGTCGGCCTTGAACGCGTCGGCGCCGAGCCGGATGGCCTTCCGCACCTGGCCCTTCCACCAGTCCACCGCGGCGGGATTGGTGAAGTCCACCAGCGCCCCGCGGCCCTTCCACCAGTCGGCGAGGTAGACGCCGCCCGAGTCGTTCCTCAGGAAGTAGCCGGCCCGGAGCGCCTCCTCGTAGTTGGACGCCGCCGTGAGCGGGATCTTGCCCACCAGCTCCGGCTCGCTCGGCGTCCAGGTGCTCTCGTTGACGAACGCCGTCAGCCACAGGCACAGCTTGAAGCCCTGCTCGTGGATGCGGCGGATCATCGCCTCCGGATCGGCGAACTGCTGCCGGTTGATCTCGAACGTGTTGTAGTTGGTGGCCCACGGGCTGTCGAACACGATCACCGACGCCGGCAGCCCCAGCTCGCGGTAGCGCGTCACGTCCGAGTCCACCGCCGCGGCGTCCGGGTACCAGTTGCGACTTTTCCACGGCGCGAACGCCCAGAACGGCGGCAGCTGCGCGCGGCCCACGAGCCCGGTGAAGCGCTCGAGAATCCGCGGGAAGCCCGGGCCCTCGAAGACGACGATCCGCAGGCGCCGGTCCCGAAGCCGCACGACCACGTGGTCGTGATCGGTGACGGCGAGGTCGAACACGGCCTCGGAATACGTGTCCACCCACACGCCGTAGCCCCGCAGAGCCATGAAGAAGGGGATGGGCGCGTAGGTGGCGGTGCCCTTGGGGCCCGGCACGTCGCTCGACCCGTT
>Ga0335078_10013649_pt1 | contig 12042 bp, 13 predicted proteins | sample Lox_Sample_32_FD_206711 | JGI IMG/M metagenome (GOLD analysis project Ga0335078, IMG submission 206711) | Soil microbial communities from Loxahatchee National Wildlife Refuge, Florida, United States - Lox_Sample_3.2 | ecosystem: Environmental > Terrestrial > Soil > Wetlands | place: USA... | reverse complement strand
CTGCGGCGCGCAATGCCGCTCTTGCCCCCATGACCACCGATTGGATTCTGGTGCTTGATGCCGACGAAGAATTAGATGGCTCGGCCGGAAAGCAAATTCCCGCTCTGCTGGGAGCAATGGATGTGGGGGGATACGTAACGCCGATCCGAAATTACATGCTGAGCCGGTTCAACCGTGGCTGGGATCGCGTGGGAGTGAAAAACGACCAGCAGCATCCGCGGGCCAAAAACGCGCCTTCCTATATTGCCCATGAAAACTGTCGCCTGTTCCGAAGACATCCCGGCATTTTCTTCAGCGGGCGGATCCATGAACTGGTCGAGCCCCAGATCCGGGCGCTCGGCCTCAAACTCATCATGGCGAATTTTTTTATCCATCACTTTGGACAGTTGGTTGGCGAAGAAGCACGGCAGAAGAAACGAGAGTTCTACCGCGATTTGCTGCGCGCAAAGGCCGAGGAGAAACCGGACGACCCGGTTGCCTGGACACAACTCGGCCTACATGAATTTGAGTGTTTCAACCAGCCCTATGAAGCCTTGCGCTGCTTCGAGCGTGCTTTGACTCTGCAACCGAATGCGCAGGAAACCTGGCTGTTTACGGGGATGGTTTTTCTGAAACTGGAGCGATACCAGGACGCCTTGAAAGCCCTAGAGCATGACGAACGCAAAGGCAGCAGCAAAGCCCTGCGCGAAGATCTCCGCGGAGACGCCCTCTACGGAGTCGGCCGCTACAAAGAAGCCCGTGCCGCTTATCATCGGGCGCTGAAGCACTCCCGCGATCCGCTGGTAGAAAGCAAGTTGGGTTACACCGAAGTCAAATTAGGCAGGAAGAGCACGGGGCTTGCCCGGCTGCGTCACGCCGCACGAATCGTGCCCGATGTTCATGCCGTTCACGACCGGCTTATGAAAGGTTGCATCATGGCCGGCAGGCTGGAGGAAGCGGCGGAGGTAGCGGACAAGTTTACCTTCGTAATGGGTCATCCCAAGCTGTTTCTGCGCGCCGCCAGTATACGCGCCCAACTGGAGCAATGGAGCCTGGCGCGGGAAACTCTCGCGCGCGGGCTGCAGCTGTTTCCCGAGTCGCCGGAACTGCGGGGCGCACATGCCGAGATAACAGGCAAGAAAATGGAAAATCACGATTCACTCGCGGCGTCGAAGGCTGCCGGGGCGGATTCGGATTAAAGCCCGGTTAGACGGCCGCCACATATGTTTCACCCTATAGTTGTCAGTGAGCAGTCGAAGGAAGGCGAACTTGGTTTCCGTGTCAGGCTCCAATTCCAACAGTAACCATGTTACCGATTACTTTGGTGTTTCACGAGACTAATGTAATACAGGGAAATACCGATAGATAGCCGGCACAAAATAGACCCCCTGCTTGATTAGACGGTTGTCGACCACGAGAACGTCAGACACGAGCCGCGACTGTTGGCGCAGGTGGAATTCGAACTAAGGAGACTTTGACAAATGTTAAGCATCCTGAACAATATCTCGTCGCTGCAAGCGGAAAATTCGCTGAACACGACGCAGATGAACCTTAGCGCAACGCTGCAGGCTCTTTCGACCGGGCAGCGCATCAACAATGGTGCCGACGATCCTGCCGGCCTGGCGATCGCCAACGGCTTGCAGGCGAACATCACGGCCTTGACCCAATCGGTGCAAAATGCCAGCGACGGCGTGGGTTTCTTACAGGTCGCCGACGGCGCCCTGTCGCAGATCTCGACGCTGCTGGGCCAGGCGATTACCGTGGCCACGGAAGCGGCCTCGGGCACGGTGAGCAACGCCCAGCGCACCTCACTGGACGCCGAGTTCCAGTCGATCAAGACCGAGATCAACACCATCGGCCAGAACACAACCTATAATGGCCAGGCCATCTTCGCCGCTTCCACACTCACCATCTTTATGAGCGATTCGAGTTCGGCGGGAACTACCAGCGTGACCGTCGGAATGGTCACTGTGGACGCCGGACATCTCAACGGCGCATCACTGACGGCCGATGCTCTGACAACCACAACGGCTGCCCAGACCGCGCTGACCGACCTCAACAGTGCGATCGCAGATGTAGCCCTGCTGCGTGGCAATCTTGGAGCCACTCAGAACCAGCTCGAGGCGGCTACCAATGTTATGAACAGCCAGATCACCAACGTGCAGAGCGCCGAGAGTAATATCATGGATGCGGATATCGGGAAGGAAACAGCCAATCTCTCGAAGTTCACCATCCTGCAGCAAACCGGAATCGCTGCATTACAGCAGTCGAACTCGATGCAGCAGTCGGTGTTGAAATTGCTTCAATAATCGATGATTGGATGGTGGGACGCACGGTTCCACCATCCTTTCATACATGCCTGCCCGGCAAATAAACCAGGGAGTTGACGGCATCCATGAGTTCCATTGGTGGTATCGACATAAGTTCGCTCCTGTCCGCCTTGGGCTCGTCCTCTTCCGGCATCGATGTAAGTTCCGCGGTAACCTCGGCATTGAATGCGCTCGCGCTTCCGGAACTGCAGTGGGAGCAGGAACTGGTAACGTTGCAATCCAACAGCGCGGATATCAACCAGTTTCAAACCGATGTTTCCGCGCTTCAGACTGCCCTGAAGGCGCTGGGCGATCCTGCCGGCGCCATCGCGTCCATGACGGCCACCTCTTCCGACTCCAGCGTGGTCAGCGCCACTGCAGCTCCCGGTACCGCTACGGGAAGTCACGTCATTGTCGTGAATAATGTCGCCACCACGGCATCTTGGTATTCCGGTTCGGTGGCTAGCAGCAGCACCGTGCTGGCCGCCGGGAGTTTCACGCTGCAAGTGGGTTCGGGAGCGGCTACCACAATCACGATAGGGGACGGCACGAATACGCTCGATCAGCTGGCCAGTTATATCAACACACAGGGTTTGGGCGTTACCGCCAGCGTCATCAACGACTCGAGTGGCGCCCGTCTGGCGATCGTGAGCAACAGTTCTGGCGTCGCGAACGGCATAACGATTAGCGCCGCTTCCGGCCTGACCTTCACCCAAGCCGCTACCGGTCAGGATGCTTCTCTCACGGTTGACGGAATTCCAATCGACAGCGCGTCCAACACAATAACCGGCGCCCTTCCCGGCCTGACCCTGCATCTTCTGGACGCCGCTCCCGCAGAACAGGTGACAGTAAGCGTCGCCCCCGATTCCGACCAGGCAGCGAAGGCTGTCGAAAGCTTCGTAGACGCCTACAACACCGCGATTGGCGATGTGAACACTCAATTCACGGTAAACGCAAACAATCAAGAAGGTCCGCTGGCGGGCGACAGCGCCGTGCAGATGCTGCAAGACAGTTTGCTTTCGATCGCCGGCTATTCCGGCGGGGGCAACGGGGTCTCCACTCTTGGCGATCTCGGCATCACCATGAATAAGGATGGCACTCTGACGGTGGACGATGCCACGCTCGACAACGCCATCCAGAATAACTTTGCCGCCGTCCAGACCTTCCTGCAGGGGACTTCCTCGAACGGCTTTGTTTCTTTTCTGAACAATTCGCTGGACACGCTTACAGACCCAACTTCGGGCGCCTTTTCCGTCGACCTGCAGAGCATGAGCAGCCAAAGCTCGGACTTACAGACGCAGATCAATAATTTCCAGACTTATCTCAACGCGCAAAAGACACTGCTCACCGATGAATACAACAAGGCCGACATCGCGCTGCAGCAGATTCCGCAGGAGGAAGCGCAACTCAATGCCGAGCTTGGCTATCCTCCGACCACTAAGTCATGAAGAAGAGCCAGACAGAACTCACCTACATGAGAGCTGCGGCGCAGAACGCCACCCCAGCCGGACTCGTCATCATTCTTTATGACCTCCTGGTGCACGATCTGGAACAGGCGATCGCGGCGTTCGCGGAGCGTAATATCGAGAGGCGGACTGCGGAAATCAAGCACGCCTTTCTCGTCCTGCAGCAACTGGAGGGATCCCTGGACACGCAAAAGGGCGCGGAAGCGGCAAAAACGCTTTCCCGGTTTTACTCCACCCTACGCCGCAATGTTATGGAAGCGCACCTTAAAGCCAGCCCGGAAATTCTGCGCGAGCAGATCGACCTCGTGCTGGATGTTCGCCGCGCGTGGCAGCAGGTAGAAAATCTCAATCTCACACCGGCAATCGAAAGGCCGGGAACCATCGCCATAAAGCGGATCCCGGCGCCAACGGACCCGGAAAACGGCGAGAGCGCCTCGGAGAGCTGGACAGCCTAGGGCGGGAGCCGCAAGGATCAGCTGCGGAATCTGGTCAGTGATCAATCACCCAAAATCATCGCCTGCAGCGCGGCGGACTTATTTGAGGTAATTGAGCAAACTCTGGGGAAGCGCCTGAGCGATGGCCTCTAACGCGGCAGTCTGCGCCGTTTGGGCTTGGGCCAGGTCGGTTGCGGCCTGGGCCAGGTCAGCCCCGACCAGGGCATTATCCTGAGTCTGGAGACTGACCTGTTCCTTCTGCAAAAACGACTGGTTATCCGTTAGTTGGCTGACAGCGCTGCCGAAAAAAATGCGCTGCTGCGACAGATAACTGAGGGCATTGGTCACCTGTGTGGTTGCCGCAGCGATGCCATCTGCGTTGCCGCTCTGCAACGCCGTTACCAGTTGCTGCAGGCAGCCCATGACGTTGCCTCCGGCACCCTGAAAGACCTGGCTGCCGGGAAGGTTGACCTGCATCGTCTCTCCTTGCGATATTTCGACCGTGTTGACTCCAGTATTTCCGCTGTAACTCACGCCGGAAGACTGGGTCGGGTCGAGGGCGAATGGCGGCGATTGGGTGGCAGTACCGCCGAAGATGTAGCTTCCCTGGTAAGAGACATTAGCCAACTGCACGACCTGACTTTGGATTCCCTCGACCTGCTGCGCAATCGCCTGTTGCTGCGCGGCGGAGAGACCGCCATTGCCACCCTGAACGCCCAACGAAATAGCCTGGTTGAGAGCCGTGACGACCGAGCTCAGCGTCGAGTCGGCTGTCTGCAGCATGCCCTCGAGATTGGTTGTGTTTTGCAAATATTGGTCGTTCTGACCCTGGAGCGCCTGGTTCTGCACATCGGCGGTGGCGGCGCTGGGGTCGTCGGACGGCACGTTGACGCGCCGCCCTGTGGCCAGTTCCTGCATGTCGTTCTGAGCCCGGGATTCTTCCTGCCACAGGTCGTCCAGAAGATTGGGCGTGAAGTTTGGATTGATTCGCATAAATTTACGGCGCGGAGGTGACTCCCGATCCCATATCCAGAACGGACTGGGTCAGTGCGTCCACGGTGGTTACCACGCGAGCCGCCGCTTCGTATGCCCGCTGGTAGTTCAGGAGATTGGTCGTTTCCTCATCGAGGTTAACTCCCGAAATTGAGCCCAACTGGTTGTTGAGCTGGTTCAAGCTCGCCGTGGAAGCGGTGACCTCAGCTTTCGCCTGGGACGTGAGGTTCCCCGTCGAAGATACAAATCCCGCATAGGTGTCGATTGGAGTCTCTCCAGAGGGAAGCGCCTGGCTTTGGACGGCGAGAAGATTGGCCACGTTTCCATTGCTGCCGGCGCTACCATCCGAACTGGCGGCAATCAGGCTGGGATCGCTGATGGCGACGCTCAACTTGCCGGCCGCCCCGGCTCCGGCGGCGTCCGAAAAGAAAGCCTGTCCCGCATTCCCGTTCAGGTCATAACCGGACGCATGTGCCGCATTGAAGCCGGCGGCAAACTGGCTGGCTAGGTTGTCGAGTTGACCGAGCACTCCCGGAATCACCGTGTCGCGAATCTGAAGATTGCCCCCCAACTGGCCGCCCTTCAGCGAACTTGTAATGTCCTGTCCCTCGAAAGATATGTCGGTCATACCCCCGGACCCGCTGGTGGTCTGCAGAGCGAAGCTCTGACCGCCGACTACCAAAGGTGTCCCATTTCCCGTGGTCAAAGTCAGCCCGTTTTCGGTCTGAATCTGATTGACGTTAGTCAATTGCGATAGCTGCTGAATGAGTTCGGTTTCCTGATCGGCAAGGGTACCGGGATCCTGACCCAATTTCTGCATCTCTCCAACCTGGACGTTGAGCTTGGCAATCTGCTGAGTCAGGGAGTTGACCTGGGTGACATCCTGCCCAACCGACTGGTTGAGGCCGGACTGAATCGAATCCAGATTCTGCTCGGTCGAATGGAAATCGCTGACCAGACTCTGCGCCGCCGTGAGCACGGCTTGCCGATCCGCCATGTTCGCCGGATCGGTCGAAAGCTGGCTCAGGCTATTGAAGAAGGCGGTAAAATCCGCGCCAATGCCCTGTGTGGGGTCTGAGAACAGGCTCTGCACCTGCTGCAGCGAATTATATTGCGCCTGGGCGCTTCCCTGCTGCTGATTCTGCTCCGCGATCTGGATCTGCAGGACCTGATCGCGGACACTCTGGATTTGCTGCAGGGTCACCCCATTCCCGTAGGTGACGTTGCCGGCCACGGTTGGGTCGGCTTCGGACAGAACTGGGATTTCGCGGCTATAACCGGGGGTATTCTGATTGGCGATATTGTTGGCGGTGGCATCGAGCGCGCCCTGATCGGCGCCCAGAGTCTCCGCCGCAATCCATAGCAACCCGGATAATGATCCCATTCTGCGCTACCTCTTTTTCTCAGCTTCCTTGGCGATGCCCATGCTATATGTCGCACGACCAGGTGTGATATTGCGGCACCGGCGCATGATTCCGATAAAACGCCGCCATCAGGGTGACGGACCTGCGCGCCCGCTTTAACAGAGCGGCGTAGACGCGATTCAGGTGCGCCAGATCTGCATGGGCCTTGCGAACCTCCTGAAGTAACTGCGCCTCCGCGCTGTCCTCCGCTCCGTCGACCGCGGAGAACAATAGCGCCGGCATGCTGGCAGAAAGGCGGTGGCAGATTGTCTCCTGCGCCGCCAGACGCTTTTCAAACTCGGGCAGGTCATTCTTCTCGATGGCTGAGATGGCGGAAGAGACCGCCTGCAATAGCGCCTGCACCTGGGCCAGATGTTCACCCTGCTGTTGCCGGCGGGGGGTAATGGGGCTCATTGCGCTCATTGGTCTACCGGTTCAGCATAGCGTCGGCGATCGCAACGGGATCGAGTTTGTATTGTCCGCTGTCGATGCTCTGTCGCAGATTGTCCACAAGATCCTGGCGCACTTCGGGCCGGGCGAGCGCCTGCGTGGCAAGAGAACTGAGGGTGACTTTGTCTTGCGCGAGGGCGGCGTCATCGCCGGCTGATTCCGGCTCGATGCGGTTTGCCGCAGCTGCGGCGGCCTTTTTTGCCGTTTCCGTTGAAACCGGCTGCGGATCACCAGAATTGAGTCCAACTCTCATGTCGACACCTCAAAGTCGATATCTCACAGTGCTGTGGGGCAGACTCTTATCGGCTTTTTGGCCTGGAAACTTTAGTCCCGAGCCAAAAGAATCGCCTCTACCTAACTACTTGCCCAGCTGTAACTTAGCCGTCGTCGGACTCTCGACTGCGGTCGCCTTGGACAGATGCTGGCGGATCATGGAAGCAATGCCGAAACTTCCGCTTTTGCTCAGGCCCTCGGCCAGGTATTGGCACGCAATGCTCTGGAACTGATCGCGGCCCGAATCCTGGCTCTGATCGGGATCTTCGCCCGGAACCGTGGCAAACGACTTTTCCGCCTTTTCCAGCCATTGCCCCACCAGGACACTTTCGAAATCACGGGCCGCCTTGTCGATTCGCGACGGATTGTCGATGTTTGGCCGATCGCGAAGTCCGCGGACCACGAGATCGCCATTAATCTTGCTGAGGCTCGTATTGGCGCCGCCTATCGCGGCGAGACTAAAATCGCTCATATTTCGGATCGCCTCTCCCGGATGACTTCTCTCAGATTACTTCGAGTTCGGCCTGCAATCCGCCCGCGGCCTTTATCGTCTGCAAAATTGCAACAATGTCGCGCGCCGTGGCGCCCATGGCGTGCAAGCCGTTGATCAGTTCCTCGACGCTCGCTCCTTCTTTCAACTGAAAGGAACGCGCCGGCTTGTCGTGCGCCCGCAGATCGACTTCGGGGACAACTTCCGTCGTTCCCTGCTTTGCGAAGGGCATGGGCTGCGAAACCGCGAATGTCGTCGTTACTTCGACCGTCAAATCGCCATGCAGCACCGACACCGGCGAGAGTTTCACATCGCCGCCCATCACGATCGTGCCGGTTCGCTCATTCATAACGACTTTCGCAGGCGGATGAACGGACACAGAAAGATTCTGAACTTCCGCGATCAGGGTCGGAACCGAAGCGACTCCGGTTTGATCGATGTTGACGTCGACATGGCGGCTGTCGAGAGCGGAAGCCAGTTCCTTGCCGAATTCATGGTTGATTACATTGGCGACGTCGCGGGCAGCCGTGAAATCGGGTTCGCGCAAAGAAAGCGACAGAACCTTGAGATGTTTCAGATCGATCGAGGTGTCGCGCTCGACAATTCCTCCCGCCGGCACTCGGCCAACGGTCACATGATTGACTTCCTTGGAATTGCCGCCGCCGCCGACGGTGTACCCACCCAGCGTGAGCGGGCCCTGCGCCTCGGCATAGACCCTGCCGTCGGAAGCATGCAACGAAGTAAGCAGGAGCACGCCGCCCTCGAGACTCTTGGCGTCGCCGAGTGACGAAACGGTCACGTCGATCGACGTGCCCGGCCGCGCAAATGGCGGCAGTGACGCCGTGACCATTACCGCAGCCACATTGCGAACCTGAATCGAAGCAGCGGGAATCTGGACACCCAGCCGCTGCAGAACATTGGCCAGGGTCTGCGTGGTGAACTGGGTTTGCTGGCTGTCGCCGGTCCTTTTGAGTCCGACCACCACGCTGTAACCAATCAATGGATTGTCGCGGATACCTTCGATGGTGGTAATGTCCCGCACCAGAACGCGGCGGCTGTCTTCCGCCCGCGCTTGACGTTGCCCGACGCACGCCGGAAGAAATATCGCCAGCAATAAGGTGAGAAAAGGAAAGTTCACACAGAGGCAGGGCGCACCGGAGTATTTCGGCTTCGCCGGGCTTCGCTTCACCAGGTGAGCAGCCATAGCAACCCCCTGATGATCGGGTTTTGGCGCCCTATGTAATCGGAGACCACGCCTTTGCCCTTCAATTCGAGCTCGAGATTGGCCAGGGCGGTGGCGGGCGCGGTGTTGTTGGGTGACACATCTCCCGGACGCAGCACGCCGCGCACAATCAGATCCTCATGCTGGCTGTTGATCACGATCCGCCGTTCTGCTTCCACTACCATGCTGTTGTCGGGCAAAAGGCCGATCACGCGCGCAGAGACCATGGCTGTCACGCTCGATCCCGCCGATGTCTCTCCTTGTCCCTTTAATGTTTTGGAAGACGACATGCCGAGCAGGGGATTCGCGGGGACCGACTGCCAACCGGGCAGGCTTGTCACGGCGGAATTTGCCTGAAAGGTCCTTGAGTTATTCACATCCCCGGTCGAAGAGGCTGCGGTTGTTTCGGAGACGATCAGCGTAACCACGTCTCCAACCCGGCGCGCCTTATAGTCCGCGCTCATGTCGACGTAGGCGCCGTTGACCGTGTACAGACTGCCCAGGGCAGCGATTTCGGGCTGTGTGGCCTGCGTTCGCATGCGAGCCAGATAATCGGCGCGTATCTTTGCCGAGTCCGGCTTCAGCTTCGTGCCAGCAAGCGCACGCGGCATGCCCGTAAGAAAAACGCCCGCCAGCCCCCAGACGGCCAAAAACTTGACTGAAACGCCGATCCGCGCGCGCATATGCTCTGCGTAGCTCTCTCTTATGTAACTCAAAGATCGCCTTTCAATAGTCCGGCTGCGACCACTTGCGCCTCGAAGAAGCGGGCATGATCCGGGCTCGTAACTCGGACTCTCTGGCCGCGCGATCCGCTCTGCAGGCAGATAACGGGAAAGCTCATACGGGAATCCGGAGTTTCGAGAATTAGGATTGCATGATCGCCGCCGCGAACGATGTTTGGTGTCGGGCCTGGCAGAGCCGCTGTAATCGCGTCGCTCTCAACGGCGCGTGCTTTCACAATGCTGACCCTGTGGACAAGGACATAAAATGGAAGGCACCCATGATTGTTCTCACAGCGCAATTTGACCCTGGCCGTGCCTGCCGTCACATTCGCGGCGCTGACTACTCGAAAGCTCGCGCCAGGCCCGAGCCTGATCGCGCCGGAGAGCATCTCGATTTGATCCGGTTGAACTGAAATACCGGCGGAGGTCAGAGCATCGACGACCCTCTGAACCGGGCTGTCATTGCGAACCGCAGACTCGCGCGTGCCGCTGGTTGCGTGGCCGATCGTCTCGCTGACCGCCGCCACAGTGCCGCCAGCCAGAATCAGCACGCAGCAAGCGAGTGCGCCGACAGTTCGTTCTCGAGCTTGTCTTAGCATCTTCATTCTCAGCTTCCAGGCTTCGATTTTCCGAGTCGTTTTCTCTACCTTCCGATGCTGGCAAGATCTTGCATCATTTGATCCGCCGAGGTGACGACGCGCGAGTTCGATTCGTAGGAGCGCTGCGCCACAATCATGGCGACAAATTCCGCCACCACGTCAACGTTCGACTGCTCCAGCATGCCCTGCTGAAGCGTCCCCATCCCTTCCGCCGATCCTGGAGCGCCGACAATCGGATCGCCGGACGCCGTCGTCGCCAGATAAAGGTTGTTGCCAATACTGTTCAATCCGCCCGGATTTTGAAACATCGCGAGTTGAATGGTGCCGACTTGCGAGGCCGCAGTTTGACCGTTCTGGGTAATCGAGACCGTGCCATCGGAGCCAATCGTGACCGTAGTCGCGTTCGCGGGAATGGTGATGCTCGGTTGCAGTGGCGTGCCGTTCGCGGTGACGATATTGCCGGTAGCATCCAGATGGAACGCGCCCGAACGCGTATACGCAATCTGGCCGTCCGGCAACGTGACCTGGAAAAAACCAAGGCCCTGGATCGCCAGGTCCAGAGGGTTGCCGGTGGAGTTGAAGTTGCCCTGCGTCTGGACAAGCTCCGACGCGGCCGGCATGGTTCCGAGCCCTACCTGAAGTCCGGCGGCAATGGTGGTTTGCTGGGTTGCCGCTGCGCCGGGCATGATTACGTTCTGATAGACCAGATCGGAAAACTGCAGGCGCCGCGAGTAGAAGCCCGCGGTGCTGGAGTTCGCCAGGTTGTTGGCGATGTTATCGAGGTTCAGTTGCTGCGCCGACATTCCGCTGGCCGCTGTATAGAGTGCACGAAGCATGTCCCGCTCCTTCAAAATTTCTAGAGGTTGTTGGTAACTTTTGGTATGTCCTGGGTCGCGACCTGATTCATTTCGGTGTGAAACATCGTCAAGGCGCGCTGCATTAGCTCCGCATAGCGCTGTACTGTAATCAACTCGACCGAACTCGAGACCGCGTTCACGTTGGAACCCTCCAGCATGCCCTGCTGAATGGTGGCCCCGGTCGCCGGGATTGCAGTCTTCACCGGAGCGGAATAGTAGTTCTTCCCGAGGCTCTGCACGGGCGTTCCCGCGGGAAAATCGACGATCTTCAACTGGCCTGCCAGCGCCCCATTCACCGAGATGCTGCCATCCGGGCTGACCGACACGGGCGCTCCCACGATCGGAATGGGCTGGTCGTCGGTTCCGAGCACCGCGTCTCCTTCGGCCGTGACCAGTTGTCCGTTTGGGGCGACGTGAAAATTGCCGTTACGTGTGAACACCTGTCCGCCGGCCGTTTGAACGGCAAAGAATCCTTTGCCCTGAATTCCGAGATCAAGATCGTTGCCCGTCTTCTCCATGCTTCCCTGGGCAAGATCGAGTTGAGCGTCGCCGAGAACCGAGTAGTCGTTCACGGCCCGATTCAAACCGGTAAGAGACAGGTTGGACGACGTGGCCAGCACCGATCGAAACGAGTCGTGCTGTGCACGATAGCCGGGAGTGCTGACATTGGCCAGATTGTTGGCAACCTGATCGAGCGTCTGGCTCCGCGCAATCAGGGCGGTGCACGCCGCGTAGAACCCGCTGTCCATAGAAACTCCTGCAACATCGAAGGCACGAAGCGGGCCATACCCGAGCCTTACGCGATAGCGGTAAGTGATTGAAGACTCGTCGAGGAGCAGTTGCGC
>Ga0335078_10013648_pt1 | contig 12042 bp, 8 predicted proteins | sample Lox_Sample_32_FD_206711 | JGI IMG/M metagenome (GOLD analysis project Ga0335078, IMG submission 206711) | Soil microbial communities from Loxahatchee National Wildlife Refuge, Florida, United States - Lox_Sample_3.2 | ecosystem: Environmental > Terrestrial > Soil > Wetlands | place: USA: Florida... | reverse complement strand
TCATTTCCTCCGCATCCAGCTTCACGCTCATGGCGGCGACGGCGTCATCGAGATGCTGCATCCGGCTGGCGCCGATGATGGGTGCGGTCACACCCGGTCGGCTCAGGAGCCAGGCTAGCGCCACCCGGGCATTAGGAATCCCGCGCTTGCGTGCGATCTCCGCGACGCGATCGACAACCTTGAAGTCGGACTCCTGATAGTACAGCATCTTCGCGTAGTCGTCGGTTTTGGCGCGTACGGTTTCGCCATAGTCCTCCTTGCGCCGATTGCCGGCCAGGAATCCGCGCGCCAGCGGACTCCACGGAATCAGGCCGATGCCTTCGGCCTGGCACAGCGGGATCATCTCGCGCTCTTCCTCGCGGTAGATCAGGTTGTAGTGATTCTGCATGGTGACGAAGCGGGCGAGCCCAAGCCGGTCCGACGTGAACAGCATCTTTGCAAACTGCCAGGCGAACATGGACGATGCGCCGATGTACAGGACCTTGCCTGCGCGGACCGCATCGTCCAGAGCACGGAGGGTCTCTTCGATCGGCGTCGAGTAGTCAAACCGGTGGATCTGGTAAAGGTCGATGTAGTCCGTGCCCAGGCGGCGCAGACTGTTATCGATGGCGTGGTGGACATGCTTGCGCGAGAGACCGCGGTCGTTCGGATCGTCGCTCATGGCATTGAACAGCTTGGTGGCGATCGCGACGCGGTCGCGCGGCGGCCCGAACTCGCGGAGAGCACGGCCCAGGATCTCTTCGCTTACGCCCAGCGAATACATGTCGGCGGTATCGAAGAAGTTGATGCCCAGCTCCAGCGCGCGGCGAATAAAGGGGCGGCTTTCTTCCTCTTCCAGAACCCACTCGCGCCAGCGCTTCGAGCCGTAGGTCATGGTGCCGAGACAGAGGCGCGAGACCTTCAGGCCGGCCGTTCCGAGGTTCACGTAGTCCATGTACCTATTTGAGCAGGGGGATAGCCGCTTCGGCTCGACGCCCCAGGTTGGCGCCTGGACATGCACCGCTGCGCGATCTGCACCCCGTGGGGTCCGGCTGGGAACCGCTGAGAATTACCCGCCAAAACCCCTTTCACCGCAAAATAGCTCGTCCCTTCAACCACATGCCCGCTGCCCCGCGGCGCGCAGGTTCATAATCGCTCGATGAAGGTGCTCCCGTGCGCCTCGGCGCCCACCACTGTTCGAAAATGCAAAAAAACCAAACGAACCCAATTTTCCACAGGGCGCCGGCCGATTCGATCATCTGCCCCGGCAGTCGTCGCCGAGTGCTTTGATCAGGCGGTAGGTGAACTCGACATGGTCGTCAAAGATGTCCGCGCGGATGCGTTCGTCCCGGCCGTGGGCTCGAATGTCGGTGGGGTCCTCGAATACGCCGCTCGCGCCCCAGGTGGGGATGCCGGCAATTCGCATCTGGCGGCCGTCGGTGGCGCCCGTCTCCATCACTGGCAGAACGGCAATGCCCGGCCACATTTCGCCGGCCACCCTTTCGATTTCAGCCAGCACCGGCCCGTTAACCGGCGAGAAAGGGCTGGGCGCCGCCGGCTGCGTCACGGCAACGTGGATGCCCCGGTCCGCCAGGACACCCTCCAGCACCTCCAGAGTTCCCTGCTCCGTTTCGCCCGGCACCAGCCGGCAATTCACGGTTGCCGTGGCGCGTTGGGGCAGGGCGTTCTCCGCGTGCCCGGCGCTGAGCATGGTGGCCACGCAGGTGGTGTGCATCAGCGCGTTGTAGTAGGCGTTGGCGCCGATGCGCGCGACGAGTTCCGGCTTCGTATTGCCCGCCGCAAGCGAGCTCAGATCTTCCGCCATCGGCCCCGTCTCCAGCTTCGACATTCGTTCGAAGAAAGCCTTCGTCACGTCGTTCAGGTGGACCGGAAACGAGAACGCCCGGAGCCGCACAAGTCCATCAGCCAGCTCGTAAATGGCGTTCTGCGAAACCGGCAGCGAGCTATGGCCGCCGCGCGACGTGGTTTCAAAGGTAAACGTCAGATAAGTCTTCTCGGCCGATTGCACGTTGTAAACCAGGCGCTTGCCGTCCCTGAGCACGCCACCGCCGGAATCCTCATTGATGCAGTACTCGGCGTCGATCAGGTCGCGATGCCGGTGCAGCAGGAAATCGACGCCGTTATCCTGGTCGCCGGTTTCCTCGTCGGCGGTCAGCGCGAGAATGAGGTCCCGTTTGGGACGAAAGCCTTCCTGCTTCAGACGAATGAAATCGGCTACGAGAGCGGCGTCACCCTGTTTGTCGTCGCTTGTTCCACGCCCGTAGAACCAGCCGTCCTTCTCTGTAAAGTGGAAAGGATCGGTGGTCCAGTCCTCGCGCCTTGCCTCCACCACGTCCAGATGCGCGTTGAACAGGACGGGCCGGCACGACCCTGTACCATGGATGCGGACCACCAGGTTTCCCTTGCGCGGCGCGGATGAGAGCACCTGAACGTCGTCATCCGGGAAACCCGCGACGCGGAAATGCGCCGCCATGGCCTTCGCCGCGGCGGTAATGTCGCCGGCCGAATCGGTCGTGTCGATGTTGACCAGCTCGCGGAGCAGGCCGCGCGCGAAGTCGCGCTGGGCGTCGGTGGTTTGAGCGGAAACGGCCGCCAGTGGCGGCAACAGAACGGCGAGGAATCGGCGCAAGGACATTGAAACCATCATGACAGCCCGTTGGCGTGCCGATCTCGCGCTGGTTTCCATATGCATGGTGTGGGGCGCCACGTTCGTGCTGGTGAAGGAAGCCCTCGCCGACGTGAGCACGCTGTTGTTTCTCGCGGTTCGCTTCGCGCTGGCCGCCGCCGCGCTCGCCATGGTGTTTCTCGCGTCGGTTCGAAAAGCGCGCAATCGGGCGCATGCCGTGCGTGGCGGAACCATCGCGGGGGTTTTTCTCTTCGCCGGCTACGTGCTGCAGACGTTCGGATTGAAGTTCACCACGGCCTCCAAGGCTGCTTTCATCACCGCGTTGTACATTCCTTTGGTCCCCATTCTCAGCGCCCTGTTCCACCGCAGAACGCCGCATTCTGCGGAGACCATCGGCGTGGTAATGGCCGCGTTCGGAACGGGACTGATGACCGCGCATCGCAACCTGCTGGAAGTGAGCCTCGGCGATTTGCTCGTGGCCGGCTGCGCGGTCGCCTTCGCCTTGCACATCATCGCCCTCGGACACTTCGCGCAAGCCGCCGACACGGGAACGCTGGCGGTAACCCAGATCGGCACATGCGCGCTGCTCGCCTCGGCGCTTTGCTGGTGGGCCGAACCGGCGCGCGTCCACTGGTCCGCGAAAGTCTGGATCGCACTCGGGGTGACCAGTCTGCTGGCCACCGCGCTGGCCTTCTCGCTCCAAACGTGGGCGCAGCGCTTCACCAGCCCGACGCGCACCGCTTTGCTTTTCGCAATGGAACCGGTGTTTGCATGGATGACGTCCTGGCTGGTGGCGGGTGAGACGCTCACCGGCCGGACGCTGGGAGGCGCAGGGCTCATCCTGGCGGGAATTATCCTCGCCGAGCTCAAACCGTTCGGAACCCCGCTTCCGCCGGCATAGCGGCGCAATCCGCGGCCCCCACGAACAGCCGGAAACGCGCTCCGCGCCCGCCTCTATAATAGAGTTACATTTCGCTCCGGCGTGAAAGGCCACATTTCGATCCCATGCGCCTCCTGAACAAAATGCGCGAACAGAAGCTGCTCTCGTTCGCGTTCCTGTTGCTGACTCTAGGGGTCGGCATTCTCATCGGCACCCTGGTCAATACCGGCGCGCACGCGGCCCGGGGTCAGGTTGCAGCGCCCGACGCCACGCCGCTCAGGCTGCCGGACCCTGTGCAGATTGGCAACGAGTTCACGAAACTGGCCAAGAAGCTGGAGCCTTCGGTGGTGAACATCACCGCCGACTACACGCCCAAAGAGTCGGCTTCGAAGAAGGAAGATCCCAACGGGGATGGCGACGGGGACGACGAGGGGCTGGAACCCTTCCGCCGATTTTTCCACGGAGGACCGTTTGGGGACAATCCACACGCGCTCAAGCGCGAGCAATCGGGAAGCGGCTTCATTGTCGATGCGAACGGTTACATCATCACCAACAATCACGTGGTCGAGAAGATGGACCACATCCGGGTCAAACTGCACACGGACGTGAACGAGTATCACGCACGAGTGATCGGGTTCGACCGCGAGACCGATCTCGCCGTCATCAAGATCGATCCGAAATCCGCGCTGCCGGCGGTGACGGTTGGGAACTCCGATGGGATTCAGGTGGGCGATTGGGCGGTGGCCATCGGCTCGCCGTTCGGGCTGGAAGCTTCCGTCACCGCGGGCATCGTCAGCGCCACCGGCCGGGAGATCGGCGCCGCGCAATTCCAGCAGTTCATACAGACCGACGCCGCAATCAACCCCGGCAACAGCGGCGGCCCGCTTCTGAATATCCGCGGCGAGGTGATCGGCGTCAATACCATGATCGCTACCCAGACCGGCGGCTATCAGGGAATTGGCTTTGCGCTGCCCATCAATATGGCCGTGCGCGTCTATAACGACATCATCCGCACCGGCCGGGTAACGCGCGGCTCCATTGGCATTTCCTGGAATAAGAACGACAAGCCCGACTTGCTTCGCGCCCTCGGCGTGGACCACGGCGTTATCGTGGGCGACGTCACCCGTGGCGGCCCGGCCGAAAAAGCCGGCATCCGCGCCGACGACATCATTCTCTCGATGGACGGCAAAGCAATTAAGGACGGCGACGACCTGGTGAACCGCGTGGCCGACTCGCCCATCGGAAGCTCCGCCACATTCAACGTCGACCGCGGCGGGAAGAGGATGGATTTCAAAGTTACTATTCTCGATCGCGTCGAGGTGTTCAAGGATCGTCCCGACATCGCTGGCGAGCCGGAGGAATCGGAGCCGAAGGGCGATGTGGTGAGCCAGGCGAAGTTCGGAATGAAGATTCGCACCCTGAGCGATGCCGAGCGCTCCGGTAAGGGTCTGGCCGACAAGCATGGCGTCGTGGTGACCAGCGTCGATGCGGATTCCTTCGCCGAGGACATCGGCGTGCAGGAGAACGACGTTATCGTGTCCATCAACCGGGAGCCCGTTGGCTCGGTGGATGACGTGCATCGCATTCAGAGCAAGCTGCATCCCGGCGATGCAGTTGCGTTCCGCGTAATGCGCTCCTTCGGAAGCAATCCGGACCGCACCCCGCGCTGGAATAGCTTTTTCCTGTCCGGCACCCTGGCTAGAAAGTAGCCTGCCGTGTTGGGCCCCTAGTTCAGGGCATAGAAGTTGCCGTCGGTGCTGCCGAAGTACACGACGCCATTCTCGACCGCCGGCGATGAGAGAATCGTGCCGAGGGCGAACAATCTCTCGACGTCGCGATAAGTCTCCTCGAAGTAGCCGGTTTGCGACATCTTCGAGAAATCCAGCGAACCATTGGGCGCGATCAGCCCGAATTCATTCTTCTTGCTGGAATCCGTCTGGAACTGCCAGGCAATGGTTCCGCTCTGCAGATCGAGGGCATTCAGCTTGCCGGCATAAGAACCGAAGTACGCCATGCCGCTGGCAATCGCAGGCGACGAAAACAGCGGAAAGTACAGGCTGACAACGTAGCGCGATTTGCCGGTGGCGGCGTCGAGAGCGATGAAATTCCCCGGAATCGATGCGCCGACGTAGAGCGTGCCGTCCACGACAGCCGGGGTGCCGTTGATCCACGTGCCATGATTATCGAAGTTCCAGACTTCCTTGCCGGTCTTCGCGTCCACGGCATAGAGATGAGCATCGCGGCAGCCGAAGTAGATCATGCCGTTCACCACCGCGGGCGAACCCTGTATGCCAACGTGATTGAAGATCTTCGGATCGTCTTTGGTTTTGAATCGCCACTTTTCCGCGCCGGTCGCGGCATCGAGGGCGTAGAGATAACCGTCCCAGCTTCCGGCATAAACGACGCCATCGACGACGGCGGGCGACGCGTGGACCACATTTCCGGTGGCGAACTTCCATTTCAGTTCGCCGCTGGCGGCGTCGAGCGCGTACACGTTGCCCGTGCCGTTGCCGAAGTACACAACGTTGTTCACAACGGCCGGCGACGATTGCCAGGTGTCCCAAAGATCGGGGATGGTCTGGGTGGCCGGCCTGAATCCATGAAGGCCTTTGGCCTCGAAGCGCCTTTCGCCGGGTGTCTGGAACTTCCATTTGAGCTGTCCCGTAGCGGCGTCCACTGCGTAAAACACGCCGTCGTAGCTGCCGAAATAGACAACCCCGCCCTCCACCGCCGCCGATGAGCGGATCGGTCCATCGGTCTTGAATTTCCACTTCTCGTGGCCGCCGGCGGTGTCGATTGCATACAGGAACTCGTCGTCGCTTCCGATGAACGCCATCGAACCGGCCAGCGCGGGCGAGGTAACGATGGGGCCGCCGGTGTGAAAAGCCCATTTCACGCCCTGCAGTGTTTTGGGGCCCGCCGTATCGTAGACGCCCGTGTGGGCCGGGTTTCCGCGAAACATATTCTGCGCGAATGCGCCGGGAGGCACGACAGCGGCCAGCGCAACAAGGATGGATAAAGTCTTCATGGGTCCTGACCTGATATACGCGTCCGCCGCGGCCGCTGCCCGGGTCTTGTTGCAAGACGGACCCACGAGGTTGCAGGACGGATCTACGGCCGCGCGCAGGCGAGGCACTGCTCCAGCCGGGCTCGATACCCGCGGCTGACTTTCAGTTCGGTCTTATCGTCGAGGACGACGATGGAATCGCCGTGGGACTGCGGCCGAAGCTCGCGCACACAGAATGCGTTGACGATCGCGGAACGGTGTATGCGCACAAACCGGCCGGGGTCAAGCTGCGCTTCGATATTGGAGAGCGTGGCGCGATGCAGGTGCGTTTTGTGCCGGGCATGCAGCTCGACGTAGACGCCGGCCGCTTCAATCCAGACGATTTCACCGGTATCGAGGAAGACAATGCGGCTGCCGTCGCGGATTGGTAGCCGGCCCGGGGCCGAACCGATGAGCTTTTCCAGACGCGCGTTCGAATCGCTTCGCTCGCGCATACGGACATTCTCCACCGCCCGGGTCAGGCAGCTCTCGAAGCGTTCGTCGCTGAACGGCTTCAGCAGGTAATCGAGCGCGCAATTCTCGAAGGCGCGCAGCGCGAACCGGTCGTAGGCGGTGACGAAGACGATCACCGGCGCGCGGCCGGGGCCTATGGCTCGCAACACGCCGAAGCCATCCAGCTCGGGCATCTGCACGTCAAGGAAAACCAGATCGGGCCGATGATCGGCTATTGAACGGACCGCGGAAGCGCCGCTGGAGCACTCGCGCACCTCGGCCACGTCACCGGATTTTTCGAGCAACTCCACAATGCGGGTGCGCGCCGGCTTCTCGTCGTCCACAACGAGAACGCGGATGTTCTTCATTCGCCTTCCTCGCGAAATGGAATGATAATGCCGGCGACAACGCCGCCACCGTCGGCGTTGCGGACGGCGAACTGATGGCAATGCGGGTAAAGATGCGCCAGCCGCTCTCGCGTGTTCGCGATCCCCACGCCGGTGCTGCGTTCGGGATTCCAGCCGGCGGGAAGTCCCGGCCCATCGTCCTTCACCGACAGCTCGAGAGAGCCGTTTCTGCGGTGCGCCGAGATGGTTACCGAACCGGCGGAGGCTCGCGGGGCGATGCCGTGTCCAATGGCGTTTTCAACCAGCGGTTGCAGGATGAGGCTGGGCACGCGCGCGCGGAGCGCTTCCGGCTCTACATCCAGTTCCACGCGGAGGCGGTCTTCAAAGCGCGCGCGCTGGATGGCGAGGTAGTCTTCCAGTCCATCGAGTTCGTGCCGGAGCGTGGTCGCCTGGCCGGCGGCATCGAGCGAGACGCGGAGAAAACCAGCCAGATGCTCGATCATCGCCCGCGCACGGCGCGGGTCGCGCTCGACAAAGGAAGAAATGGCGTTGAGCGCGTTGAACAGGAAGTGCGGGTTCAACTGCGCGCGAAGGGCCTGCAATCGCGCCTCGGAGAGAAGTTGCTCGAGCTGCGCTTCCTTTAACTCGCGGCGCTGCGACTCCGCATAATAATCGCGAGCGATTGAGGCGCCGGCGATCACCCAATAGAAGGGTACGTTCCAGTGGAAGCTGCCGGCCATCATGCCGCCCAGCAATTGCCAGGTGAGGCGCGGCCGCCCCTCCATCCACGTGGAGACGAAGAGCACCGCGGCTTGCTCCAGGAAGGTCCAGAAGAGACAGGCGGGAATGTGCGCGAGCAGGCGCCTGTGCAACCGGCGATAGCGCGCGCCAATGCGGCGGTCGGTCCAGAAAATAAAGGGCGTGAGGAGAGCCCAGATATAGGCCATGGGCAGGGTGCTGCGCATGGCCGACGTCCACAGCGCCGCGCCGTTATGAGCGCGAAACGTCCAGATGTAAGTGCCGGTGGTGAAGAAAAGGCCGATTCCGGTCCACAGGCCGACCGCCTGCAGGATTTTCCACACGCGCGACCGCAGTGACGCCGGGGCCGCAGAGCGCAGGCTCACGTTTCGGCCCCAGCATATCAGAGCGAGAGAGGATCAGCGGCGCGGCACGGACCGCTCGTGGGCGCCACTCTCCGCGCCGATGGTCAGCGAAGAGAACGGACTGCAAACGGGCTGGCCCAATGCGGCGGCTTCGCACACCTGCAACAGGAACTGGCCGTGCTGCTGCCGCTCGGGCAGCGTCAGAGTCACCTGCTGTACGCCCGGCGAGCCAGGGGCCGGTCCGACGCTGGCAGGTCTGAGCGGCACGCCTCCCACCCGCACGGTCACCGTTCCCAGGGACGTCAGACCGGTGGTGCGGATAATGACGTTCGCGCCGGCCGGCGAAGGGTGAGCCGTGCCGTTCACGGAGCCATCGTGGTTCAGCACGCCGTTCTCGAAAATGGCCGGCGAGAACGCAGCGAGCTGGAGCGTGTACGGCGCCAAGCTGACGCCATTGCTGGAGAGGACAAGCTGGGTGGACGCGCGGCCGGAGAGACCCACCGGCACCACGACGTTCACCTGTTGGTCGCTGATGTACTGCGCGGGCACTGGCGCGCCGTCGAACGAAACGATCACCGGGGCGGCGAATTGGTTGCCGGCGATGACGGCAAGCGATCCGGGAGTGGCGCGGCTGGCGGCGTTGGCCGCGCCGCTAACCGATGCGATGGCAGGCGTGGAGGCGCCCGTGACCGTGAGCGTGACCGCCACCTGTGCGGCACCGGCAACGGGGCCACCATCGAAACTGATTGAGGCGCGATACGTTCCCGGGCTGAGAACGCGCGCATCCGTGTTGACCGTGAGGACCCCGCCATCCAATCCCGACGACTCGTTCAGGGAGAGCCAGCCTGAGCCATTTTGATATGTAATGGACGATGTCCAGTTCATCAGGCCCGTACCGGTGTTATCGAGCTCGAAGGGCGTCGCTTCGCTGATGCCCATGGGCTGGGTGATGGCGAGCGTGCTGGATTCGACGGCGAGGTGCGGAAAATAAGACGCGCCGCAATCGCCGACAATACCGCAGTCGCTCGGGGCGATGGTCTGGATGAAGCGGGGTACCGGCGCGGCAAGGCTGGCGACGCCTACGGTGGAAACGGGAGCAAGCATCACCGTCTCGTTGCCCTGGTATGAAACACCGGTGTAGATGGGGGCAACGGCGAGGAACGTGGGGAACTGAGCCGATTCGATCGTGCTGTCGCTTGCGTCCATCACTTCGTAGACGGCGTAAGCCGTGCCGCTGGCGGTCACCGGAATCGCACTGAGTTCATCGAATGAAACCGTGCCCGAGCCGGGCGCGCCGGGCAGGTAAAGAGGCGTGCCACCTGCCCCGGTTGCATCCGCATTACTGACCAGGGAGAGCAGGAGCGAGCCTCCGCCCGCGATCGGCGCATATTTGCCGCCGGATGCGGGGACACCGAAATCGCCGCCCGCGGTGGGCTGGACGGCATCGGCGCCGGCCACCGCAATGGGCACGTAGAGTGTTGCGCCTGGCGCGAGTCCACTGTATGTCACGAGAATCCGGTGACCTGAGTCGGCGTCGAAGTTGGCAACGTCGTTCCTCGATGTGAGCGCCGCCGCCCAACCTTCGGTCACACGCGTCGTGGTGAACACGGCATGCGCGGCGATGAAGCTCGCGAAACTGAGGTTCTGTGGAACCCGCGCGCCGGACTGACCGCAAATCAGGCTGGACGAGAAATTCGAAAACAGGCTCGGCGTGACCGTGGCCACAATGACGTTCGACTGATTGACGGAAAGGGCGGTGCTGCCGCTGACGCTGACATCCGCGACGACGTAACCACCGGGCATGGGGGTGACCTGAGTAGCGTTGGCGCGCAGATTGGCAATGACCAGCTCAATTGTGCCGGAGGGCGATAAGGTGAGCGGAACGCCGTTCCAGGCCACGGTGGTCGGCGACATCAACATTCCGGGTGGGGAAACCTGGACGGGCCCGGAGCCGGAATCCACGGTGAGAACAATGTCCGTATCCCGCGCCGCATCGATGCGATTCGTGACGTTGACGTTCAGGTTCAGAATGACGTTGTCGAGACCGGACTCGCCCGGCGTGCCGCCGGAGCAATCGATGACGATATCGCCAACAGCTTCCGTAAGGCCTTCAGAATGGACAATAAGCGGCGTGGATGTGGCCGAACAGGTGAGAGTAGTGACCGCCCGCGCCTGGGAAAAGGAGAGCAAAGCAGCAACCGCCGCCACGGGGGAAAGGAATCGATACATAGATAAACCTCGCCTTCGTGGACGCGTGCGGGTGCGTAACCTGGAAGACAGTATAGCAAAGGACTGCCTTGTACAATAGAGAACAGCGCTGGGAATTCCGAGTGATTCCCTACCTTCCAGCATGATTGCCGCCACCTCCATCGCTGAAGAGATTATGGACCTGAAAAGGGCCCGGCGCGCCACGATTCTGGCGCACCACTATCAGGAGCCCGAGATCCAGGAACTGGCCGACGCGGTGGGCGATAGCCTGGAACTGGCTCGCAAGGCGCGGGAATTCGACGGTGAGGTGCTGGCGTTCTGCGGCGTGTGGTTCATGGCGGAGCTGGCGAAGCTGGTGAATCCGGGACGGACGGTGGTGGCGCCGGACCGCGAAGCAGGCTGCAGCCTTGTGGACGCTTGCTCGGCGGACCAGGTGCGGGCGTTTTGCGCGCGCTATCCGGATCACGCCGTGGTCAGCTATGTGAACACATCCGCCGCGGTAAAGGCGGAAAGCGACATTATCTGCACTTCACGCAACGCGGTAAACGTGGTGAATTCGGTTCCCGCGGAGCAGCCCATTCTGTTCCTGCCAGACCGGAACCTGGGCGCCTATGTGCAGCGGGAAACCGGCCGGACGAACATGCGCATCTGGCAGGGCGCCTGCATCGTGCACGCAACTTTTCCGCTGCGCCGGCTCACGGCCATCCGTCAGGCGCATCCGGAAGCACTGGTTGCATCGCATCCCGAGTGCCCCTCCGATGTGCTGGCCGCGTCGGATTTCATTGGCTCTACCAGCGCCATCATCGCGTGGTGCACGAAGGAATCGCCGGCCGAAGAGTTCATCGTGATGACGGAAAGCGGCGTTGCGCATTCGCTGAAGAAGCTGGCGCCGCACAAGCGCTTCTGGTTCGTGGCCAACGAAGCGTGTAACTGCAGCGAGTGCCCGTACATGAAGCGGAACACGCTGGAGAAGCTGCGCGATTGTCTGAACCGGCTGGAGCCGCGGGTGGAGCTTTCGCCGGAACTGATGACGCGCGCGGCGCGGCCCATCGAGCGCATGCTCGCGGTAAGCTAAGCCGTGTCCCAGCAGACCGGGCGCCTTCTCGACACCTTCGGACGGTTGCACGATAACCTGCGCATCAGCGTCACCGACCGCTGCAACATCCGCTGCTTCTATTGCATGCCGGAAGCGGGTGTGGAGTTCGTGCCGCATCGCGAGATTCTGTCTTTTGAAGAGATCGAGCGGGTGGTCTGCGTGGCCGTGAGCCTGGGTATTCGCAAGGTGCGCATCACCGGGGGCGAGCCGCTGGTGCGCCGGGATCTGCCCGTGCTGGTGCGCAAGCTGACGGCCATCGCCGGGATCGAGGATCTGGCCCTTA
>Ga0335078_10013647_pt1 | contig 12043 bp, 8 predicted proteins | sample Lox_Sample_32_FD_206711 | JGI IMG/M metagenome (GOLD analysis project Ga0335078, IMG submission 206711) | Soil microbial communities from Loxahatchee National Wildlife Refuge, Florida, United States - Lox_Sample_3.2 | ecosystem: Environmental > Terrestrial > Soil > Wetlands | place: USA: Florida... | reverse complement strand
CGGCTTCTAGGCGTGCGAAGCGAGTCTCTGAGCGGGGAGGCTCCGGTGGCTTTGCCGCCGGAGGGGGTGCTGAACCCCAATAACTGACAGGCCTCAAAGCCTTTAGGAACCTAGGATGAGCATGCGGCAGAAGACGGACACCGGAAAAGGTGGAAGAAGCAAACAGCTCGCCCTCGATGAGGCGGTGAGGCGCTATGTCCGGCCGGGGATGAAGCTCCATTTCGCAGGCGGGATAGGCGGGCCGAGCGCCGCGATCTGCGAGATCATCAGACAGTACCGGGGGACGACCCCCGGCTTCACCATAATTGGAAGCACCATAACGGGACACGGCCTCAACCTCGTGCACTGCGGTCTCGCGACCAGGCTCGTCTGCGCCGTCTGTGCAGACATATCCGCTACCGGGCGGCCGAGCAAGATCATCCAGGCGGCGGTTCGAGAGAAGCGGATCGTCCTCGAGAACTGGTCGCTCCTCTCCCTTCAGCAGAGGTTCATGGCCGGGGCCTTCGGTGTGCCTTTCATGGCCACGAAGTCGGTGCTGGGCAGTACCATTGCATCAGACAACGATGCGTCTTTCAAGGAAATCGACGATCCCTTCGGCTCCGCAGAGAGAGTGGGCATCGTGAAGGCCCTCGTCCCTGATATCTCGATGGTCCATGGCTGTGTGGGGGACGAAGAAGGCAACATCATCCTGAATGCTCCCTACGGTGAAGACCTGTGGGGTCCCTACGCGAGCGCCGGAGGCATCCTCGTCACGGTGGAGAAGATCGTGCCGGCGGCGTACGTGAAGCAATACGCCGCCCTCGTCAAGATTCCGGCCTACATGGTGAAGGCCGTATCCTTGGCTCCCCTGGGGCTTCACCCATTTTCCCTTCCCAACCCGGGTATTCATGATTTCGAGCCCTACGAGAAAGATGTGGCGTTCCTCAACGGGCTCCATGAAGCGTCGAAGAGCAAAGAGACCCTCGACGCCTGGATCGAAGAATGGGTCATGGGGTGCGCCACGCACCGCCATTACCTGGACCGGCTGGGACCGGAGAGGGTGGCTGCCCTGAAGGACGAGGCCAAGGCAAGGACGGACGTGCCTCCCCCTGAACCCTCGAAGGCCGGTCGGCGCCCGTCTTACGACCGTGAAGAGATGATGCTCGTCGCCCTGGCGAGAGAGATCAGGGGAAGCGTTCGTGCATCGGGCCACAGGGTGATCCTCTCAGGGGCGGGAAATCGAGGGGTGGCTGCCTTCGTCGCCTATCACCAGCTCAAGGCTGAAGGGTGCGAGGTCGAGCTGATCACCGGGAACGGCCAAATGGGCTTCACGCCCCTCCCCGGCATGTCCATTCAGTCGACCGAGGCGGGGGTGCGGAGCTGCAAGATGCTCACAGACACCGTAACGGCACAGGGGCTGTTCGTAGGGGGCAGGCATAACAGGTGCTTGAGCGTTCTCGGCGCAGGACAGGTGGACAGGCAGGGCAATATCAACTCCACGGTCACCTCGAAGGGGGAGTTTCTGGTAGGCTCAGGCGGAGCGAACGACGCCATGAATGCCCGTGAGGTTATCATAGCCCTCGACCATGCGAAAGACCGCCTGGTGGAGGAGCTGCCCTATGTGACAGGGAAGGGTGATGCGGTCACCACAGTGGTGTCGAGCGCAGGCATCCTTAAGAGACCCCGCAAAGGTGAAGAACTGCTTCTTGTCGCCTGCTTTCCCGATGAAGGGGCAGCGAGCCTCGAAGAAAAGATACGGTCGGCCCGGGAACGGTGTGGCTGGCCCCTCAAGACGGCGGCCACAGTCGAGGAAGTGAGGGCTCCGGATCAGGGGGAGCTCGACCTCTTGCGGTGGCTCGTCTCCACACCTTAGCTCCCAAAAGGAGAGGAGGAGCGGATAGTCGGTTCAAATGCCGCGCGGCGGCCTCTATGCCTGTGGGAAGGTCCTTGCTCAAGGCGGCAAACCTAAGGAGGGATGGAGAAGCGAATGGCTTATCTCCCTCAAAGAGGGAGGCAAAGCCGATGACGGGTGGACGAGGGTTTGGGCGCACCCCGGCCGACTGCGACCGGGAGCGCTCACAGCAAGAGCATCCGAAGGATCGGGGAGCTTTGCTGCATAGACCAATGATCAAGGAGAGACATATGAGCGGCGGACCTTTGCAGGGTATCCGAGTTGTGGAATGCGCGGGCTACTTAAGCGCCCCCACTGCCTGCTACATGCTGGGCGATCTGGGAGCGGACATCATTAAGGTAGAAGACAGGGAGAAAGGAGATCCGAGCCGGGGAACCTCAGCGGTCTTCGGGACCTCCATGAGCCTGAAGAGCGGAGAGAATATTCTCTTCGAGACGGCCAATAGGAACAAAAAGAGCATCACCCTCGACCTCAAGAAGGTAAAGGGGAGGGAGCTGCTTTATTCGCTCGTGGCCAAGGCAGATGTCTTTTGCACGAACTTCACCCAGCCGGTCATTAAGAAGCTGAAGATAGACTATGATACCCTTAAGAAGCACAATCCGAAGCTGGTCTACGGTCTTGCCACCGGCTACGGGCTGGAGGGACCGGAAAGCGACAAGCGCGCCTTTGACAGTGTTGCCCAGGCGCGCTCCGGCATAATGTATGCCCTCGGAGGAGAGCCTGATACTCCGCCTGCCCAGATCGGGGGACCCGTCTTCGACCAGATGACGGGCACCCTTCTCGTCTACGGGATCCTTGCGGCTCTCGTGGCGCGGGACACCAAAGGGGAGGGCCAGCAGGTGGAGGTATCGCTCCTCGGCTCCGGGATCCATCTTCAGGCATACAACTTGAACACCGCCCTTTTGCGTGGTCGTCAGATACCGAGGCCCTCGAGGCGGTCCCTGAAAAACCCTTTGGCAAACCACTTCGAGTGCGCGGACGGGGAATGGCTCCTTCTCTCCGAGCCGCAGGCCGACAGATACTGGCCCAACTTCTGCGATGCCCTGGGCATAGGGCATCTCGAAAAGAACGAAAAATTCGTTGATGCCGCAAAGAGGCGGGAGAATTTCAAGGAACTCCTGCCGATCATCGAGGACGCGTTCAAGAAGAAACCAAGACCCGAGTGGATGCGCATCCTCGACGAAAAGGGCGGGGGGCTCGCCTATTCGCCCGTGCTTCGGCCCACCGACCTGGCAACAGACCAGCAGGCTCTCGCGAACGGATACATCACCGAGATCGATCATCCCGGCCTCGGTGTCATCAAGATGGTGGGTAACCCTGTTCGGTTCGGAGGCACCCCTGTAAAAGTAGACGGGTACGCACCCGAGTTCGGCCAGCACACGGAGGAAGTGCTCCTCGACGTATGTGGGTATACCTGGGAGCAGATACAGGAGCTGCGGGACGAGGAAGTAATCTAAGTCCCTCCGGCGGCTTATGCCGGTGGAGGGGGCGACGCGAGCCCCAGCAGCTGTGAACGAGCGAAGCGAGTTTGGACGGGCAGTGCGCGCCTGCGGCGGTTCTTCCTTTTCATGAGGGGGTGGCTCCGGCGGCTTATGCCGGTGGAGGGGGCGACGCGAGCCCCATTAATGGAGGGCTTAATGAAGGCACCGACAGTAATAACAGGAACAGTGGGCATGGATGCCCACGTCATCGGCACAAAAATACTCTCGCGGGCATTGCGGGAAGCTGGTTTCAACGTGGTAGAGCTGGGGATCCTGACTCCGCCTGAGGAGTTCATCCAGGCAGCCATCGAGACGAACGCAGAGGCCATGCTCATGAGCTCGCTCTACGGCATGGCCGAGCTTGACCTGAGAGGGTTCAAGGAAAAGTGCGTGGAGGCCGGCCTCAGCCACGTGCTTCTCTATATCGGCGGGATACTCGGCGTGGGCAGGCACGATTTCAAAGATGACGAGGTGAAATTCAAGAAGCTGGGCTTCGACCGGGTCTATCCGCCCGAGGCCGATTTGAAGGGTGCCATAAACGATCTCAGATCGGACCTTGAAGCGCGGGGGGTCAGCTTTGACGGCAAATAGGGAAGAAATGACGCTGCCGAGGATGCTGAGCGGGTGTCGGGCACTTGACCTGACCGACGAAAAGGGCTTCCTGTGCGGCAAGATGCTCGCCGACCTGGGAGTCGACGTCATCAAGGTCGAGAGGCCCGGAGGAGATCCCTCCCGAAGGGTAGGCCCCTTCTGGCACGACGTGGCAGACCCGGAGAAGAGCCTCTACTGGTTCGCTTACAACTCGAACAAACGGGGGATCACCCTCGATATCGAGACGACGAAAGGCAGGGAGATCCTTATTTCCCTTGTAAGAGAGGCAGACTTCCTCATCGAATCTTTTGACCCCGAATACATGGACGGACTGGGATTGGGCTATTCGGCCCTGAGGGAGATCAACAAGGGCATTATTGTCACGTCCATCACCCCCTTTGGCCAGAAGGGTCCCTACAGCGGCTTCAAGGCCTCAGACCTGGTCCTCATGGGGATGGCAGGGGAGCTTTTCCTCACCGGCGACTCGGACCGCCCACCCGTGAATGTGAGCCTGCCCCAGGCCTGCCTCCACGCGGGGGCGGATGGCGCGGTGGGGGCAATGCTCGCCTACCATTATAGAAAGAGATCGCATGAAGGGCAGCACGTGGACATCTCCATGCAGCAGAGTGCCGCATGGTTTCTCGCGACGACAGTGCCGCACTGGGAGATCGATGGGATCATTCTGGGCCGGGTGGGGACATTCCGGAGCGGAAGCTCCAGGGGCACGGTCCAGCGGCAGGTGTGGCCGTGCAAGGACGGCTATATCTTCTTCTTCATGATCGGCGGGATGCAGGGGGCCAAGACGTGCCGCCAGCTGGTGAAATGGATGAATGAAGAAGGAATGGCCAATGAGTTCCTCCTGAGCTACGAGTGGGAGCAGTTCGATATGGCATCGGCTACACAGGATCTGATCGACCGTATCTCCGGGCCCATCGCGGCATTCTTCTTGACCCGCACGAAGAAGGAGGCCCTCCAGGCTGCAATCACGAGAAACATCTCAATTTGCCCGCTTTTCAACATGAAGGACGTGCTAGAAGATCCGAACCTGGCGGCCAGGGGGTACTGGACGTATCTCGACCATCCTGAGCTTGAGGCGGCCATCCCTTATCCCAGGCAATTCGTCAAGTCGTCGGAGAACGATACCTCCACCCGCTTCAGGGCCCCCCTCGTGGGCGAGCATAACGCCGAAATTTACGGAGGGTTGGGAGTCTCCGTCCAAGAGATGGCGACCCTGAAAGAAGCGGGGGTGATTTGATGGTACTGAAGTCCTCAAGGAGGGACAAATGACGGACACTGCACGGTTTGAGCATCTGCTGGAGCCGGGTTACATCGGGTCGGTGAAGACGAGGAACCGGATCGTGAAGACAGGGGCGGGCCTGCTCATGTGGCACGAAAACGATACACGCATGAATGGTGCCGTGAAGGCTTACTACGAGTCCCTGGCGAGGGGCGGGGTAGGTCTGCTCATCGTGGAGTCGCCCACCGTCGATTATCCCCGCGGCGCGCGCTGGAGGGAGCGGTACCGCATCGACGACGACAAGTACATCGATGGCCTCAAAGAGCTTGTCGACATCATCCACAGCCATGGCTGCCCGACCTTCATGCAGATGAACCACGACGGCCCGTGGCAGGTGAGGCTCCCGATTGTGCCGGAGCCCCTCTTCGACGGTCCCCCCATAGCAGCTTCCCCGGTGAGCATGAAGTCTGAAAACGATTTCCACAATGAAGTGCCGAAGGCGCTCACGATCCCGGAGATCGAGGAGATCATCGATAAGTTCGCAAGCGCAGCGGTCCGTGCCAAGAAGGCGGGATTCGAAGGGGTCGATATCAACGCCGGCAGCAGCCATCTGCTCCACAATTTCCTCTCTCCCTTCTGGAACAGGCGTGAGGACGCTTACGGAGGCACCACTGAGAAGAGGGCACGCTTCGTCACCGAGGTTGTCAAGGAGATCAAGAGGCGCCTGGGCAAGGACTTCGTCGTTTCCGTTCTCATCAATGCCATCGAGATCGGCAGGGTTGCCGGTATTGAAAACTCAAGCTGTCTTACCCACGAGGAGTCGAAGCGCATAGCCCCCCTTATCGAGCAGGCCGGGGCCGACATGATTCACGTGAGGAGCCATTGGCTCGGCTATCACGTGGGAGCATATCTGCCTGACGCCCTCTTCTATCCTGAGCCCCCTTTCCCGGTGGAGGAGTTTCCCAAGGAGTACTACACCAAAAGGCAGGGGGCAGGAGCAAACATCCTCATGGCCTCAGGGATAAAGAAGTCGGTCTCAATCCCCGTCATGGTGGTGGGCAGGCTCGATCCCGAGATGGGAGAGCAGCTCGTCAGAGATGGTATGGCAGACTTCATCGGAATGACGAGGCGGCTGCAGGCGGATCCGGAACTACCCAATAAGCTCGCCGTCGGGCGGGCAAGAGATATTGCCCCGTGCACGGCCTGCGACAACTGCTTGGGGAGTCGCCGGTGCAGGATAAACGCCTTTCTCGGGACCGAGAAGAACCTGGTGGAGAAGGCGTTGAAAAAGAAGAGGGTGGTGGTTGTCGGCGGAGGCCCGGCAGGCATGGAGGCGGCGAGGGTGGCTGCCCTGAGGGGACACGATGTAACGCTCTTCGAGAAGGCGAGCAAGTTGGGCGGCCTTCTCCCCGTGGCAGCCATAGTGAAGGGGCCCCATCCAGAAAACCTGCCGGATATAGTAGACTATTACCGACGCCAGATGGAGCAGCTTGGCGTCGAGGTGAGGCTCGGAAAGGAAGCTGACGCAGCCGCTGTCCTGAAGATGAAGCCCGAGGTGGTCATCGTGGCCACCGGAGGGGCTCCGGCCGTGCCCAAGATAATGGGCTTCGACAGGCCGAACGTGATCAGCGGCACTGAGCTGCACCGGAGGTTGAAATTCTTCCTGAGGTTTTTCAAGCCGGACACATTGAGATCCCTTTCCCGCTTCTTCATGCCCATCGGCAAGAGGGTCGTCATTCTGGGCGGCGCGATTCAGGGTTGCGAGCTGGCCGAGTTTCTCACGAAGAGGGGCAGAAAGGTGACCATCGTCGAGTCGGGCGAGGTGCTCGGACAGGGGATGGTCGACGCGCTCCTGGGGCACCTCCTCATGTGGTTCAACAAGAGAGGGGTGGCATCAATAACCGGCGTGAGCAGCGTGGAGATCACTGACAAGGGCGTGAACGTGGTGACCAGGGATGGAAAGAAGCAGACCATCGAGGCCGACACGGTGGTGCCTGCCATGCCGCTTTTGGAGAACACGGGGCTTCTGGAAGCCCTGAAGGGGAAGGTCTCAGAGGTTTATGCCGTGGGGGACTGCAAGGAGCCCCTCCTCATCGTCGATGCCATCGGCACGGGCTCGCGGGTCGCCCGCGCCGTCTAAAAGACGGGCAGAACGGTCCGTCTAGAGACGGACACAGGTGTAACGAAGTCTATCCGGAGAAGGTTGGAATATGGCAGAACAAGGTTCAAACGGCAAAGTATTCTCAGATCTCACAATACTCGCTTTTAACTGGGCCATGGTGGGCCCACTGACACTCAAGTTCTTCGCCGACTACGGCGCGACGGTCATCAGAATCGAGACCTTCAGCCGCCCCTGCGTCACAAGGACGTCGGCCCCCTTTAAGGACGGCAAAGCGGGCGTCAACAGGAGCGGCTACTTCAACCACTTCAGCGCGAACATGCTGAGCATGTCGCTCAATATGGGCCATCCCGACGGCCTCGGTCTTGCCCGTGAGCTCGTGGCCAAGGCGGACGTGGTGATGGAGAATTTCACGCCCGGAGTCATGGACAGGTGGGGCTTAGGTTACGAGGAGCTGAAGAAGATAAAACCCGACGTCATCATGGTGCGCCAAAACGGTTTCGGAAGCGACGGCCCGTACAGGAACCTCGCTGCCTTCGGTATGATATTGGCCGCGGTGGTGGGCATACCCAATTTCATCGGATGGCCCGACCGGGGGCCTCTGCCCGTGGGAGTGGGGGCTTATACGGATTGCATCAGCCCGAGGTTCGCCTCTGCCGCGTTGATCGCCGCCCTCGATTTTCGAGAGAAGACGGGAAAAGGGCAGCTCATAGACCTTGCCCAATTCGAGACGGCGATCTCTTTCTTCCTACCGGGTGTGCTCGACTATGCGGTGAACGGCAGGGAGCCGGCCAGAAACGGCAATGCCTCTCCCTACGCCTGCCCGCACAGCGTCTACCCGTGCAAAGGGAATGAACGGTGGTGCACGGTTGCGGTGTCAGACGACCGGCAGTGGGCGGCCCTGTGCGCCGTCATGGGCAGGGAGGAATTGGCCCGCGATGCCCGTTTCGACACCTTGGCCCACAGGAAGGACCATGAGGCGGAAATCGACGAGATGGTGGGAGGTTGGACACGCAGCCTCAGCCCGGAAGAGGTAATGGCCCTTCTCCAGAACGCCGGCGTGGCTGCGGGGGTGGTGGAGAATGCGGCCGACCTATACGCCGACCCTCAGCTGAGGGAGCGCAATCTCTTCTGGCCCATGGAACACAGCGAAATGGGGATGTTTACCCATCTGGGGTCGAGTCTGGAGCTGTCGGAGACGCCTGCGAAGCCGTATCGGCCGAGCCCCTGCCTGGGGGAGCATAATGAGTATGTGCTTACAAATATCCTGGGCAAGACGGATGAGGAGTTCGTCGAGATCCTCGCCTCAGGCGTGCTCGAGTAAATGTGAGGCTCACGAATGCCCTTCGGAAGAGGCCCGCTTGCGCAAAGGCCCGGCTCGAAGGGAAAACGGAGCAAATATATCATCGGAGGTGTGAGTCATGGCGTACGAGTTTGTTCTGTATAATAAAGAGGGACAGGTTGCCTACATTACGCTCAACCGGCCCGAGAGACTGAACGCGGTCTCTCCCGAGCTGGTGAGGGATTGGCTTGCTGCCATCACCGAGGCGGAAGAGGACGATGACGTTAAGGTGATCGTCTTCAAAGGTACCGGCCGCGCCTTCAGCGCAGGGGCCGATCTCACCGGGGTCGGCTTCGTCTACGGTATGAAGGAGCCAAAGGCGGGGGAGAAGGGGGAGCTGAGGCGGATCCCCCAGAGGGTGAAGCTCAGCTTCGACAGGGCTCTTTTTGTCGATTTTCACAGAAGGATCCTTTTCTGCAAGAAGCTGACCATTGCCCAGTTGCATGGATACTGCCTGGGCATAGCTTTCCAGCTCGTGCTTCACTGCGATTTTCTCATTGCGGAAGAAGAGTGCAAGATGGGCCATGTGGAAGAGCGCCTCGGACAGGGAGGTATGACCATCTCGCCCATCATGGTGCTCAGGTGCGGTTTGACGAAGGCCATGGACTTGTGCCTCACCGGCAGGATGATCACGGGGAAGAAGGCAGCAGAGTACAACCTCATCAACAGGACGGTGCCGAAGGATACGCTCGATAACGAGGTGAGGGAATTGGCTAACGGCCTCGCCCTCTACCCGAAAGACGGCATCGCTATCGGTAAGGCGACGAGGGAGATGATGTTCATGACCATGGGTATTGACAGGCACCTGGTCGACCACTATATCATGCACAGCTTCCAGACGAACAAGGTGCTTGACCAGGGGGAGATCAACTTCTTCAAGAGCAGAAGGGACAAAGGGGTGAGGGACGCTGCCCACGACAAGCACGACTATTTCAAAGCCCTGGATAAAGAATGATCGTAGACGAAAAGCCCGTAGAAAGGGGTGAATGAGGAGGGAAGACCTTGGACGCAACGTTCCTGTTCGCAAAGAACTTCGTGAAAACCCGGTATGAAGACTTGCCCCCGCAGGTTATTGACGCTACGAAGAAGCAGGTCCTCGATCTCCTGGGGGTGGCCATCGGCGGTTTTTCGATGATAGGGCCAAAGGAGTTGCGGGAGCTTGTCATGGAATGGGGAGGCAAGGAAGAGAGCCGGATCATCGGCACGACACGCAAGGTCCCCGCTCCCAACGCAGCCCACGTGAATGCAACCATGGTACATGCCCTGGACTACGACGACGTCCACGAGGCAGGGGTCATGCACCCGGGAGTTATTGCCATTCCCACGGCCCTGGCCCTGGCTGAGCGAAAAGGATCGCTGAGCGGCAAGGAGCTGATTACCATAGTTGCCCTGGGCTCGGACATGATGTGCAGGCTGGGACTCTCATCCACGCCCGGCAGGAGTCCGATCGAGGTGGGGTGGCACCAGACCACGCTCTTCGGTTTCATGGGCGCTGCGGCCGTGGCCGGCAGAACGCTCGGTCTCACGGAAGAGCAGATAGTGAATGCCATGGGCATCGCCTACCACCAGTCGGGGGGCAACGGCCAGTCGGTCAAGGATGGGGCCCATACAAAGAGGCTCGGACCGGGATTCTCGGTGAAGGGCGGCATAACCGGCGCACTCCTCGCCCAAAAAGGCGTCACGGGCGCCCACAATTGCCTGGAAGGCCAGTGGGGTCTTTACCCTCTCTATTGGCGTGGTGACTACGACCCCAAGGGCTTGATTGCCGATCTGGGGAAGCGCTTCGAAGGTGAGCAGGTCTCCATCAAGCCGTACCCCTGCTGCAGAGGCATCCACCCGGCTATCGACGCGGCCCTCGCTTTGGTCAAGGAACATGGCATCAAGGCTGAGGACGTGTTGGGCATCGCGCTCTTTGTCACCGAGGCGCACATTGCCTTGCTCTGTACGCCTCTCGAGGTGAAGGTCAAGCCTAAGAGTCCGGTGGACGCGCAGTTCAGCATACCCTATGGGGTTGCCACCGCAATTGCCAGGGGGAGGGCGACTCTGGATGACTACTCGGATACTGCCATAACAAGCCGGGATATCCTCGACCTTACGGCCAAGACCCGTGTGGAGGTCGACAGCAGCCTGAGGAGGGGGGACAAGATCGAGCCCACGAGGGTTGAGATCACGACGCGGGAAGGGGCTGTCTACACGAAAGTGGTCGAGCATCCCCTCGGGAGTCCGGAAAGACCCATGTCTTTCGATGTTTGTGCCGATAAGTTCAGGGACTGCGCGAAGCCCATAGGGGCGAAGAACTGCGAGAGAGTGATTGAGCTGATCAGGGGCCTCGAAGGGCTTGGCGACGTTCTGGAGATCGTGGGGCTCCTAAACATAGAGGAAGTCTCTTGACGTGACATACCCTGAGATCCTCCAAAGGGCTGAGTCCCAATGCGCCTATCTTATGGACGACCGGGCTGCGGTCGTCTTCGTGGCCTCACGGGCGGGCGACGAGGCGGCATCGCTCGTGAAGGCGGGCTTCCGGGCAGCCCTCGACCGGCATGGCCTTGCCGGCCAGGTTATACTCTCTGGCTCTTTCGGCTATGAGGGCCTTGAGCCGATAGCCGTCGTACGAAAAGCCGGAGGCTCCGCAGTTCTCTATCCTCGCGTGACTCCCGAGGCCGCATCTATCATCGTTGATGCCCATCTCGCAGGCCCGGGTCCGATTCCGGAGATGGCGCTCTGCACCCTGGATGAGAAGGGGCAGAGGGGCATCCCAGGGGTTTCCGACGTTCCGCTTCTCCGCCATCAGGTACGCATAGCCCTGCGCAACTGCGGCCTTATCGACCCGGAGGAGCTCGATGCCTATGTCGTGAGTGCGTCTGGATATTGCGGCCTCCACAGGGCCCTGGAGATGGACCCCTCGCAGGTGATTGAAGAGATGCGTGCCTCCGGCCTCAGGGGCAGGGGCGGCGCTGGCTACGGCACGGCCGAAAAGTGGGCAGCCTGCCGCAGCGCGGAAGGAAATGAGAAGTACGTCGTCTGCAACGGCCTCGACGCGGACCCGCTCGCCAGCGGCGGGCGGCTCCTCTTGGAAAGCGATCCCCACTCAGTCCTCGAGGGTGCGCTCATCGCGGCGTATGCCGTCAGCGCGGGCCGCTGCATCATCTGCGTCGACAGCACCCATCAGGCCGCCTCAGGGAGGGTGAGGAAGGCCCTCGATCAGTTGAGTTCTCACGGCCTCCTCGGCAGAAACATTCTTGGCTCTGAGTTTTCCGTGGAAATGGAGGTGAGGGAGGTGGCGCCCTCCTTCTCGTCGGGAGAAGAGACAGCCCTCCTCAAGGTCCTCGAAGGCAGGCAAGCCATGCCGTACCTGCGGCCGCCCTATCCTTCCGCGCGGGGT
>Ga0335078_10013646_pt1 | contig 12043 bp, 10 predicted proteins | sample Lox_Sample_32_FD_206711 | JGI IMG/M metagenome (GOLD analysis project Ga0335078, IMG submission 206711) | Soil microbial communities from Loxahatchee National Wildlife Refuge, Florida, United States - Lox_Sample_3.2 | ecosystem: Environmental > Terrestrial > Soil > Wetlands | place: USA... | reverse complement strand
CGGCTGAGCCGGCCGTCGGCGGTTCCGCGGAGCCCGGTTCCCTGGGCATTGGCAGCTTGAAGAGGAGCACCCATGAATAACCTGCACCGCGAGCTCGCTCCGATCTCCGATGCCGCCTGGGCGAGCATCGAGGAGGAGGCACGCCGGACATTCGAGCAGCACGTGGCCGCCCGCCGGGTGGTGGACCTGACCGGGCCCGAGGGCCCGGGGCTGGCCAGCGTGGGGACCGGGCACCTGAGCGACATCGACGCGCCCGCGGACGGGGTCCTCGCCCAGCTGCGCACCGCGCAGCAGCTCGTCCGGCTCCGCGTCCCGTTCACGGTGAACAGGCAGGACGTGGACGACGTGGAACGCGGCGCGCAGGACTCCGACTGGCAGCCGGTCAAGGACGCGGCGAGGAAGATCGGCTTTGCCGAGGACCGGGCCGTATTCCAGGGATACCAGGCCGCCGGGATCACCGGGATCAGGGCGAGCTCCTCCAACCCGGCGCTGACGCTGCCGGCCGAGGCCCGCGACTACCCGAACGTGGTCGCCCAGGCGGTGAGCTCGCTGCGGCTGGCCGGCGTGGGCGGCCCGTACTCGCTGCTGCTGTCCGCCGGCGCCTACACGATGGCCAGCGAGACCTCCGACCACGGCTACCCGATCCGCGACCACCTGGCCCGCGTCATCGACGGGGAGATCATCTGGGCGCCGGCCATCGACGGGGCGTTCCTGCTCTCCGCCCGCGGCGGCGACTTCGAGCTGCGCCTGGGCCAGGACCTGTCCATCGGCTACCTCGCCCACGATGCCGGCACCGTGCAGCTGTACTTCCAGGAATCCCTGACCTTCCTGGTCTACACCGCCGAGGCCAGCGTGGCCCTGAACCCGTAGCACCCGGCGAGCCTGCCTAGGCGGCCACCGGCTGTTTCGGAGGCTGCCTGGCCGGTGGCGGCGGCGGCGCGGGCTGGGAGACCTGCGGCAGCCACTCCAGCCACCTGGGCAGGTACCAGTTGCGCGGGCCGAGCAGCTTCATCGTGGCGGGCAGCAGGCAGGCCCGGACGATGGTCGCGTCGAGCAGGACGGCCACGGCCAGGCCGACGCCCATCTCCTTGAGCTGCACCATCGACATGGTGGCGAAGGTCAGGAACACGAAGACCATGATCACGGCGGCGGCGGTGACCACCCCGGCGCTGATCTTGATGCCGTGCACCACCGCGCGGTCGGTGTCCCCGGTGTGGTCGTAGCCCTCCCGGATCCGGCTCAAGATGAAGACGTGGTAGTCCATGGAGAGCCCGAACAGCACCACGAACAGGAACAGCGGCAGCCAGCTGGCGACGGAATGCGTGCTGGTGAAGCGCAGCAGCGACTGCCCCCATCCCCACTGGAACAGCGCCACCACGACGCCGTAGGCGGCACCCACCGACAGCAGGTTGAGCACCACCGCCGTGAGGGGGATGACCAGGGAGCGGAAGGAGACGAGCAGCAGGGCGAAGGCGAGCAGCAGGACGAAGGCGAAGATCCAGCCGGAGCGCTGCGCCATGAGCGTGTTGAAGTCCGCCGTGCCGGCCGTGACCCCGGCCACCGCGACCTGGGCGCCGGGTACCTTGGCCAGCGTGGCCGGGATGACCTTATCCCGCAGGGTCGTGAGGGCGCTGACCGATGCCGCGTCCTCCCCGTTGCCGGCCAGCGGCACCTGGATGATCGCGGCGGTGTGCGCCGGGTTGACCACGAACGTGATCGGCTGGTTCATCTGGCCGGTGGCCAGCGCGGCCTTCTCGAACGCCTGCCCGGCGGCGAGCGCGGCGGGCGAGGTGACGTCGGGCGCCTCGACGACCACGATCGCCGGCGAGCCGCCGCCGGGGAACACCTGCTGGATGCGGTTGTACGTCTGCAGGGCGGCGGTGTTCTGCGGCAGGTCGCTGACGCCCGGGGTGGCGGTATGCAGGCGCAGTACCGGCAGCGCGAGCGCGACCAGGATGCAGGCAGACACCACGGCGGTTAGCGCCGGGCGGGCCAGGGTCCGGTCGAGTATCGCGGCCCAGACCCGGCTCTGGCCGGCGGGCCGGCGCAGCCGGCTGACGAACGGCAGCTGGCCCCGGTCCACCCGGTCGCCGAGCAGCGCGAGCAGGGCCGGCAGCAGGGTCAGCGACCCGATCACGGCCGCGGCCACCACCAGCATCGAGGCCTGCGCCATCCCGTAGAAGACGTTGTTGCCGGTCAGCAGCATGCCGGACATCGCCACCAGCACGGCCAGGCCGGAGATCAGCACCGAGCGGCCGGAGGTGGCGGCCGCCACCTCGATCGCGTCCACGACCGGGCGCCCGGCAGCGCGTTCCTCGCGCTGGCGCTTGACGTAGAACATGGAGTAGTCGACGCCCACGGCCAGGCCGATGCAGAACATCACCGAACTGGCCTGCTGCGTCTCCCCGGCCAGGTGGCTGGTGAACGCCACCAGGCCGGTGGCGGCGAGGATCGCCATCGTGGCCAGCCCGAGCGGGAGGAGCGCGGCGACGAGCGCGCCGAAGGCGATCAGCAGGACCACCAGCGTGATCGGGAAGGACAGCCACTCCGCCCGGCGCAGGTCACGGAATATGGTGTCGTTGACCGCCTTGCTGATGCTGGCGTCGCCGGTTTCCGCGATCTGGATCTGCGGATGGGCGGCGGCCGCCGCCTGGACCGCGGTGAGCACCGGCCCGACGCGGCTGGCGGCGTCGGTGACGTTGCCGGTGATCTGGAACTGCAGCAGCGCGGCCTGCCGGGTCGGGGAGATCAGGTTGGCGTAGGCCGGGTCCAGCGGCGAATGGACCTGGGTCACCCGGCCGGTCGCCTCGATCCGCGTCAGCACGTCCCTGATCGCCGCCTGGTAGGCGGGCGCGCTGACCTGGAGGCCGCGGCTGTCGAACAGCACGTACTCATTGGCGCGCTGCGCGAAGTCCCGGTTCATCATCTGCGCGGCCCGCAGGGCCTGGCCAGAGGACGTTTCCGACTGGGGCAATTGCGGCGTGCCGGCCAGGTGGCCGGTGACCAGCAAGACCACCACGCAACCGAGCCACGCGGCGATCACTGTCCACGGGTGCGTTGCGCTCCACCGGCCGGCCACCCCGGTCAGGCGCCTGGCACTGCTCATGCCACCAAGCTCCGCCCCGACGGCGGGTCCCGGCAGGGCCGAAGGTCCGGTGTTCCCGGGCCCCCGGGCACCGCGGGAGCGCGCGACCGCGAGGGACGCTGCTCCCGCACCATGGATCTCACGCGCGTCACCCGATCACCTAACTAGCTCGATACGATGTGGCATCGTTCCGGTTATAGCCGTATCGGTGTCACATCGTGCCGGTCAGACGTTAGCCGACGGGACCATCTCCGGGAGATTACTCCTCTTCGTACCGCGTGGGCGGGAAGGGGTGCCGCTCGGTGATGGGCCTCAGCTCGCCCTCGTCCTGCTGGCGGCGGAATTCGGCTCGCTCTTCCTGCCAGTCCTCGTTCAGGGTGATGTCCTCGGGCTGCGGCGGCGTGTCCGTGGCCGGCGGCACCTCGCCGGGGTCATAGGCGTCGAGCCCGGCGGCGACGCGCTCTTCCTCGGTCAGGCGAGCCAGCTGTTCGTCCTGGTCGTCGTCGAGGTACTTCGACGCCCCCCCGTGCTCGCGGCGCTCCCGGTGGAACCGCTCTGGGAAGTCGTCCTGCTCTGACATGGCGCCTCCTGGAGGTAGTGGCGGCGTGGTCCAAGTTACCCCGCGGGACCGCATCGGCTCGAGATGACCCCCGCAATCCGCGGGCGCCGGCGGGCCGGCCGGACGGCCGGCTCTCGTTGTTTCACAGAAACATTAAATGGCTACCTGAAGGTCGCCGGGAAAGACCGGCTGATTACATTTAGCGACCGATATGCCAGTACTCGCTGAATTACGTTAGGTAGCCTGTGGGCGGACTGTGAATAAGCGGTGGATAACCACCGTGACGTGCGGATAACCCTCGGTGCTCTGTGGACATTGATGTGGACAGAGAAAAACTTCAAATGAATTGCCGCAGACTCTTGCGCGACCGCCGGGGAAGCAGTAGAAATACTCTCACCGTTGGAAACGGGAACCGCCCGGGGGTGACCCCGGGACGCGGGAGGAGCCGGGAAACCGGCATCTCGTGCGGGTCTCCGGTACCGGCGGGCGGCGCGCGGCGCCGGGTTGGCCGGGCAAAACCGGCCGGCCAAGTGCGGCGAGGCCAGGCAAGGCCCCCTCCATCTCATACATGGAGGGGGCCTTGTTCCATTATGCCCGAGAAGATCATCTGGCCAGGACCGGCCGCGGGCGGCACGGCGCTGGCGCGGTCAGGTAACCCGGCGCGGTCCCAGCGCACGCGCAGGTCGGCAGGCTTGCGGAAGACCAGGCCCCGCGGGGCGCTCGGGTAGCGGGGGTCCAGGCGCAGCCGGGGGAGCAGGTCCAGGATGGCCTCGATGGCGACCCGGGCCTCCAGCCGGGCCAGGTGCGCGCCCAGGCAGAAGTGCGGGCCGCGGGCGAAGGCCAGGTGGCGTCCGGCGTCCGGGCGCCGGACGTCGAAGGCATCGGGCTCAGCGAAGACCGCCGGGTCCCGGTTCGCCGCGGTGATGGACACCGTGACCTGATCGCCGGCCGGGATGCGGGCGCCGCCGAGGCTCGCGTCGCGGGTGGCGTACCTGTCGACCACCGCCGCGGCCGGCTCCAGCCGTAGTGACTCCTCGATCGCCGCGGGCACCAGAATGCGGTCGGCGAGCACCAGGTCGAGCTGGGCGGGGGAGGAGAGCAGGTGCAGCAGGGCGTTGGCGATCATGCCCTCGGTCGTCTCGATCCCGCCGAACATCAGCACGGCCGCGTTGGAGATGGCCTCGCTCTCGGTCAGCGGGCCGGCCACCTCGGCCAGCAGCGAGAGCGGCTGCGTCGCGATGACCTCGTGCAGGCTGGCCGCGAGTTCCGCGAAGGCGGCGCCGGCCGGGCCCGCGCCCGCCGCGCCGCCTGCGGCTTGCGCCGCGCCCCTGGCTTGCGCCGCGGCCGCGGCCTGCACCGCGGCCACGATCCCGTCGTACCAGGCCAGGACCTGCGCCGGGTCCGCCTGCCCGAGACCGAGAGTCTGCGCCATGACGGCGACGGCGAGCGGGCCGGCCACGGCCCGGCGGAGTTCGGCCTCGCCGAGCGGCCGGATGGCCGAGACCAGGCGGCCGGCCTCGGCCCGGGTGAACGAGCCCAGCTGCGCGTGCACCTCATCGTGCCGGAAGGCGCGGTTGAACGGGCCCCGGTGACGTGCGTGCGGCTCACCGTCGAGGGAGAGCATGCTCGGCCCGACCACCCTGGCGGTGGAGAAACGAGGGTCGTCGACCGTGAATGTCCGCGCATCGCGCAGCACCTGCACGGCCGGGCGGTACCCGGTGACGAGCCAGGCGCCCAGGACCGGCACCCAGACGGCAGGCCCGGCCGCCCGCAGCCGGGCCAGCGCGGGATGCGGATCGGTCTCCAGCTCAGCCAGCGTGACCGTGACGGCCGGCGCACTCCCCGCGGGCACCTTCTGAGAGTACCGGCTGGCACGCTGCATTCCGTGACTGGACGCGCTGTGCCAGGTGCGGGTGCTGAACGGCGTCTATTGACCGGGTGACCCCGGGTTGGTGCAGTTCTCCGATCACGCGATCCTGTGCATCGTCCAGGAGGACGCGGCCGGGCGCCGGCTGCTGGAGGAGGCGGTGCGGGTCTGGCCGGACGGGGCCACCGAGTACCTGGGCCGGCCGTCCTACTCGCCGGTGTACGCCGACGGCACCCGGGACGTGGTGAGCGCGCGGATCGGCTTCTCGCCGCCGGGCGGGAAGCCGTTCGACCTGCACGCGACGCTGCTGCTGCCGGTGCACCTGATGGCCGGCACCGGCTACGGCCTGGAGCCGGACTGGAAGCACGGCATGTACCAGGGACCGGACCTGGCCGTCCAGGGCGTCAGCTACGACCTGTCCCGGCCGCAGGACGCGGCCCGCATGTGGGGGATGGTGGACGCGGTCGGCCGTTTCGAGTACGACGGGCACACGGGGTACGGGCTGTACGAGTACTGGGCGCTCGGCGACCACCCGTCGTTCCGCCGGTCCTAGGCGTCCCTGCGGATCAGCGCGACCGCGGTCACGGCCAGCAGGGCGGCGGCGAGCAGGACGAACAGGCCGGTCTCGATGCCCTGGAAGGCCCAGTAGCGGCTGGCGGGCTGGTAGGTGATGAACCCGCGGAAGTGGGACAGGGCTTGCGCGCAGGCCGGCGACGGGCGGCCGGCACCAGAGCCGAGCAGGTTCGAGCAGGCACCGGGGAGGTAGGCCTGCGGGATGCCGTCGGCATAGGGCATGTTGTCCGGCTGCGGGAGCTGCTGGCCGTTCGGGCCGGTGATGCCCGACGCGAGCCGCCAGAAGGACCCCGCCGGCGTGAAGCCGTGGAGCACGGTGTAATACGTGGTGACCGCGCTCATGTAGTGCGAGCGCAGCCACAGCGTCACCACCACGCGCACCGCGACGAAACCGCCGAGCGTGACGGCCATCGCGGGCAGCGTCCGGCGCAGCAGCGCGCCGGCGCAGATGCCCAGCGCCATCGCGAACACCGCGTACCCGACCGGCACGAGATCCTGCAGGTCGAAGTGGCCGGGATCGAACAGCTCGAGGTCCAGGGCGTTGCCCGGGCGGTACCACCAGGTCACCAGCGCCGAGATGGCCGCTCCCCAGGCCGCCGCGGCGAGCATCAGCCAGCCGGTCTTGACCGCGAGCCAGCGCCCGCGGGTCACGCCCTGCATCCACGCGAACTGAAGGGTGCCTTGCTCCAGTTCGCCCGCCACCAGCGGGGCGCCCCAGAACAGGCCGAACAGGACCGGCGCCGCCAGCGTCGCGATGATCATGAAGCCCACCACGTGGCTGCCCATGAACAGCCCGCCCAGCTGCCGGCAGCCCTGGCCCGCGGCGCAGGAGGCGGCATTGGCGTGGAGTTGCGCGGCGATCTGCCGGCCGTTGATCACGGTCACGGCGGCGAACGCGGCAAGCAGGGCCGCGGCGACGCCAAGCTGGAAGCGGTACTGCCGCCAGGTGAGCCAGGTCATTTCTCTTCTCCAACCATGGTCAGGGGCGGGTCCGCCGGCGCGGCGTCCTGGCCCATGTAGGCGAGCACCATTTCCTCGAGCCCCACCTCGGCGCTCTCCCAGGCGGGGTCGATGACCGGGGCGTTCCCGCGCACGAGCAGGCTGGTCTGCCGCTCGGTGCGCAGCGCCTGCACGATCGTGTGGGTCCTCTCGATCGCCGTGACCGGCTTGCGCGGGCCGACCAGGACCTGGTGCTCGGCCAGCAGGACGTCGATGTCGCCGCACAGCTGGACGCGGGACGCGGCCAGCAGGATGAGGTGGTCGGCGACCCGTTCCATGTCGGCGAGCAGGTGCGAGGAAAGCAGCACGGTCACGCCGCCGTCGGCGACCGCCTCGGCCAGGACGGCCAGGAAGTTCCTGCGGGCCAGCGGGTCGAGCGCGGCGACCGGCTCGTCGAGCAGCAGCAGCCTGGGCTTCTTGGCCAGGGTCAGCGCCAGCGCCAGCTGGGTCCGCTGGCCGCCGGACAGCGTGCCCGCGGCGCGGTCAAGCGGGATGTTCAGCGACCTCAGCCGGCCGCGCACGTACCCGGCGTCCCAGCGGCGGTTCATCCGCGCGCCCAGCTTGACGTGATCGTCCGCGCTGAGGCGCTTGTACAGCGGGATCTCCTGGGCGAGGTAGCCGATCCCGGCCAGGAAGTCGGGGTCCTGGCGGGGCGTGCCGCCGAGCACCGCGAGCTCGCCGGAGGTCGGCCCGGCCAGGCCCGCGAGCAGGCGGAGCAGCGTGGTCTTGCCCGCGCCGTTCGGCCCGATCAGCGCGGATATCCGGCCTTCAGGGACGCTGATGGTGCAGTCGCTCAGGGCGGTGACCTGGCGGTACTGCTTGGTCAGCGCGCGGGTCTCGATAACCGCGGTCATGCGATCTCCTCCTCCTCGGCGGCGCGCAGTGTCACGCGCAGGAGCGACTCGATGGACTCGTCGTCGAGCCCGGCCTCGCGGGCCTGCTGGACCCACCGGGCCAGGCTGCGGCCAAGCCGCGCGACGGTGCCGGGCGGCGGGCCTGGCGGGCGCTTGAGCACGAACGTGCCCAGGCCGGCCCGGGCCTCGACCAGGCCCTCGCGCTCCAGGTCGCGGTAGGCCTTGAGCACCGTGTTCGGGTTGACGGCCGTCGCCGCGACGACCTCCCGCACCGCGGGCAGTTTGTCGCCCGCGTCCAGCAGGCCCATCCGCAGGGCCTGCCGGGCCTGCTGGACGATCTGCAGGTACGGCGGGACCACCGAGCGGCTGTCAACCCGGAAGCTGATCACGTTACTAGCTCCTTAGTGTCTTAATTAGCTAAGACACTAGATGACTAACGGCCGGGTGTCAATCACCGCTGTCTCCAGGCACCCCGCCGCTCCCCGGGCACCTTCTCCGCCATCTGATAACAGCAAGAAGCGTGGGGGTGGAGGCCGGCGTCGCGGGGGAGTGACGAGGCAGGCGACGTTGAGCATGCCGAACGGGGATGGGCTGCGCGCGGCGCCAGAACTTGCCGGGCCGCCGCGATAGCGGAGACAATGTGACGTGCCGGTCATGGCCAGCGGCAGCGTCCGCATCGTGGCGGCGGATCCCGGATGATGCGCGGCAGGCCGAAGGGTGTCGCCAGGGCGCGGGCCGCGCGCCGGCGGGCGGCGCGATCGGGCGATCCCCTGCTGCTGGCCGCGGCCACGTACAACCTGGGGCTTGCGCTGGCCGCGCAGGGCGAGGTGGAGGAGGCACGTGCCGCCCTGCGGCAGGCCATGGGCTCCGGCCAGCCCGAGGTCGCGCCGAAGGCAGCCTGCAACCTCGGCATCTTGCTGGCCTCCCAGGGCCAGCTAGACGAGGCGCGGGCCGCCTACCAGCAGGCCATCGATTCCGGTGATCCTCAGGCCGCGCCGCTAGGGTGGTTCAACCTGGGCATCTTGCTCGCCCAGCAAGGCGATGCCGAAGGCGCCCGCGCGGCATTTCAGCAAGCCATTGACCGGGGCGATCTCCAGACCGCCGGCGAGGCCGCCGTCAACCTGGGCAACCTGCTCACCGCTCTGGGCGACACCGCGGCAGCCCAGGTGGCGTTCGGCCAGGCGGCGAGCTCGGGAAACCCCGACGCCATGGCGGTGGCGTCGTTCAACCTGGGGAATGCGCTCGCCGAGAAGGGCGATGTGCGCGGAGCCCGCGCTGCCTATCAGCAGGCGATGGCCTCGCCTCGCGCGGACCGGGCATCGGCGGCGGCCTTCAACCTCGGCAACATGCTCGCCAAGCATGGCGATCCTGACGGGGCCCGCGCCGCCTACCAGAAGGCGATCGATTCCGGTCACGCCGAGAACGCCGCCAAGGCGGCCATGAACCTGGGGATTCTCCTGAACGGCCGGGGTGATGTCTCCGGGGCGCAAGCGGCATTCCGGCGCGCAGCGGAATCCGGCCACCCCGATCTGGCTCCGCGGGCAGCCATCGAACTCGCGGGGTATCTCGCGGAGCAAGGGAACATCAGGGCCGCGACGGCCGCCTTGCGGCAGGCGGCCGGCTCCGGTCACCCCGAGCACGCTCCGAGCGCGGCGTTCTACCTCGGCGGGCTGCTGGCCAAGAACCGGGACGCGGCCGGGGCGCGGAAGGCATACCAGCAGGCCATTGACTCCGGCCATGCCGTTTACGCCACGAAGGCCGCGGTCAGCCTGGGCCAGCTGCTGGCCCTGCAGGGCGACATCCGGCGAGCCCGGGCCGCGCTGCAGTACGCCATCGACTCCGGCGACGCCGACGCGGCCGCGAAGGCCAGGCAGATCCTCGGCCGGCTCACCTGACCGGAGCTGGCGGGCCGCGCCGGTCATCATGCCGAGTCGGCCCGGGCGCCCGGTGCCGCCGCGGGTGATGAGCCGACCCGCAGGGCCGCGAGCGCGCCGGGAGTGAGATCGTGCTCGGCGGCGTCGACCACCCCGAGGTCGGCGCGGGCGTGCAGTTCGGCCGCCTTGACGAGCAGTGCCACCACCGGTGATCCCGAGGCGGCGGCCCTGGCGGCGTCGGACAGGCTGCGCAACTCGGTGAGCAGGTGCATCCGCTGGCACCGCAGCACGCCGGCCAGCTTGTCCGGATCCCCGGCCTGGGCGGCGGCCACCACCTTGAGGAAGAAGTCATCGCGGTAGCCGCGGGTGCGCACGCTCGGCTCGTTCAGCCAGCGATCGAGTTCCTCGCGGCCCGCCGGGGTGATCCGGTGGACCAGCCGGTCCGGCTTGACCGGCTGCGGCTGGCGCTCGGAGTCGATCAGGCCGTCGCGGGCGAGGCGGTCGAGGACCTGGTAGAGGTGCCCGATGTTCAGCCCTCCCCACTGGCCGCCCACCGCCTGCTCGAAGCTGCTCTTGAGCTCGTACCCGTGCGCGGGCTTGGCCGCGAGCAGAGCCAGCACGGCATGGTGCAGAGGCATGGCAGCGCTCTCCTGACCGGTCGCGTAACGAACTGATCTCACCTTACATTGTCGCTAGGTAAGGCTCTTGCATTGTCACTAGGTAAGGGACAGAGTAGTCATGTGCTCCGGCCGGCGCCACGCGGCCGGGCAGACGCCAACCGGAGGGTGCCAGCGGTGCGCAGACTCGCCTGGTCACAGCTTCGGTTCCGGGCCGGCCGCGCGCTGGCGCTGCTGGCCGGGATGCTGGTCGCGACCACGGCGTTCACCGTGCTGACGGCCGCCGCCCGCACCGCGCAGATCCGCACCATCGGCACGGTGAACGCGCACTTCCAGCCGGCCTACGACATCCTGGTCCGCCCGGCGGGGGCGCGGAGCAGGCTGGAGTCGGCCACCGGCACCGTGCAGCCGGACTTCCTGTCCGGCATCTACGGCGGGATCACCATGGCGCAGTGGCACCAGATCCGGGAGATCGCCGGCGTGCAGGTGGCGGCGCCGATCGCGATGGTGGGATACGCGTTCATGCAAGCCCAGTTCCCGGTGCCGATACCCGCCGCCGATATCGCCCGGCCCGGCCGTCAGCTCTACCGGGTCAGCACGACCTGGGTGAGCGCGAACGGCGCCACCCGGATCCCGGAGCCCCCCTCGTACGTCTACGTCACACCGGATCGGGTCCGCTTCAGCTTGACGGACGGCTCGACTTCCGAGATCTTGCCGGGGGGCCCGACCGTGACCTCGTGCCCGGCATCCGGGGCGGCAGCCGGCCCGTTCAGCTTCGCCGCGCGGGCGGGTGCGTCGTGCTTCTCCAAGGTCAACTTCGACGGCACCCCGCCGGGAACCGTCAGCATCCCTGACCTGCACGGGCATCCGAGCCTCGTGGTCGGCTGGCAGTTCCCGATGCTGATCGCCGCGGTCGACCCGCAGGCCGAGGCGGAGCTCGACGGCCTGAATCACGCGCTGACCTCGGGCCGGTACCTGCCGGAGAACTACGGCAACGAGCCGCCCGCGAACGGTTTCGCCAAGGGCGGCGCGTTCCCGGTGCTGGCCACCGCGGACAGCGGCATCGGCGAGTACGCGTCGACCCAGGTCCAGGAGCTGGCCGCCCCCGCCGCGCCGCCGGTGCTCGACACGGCCACGATGGCCAGGGACGCCACGATGGCCGGCCGCACGGTGCTCAGCACGACGACGACCGCCCGGCAGGCGTACCAGTTCCTGCTGTCCCTGCTGAGGGGAACCGTGCTGACCCACGCGAACAGCATTCTCGATGCGTACTGGTCCGCCGGCCCGGTGAGCTACCGGCGCGGCGGCGACGGCGACCTGGTCCCCGTCCCGGTCCGCAACCCGGCCTCGGTGTGGAGTTCCGACCGCGGCTTCATCCTGCCCCCGATGGACAATGCCGGCAGCCAGTACCGGGCGCTGCGGCAGCACGCGCGGGCCATCGCCAAAATGTCGACCGTGCCGTTGCCGGTCCTGGCCGGGACCTTCAGCCAGGGCGGGATCGAGGCCTTCGACCCGCTGTCCCGGGTGCCGCTGGGACCGTACCAGCCCGCGACGGCCGGGCCGGCCAACGCAGCCAGCCGGACGGCGCTGGGCGGCGAGAACCTGCTGCCCAGCC
>Ga0335078_10013645_pt1 | contig 12044 bp, 11 predicted proteins | sample Lox_Sample_32_FD_206711 | JGI IMG/M metagenome (GOLD analysis project Ga0335078, IMG submission 206711) | Soil microbial communities from Loxahatchee National Wildlife Refuge, Florida, United States - Lox_Sample_3.2 | ecosystem: Environmental > Terrestrial > Soil > Wetlands | place: USA... | reverse complement strand
ATGCGTGCGTTCGGCCAGGTGAAGAGAAAGCGCGGGCCGTAAGCGCGCCCACACATGCCGTAATTGCCGGCGCCGTAGGAGCCGCCGACGATCATGGTGATCTTCGGCACCTGCGCGCAGGCGACGGCGGTGACCATCTTGGCGCCGTCCTTGGCGATGCCGCCCGCCTCGTAGTCGCGACCGACCATGAAGCCGACGATGTTTTGCAGGAACAAGAGCGGCACGCGGCGCTGGCAGCACAATTCGACGAAATGCGCCGCTTTGAGCGCGCTCTCGGAGAACAGAATGCCGTTGTTGCCAAGAATGCCGACCGGAATGCCGTGAATGTGCGCGAACCCGGCCACAAGCGTCGTGCCGTAGAGTGCCTTGAACTCGTCGAATTCGGAGCCGTCGACAAGGCGCGCGATCACTTCACGCACGTCATATTGCTTTTTCAGATCGGCCGGCACGATGCCGTCAAGTTCGCCGACGTCGTATTTCGGCTCGGCCGGCTTGGCGAGCGCAATGTCGATCGTTCGTTTGGTATTCAGATTCCCGACAACGCGCCGGCAAAGGGCCAGCGCGTGTCGATCGTTCTCGGCCAAATAGTCGGCGACGCCGGATTTTTTCGCGTGCACCTCGGCGCCGCCGAGGTCTTCGGCGGAAACCACTTCGCCGGTTGCCGCTTTCACCAGCGGCGGGCCGCCGAGAAAGATCGTGCCCTGGTTTTTGACGATGATGGTCTGGTCGGACATCGCCGGCACATAGGCGCCGCCCGCCGTGCACGACCCCATGACCACCGCGATCTGCGCAATGCCGGCGGCCGACAGCGTCGCCTGATTGAAAAAAATGCGGCCGAAATGTTCGCGGTCGGGAAACACTTCCGTCTGGTGCGGCAGGTTGGCGCCGCCGGAATCCACCAGATAGATGCAGGGCAGCCGATTCTCGCGAGCGATCTCCTGGGCGCGCAGATGCTTTTTCACGGTCAGAGGATAATAGGTGCCGCCCTTTATCGTGGAGTCGTTGCAGACGATCACACATTCGCGTCCGGCGACCCGGCCGATGCCGGTGATGATGCCGGCGGCAAGAATGGCGTCGTCGTACATGCCGTGCGCGGCAAGCGGCGACAATTCGAGGAACGGCGCACCCGGATCGAGCAACGCCATGACCCGGTCGCGCGGTAAGAGCTTGCCGCGGGCTAAATGCCGCTCGCGGGCGCGCGACGGTCCGCCTTCGGCTGCTTTGGCGCGATTGCGCTCGAGTTCCGTGATCAGCGCGCCCATTGCAGACTGATTGGCGCAAAACTCCTTCGAAGCAGGATCGATATTTGATGTGAGGACAGTCACGGTTTTTCCCGCTCAAGACAATGAACAAACACTCAGAAAAAGTGTGCCAAGCCCGGGCTCACGAGCGTCCCGCGTGTTCCCGAGGAATATCATACGGAACCGAAACTTTCCTCACAGGCTTGCGTTCGCTCCAAGGCACGAGAATGCGCGAGCCCACGACAGATGGGCATGCGCAAACGGGCACGCACCAGAGGAGCAGTCTGAATGAAAGTATATCAAAATTCGCTATTGGCCGGTATTGCGGCCATAGCGAGTTCACTCGGATCCACGTGATTCCGGTGCCGGAATACCTCGTGCGGATCGAACCGCGCTGGCGCGGCCTCGAATACTTCGTGTTCCGCGATGAGGTGGTAATCGTCAATCCGCACGATCTGCGGATCGTGACGATCGTTCCCGTGTAGTCGACAATCACCGGACAAGAGCAGCGAGGACGGCGCAAAGCCGCCCTCGCGACGTTCAAGCGCGCACTTCCTGGCGCTGAAACACGACGTATCCGATGACAAACAGGATGATGGTCGTCGCCACTAAGCCGACGATCTGCGGCCAGGCGATCAGGACGCTTGCTCCAAGCGGCAGCGGCGCGCCGAGAACGGCACCCTGCAACTGGCTCAAGTAGATCGGCCCCAGTGCGCGGGTCGTCGGATCGAGGAGCGCTACCACGATTTCCCCGAACAACGTCGATGGCGACAGTCGGGCCAGAAACTGCTGTAGCACCACGGTTCCCGGCGTCTGCAAGCCGAGCGCCATATAGCGCGGATCCGGAGGCACGATGATCTGCGCCAATTCGCCGGCGAGCACCGGCCAGATGACGTAGAAGAACAGCCAAAGGCCGAGCGTAGCCAGTGCCGCCGTCGCGGCCGAGCGGAACAGAATCGAGAACAACAGCGCCAGCGCCAGCCACACGCCGGCGTAAACGATGGTCACCAGCAGAAACACGAAAGCGCGCGCGATCTCCTCGCCCCCTGGGGGTATGCCGATGAACAGGAGGCCGAGCCCGATCACCAGGAGCCACAGCGCGACCAGCGCGATCGCCAGCGTCATCAGCGCACCGAGAAATTTACCGAACAACAGGGCGTCTCGATAAATCGGCTGCGAAAGGATGCGCGACAGCGTGCGCCTATTGTGCTCGCCGTTGACCGCATCGAAGGCAAGCCCGATCGCCATTACCGGCACCAGCAGCGACAACCAAAAAATGAATGAAGGCAGCGGTTCGCGGGATGTCGTGAAGAATTTCAGAAACAAGAAGGGATCTTCCGCGACCGTATCCTTGATTTGCTGGGTCGCCACATAGACCGTGCCGACGGCGATCACCATCACGATCAGCTCCAGGATGATGAAGCGAATGCTGGTGAGGTGATCGGCCAGCTCCTTGAGCATGACCACGCCTAGACCGTTAAAGGCCGAGCCTTCACGCCGCATGCCGGGCTCCTTCCTTCAGAGTCTCGTCGGGCTTGGTCTCGAAGTAATGGGTGTATATCGCCTCAAGGCTCGGCTCTTGAACGCCGAGATATTTGAGCCGTCCATTCATCGCGACAACCTCGGCAGCAGCCTCCGGGCGCACGTCCCGATCTGCGTGCAAGCGCAGCTTGCCGATGCCGGTTTGATCGACACTACTGACGCCGGGAATGAGCCTGAGCCGTTCGGCGAGCCCGGCGCCGTCCGCCTCGATATCGACCACATACCCGGCGCCGAGCACCTCGCGGCCGAGCTCGGAGACCGAACCCATCAGCGCGATGCGGCCGGCGCTGAACAAGGCTACCCGGTCGCAGACGCTCTGCACGCGTTCCAAAAGATGCGAGGAAAGCAGGACCGATACGCCTTCCGCCTTGAAGTGACGGATGATGGCGAGGAGTTCGGTCGTGGCATGCGGGTCGAGGCCCGATGTCGGCTCGTCGAGGATCGCGATCTGCGCGCCCTTCATGAGAATTTCGGCAAGCCCGAGCCGCTGGCGCATACCGCGCGAGAAGGTGCCCACGTGATGCTCGGCGAACTCGAGAAGCCCGACGCGATCAAGCGCCGCGGCGATACGCTTCTCACGTTCATCGAGCCGGAAGCCGATCAGGCGGGCGGTATAACGCAGATTATCGGCGGCGGTCAGCTGATCGTAGAAGCCCACCGTATCGGGCAGATAGCCGACCCGGCGCTTGACCGAGAGCGGCTCGCGGGCCGGATTGAAGCCGAGCACACTCACCTCGCCGCCGGAAATATCGGTCAGCCCGAGCAGCATCAGGATGGTCGTCGTCTTGCCCGCCCCGTTCGGGCCGAGGAGACCGAAAATCTCTCCCCGCCCGACGGCGAACGAAATGTGATCGACGGCGACCGCTCGTCCGTAAGTCTTGGTGAGGCCTTTGGCCTCGATGACGACATCCGTGCTCATCGGCGGCCAAACCTGGCGACCGCGCCGACCATGACCAGGAGCGCTACGCCGATAATGCCCACACCCGCAATGCCCCACATCGTGGACGTCGTCACGGTCACGCGGAAATCGGTCGAGGCCGTCTCGCCGCGGGCGGCCGCGGTGATGGTCGTCACGTAATCACCGGCGATCGCCTTGTCGGTCGGCGTGATCAGCGCCTGCACTTCCTTGTTCTGGTTTGGCGCAATGCGGTCGACCGAGGTCGGATTAAAAGTGACTTTCCAGCCGCTCGGCGCTGAACCGCTGAGTTCGACATCTTCTGCCGGGGCCGTCCCCGTGTTGGTGATGACGACCGGGACGGTCGTCTGTTTGCCCGCCGAAGCGCGGGTGGAAACGAGCCCCTCGCGGCCGCTGACCTGCAGCTTCGGCTGGCCGGTGATGTCGAGGCCAAGCTCGGCGGTCGCCGATGTATCCTCCGCGCTCACACGCGCCGTGACCTTGTAGGCGCCGGCTGCGGCCGTATTCGGCGGCGTCACCTTGAGCTTGACGTTCTTGCTCTGGCCGGCGTCGATCGGCACGGCGTTAACTTCCTGACTGCCGTATTCCTCGGTGAACGAGGCATCGAAGTTGCGAGGCGCCTGCGCAGCCAAACTCACGGTCAGCTTCTTGCCGCTGTCGTTCTTGATCGCCAGCGTGTACTCGAAGCTCGACTTGGACGTGCCGCGCAACTCCGGCAGTGTTGCCGTCACGCTTAGCTTGGCCGGCAGATCCTTAGCCAAAGTCACGTCGATCGGCAGCTGCAACGACGTTGCGCCGCCGGCTGCGGTAACGGTCAGGTGTTGCGTTCCGATAGGAGCATTCTTCGGCACGTCGAGCCGCAATTCGAGCGAGACGCTGGAATCGGCCGCCGACATCACCGCACCGATCGGCTGGCCGCCGCCCATTAATGTGGCCGTCCAGCCTGCGGGTACGCCGGATACGGACAGCGTCAATCGTTCGGGCGCCACATCGTAATTTCGCAGCTGGAGGTTGACGGAAGAGGTTTCCCCCGGCCGCACCGTAACCGCCGGATAATCGGTGGTCAGATAGAGGCCCTTGACGTCCTTCGGCGCGTTCTGGGCATTGGCCACCGTCGCGAAGACGACCGCGAAAGCGGCGACAGCGGCGATAAATCCATATCGCATTGACGTTTGCTCCCGTGCAGAGAAAGAGGCTGGGTACACCGCTCCTAGGCTGCGCTCAATCGAGCACAAAGCGAGGAGACCGGCATAGGCGGTGTAATCGTGACAAAATCATGCAAAGATAGGCAGTTTTGGCAAGACCTGCGGTAGAGAGCCGCAGCTTTGCCATGGGCTGCGCGCATGCGCCGCACCATAGCCATAATAGCCATAGCCGGGGTGGAACCAGCGGACTCGGTCTGGACAGGAGGCGACACTCCTAGATTTCGCATCGCCAGATCCGGGCTAGACTCGCGCGCATGAGCGGCAGGGCCAGCATCAGCGCCGGACTTTTGGCATTCCGCCGCAGGGGCGGGCTCGAGGTCCTGCTTGCGCATCCGGGCGGCCCGTTCTGGGCGAAAAAGGATGACGGAGCGTGGACGATCCCGAAGGGTCTTGTCTCCTCCGGCGACGATCTCCTGGCCACGGCGCTGCGTGAATTTACCGAAGAGACCAATCTCTCGGCCGCCACCCGTGCCGGCAACTTCATCACTCTTTCGCCGGTCAAGCAAAAAGGCGGGAAAATCGTCCACGCCTGGGCGTTCGAGGTCGATTTTGACTTGAGCTCGTTCGCCAGCAACACATTCGAAGTGGAATGGCCGCCGAAATCGGGGCGGCGCGTAAGCTTTCCGGAGATCGATCGCATTGGCTATTTCTCCCTCCCGATAGCCACGAAAAAAATTCTTAGCTATCAGCTTCCGCTATTGCAGGAACTTGAGCAGCGCGCGGGCTAGGTGCGATCACTCGCGGAGCACAGCCGGCCAATCTACCTCATCATGCGCGAGCACCCACGACTCGTGCCGCGCGGCCTCGCGCCATTCGATCGATGCCGGCAACGCCAAGACAGCCTTCATGTAGGCGCGCGCGACTTCGCTCACCTCTACCTCGTAGGTGTGAAAACGCCAGACAACCGGAGCATACATGGCATCGGCCGCGCCGAACGCACCGTAGAGGAACAGCCCGCCAGCGCCGAACCGCGCACGCGCCTCGTTCCAGATCGCGTCGACCCGCGCAACGTCAGTCCGCACCGCATCGTCAAGTGCGCGCGGTGTTACCGGCCGCCGCACATTCATCGGCAGGTGACGCCGTAGCGCCTGAAATCCCGAATGCATCTCGGCGGCGACCGCACGCGCATGTGCTCGCGCTTGGTCCGTGCCCGGCCAGAGTCCTGCTTGAGGAAACTTTTCGGCCAAGTATTCGAGAATTGCCAACGACTCCCAGACACAAATACCACCGTCGCTCAGCACAGGTACGCTGCCTTTGCCTCCACCACTCAGCGCCGATACTTTGGCTCTGAAATCCGGCGTGTCGAGCGGGATCAAAGTTTCGCTGAACGCGATGCCCGCGGCTTTCATGGCGAGCCATGGCCGCAAGGACCACGAAGAATAGTTCTTGTTGCCAATAATCAGATGGAGCGGCATGCGCGTATCTAGCGCGAATTATCCCGCAACGGTATCCGGAAATCGCCGTCGCGCGGTCATTGCTTCGCCGTCGCCGCACACACCGTCACGGTGCCGGAAACACGTCCGCGGTTTTGCCCGTGAGCCGATAGGCTAGAAGACCGATCCATTCGTGGACGGCGATATCGGTCCTGCGCAATCCGGCACTGAGCGAGCCAAAAGGCCGCGTCGCATCGAACGGACCGCGCGTAAGCCAATTGACCGGGTAAGCCTCCACTGGAAAACCCGCGGCGCGGAACGCAGCGATGGCGCGAGGCATGTGGAAAGCCGACGTCACCAAGAGCCAGACTTCGTCCGGCTTCGGCTGCGCGATCAGGCGCGAGAAAACGGCGTTTTCGATTGTATTGCGCGACTGCTCTTCGGCCGTAATGCGATCATGGGCAACACCGAGGGCCTCCAGCTCCCGTACGGCGAAGGGGGCCTCCACAATCCGGTCGAACAGCAAGACATTACTGCCGCCCGTATAGATAATCCGAGCGGTCGGGTAGCGACGCGCCAGCTCCGCAGTCACAGTAATGCGTTCGGCCGCCTCGTTGAGCGCCACCACGCCGCGCGCCGCCGATACGTCCGGCATGATCGCGCCGCCGAGCACGACGATACCAGCCGGCGGTCCGCGCGACGGGTCCCAAGGAGGAAACCGCTGCTCTAACGGCAGTATCAGGATGTTGCCGAGCGGCGACAGGCCGGCGACGGCAATGAGCACGACGCTCGTGACCACGAGCCAGCTCGCGAGCCGCCGAAACCGGGTGCAGAGCAGCAGGACACCAACGACACCGATCGATATCAGAAGATTGGACGGCAGAGTAAAAAACCCGAAGATTTTCGACAGAATGAAAAACATCCAAGGTCACGAGCGCGATTTGCGCCACGCTGCATAACGCGCCTTGGCGTCTTCATTCGGCGGGTAGAGTCCCGGGAGCTTCACTCCTTTTTCCACTTCGCCGAACACCCAGCTCTCATAGAGTTCGTGCTCAGCCCCTTCGTGAGCTACGAAGTCGACCATGCTCTGCGGAATGACGACGGCGCCATCGTCATCGGCCACGATCACGTCGCCCGGAAAGATAGCGCAGCCGCCACAGCCGATCGGCTGCTGCCAGCCGACGAAGGTCAAACCGTTTACCGAGGCGGGCGCGGCGACGCCCGCGCACCAGACCGGCAGCGCGCTCATCAGCACGCCGGCGCGATCGCGCAGCACGCCGTCGGTTACCAGAGCCGCAACGTTTCGCTTTTTCATCCGCGCGCAAAGAATATCGCCGAAGATTCCGGCGCTGGACACACCCATCGCATCGGCCACCGCGATCGCACCCTCCGGCATTTCTTCGATGGCAGCGCGGGTCGAGATCGGATGCGCCCAGCTTTCCGGCGTCGCTAGATCTTCCCGCACCGGCACGAAGCGCAAGGTGAACGCCGGTCCGATAAGGCGCTCGCCGCCGAGGGTCAGCGGCTTGGGACCGTTCATCCAGCGCCGAATGCCTTTCTTCAGCAGCATCGTGGTGATGGTCGCGGTGGTGACCTTACGCAGCACGTCAAACACTGCATTACTCATGTTTGCCCCAATCGTGAACGATTGAACGCTGGTTATTCTTTGAGCCACACGCCGATCCGCTCGACCGCCTCGCGCATATCCTGGTTCGCGCCGGCGTAACATAGGCGGACGAAACGGCCCCCGCCCACCGGGTCAAAGTCTATCCCCGGCGTGACCGCCACACCCGCCTCCTCCAACATGAGCGAGGCGAACGCGAAGCTGTCCGTCGAAAACCGCGAGACATCGGCATATAAATAGAATGCGCCGTCGGCCGGAAGGAAAGAATCGAGCCCGGCATGCGGCAATCCCTCTAGCAGGATGCGGCGGTTCTCCTGATATCCTCGCTTAATCGTTTCAAGCTCTGCGCGGCCGTCAAAGGCCGCCTCGGCCGCAATCTGCGACAGCGTCGGCACGGAGATCGCCAAGTTTTGCTGCAGTCGCTCGACCGCCCGCACCAGCGCCGGCGGAACCACCATCCAGCCGATCCGCCATCCGGTCATGCAGAAATACTTTGAGAACGAGTTGATGATGATCGCATCGGACGAAATTCGCGCGGCGGTTTCTGCCGAAAAGGCGTAATCGAGCCCGTGGTAAATTTCGTCGGAAATGACTGCGATCCCTTCGGCTTCGGCGCAACGAATCAACGTGGCGAGCGAAGGCCCGTCCATCATCGTTCCGGTCGGATTGGCCGGAGACGCCACCACGAGCCCCTGGAGCGGCCGGGCGCGGTGCTGAGCAACGAGGGCATCGCTCGTGATCGACCACCGCGTCTGCGCAGCAGTCTCGATCCCCACCGGTTCACAGCCAAGCGCCGTCAGGATGTGGCGATACGGCGGGTAGCCGGGAAGCGCCACCGCCACGCGATCGCCCGGCGCAAAGGCGGCGAGGAAAGCCAGAATAAACCCGGCCGACGAGCCGGTCGTAACCACGATCCGCTGCGGATCGATGTCGAGGTCGTGGCATTCTCCGTAGGCGCGCGCGATGCGAGAGCGCAGCGATGCGATGCCCAGGCTTTCGGTGTAGCCGAGGGGACCGTTCGACAGCGCCGCGCGCGCCGCATCGATTGCCGCTGTCGGTGCGCCGGCCGCCGGCTGGCCAACCTCCATATGGATGATCCGGCGCCCCTGCGCCTCCAGACGGGCCGCGGCCGCCATGACGTCCATCACCATAAATGGCGGCACCGCACTGCGGACGGACGGTTGCAACAGGCCTTTCGCTTTATCGAGCATCAAATCGCCTTCGATCACTCATCACCAATGATGCCGAGACGCCTACGCCTTGCCCCTGTGCTGCCGTATTCACCGGGCTTCGTGGCGCCCCGCTTGGCTGCGGCGAACGGGCCGGCCCTGTGTTGACCGCGACCGGCCCCATTCATAGCCTGGGTCCCGAACCGAGGGATCGCATTTTGCCCGAGATGACCCCTGCCAACCCTCCTAGCAAGGCGCGGCGCGCGAAACCAGCTTCGCGCGCCGTAGCGTTTGCGGCGGCGGCCGCAGTCGCTCTGGCGAGCGTGCCTTTGCGGGCGCAAGAGTCGCCGCCCATGGCTGGCCTGCCGATCATTCGCGACGCTGAGATCGAGCAGCTCCTGCGCGATTACACGAAGCCCATTTTCAAAGTCGCTGGGCTCAGTGACCAGAACATCCACGTCGTGATTATCAACAACAGATCGTTCAATGCCTTTGTGATGGATGCGCATCACGTCTTCATCAATGCCGGTGCGCTCATGGAGGCAACAACGCCCAACCAAGTCATCGGCGTCTTGGCCCATGAGACGGGACACATCGTTGGCGGACATCTTGCCAAGATGCGTCAAGAGCTCGCAAACGCCCAATCTGCAGCGATCGTCGCCATGTTGCTGGGCATTGGCGCGCTGGCGGCCGGTGCTCGCTCAGGCAATGCCGACGTGGGTAATATCGGCGGTGCTCTGATTCAGGCTCCGCAGTCGTACATTCAGCATTCACTGCTGGCCTACCGGCGCGCCCAGGAGGAATACGCCGACCGCGCCGGCGTGCGATTCCTCACCGAGACCGGACAGTCAGCGAAGGGAATGTACGACACGTTCAAGCGCTTCGCCAACGAGACGATGTTCGAGTCAAGATACGTCGATCCTTATGCGCTCGATCATCCCATGCCGGCGGACCGCATGCAGGAACTGGCGAATCTGGTGCATAATCAATACTGGGACAGAAAGGATGCGCCCGAACTGCAATTTCGCCACGACCTGATGCGGGCCAAGCTCTACGGCTTCATGAATCAGCCCAACGAGGTGCTGCGGCTTTATCCGCCATCCAACACCGGCCTGCCGGCGCGCTATGCACGCGCTATTTCCACTTATCGTTACGGCGATCTGCGTGACGCGATCTCGCAAATCGACGGTCTGATACGCTCGATGCCCAACGGCCCTTATTTCTACGAGCTCAAGGGGCAGGCATTGCTCGAAGCCGGACATCCGGCTGAAGCGATTCCGCCGTTGCAGCGCGCGGTGCAGCTTGCGCCCGATCCCGCCCTCATTCAAATCACGCTCGCGCAGGCCCTTATCGCCACCCGCAACCCGAAGCTCTCGGACTCGGCGATACCGCTTCTGCACACTGCTCTGATCAAAGAACCCGAATCGGCCGATGCCTACACTCAGCTCGCGATGGCCTATGGCCGCAAGAACGACCTTGCCGATGCCGACCTCGCCTCTGCGCAGGCCGCCTTCTCGCGCGGCGACAACAAGACCGCGCGCGAGTTGGCTGAACGAGCCAAACAGCGATTCCCCATCGGGTCGCCCGGTTGGGTTCGGGCCGACGATATCGTCGCCTTCAACAAAAGAGTGAGCAAAAATCCGCTCGCGATCGGCGATTGAAAGCAAAAGGAACAGCACAGATGAATTTCCTACCGCGCATAGCAGTTTCTCTCGCTGCCGCGATGTTGATCGCATCGCCGGTAGCGGCGTCGGCGCAATCGTTCTCCTCTGACCAGCGCCACGAGATCGAAAATATAATCAAGGATTACCTCATTGCGCATCCGGAGGTGCTGCAGGACGCTCAAGCTGCCTTGGACAAGCGTCAGCAGGAATCCGCGGCGCAGAAGGCGCGCGCCGCGATCAAAAAGAACAGCGCCACACTGTTTAGCTCTCCGCACCAGGTGGTACTTGGAAACCCCAACGGCAAAGTCACTATGGTGGAATTCTTCGATTACAATTGCCCGCACTGCAAGGATGCCTTACCCGACATGCTCAATTTGTTGAAAGCAGATCACGAGTTGAAGTTCGTTCTCAAGGAGTTTCCGATTCTGGCGCAAGGCTCAGTCGAAGCAGCACATGTCGCGGTTGCCGTGCATATGCAGGATCCCACCGGAGCGAAGTATCTGGCTTTTCACGAAAAGCTGTTCAGCGGCCGCGGCATGGTCGATCAGGGGCGCGCGCTCGCAGCCGCCAAGGATGTCGGCTGTGACATGGGTCGAATCGAGAAGGACATGAACAGCCCTGAAGTGAAGACCACAATCAACGAGAATATGAAGCTGGCGGAGGCAATCGGCGTCGACGGCACGCCGAGCTACGTTATCGGCGATGAGCTCATCGTCGGCGCGATCGGGTTCGACAAGCTGCAAGAGAAAATCGTCGCAGCGCAGAAATAGCGCCATAGCGGTCTTTGCCGGCAATTCCAGCAGTACCACCCTTCTCCGGTTCCGGAAGAGGGCTGTCCGTTGGGGTCTGCGCGCGCGGCTTCCCCTTTGCGAGACCGTTCCCTATAACGAAGCCGGCGCGGCGGGCGGGCAGCCCACGCCGGCGCCGATGACAGCCGAGCGCGCGCAATGCCGAACACACTTTACGTCCTCAATGGACCAAACCTTAACCTGCTCGGCACCCGCGAGCCGGATCTTTACGGCCGCGCCACGCTGGCTGACGTCGAGAAGGTATGCCGCGCGGCCGCTCAGCGGTTCGGGCTCAGCGTCGAGTTCCGGCAGTCTAATCACGAGGGCGAGATCGTCGATTGGATCCATCAAGCGCGCGCCGAAAGCGCCGCGGGACTCATCATCAATCCCGCCGGCTATACGACAACATCTGTCGCGATACTCGATGCGCTCCACACTATCGAAGCGCCTGTCGTCGAAGTGCACATCACCAACATTCACGCCCGCGAACCGTTTCGCCGGCATTCCTATGTGTCGCGCGTG
>Ga0335078_10013644_pt1 | contig 12044 bp, 10 predicted proteins | sample Lox_Sample_32_FD_206711 | JGI IMG/M metagenome (GOLD analysis project Ga0335078, IMG submission 206711) | Soil microbial communities from Loxahatchee National Wildlife Refuge, Florida, United States - Lox_Sample_3.2 | ecosystem: Environmental > Terrestrial > Soil > Wetlands | place: USA... | reverse complement strand
AAGACTTTTTTGACCATATATAAGGTCTGACCAAAGTCTTGAAGCATTTCAAGTGCTCAGACCAACTCATAAACCAATGAAATTAAAGGAACAATATGTCTGCTTTTTGAAGATCTAAAATTTCAGTTCAGACTGACAAGATGTCTTCTTTATAGAGATTATCTCGTCTGGTAAGGGATTAATCTCAATCAGTCACAATGTATATCACAAACCGTTTTATTTTAGTGGTGTGGCTGCCAGTATGAGGTGCAGATACTGTTTTTTAGTTGGTCAAAATTGAAATTTAGAGCGGTGGAGTGATCAACAAGACAATGTCTTTGAAATCAAGGTGATAAAATCAAGGTGATGGTGGACCTAATTAAAATTCCAATTCAATGATGTTGTATTTACGGATATGATAGTATTCGTATTCGTGGGGGGTATTGGGATGGTTCAGAAGTAGATAATGCTTATAACTCATGAGTCGCAAGAGATACAGGCACTGCGCCACTCGATACTTCCATGTTCAGCCCAGAAGGCCCCGGCTAAATTATATATTCACTCCCCACGTCCCGCTACGCAGTTTGGTCAAGACTCCGACTCAGCACTCGGGTCAAACGCCCCATCTTCCCCATCCGAATCATCAGGCAAACTCGCTACGACCTCCACAGCAGTATGGTTTCCTTGTATGTAGTTTTCGCAATACTTCAGCAACATCTCGGCATTCACAATCCTCGCAATATCCCGCACACCCATAACATTTTCAAGCCGGATGAATTCGCTCTTGGCTCTCAAAAGGTGATTTTCGACGTGAAGACGCAAATCAGGGATGATCCACATATTCGCCAGTTGCAAAACGTCCAAATAAAGCTCGATCCGCTCTTCTATTGCACAGTCTTCGTTCCAATTGATATTTTCCAACTCGAGCGAGCCGCCGTAGACCCAGTTAATAACAGATCTGACTGCTGCTGCATTATAGAACGGCTTTTCTGTTTTGTCTAGGTTCAAGACCCCTGTCCGAGATTCCGTCCATGATTTACTGGCTAACGAGCGAAAGAAGAGAGAAACCGCTCCTAAAATGACTCTGTGTGCCTTGAGTCTCTGGCCCTCAACCACAATAACCAAATCGCGAAGATCTTCTGAACCATCCAACATTTCTCGAAGGTTGAGGAGTAATTTGTTGCCATGATTTTCGGGGTCTTCATCGTTCAATTGCGCTTCAACGTCTTGTAAAACGAGGGACCCACATGCCCGGAGAAGATTTCCGAAAGGCTTAAGAAAGCCTCTAGAATGATAAATGCCCTTGCGTGGAATGTCGTAGCTGACGCCGTGAATGATCCTGTTTGATTTCAACCATTTCATTTCCGAGATCGGTCGATCGGGATGGCGGAATTGTTCGCCGGACGGGAATTCTTCATTGAGCCAGAATGTCTTGTCCGCATGGTGATTTCTGAGGTAGTCACTTGCGATTTGCAGATTGTCCGTTTGATTGAGGTAGTTGTAGGTACGTTGGAGATCAGAAAAGAATTCTGTGCTTCTGGCGGTGCATTCGTTCGCAACAGTTGTTGCTAGCTCGATAAGATGTCGAGCAACATCCACGGCGTGTGGTGCCCATGGCAAATCAAGAAGCTGACTGGAGATAGGCTCTAAGTGAAGGAGTGGCATTTGAGTCCAACATATTGGACTATATTCGAGCACAGTGCCTTGGCCCATGGACGTAATTGCATATTGATTAAGATTAGGCTCTCTTTGAAGGAATTTGTGGCGGTATCCGCATTTCCATGGCTCTATCACAGGGACAAATTGACGAGAACTTAGGGCTCTCAGCTGATACGAGCTCCAATTTCGGTTATGGGTTGCCAAGTATTGCCAAACATCACAGGCTCGTTGCCAGAGGTCATAGCTGAACCCATTCGGCACACGACTCTCAACTCGAGATACGCAATTGACATAGTCGGCGTAGTTGACGTCGAAATGAACCCCGAGTGATCTGAGATCTAAATGCGCGAATCGCGGGTGTACGAAGCAATTCTCTTCTCGAAACGCGCTAGCAAAAAGTGGTACCCCAGGATTGTAAAGGAGACGCCCCACTTTAAGGACTCCATTGCAATCAGGAACCACAGCAATGTCTTGAAAGTCGTGGCACAGAGTATGTTCGCTAAGGATAGTTGACAATAACCTTTGCATCTCAATGTACAAGGAGGGTGGGGGTTGGGTTCCAAGAGCTCGGAAAATTCTCATGAGGTACGATTTATACGAGAGTCGAGTAGCGCCCAGAGCTATTGCAACTTTCTCTGCTTTACCATCGAGAATAAATACCGAATTACTCCCCTCAAGATCTGGAAATATTGGTTTTCCAGATGGAAGAATAAAAGAATTTTGCGCCGCGAGATTGTATTCTCCGTTGATTGATTTCCATAAGGGGAGACCCTTGAAAACTCTGAGTCTCGAAGCATGCTGCAAGTCTCTTTGATTGAAGCCATTCAAGTTGAACGCTTGTAGGCATATGTCTCGCAGTGTCTTAAATATTATTAGCACTTCAATTCAGATGGGGCAAAACCATTTTAGCCCAGTTGTCCGACTGAACCAGATTCAATACACCATTGACGGGCACCATTGAAAGGCAGTGCAAGAAGCTTTCAATGATGTTCCACCCTTTAACAATGTCCTTCACTCTATCCGGAACAGGAGAGGCGAGGAAAAAGACGCCAGGAATGTGTTCGCAAATCCGTCGAATATCATGTGAAGTTTGAGGCGGCATAATAGGTAATGAGCGTAAACCTTTCCTTGATACAAAGACCCGTCTATCTTCTGGTAGAAGTGGGATCGTAGGACAGTCGTTGAAGAACGAGACATCGAATTTATTGCCATAAACGTAGCGCCAGACCATGTTTATCCATTCGCTTTCCGATTCGGTGAGTTGTTTTGTGTTGTTTCCTCTTTGTATTTTATGTTCGACAGATCGGTCAACGACGCCGGCTACCATTGCTTTAATGTTAAGTGCCCCATTATTGTTCAGTAGTAAATTTCTGACAGTTCCACTGAGAATCGATGGCTTGATGAGATGTCTTCCACTTATGTCCTTGAATAAATTGAACCCACTTTCATCAATGATATGTAATTCATTCGTTCCTGGTGCTGGAATTTCCATCATCTCACCCCTTCCATTTCGAAGTGCAACACAATTCACTAGATCTGCAACTTGATTCTCTTCGACAATATATGATAGGATTATTTTCAAATCCCCATCCGAAACTTGAGATAAAGCCGTCCTTGCTTCTGATGTTTTCAACAATGATCGAACCAAGGCGGGTGTAAGCCTTCGGAAATTTAAGGCCGGGTTTCTCGAGAAATATTTGTTTATCGATGGAATGTAAACGACGTGGGAGGATTGTAATTTTCTTACCACGTCCAGAATAGGAGGTTTATGTGACATCCCCTGAGGTTCGCCTACTCCGGTGTCGAAAATAACTTCGCCGAAACGGTAGCGCTTTCCGTCCCTGTTAAGAATCAAGCTTTCAGAACTCTTGGGAAGATGGTCCCAAAAGGATGAGGCTAGCGGTGTGCGCAAATCCAAATTTTCGGCAGAGGGCCAGAGTGAATAGTACTGATTGAACCGGTGCTTGGGATATTTGCTAAGAAGTATGAAATAGATAAAGGGAAGACAAGACCGTTCAAGGAACTCATTCCAACTTCCTTCCCCACCGTCTCTCCGCAACGATCTTCGATCCGGAGTCGTAATGAAGAATCCATGACAACTCACGGGTAATCCGGTAGCCACAGGCAATGGCAAAGAATTGTAAAAATAGGGTGTGAGGCCATTCGATGGATAGACCGTTGCAAGGGCCACATGAGGGATCGATGTCATCGAAGGCGTCTGCATTTTGGAGTTTGCCATTATCTCTGGGTTGATGGCCAAAAAGTTCTTTGGAATTGAACCGCCGACAATGATCCACGCATGGTCGCCGCTCAGCGTTTCTTTTCTATAGGAACTCATTGCAGTCTGAGATCTCAGATTTCCCAACGGAACTGATGGTCGCGGAGTTTCCTCAATCCAGGGCCCTCTCTGGCAGTTGACTTGCCACTGCAAATTGAAATGTCGCGTGGCGCCCCCATGTCCAATATAGAAGTCCAAGGTATGTATATCCTTGAGAAAAACTAGACTTTGCTTTGCTTGCTCGAAATATTTATTGTCAAGCTCGTGCTTGATTTTCTTCCAGTCGAGATATTCGCAATTTATCGCCAAAGGACTATCCGCGTATTGTGCGGAAGTACGAAGGGGGAAGCGAAAGATGGTACCGTTAAAGCTGTTTTGGTCTGGGAATTAGTCAATTGGATTTTATATACTACCTAGCGAATAGTCATTTATGCCGATGAAGGGTCGAATCATATCAGGGTATTGCTTTCGGATGAATTCAAGGGGACAGCGGAGCCCAGCCCGACGTTTGTTGCCACATAAAGGAAGAAATTTTCTGGAGGGATCGAAGATGATGAAATACCGTCCCGATATCATGGAAGGAACATCTGTAAATTGGTACATGGCAAGCGAACCGAGACCGAATTTTCCGATTTTGGAAGAATCACGGGCTTTGGTACCGGCCCCAATTTGGATTAGCGCTTTGAAGTCGGTATCTGCGAATTCGCCGTCATTAAAGACGTATAATGATGGTATTTGCCAATCCTTAAGCTCTTCCGAGATGAGTTGTTCCTGCGGGAATTTGGCATCCGGCGGGTCCAGAAACCAAGAAACTGTAGTCGCGCTGCCGCTGTCCTCAGCGTTCGCAAGAAACTCATTGAACGATGTCGATAACGAGTGGGAGAGGAGACTTGAGATTCTTGTTGTAACCTTCTCCTCTTGACAATAATCATCAAAGAGATGATTGGAGTCATTCAAATATTTGAGTGAGGCAAGATCGGAGTCGATAGAAAGAATTTCGTATCTCAGACAAAAGGCCTTTGGAAGATCCATGTGTCCAATCAACTTTCTCTCTCTAAAGTCTTCCAGTCTGTACAGACGGCTCTCGGTGTCTGGAATAAGAAGCTTGGCGGGGTCGATATCTGGAGCTGGTTCAAGTTCCCGTAAGATCGAAATAACGACTTTTAGATCGTGCGATTTGATGGGGTCGGCACTTGGGAATTGATTGAGAACAAACAACAAATCTGCCGGAGCCGGGCGAGAATGCACCCCAAATAGTCTTAATACTGATTTAAAGGTCCGAATTCCACCACTGATTCTGTTGAGATAGGGTTCAAAGCAAGACACGTCCTCGAGAAATATCTTGTCGGTAGGAACTAATGATCCATTCGAATCAGGGAGCCAAGCCGACACCGAAATAGCTTCTCGAACTCTAGTAATATAGGGCTTCGATCCCTTGACTTTGTTCAGGTAGTCGATGATGGGGTATAGGTCTGTTTCAACTTCGCAGGCCGGTGATGATTCGATGATTTCGGTGATCCTTAAACCCAAAGTTTCCGCTTCCTCAAGTTGAGACCAGCCAAAGAGAAGGGAAAGACACGCCGTGACCTCGACAGACGCAATACCGAGCACATTTCCTACTAACGGCAGCCGAGATTGGGGACGACACTTTGAAACAGGAAGCAGGCACTTGCGACCGTTATGTATTGCTGGCACCCTAAGAAGTTTAACCATATCGGAGTCGAGAGCCATCGTGTCGTTCTTATTCATGTAATGAATCAAGAGAGCAGAGTTGTCAAACAAATCATTGTCGAATTCACGGGATGCGTAGCTTCGAATACGGTCCTCCGCCAGTGTCTGGTCAAAGTCCCTTTTCATTCCAAGATTATCCAGCCAAAGTTTATATCGTCCGTGGGCGGCATAAATCCCATCCCCGAATACGTGCTCATCATCAAAGAAAAGTTTGGCTATGCTTGACGCTTCCGATACCGTTTGGCTGACATGGACCCGTTCTGGAGAAATATTTCCTGATCTACTCCGCACGGTGGCAAATTTTACCTCAGAAAGCTGGCGTAACAACTGTGGGCTCATGTGGGATGCGTGCTCGAAGATGTCTTGAACCAACGAATCCAGAAGAGACTCTGGCTGAGTGTCGAGATTTGGAATGATGTACCGGCTAATCAAAGTTGCGTGTGAAACGGGAGCATGGCCTAGCCGACTAAGAAGTGCGGAGTCGTGTAACCCAGACGCATCGAGAAAGACAACATTGGGCATAAGAGGAAGGCCAATCTTTCCCACTGTGACAAATGTTTGCGTAGAGGGTAGCAAAGAGATATAAGAACTACCGTAAGCAGAGACTATTGTGAAGGATTGCGTCAAAGATCGTCCAAAATCCGTTGGACTTGGATCTAGCTTTTTGAAAATAGGGAGCATCTTGATGCGCCGCAGATCCTGCAGTGGAAGGGTTCTACGATTCATGTCGGTATTCCCAGCGAGATGCTGTCTGAGTTCATCTCGAGTTCCGCCCGGCAAGTTTGCAACGATCTTGGGAGTAATCCACTTGAGAATTGCTTCAATATCTTCTAGACTCGCAATCTCCGCTCGATTCCGAAGATACCCATTTTCCGAAGGGTGGAAGGACCGACTTACAAGAGGAAACCCTCCAGTGAGATCATGGATACGCATTATGAGCTTCTCGCCGTTTCCATGAGGATATAAGAGCATAGCCGAATTCGAGACCAACAGGTCAGTAAAGTTCATGAATAAACTACCTTTCGGAGTTTTCGATTCTCAAGTGGAATGAGGTATAGCCCGTTCACAACACCAAATATCGATTCGGCCTTGTGTTCATCAAGCCAATCCCACAATGACTGAAACCATTTATATTCTTTGATGTTTGATTTATTCAAGTCAAGTTCGTCCTCTGTAAAAGACGATGAGGAGTAGAGCTTGGAGAGGGCGAATAGACGAAACGTTGACAGATCAAACTGTTTCAATTGTACAACTGTTGAGATGATTGTGATGTCGTCTTTTATTTGTTTCATGATATCGGAATCGAGTCGTGAAAGATCAAGAAACTGGTTCCGAATGCACGTAAATAATTCAATTTCTCTTTTCCCGCCAATGAAGAGGATCTTGTCGAAAGCAGTGGTGGGGTTATTGGAGACTGAAAGTGATCGATATTGGCCGTCTAGACAGGGAAATAATGGAAGGTCGTATAAATCGTGATAGAGTTTATCGCCAATCACAAATCGCAAGATTTCCGCGGCTGTTCTGTCGTTTGAAATGACGGTTTTATGCGTCCGAAGCCATCTGCGCACTTCCTCCGCGTTCAAAACTTTGTGTGGATGCTTGCTTTCGCGAATAATCTCTTTCCATTCGTAGGGAATATCGGTCAATATAGGCATTGAAAGCTCCTGAAGCGTATCAAGTAGCGGTGCTGATAATGAACTACCGATCATGTATCCTTCATCTAAAGCGAGAAAGGTGCTTAAGTTCGACCTCCAAATTTTGGAATTGCCTTCCAATGCTTGATGAACAACATTCCGTCCCAAGTTTTCAAAAAGACTACCGCAGGCTGAAGAGCCTGGGAGGATAAGTGGAAAATGCTGACGTACAAGTTGGCCGGACCTCGCAAGTTCCTCCAATAATTCGGTCCAAACAGACGGAATAACTCGTTCGAAAAGAAACTTGTTCCATGTGATTTCGTTTGTTGGACCCCCGTTCTTGAGATCGCTTGGATTCCATAGGGAGCGACGATCACGGCTCAATGCAAAGATGCCGTGGATGTTAATCACCGTATGTTGCAATGTCAATGGCAGCGGGAGTGTGACGAAAATTCGCCCGTCAGTAGTGGCAGCGGTGGGGTGCAGAGGTGCGGCAAGCGAAACCCAAGGGTAATATTTTGCATCGCTCAACCATGAGCGGAAGTCTGAACTTGCAGGCCCGTTGAAATCAGTAATATGGTAGCGAACGAGATAATTTGTTTCTGCTGAGACAGCAATTCCGGCGTCGTTGCTGTAATGATGACAGACAGATAGCGGAAAGGAAGAAGAGATCGTATTGCCGCCGGCAATGGCGGTTTTCAAACGGGCTCTCTGAGTCCTCACTTCCTCGAGATTACTGATGCGAATAGTGCAGAGCACGGAATCGTTGATTCGGAATGTAACTTCCTCGATGTTTTTAAGGAAGGGTAATGATTGGAGAACGTCCTCTTGAAACTGGGCGAATATTGGTACTAATGACTCGGGTTGAATGGTGACATTGGTGATTTTACTGGTTTTCGCTTGAGCTACGGTTCGGAGGGGGATGCGAATGACTGTACCGGGAAACGGCTCGGAGAAGTTTTGGCCAAAAGATCGGAAAGGTAAGAGCTGGTCCTCGATTTGAGAAAAGGTCCTCGTGAATTCGGTTTTGAGACCTGGTTTGTCCAGATATGTTGTCAGTGTTAAATGTGGACTCAGGGCCAGGAAATAGCGATCGGTTAGAATGGACGGAGAGTCGGTCCAGCCGTATACCTGTCAAAACTTTCAGTACATAGTGAACATGGGAATTACAGATGAGAAGCCTATTCCGAATTTTCCCGTTGACATCTTGTCCTTTAGTTTTTCACTATCGCCCAGACGTCGTAGAGATTCAAAGTCGGTTTGACTGAAAACGGCGTTGTTATATGCGAGGAGAGCAGGCCCCTGGTATTCGCCGAGGGACATGTCTGCAAGTCTTTCAGTCGGGTACGTGTTGCAGTCGATCAAATATGTCTGGAAAGTGAGCGAGCAACGGATAAGTGGGCCAACCAATTTAGATGCGCCAGCATCATCTGCATTTTGTAGAAGCTCCTTAAGAATACCCGGACCAGGCGGGTAAACGGCCAATAGCCCTCTGAGCGTCGTAGTAAGCGGCTGAACAATGTCAAAACTTTCCATCGAAGGTCACTGAAGGGATAAGGAGGAAAGAGAATGCCCTGTATAAGTGTCGTAACGAGGCGGAGTATTTTGTGCAAACCGCGGGGCCCGTGAGTACTAAGCGATTCTAGCGACGGAGTTGCGACGGACCGTCCATATGAAACAAGGGATTGAACTTGGCGAGTTAGAGCTAAATATAGACATCCTTGTGGGTGACGGAGGCGGCCAATGCGTACAGAAGTCACAAGTCACACGCCGCTTTGAGTGGACGCTTGGCACCAACCCTCGTTTTCCTCAACTTCACCCGTGTTTCAATAAAATAGCCCAGGCGTCGGAAGCGATTTTGAAGTCCATGTTTACTCAGCGATGACGATTCAACTAAACTTTTATCGTTATCCTTTATCCTCTGACCGCTCATAAATCTGTCCACTCAAACTTCATCATCATCTCATCGAATTCTTCGACCCACTTCCTAAGTGGTTGGTTATTAAAATCCATTTGCCCATCTGCAGGTTTCCTGGGTTTCCTCCCTCCCGTGTAATGAATCACTCTTACATCTGGCCATATGTCATCCCATTGACTCCGATGCGTTTCATATGCTTCAACGTTCAAATTGTATTTCATGGGGAGAACGGCCCGCACATTTGGCCAACCGTAAGCACCATCCGATGTCGCTGATACAGAAGAATAAAACTTATTGAGGACACCCTGTTCAGCGTCCGAGGGAATAGGATTGGACAGTGTTCTGCTCAACAGTTCTTCGTAGGTATCGACCGACGGGACTAAGGACAATACGCCAGCATTGAAGTTTTCTCCGGGCATAGCCCACGGCCAAGTATCCTGAACAGCACCGAAACCTGTCACAATTAACTAATATTTTTATCGAGACATTACTGTATTCACGAGAGAGCAGCAAAGTAATGTCACCCCGTACCATACAATCTGCATCCAAGTAAGCCATTTTGACGTACTCTTCCCAGGCCCAGATGTTCAACTTGAAGAAATTTCTTCTATAATTTATGGGAAGGTTATCGGTTCCATTAACTAAAAATTCCTCTTCGAATCGTAACTGCCATCCAACCTGGCGTAGTCTGTCCAAACTTGTTGAAGACAAATCGTGCTCGGTTGGAAGGAGGGCAACGAAGTCCATACCCTCTTGCGCGACTAGTGATGGGTTGTACTTTTGCAGCGTATAGCCGAGTACCAGCGCATTGATCACATACGCATCATTCTGCACCATAGTCACCACCGCTTTTTTTCCGGTGTCATCAATCCGAGTTATGTCAGATGTGAGGGGAGCAAGAGGCGACACAAGCTTCCCGTGGCGAATCCGTCGCCGTCCAACCGCTAGAACATCAATTAAGGCTATTTGACATCGTGATACCGGCAGATGTCCCAACAAGGGAGATGATAACTATCGCTAGGAAACATATTTTTACTATAGAATTGAGTGAGCAACACGCTGACGTGGAAATCTTTTGAAGCCTTTGAACTCGGCTCTGGGCAGGCCGAAACAACTTTGAGATAACGGATTGTCCGGCAGTCATCTGAATGAATAGATCAAAAAAAAAAAAAAAAAAAAAAAAAAAAATGGAAACGCTTCCTGGTGGGCAACGGTGGAGATAGGTTTATATTGCATTACGAGTCAGGATATCAAATTATATTAAGTCATTTATATCCCCGACTAAATTGGGACTCGCTTCACGAAGAGGGCTCGCTTGGTGAGCGTTTGGTGAAAAGAACAGATCGAAAACCGAAGAACTCCTGATTCAACCTTATTTCTGCCTCGTTCGTAGGCGCTCGGTCCGCCGCGCACCTTTTTGGAAAGTTCAGACATATAACAAAGAAATCGAAATCGGATTGGTGAGTTGGTCGTATCAGTATCGATGTGTGTGGGAGCGCCAACTTATCTAGAAGAAAAAAGTGAAATGTGGGCAGGTGCGGAATTTGGGACGACTGCTCGGTTAAATTCAAAGTCGTTTGGCACGTATTCGACGTCAATCGATAAGTCGCTATTACAGGACCTTCTGGGTCAGGACGACTTGAATTCAACAATCGAAGCGTTAAGGGCCAGAACCGGCTCTCCGAATTCCCAATCCCCAAGTCAAGAACCCTTGGCCGATACATCGCGTCGCTTGTGACTGCAGGAGATAACCATATTACGTTAGTGACTGCCGCGTATTGCGTATTGTTTGATCGACTGTGGTGGTACTCCCTTGTCACAAATGTGCCTAATACGTTCAGTAGCGTATTCCAAGAAGATAGGCACTCCGTGTCATCAGTCCCTAATCAGTATTTAGTTAACATTTAACATGTTGAATGTTGAGTGAATACTGGTCGGGAGAGCGTTGAATCATAACAGAACTCTCACTCACCTCGACCTTAGTCCCAGATCCCCGTCCACGAACCCAGCCCCTTACAATCCATTATGCCTTTAGAAATGACCTGGAGGTGCGATCATGCTGTGACGTAGGTACACAAGATCTGAAAACAGGGGCTTCACGATCGCAGGGGAGGGAGACCAGGCCCCTGTTAACGAGTTGATTGCCGGAAGGAAGTGAAGAAATGTCACAACGAAGGAAATTACCTTTGTTTCAGCGACCGAAAAGATTTAGATGCGCAATACGGCAATGTCTTTGATAATATTCGAGAAGAGCTAAGCCAATACGATCCATCAAAATCTTCTTTCAAACTCAGAATCGTTTTCTTCGGAACTCGTTCGACTCATATTTTAGTCCAGGCCGCACAGTTTTGACAGATTTCATGGTTACAGCTTGCGTTACCACAGGAATTGTATCGATTGCGTCCATCGTTTCCTGCCCCGAAACCACATTCGCAACACACCCAAACCCCACCCTTTTCCTTCAACTAACATTGACCTTGGGAGCAAAGGCTGCCTGTCTGATCGGTAACAGTGGTGGATCGGGAATCGCACATGCTTCGTTTTTTGGTGATGGGATTTTTGTACGCGTTTTTACAATACGAGGGGTTGTAGGACCTGTGGCCGCAACGATGTACCGCAATGGTATTATGACATATGATCGTTCCGCAAGCGTATATGATATATTTTCAAGTCGGACGTAAAGAGGATAGAATGTATTCACACTTGGATCAGGCCAAGTCGATGTGGTGGCTTTATACTTAAGCTGTCCGACCTTATTGGCGAGGCTCAACCATTCTCTTGCTTCAGTGGCGCTGTGCTAAGTTCATTGTATAGGAAGTTGAATGAGAAAATGTAGGATTAGTTA
>Ga0335078_10013642_pt1 | contig 12045 bp, 7 predicted proteins | sample Lox_Sample_32_FD_206711 | JGI IMG/M metagenome (GOLD analysis project Ga0335078, IMG submission 206711) | Soil microbial communities from Loxahatchee National Wildlife Refuge, Florida, United States - Lox_Sample_3.2 | ecosystem: Environmental > Terrestrial > Soil > Wetlands | place: USA: Florida... | reverse complement strand
CTCAGCGAGGCGAAGGAAAGCCTGGAACGCGCTTCGCGCCTCGAGCCGAAGAACCCGAAGGTGTGGATCGCTTTGGCGCAGACCTACCTGCGGACGAAGCAGACGGGCCCGGCCAACGCGGCCGCGAAACGCGCGGAGGCGCTTGGCGCGGCGGATCCCACCATCGAGCGCGCGCTGGCGCTTTTCTATTCCGAGACCGGAGATTTCGGCAAAGCGGCCGCGATGGCGCGGCATGACGAGGGATTCGCATTCGAGCTGGGCCAGCAGGTGCTGCGCCGCGGCGACTTTGCCGGCTCGATCGCCTTCTTCACGGCCGCGCGGCAGCAATTTCCGAAGAGCGCGCAGATCGAGCTGGCCTACGGCGTGGCCGCGTACGGGCAGCGCCGCTTCAGCGATGCGATCGACTCCTTCCTGCGCGTGATCCACCTCGATCCGTCGGTCGAGCAGCCATACGTGTTTCTGGCGCGGCTGCTCGACCAGGCGGGCGACCGGCTGGCCGCCATCACCGCCGCTTATGCAGCCTGGGAAAAAGCGGTGCCCCGCAATTGCCTCCCGGTTTGCCTGCACGCCAAAGCGCTCGCCGCCGCCGGCGGCGACCCGGCGGAGATCGAAGCGGAGCTGCGGCGGTCGATTCAGTTGAATGGCGCATATTGGGAATCGCACTTCGAGCTCGGCGTGTTGCTGGCCAGAGACCGGCGATGGGAGGAAGCCGCGGCGGAACTCAAGCGCGCGATCGAATTGAACCCGACGCACGCAGCGGCGCATTTTCAGCTGGCGCGCGTCTACGAGAAGCTGGGCAAGCCGGAGCTGGCGGAGGCGGAGCGGGCCGAGCATCAGCGCCTGACGGCGGCCGAGAGCAACGTGCAGCAGGCCTTGCCCGCGGGGAGCGGGCCGAATCCATGAGGCGCCGCGATTTCTTCGCGGCCTGCGCCGCGGCGCCGTGGCTGGCGCGGCGGGGACACACGGCATCGCCAATCGCCGCGCCGTTCCCGGTCAAATTCAAGCAGGAGCCGCCGTTTGCCGCCGTGATGGCGCTGGCCGAGCCGGGCTCCGACGAGTTCCCCGGCGAGAAGACGGCCATGGAAATCGAAGCGCGCCTCGCCGACGCTTTGCAGACCGGCGTATTGCCGGTGGCCGCGGGCTGCAGCGGCGCATCCCCCGCGCCAGCCGGCTACCGGCAGGTTGCACGCGACGCATCCACCGCGGTTTTCGACGGCAGCGGCGATCCGGCAGCGGGCTGGAAGAAATGGCGCGCATCGCTCGGCGCGGTGCGGCGGGCCGTCTTCTATTCGATTCCTGGCAACCTGGTTCGGTACGACATTCGCAGCCGCCAGCCGGACCGGCTGGAACACCGCGTCGGCATTTGGAAGATCGCTTGGGATGGCGGCGCGCTGACGCACCTCGAGCCGATCGAAGAGACCATGACAACCGGCGTGCCGTGGTTCCGCGACATAACCGGCTACGCGTTTGCCGGCGCGGATTCGTTTGGCGAGCAGCTTACCAAGGGAGTCGGCTACTGGCGCGCGCGCCTGGACCCGGCTTGCGGCCTGGACGTCTACGGCGAAAACGGAATCGCCGCCGGCGATATCGACAACGACGGTCTCGACGAGATTTACGTCTGCCAGGCCGGCGGGCTGCCCAATCGCCTATATAAGAACGATGGGCACGGCCGCTTCCGCGACATCTCGAAGGAAGCGGGCCTCGACATCCTCGACGACACCACCAGCGCGCTGTTCGCCGATTTGCGCAACACGGGCCACCAGGACCTGGTCGTGATGCGGCCCACGCAGCCGATGCTCTTCCTGAACGACGGCCGCGGCCGCTTCACCTTCATGCCGGACGCGTTCCGCTTCCGCACCGCGCCGCAGGGCACGTTCACCAGCGTCTCGGCGGCCGACTACGATCGCGACGGCCGGCTGGACCTATACTTCTGCACCTACGTCTATTTTCAGAGCGAAGCCCAATACCGCTATCCGACCCCGTATCACGACGCGCAGAACGGGCCGCCGAATTTTCTCTTCCGCAATTGCCTGGACCAGAACCCGCCGTGCTTCGAAGACGTCACCGCGGCAGCGGGGATGGATCACAACAACAACCGGTTCAGTTTCGCCGGCGCCTGGTGCGACTACAACAACGACGGCTGGCCGGATGTGTTCGTGGCCAACGATTTCGGCCGCAAGAATCTGTACCGCAACAGCGGCGGCCATTTCCGCGACGTGGCCGAGGAAGCCGGCGTGGTGGACCTGGGCCCCGGCATGAGCGCGAGCTGGTTCGATTACGATGGCGACGGGCGGCCGGACGTGCTGATCTCGAACATGTGGAGCGCCAGCGGGCAGCGCATCGTCAACGATCCCGCGTTCGGGCCCGCCAAACAGTTGCCCGCGCTGCGCGACGTGTACCGGCGGCACGTGAAGGGCAATTCGCTGTTCCACAACTCGGGGGACGGGACGTTCACTTACACCGGGGACACTCAGGGCATCGAAATGGGCCACTGGTCGTGGTCCTGCGACGGGTGCGATTTCGACAACGACGGGTCGCCCGAAATCTACATCGCCTGCGGCATGCTCACCAACAACAGCCGCCAGGACCTGATGAGCTACTTTTACCGCCAGGTGGTGGCGAAATCGCCGCCCGAGTATGCGCGCGCGCCCGCCTATGAGAACGGGTGGAACGCGATCAACCAGCTGGTGAGGGAGGAATACAGTTGGGACGGGCCCCAGCCGAACATCTTCTTCGCGCGCCGCGCGGGCCGCTATTACGATTTTTCCGGTATCGCCGGGATCGATATCGAACAGGACAGCCGCTCGTTTTCCTTTGTCGATCTCGATGGCGATGGCTGCCTGGACCTGGTGGTGCGAAACCGGCTAGGGCCGCAGATTCGCGTTTTCCAGAACGCACGCGGCGCGGCCCGGCAGCGGCTGGTGTTTTCCCTGCACGGGACGAAGAGCAATCGCGACGCGGTGGGCGCGCGCGTGGAAGTGGACGGGCAGGTGAAATGGCTGGTGGCGGGGTCGGCGTACCTTTCGCAGCACACCAAGCGGCTGCACTTCGGCCTGGGCGAGCGCAAGCGGGCGGAGCATGTGCGAATCGCGTGGCCCTCCGGCGCCGTTCAGGAATTGCCGGCGCTCGATGCCGGATATTTGTATGAGATAACCGAGGGGTCGGCGGAATTCAAAGCCACGCCGCTCCGCGAATCCGCCGCGTTGCCTGGCGGGCCGCCGGTAGCGGCGGACAACCGGTCGCGCCTGTTCACGACGTGGCTGAGGGAACCGCTGCCGCTGCCGGAGAAGCGGCAGGGCCCGGCGTTTTTCGTGGTGCATGCCGGCGAGGAATTGCCGCGCTTGCCGGTGCCCACGCAAACGCTCGATCTGCGCAAGGCCGCTCCGGACCTGGTCGCGGCGTACGCCATCTTTCGCCGCTATTGGTTCGACTACCGCGAGGACCTCGAGACGCCGCTCCGGATGCTGATCGACGCCGCCGGGCGGGTGCGTAAAATCTACGCCGAAGGGCCGGATGCGGCGGGCGTGGAGGCCGACCTGCGCGCGGTGGAGGGGCCGGTGCCCGACCCGCGCGCGCTGCCATTCGCCGGCGTATTCTACGGCATTCCGGCGCGCGACTATTTCAAAATCGGCGGCGCGATGCTGCTGGCCGGCTACGGCGAGTATGCGCTGCCATACCTGGAAGAGGCTTCGCGCCGCTCGCCTACCAACGCCAAGACCCTGGTGGCGATCGGCCGCATACACCTGGAGGCCAGCCGGCTGGCCGCGGCGCGCGAGGCGCTGGAACGGGCCACCACGCTCGACCCGTCGCTCGCGGAGGCGTGGAACGACCTGGGCGGCGTGGAATCCGCGGCCGGCAATCCGCGGGAAGCGCTGCGCGATTACCAACGCGCGCTCGCGCTGGCGCCCAATCTGCCGTACGTGCTGGTGAACGCCGGCGCCATGGAAGAGACGCTTGGCGACGCGGCCGGAGCCGAACGCCTGTACCGGAGCGCGCTCGACGCCGACCCTCGCTATGGCGATGCCGCCAACAAGCTCGGCCTGCTGCTGGCCAAGGCCGGCCGCACCGACGAAGCGCGCCGCTACCTGGAGCAGGCGATCTCCATCCGGCGCGACGATGCGTCGGCCATCAACAACCTCGCCGTGCTCTACATGAACACGGGCAAAAACAACGACGCCATCGCCGCTTTCCAGTACGGCATTCGGGTGGCGCCCGACGAAGATATACTGTACCTGAACCTTTCGCGCACGTGGCTGCGCCTGGGCGAACGCGAGAAAGCGCGCGACGTGATGCGCCAGTTGCTGGCGCGCAAGCCCGGCCTTCCGCTCGCCGAGCGCGCCTTGAAGGAGTTGGAAACGCAATGATGCTGCTGGTTTGTTTCATGCTGGCGGAGAGCAGCGGCGACCTGGGCCGCCTGACCAGGGAAGTCGCCGCCTCGGGGCAGGTGCTCGAGCTCGCCGTCAGGCCATCCGAACGCGTCGCGCCGCCGGCCCAGATCGCGCCCGGCGCGCCGCCGCTGCTTTCGTTCCGCTATTACGAAGCGCAGCTGCGCCACCAATTCTCGAACACGGAGCTGATGCTCGATGATGCCGGACATTAGAACGATGGTGTGGGGCAGGATGGCATCCTGCGCGGCGATTGCTAATCGCCGCGTGCGCCGATTGGCAATCGGCGCGCAGCTTGGCAAGCTGCCCCACAGACTCGCGCCGGCGGTGCTCCTGCTGGCGGCCGTTGCTCAGCCGTCATCCGCCGACTCCCTCACCGAGCAGGGCATCGCGGCTTTTCAGCACGGCCATTACGTCGAAGCGTGCCGGCTGCTGCAAGGCGCTGTCACCCGCGATCCGAAGGACGAACATGCGCGCGCGTTTCTGGCGCTGGCGCAAGCCGGCGCCGGCCACTGCGCCGACGCGATCCCCGAGCTTACCGCGCGCTTTGCCGCTTCGACCGATCCCGACCTCGCCCGCCTCAGCGGCCTGGCCCTGGTGCAGTGCCTGGCGGCGCGCGGCGAAAGCGCCAAAGCCGTGCCCGTCGCGGCGGAGCTCGAAGCCAAATATCCGGACGACGCCGACGTGCTCTACCAGGCGGCGCGAATGCACATGAAGGCATTCAACGACGTCACGCGCCTGATGTTCGAGCGGACGCCGGCGTCGTATCGCGTGAATGAACTCTCGGCCGAGATTTTCGAAACGCAGGACCGCTTCGCCGAGGCGGCCGCCGAGTACCGCAAGGCCATCCAGAAAAACCCGCAGGCGCTGGACCTGCACTTCCGGCTCGGCCGCGCCATTCTGCTCGAATCGCACGAACCCGAAGCACTGGCCGCCGCGCGCAAGGAGTTCGAAGCCGAGCTGGCGCTGAACCCGGGCGATGCCGCCGCCGAATTCCAGATCGGCCAGATCTCGAGCGCCGCCGGGAAACCCGACGAGGCGCTGCCGCACTTCGAGAAAGCGCTCGAGCTGAGCCCCGATTTTGTCGAAGCGGCCCTCGCCGTGGGCAAGATTCGCGTGCAGGCGAGGCGGTATGCGGAAGCCATCCCGCTGCTCGAGCACGTGGTGGCGCTCGCGCCGCGCAACGAAGCGGCGCACTACAACCTGATGCTGGCGTACCGCAATTCCGGCCAGATGGATAAGGCCAAAGCCGAGCAGCAGGAACTGGAGAAGCTGCAGCATCCGCCGGAAGGCGAGTTCACCGATTTTCTGAAAAGGCTCGGCGAAAAGCCGCCCGGGAAATGAGGCTCCTCGCCGCGATCGCGATTGCAGCGCTGCTCGCCGCCGTTGTTGCCGCGGGCCTGTTCGCCGCCGCTGACGCCAATCCCGATTTCCACGACATTGCCAAGCAAGCCGGCCTGATCCACTCCTTTCCCAACGGCGGCGACAAAACCAAGGAGTACATCATCGAAACCACCGGCAGCGGCATCGCCTTTATCGACTACGACAACGACGGGTACCCGGACATCTTCGTGGTCTCCGGCAACGGCGGCACCAACCGCATGTACCACAACGACCACAACGGCCATTTCACCGACGTCACCGCGCAGCTCGGCCTCGAATCGTCGGGGTGGGGCGAGGGCGTTTGCGCCGGCGATTACGACAACGACGGCTACACGGACCTGTTCGTGACTTACTGGGGGCAGAACCGCCTTTATCGCAATATCGGCGGCAAGCGCTTCGAAGACGTGACGGCGAAGGCGCATCTGACGCAGGACCGCACCCGATACAACACCGGCTGCGCGTTTCTCGATTACGACGGCGACGGACATCTCGACCTGTTCGTGGCCAACTACCTGGAGTTCGACTTCGCCACCACGCCGAAGGCCGGCTCCAATCCGTACTGTTACTACCGCGGCATGGCCGTCAATTGCGGCCCGCGCGGGCTGCCGTTCGAAACCAACCTGCTGTACCACAACAAGGGCGACGGAACTTTCGAAGACGTCTCGAAGCCTTCCGGGATCGCGAAAGCGACCGGGCATTACTCGCTCGCTGTGCTCGCCCAGGACTTCAACGACGATGGGCGGCCGGACATTTATGTTGTCGGCGACCAGACGCCAGCCATGATGTTCATCAACCAGGGTAATGGAACATTTTCCGAGGAAGCTGTTTTGCGCGGCGTGGCTTTCGACGAAAACGGGCGCGAGCTTTCCGGCATGGGGCTGACTTCGGCGGACTACAACGGCGACGGCCTGCTCGACATCTTCCGCTCCGATTTTTCCGACGAGCGGTCGCTGCTCTATCGCAACGCGGGCGGCGGCCAGTTCGACGACGTGACGCAGGCGGCGGGCCTGGCGCACAACACGCGCTTCGTGAGCTGGGGCTGCTCGTTTTTCGATTTCGACAACGACGGCTGGAAGGACCTGGTGATCGTGAGCGGCCACGTGTTTCCGGAAGTGGACCGCCTGAACATCGACATCCACGCGCGCGACCGCGCCATCCTTTACCACAACACGGGGAAGGGAACCTTCGACGACATTTCGGAAGCGGCCGGGCCGGCGGTCATGGCGCCGCACTGTTCGCGCGGCCTCGCGGTGGGCGACATCGATAACGACGGCACTCTGGAAGTGGTCGTCAACAACCAGAACGAGCCGCCATCCCTTTGGAAGCAGAGCCGGCGCGCGGCGGGCCACTGGCTGCTGCTGCAGCTCATCGGCTCGCGGTCGAACCGCAGCGCGATCGGCGCGCGGGTGCTGGTCACGGCCGGCGGGCGCACGCAGGTAGACGAAGTACGCAGCGGCGGCAGCTACCTTTCGCAAAACGACCTGCGGCTGCATTTCGGCCTGGGCAACGCGACGCGCGCCGATTCGATCGCGGTGCGCTGGCCCTCCGGCCAGAAGAGCGTGCTCAAAGATGTGGCTGTGGACCGCGTGCTGACAATTCGAGAGCCGTGAAAATCGCCGCGGTGGGTTGACAGGCGGAATCCGCTACGGACCCGAAAGCCAGGGCGCCTCCCACATCCGCCGTTACGCGGCTCTGGGTTTCGCCAGAAGACCGGCGCACGTGACGTAGACGATAGCGGCCAGGGGCAAGACGAAGGCGGCCAGCACCGAGCTGCGGTCGGCGATCACGCCCATCAGCGGAGGCAGAATGGCGCCGCCGACGATGGCGGTGATCATCAGGCCGGAGAGCCCGTTGGTGTGCTGCGGCAGGGCTTCGACGGCGGTGGAAAAGATGAGCGGGAAGACGTTGGCGAAGCCCAGGCCGGCGACGAAGCAGGCCGCGACGGCGAACGCGGCGGAGGGCACGAACAGGCCGAGCATGCCGACGATGGACAGCGCGCAGGTGAGCGCGAAAAACTTGCGCGGGGCCATCCAGTTCAGGATCACGCCTCCGGAAAAGCGCCCGATGGTGAGGGCGGTGAAGAACAGGCCGGTGCCGAGCAGGCCGAGGCGCGCAATGTCGATGTTGAATTGCTCCTTGAGGAACAGAGGAATGTAGGAGCTCATGCACACTTCGGCGCCGACGTAGAAGAAAATGGCGCCCACCATGGCGAGCACGTAGCCGTTTCCGAGCAGCGCCAGGCAGGAGCCGACGGTGGCCGCCTTTCGTTCGCCGGTATCTTTCCGGACGCGCAGAGTGCTCACGGCAACCACGGTGATCGCCATCGCCACGGCATAGATCGGGAACATGACCTGCCAGCGCGCGTGGAAGTAGCGGGCAGCCGCCCATGGAACGACCGCCGTGGAGACCGAGCCGATGGCTTTGACGAACTGGCCCAGCGAGAGATTGCGCGCGTACTTGCCCGGCGCGGAGACGTCGCGCATGATGGGGTTGCCGGCCACCTGCAGGACGGCGGCGCCGGCATCGAGCAGCAGCACGCTGAGCAGGAAGCCGGGGAACGTGCCGAGGCCGAAGCTGGCGTTGAGCAACCCGACCAGGGCGACCACGAGTCCGATGAGCAACACGGTTTTCTTGCCGCGGCGGTCCTGAAAGACGCCCATCGGCACGGAGAGCAGGCCGAACATGCTGAACCCGACGAACGGAATCAGCGAGGCCACCGCGTTGCTCAAGTGAAATTCGTCTTTCGCCAAGCTGACGACGGGGCCGACAACGTCTCCGAAACCCATCGCCAGAAAAGCCAGAAAGACCGGGAGGGTGCGTATCTTCATAGCCGTTCGATGAATTGTAGCAACTGGCCCCGGCGCAGAAGGGCGGGCGCCTGAAAAGGGCGCTGAAGTCCCTGGGCCAGCTTAAAGCATGCCCCACCCGGCGTGATCAGTTGCCGGCGGATTTCCTGGGGTAGCCGACGCTTTGCGCGAGGGTGATGCGCTGTGCGGGACCGAGGTTCAGCGCTCTCGCGAGAGCGGCGCGATCGACCGACGCGCGCACCACGGCGCCGAGGCCTTCGGAGGCACAAAAGAGATACACATTCTGCGCGATGAAACCGGTGTCGGCATTGGCCATGGCCAGCTTGCCCGCTTCGTCGCCGCCGCCCATTTTTGCGGTGTCGGCCACGTAGACGAGGTTGAGCGGGACCGTGGCGACGAACTCCTGGGTGCCGGCGAGCTTGCGGAGATCGGTCCCGACCACCGGTTGCAGCGCGTTCGCTTTGGCGTCGTAGACGTAGGCGCCGCCGGCCATGACGACGTAGACGTCGATTTCCTGGTGGTTGGAGGCGGAGGGCGCGGTGCGGCGGCCATCGTCGCGGTTGATGCCCCAGGCGGCCCACAGCAGGTTGGCGAGCGTCTGGCGGGAGATCGGGTCGGGCGCAAAGTCGCGGACGGACTTGCGCTCTTTGAGGGTCTGCATCAACGGCTTGCCGCCGGTGGTTTGCGGCGCCGGCAGCGGGACCGGTTTTGGTTCCTGACCGATGAGAAGTCCCAGCGGGACGAGCAGGAGCGTAATAAAAGATCTCGGCATCCGATTCAGTATAGACGATGGCACACGGGTCGAGGCGAGTCTCGACCCGGCAGGCTGACGCCGTGCGTTCCGGCCCGCCGCGCCGGCATTCGTTCCGGCGTTCTTCCGCCGCGCCGAAAAGGCGAAACGCGCCCGATACTCACCCTTCGTACTGCGTCGGGTCGGTGTTGGGCATCTCCAGCCAGCCCTGATTCGGAATCGCATCCACCGGCAGGCCGCCTTCCCACAGCGACGATTGAAAGCGCAATCCCTTGCCCGCCTCGATTCCCATCGCCGCCAGCGAGATCCGCACTTCCAGCACGCGCCCCAGCGCGCATTCCACCGCGCCCTCCGCCGGGACCGCCAGCTTCACCTCGACCGGCTTTGCCGCGCCGTGGGTGAAACCGATGGTGACCTGGCTCGAACGCGCTCCGTCCAGCGTCTGGCCGGTGAAGCGCGCCTCCATGCGGCGCAGTTCCAGCTCGTAATCCCGGTTCACGTCGATGCGCAGGAAAAAGTTTTCCCCGTCGGAGCCGTAGAAGACCTCCTTGGCCAGGAATTTCTTGCCGTGCATCGAGCCGCTGCGCTCATCCACGTGGTAAATGCCGGCGCCCAGCCATTCGAAATAGGAAGTGATCTCGCCGTCGATGGTCGGCCGCACCGGCCCCGAGGGCGCGATCACCACCGCCGGCAGCGCCATGCGGAGAATCGGGCGCGACAGCTCCTCCGGCGGCGCCAGGTTGAGGAAGCGGTAGACGTTCGCCAGGTGGCTGCGGTAGAGCTGGTCGAACTCGGGGCGGTTGGCCGAATCGTGCTCCGGCCCGTACCACCAGCACCAGTCGCTGCCTTCGGCGATCAGCAGCTCTTCATAAGCCATGCTGCGTTTCTCGGCGGGCACCGCGGTCGCCGAATCGAACGTCTCGCGCGCCCGCAGGAGCTGCGTCCAGGCCTGGTTGTCTTCCTCGGCGCCGATCCACACGTCGAAGTTGGCGTTGATCCACGAGCCGGGGAAAATACCGCCCAGCGGCTCCGGCTGCATGCGCTCGAGAGCTTCGCTGACCGTCACCGCGCTCAGGCGCCCGTCGTCCTGGATGCGCCGGTAAACCTCGCGCAGGAAGGGCCTCCCGTTGCGGTCGTAGTATTCCCACGCGTTTTCGCCGTCGAGAATAATCGGCACCAGCGCGTCGCGGCCGGCGCCCACAATGCCGGCGCAGTTGTCGCGGATGCGCTTCAGAAAATCGTCCGCCGCCGCGCCCGCGTCCATCTTCGAGTAGACGAAGCCGATCAAATCGCTCAGGTAATGGTCGCGGAAAATCACGCCCAGCGCGCGCCCGCCCTGCTGCCAGCGGTACGGCCGATAGAGCCCGTCCACGCCCACGCCGCGGCCCAGCGTCCGGTTCAGCACGCCGCTGTCGGTGGCCGCCCACCGGTAGCCGAGCTCGGCCGCGATGCCCAGCGCCTCGTCGGAAACGCTGCCCTCCGACGGCCACAGCCCCGCCGGCGCCGTGCCGAACGTCTGCGCCGTGAAATCGCGCGCCATTTCGAGCTGCTTGCGCGCGTCGCCCGGATAGCGGAATCGCGGCGGCAGCGGCACGCCGGGATGGGAAACGCCGGCGATCGCCGAATCGCACAACAGCGGCAGAATCGGGTGATAGTACGGCGTGGTCGATATTTCAATCTGCTTCGCGGCCGCCAGCTTCGCGTACTCCGGCGCCACCTGCGACACGATCTCGCGCTGCTTGGCCCCCATCCGCGCCTGGTCGGCCGGCGTGAAGCGGTGCCCGCGCTTCACCCACTCGCGCACTTCCTCGTCGTGGTCCTGAAATTCTTCGTCGAACCAGGCCAGCTGCGACCACATCTGCAGGTCACGGAAGTCCTGCGCCCCGAACATCGCCCGCGCCCCGGCGTTCTTCTGCGCCTGCCAGGAATCGTACAGCTGGCCATAGCGCGGGTAGCGGTAGATCATGTGCGGCGGGTCGGAATAGAAGGAGTGCCGCAGCACAAATTCGCGGTCCGCCTCGCTCAGCGAATCCGCCGGTTTCAGCGCCGCTTCGAGGAACGGATCCTTGGCCGCGCCCGAGGCGTACTCGGCCACCTGCACCATCATCGAAGGCACCAGGTTGAACGTCTGCCGGACGCGCGGAAACTCTTCCAGGATGCGCGCCATCCCGTAGTAGTCCTTCAGCGCGTGCATCCGCGTCCACGGCAGCTTATATTCCCCCGAGGCCAGGTCCTTGTAGAACGGCTGGTGCATGTGCCAGAGGAAGCACAGGTAGATTTGCGGCATCTCGAAAACCCTCCGCCCACCGCGGCGCGGCGCCCGCGCCGTCCGGCCGCGCCGCGCGCGTTCTATTTTCCGAAGAAGCTCCGCACCGGTGGCGGAGGCTCGCTGTGGCGGATCGCCCGCCACAGCACATCGTTCAATTCGTCGTCGCCCGCCCGGTCGGCTTCGCTGAAGTCCATCTGCAGCGAGGCTTCGGCGCCGGGCCCTTTCGCCGGGTTCCGGTCGGTCAGCGAAATGCGCGGCTGCTCGGCCGTGTAAGGAGCCGCGTCCGGCAGGGGTTGAAACACGCTCGTCATCGGCCGCGCGCCGGCATCGAAATGCGTCATCGGCTTCAATCCCAGCAGGAACTCCATGGTCCGCAGCACCGACGTGGTGTTGTACATGGTGCTGTCCACCCGGTGCCGCCGCACGTAGGACGAGATCACCCAGGCCGGC
>Ga0335078_10013640_pt1 | contig 12046 bp, 7 predicted proteins | sample Lox_Sample_32_FD_206711 | JGI IMG/M metagenome (GOLD analysis project Ga0335078, IMG submission 206711) | Soil microbial communities from Loxahatchee National Wildlife Refuge, Florida, United States - Lox_Sample_3.2 | ecosystem: Environmental > Terrestrial > Soil > Wetlands | place: USA: Florida... | reverse complement strand
CCAACACCGGCCCAGTGTGACTGCGTGCGTGAAGAGTGCGGCGCTGGAGCCCTCGGGCTATGTGTTGGCGCAGAAACTCGCGGCGATGGCCACACGCCCGCCGGCGCAACCGTCGGAGTCCTGGCTGACACGGGTCCATTCTGTCTGCCGGCCGCTTTCGGTTCAGACCGCCGGAAACGTACCAGCCGGCGTGCTCGTCGTGCCGCTGACGCCTACCCGCGCGGAACGGCCGATGGCCAGTCCGCTGGGCGTCTCACTCAAGTGCAATCCGCCGCTCTACACCGTCACACTCCCGCTGTTACCGCGCACCGGCTCCCCCCCCGAATCCGGACTGGCCTCTGTGCCGCTGCCGGCCGCCGATCCTGCGCCCGCCGTGCCCGAGGCCGTGGGTCCGGCGGTGGCCATGGCGTCCGCGCCAGCCGCGCCTGCTTGCACCGCATCTGTAGAGCGGCCGGCGATGCCCACCGCACACCAGCAACCTGCAGCCATCGGCCTGCCGCAGGCCGCAACGGCGGCTCAGCACAGGCCGCTCGAAGCGGGACCTGCATTGCAGCATCACGATCTGTTGTCCGCGCCCGCACCCCTGCACCCGGTTGTTTTACCCCAACTGCCCGCCGCACCGGAACTGACTCCGAAGGCTTTCGAGCCAGCCATGGCGGACGCCCATCTCTCCGGCGCTACAGCGCCCACCGCCGTGGCGCGCGCCGCGGCAGAGACGCCTCGGCCGCTTGGGATGCCGGCCGTTGAAGTGACGCTTCCCACCGGCGAACAGCTTGACTCTCTGATTGCCCGCACGCTGGCTCAGACGCCCATAGCCCGTCCCGCGGATCCCCGGCCTGTGTCAACGGCGGCTCAACCCCGCTGGTCCGGGCTCCGCAGCGGCCCCGTGGGTGATCTGGCGCCGCAGGCCGCTTCGCCGCGCGTCGCGTGTCCGCCGGCGCCGGCTGGTTCGCTTGCCGGGCTGGTGAGCGGGACGAGTCCAGCGGTCGCAGAGGCTATCGGCAATCGCCAGCCGCACTTCGCATTGGCGCCCGCCGCCGGGAAATGTGACACGGCAGCGCTGCTCCATTGGTCCGGGCTCCGCAGAGGCCCTGTGGCTGATCTGGCGCCGGAAGCCGCTTCTCCAATCGGTTCGCTTGCCGAGGCTGTCGGCAATCGCCAGCCGCGCTTCGCACTGGCGCCCGAGGCTGGACAACGTGACACGGCAGCCCTGCCGCTCGAAGTATCCGCGGCGCCCTCCGCGGTAGGATTGGCGCCGATGTGCGAAATCGAGGCTCCCCGCCCGGCCCCACTGCCTGCGGCCGCGCCGGCGTGCGACAGCCAACCGATGGCGTATGCGGATTGCACATCGATTCGAGTGCCGGGTATCCGCTCGCCGCAAATGGATGCCTTGCCGGCGCTTGCCACCCTCAGCGGAACCGCAGCCACGAGCCGCTGCCCGGGCCGCGCGGCGCGATCCTGCGCCGTCCTCTCGACGCTGGGCGCAGCGGGGGTGTGGAGACCGGCGTTCAACGTCCATCCGGTCAGAGTTAAGTTCAACGACCTGATCCAGGGCGGCAGCAACTTTGCGTACATCGACGAAGGCATCACCGTCGCGGCACGGAACAAACTGCTGGCCCTTCCGAGACACGCGCTGCCTGCGGCCACGATCCGGAAATGGGCTTTCGTGGGCGCGGCGGCGGCCGCCCTTCTGCTGGCGGTGACGCTACGCTTCCGGACGGTCCGCCCGGGAAACCTGCAACTGACTTTCGCGCGCGGGCCGTCGCTACGCGAACGGATTTCACAAAGGGCCATGCGCTACTACACCGACGATTTTCGCCTCGGCCTGAACGAGTGGAAGGGCATCGGGCCGAAGTGGTCGAATACGTGGTCGTACAGTACGGACGGCTTTGTGCATCCTGGACAATTGGCGCTCTATGGCCCGTCAGTTCCGCTTTCCGATTACAAGTTCGATTTTATGGCGGAGGTGGAAAGTAAAAGCGTCGATTGGGTGGTGCGGGCGCACGATCCGAAGAACTACTATGCCGTCAAGTTCAAGGTGGTGCAACCCGGACCGCGCCCCATCGTAGCCATGGTGCGCTATCCGGTGGTTCACGGAACAAAAGGCCCGCGCGTCGAGACGCCTCTGCTCATGATGATCCACGCCCACACTCCCTACCACATTACGGTGGACGTGAAGGGCAACCGCTATCGCACCTTCATCGAGGGACACGAGGCGGACTTCTGGACGGAAGACCGGCTCAAGAGCGGCGGCGTGGGCTTCTTCAGCGATCCCGGCGAGCATGCGCGGATCTACTGGGTGCGGGTCGAAAGCCACGGCGATTTCTTAGGCAGGATTTGCGGCTGGCTCTCCGGACAGGATAACGCCAGTGATACAGACAAGGAGACACAAGCAATGGAATACCGGAATGGCGGAAACGGTGAAACCGCTCAGACCGCCGGCGCGAATGGCGCGGCGAAGGGCAGCGCCAATGGCCAGGAGGCGCGTATCAGCCGGGCGCTGTCGAAGGCCGCCTCGTTGCATCTGGACGGCAAACTGGAAGAAGCCGCGGCGGAGCTGGTGCGCTGCCTGGATGGCGGCGAGCGTCATCCCGCGGTGCACTTCGCGCTGGGACAACTGCAATACGAGCTCGAGCAGTATCTGCCGGCGTCGCAGAGCTACGCGCAGGCGGCCTTGCTGCAGCCCCTACACCCCACCGCGCATTTCAACGCGGGAGTGTGTCTGGGCCGGCTGGAGCGATGGGAGGAAGCGGCGGACTGCTTCCGGAAGGCCATCTCGAATGATCCCACGCGCACGGAAGCGCACCTGGCTCTGGGCGCCTGCCTGGTGCAGATGGACCGGCCCAACGAGGCCATCGATGCTTACGACCGTTTCCTGTCCCGTCATCCGGATCACGATGAAGCCCTCTTCGGCAAAGCCGTGGCGCTGCAGAAGCGCGACCGCCCCGCCGAGGCCGCGGAACTGTACCGCCGCATCCTGATCCGCAATCCTCATTCGGAGGAGGCGCTTAGCAACCTGGTGTCGCTCTCTCTCTCCAGCCAGGATTATGAGCAGGCGCGCAAGTACGCCCAGCGCCTGGCCGAACTCCAGCCCAAGTCGCAGGTCGCTCTGGAGGGACTGGCGGGTGCCGCCTTCGCCGCCGGAGACCACCAGGCGGCCGCCGAATACTCATCCAAGCTGGTGGAGCTGGATCCGCACACCTTCGAGAACTGGTTCAACCTGGGCGTCGCCTGCCACAAGTCGGGCGACTTGAAGAACGCCGCGCAGGCTTACACCCGCGCCGCCAAGGTGCGGCCGGATTCGCCACAGGCGCATTTGAACCTGGGCGTCTCCTTGCAGGAACAGGGGAACCTCAAAGGCGCCCGCACGGCATACGAGCGGGCCCTGGCCATCGATCCGAAGCTGCCCGGCGCGCATTGGAATCTGGGGCTGGTGCACGAGCAATCGGGTGACATGCAAGCCGCCGAGAAGCTGTACGCGCAGGTTCCCGAGAACTCGCCCGATTATGATGACGCGCTTTTTCGCATCGGCTATCTGCGGTTGCAGCGCGCCGATTACGCAGGCGGCATCGAGGCCTTCGAGGCGTGTTTGCAGCGGAAGCCGGAATGGGCGGAGGCGAAGCTGAATCTGGGCATCGCGCACTGGCGCGCGGGCGATAAGGACTCTGCCCGGACCTGCTTCCAGGAGTTGACAGCCGCGGGGACCGATTCGAAGGAAGCATTGCGCGGCCTGGCGGCGTTGTCGCTCGAACACCAGGACTACGACAAGGCCTTCGAGATCTACCGGCAACTATTGGACTCCGGCGATCGCAGCCCGGAACTGCTGTACAACGCGGGCCTGATCTGCCAGCGCCGCGGCCAGCCGGAAGATGCGGCAGTGCTCTATAAGGAAGCTCTGAAGACCGACCCGCAGTTCGGTGAAGCGCTGCTGAACCTCGGGCATGCCCTGATGTCACTGGGCAACGAGTTTGAGGCCCGGTCGTGCTGGCGGAAGGCGGTGGTTGCGAAGCCGGAACTGGCGCAGAAGTACTTCGAGCCCGCGCAAGCGTCGTAGCGGCGCGCGGCCGTAACTTCGGGAGCTACTGAGCCCGCGCGACGCGCGCGTTCCGGGAGGCTCCCGGCGGCATCTCCAGCCCGTGCTCCTCGGCGAAGCTCTTCGCGTGCCTGGGACAGAGGTACTGCCACCACTCGTCGCTTCGGGACATCTCTCGCACCAGGTAAGCTGCCCTTCGCGTGCAGTTTCTTGCCTGGCAGGCGCTGGTACCCCAATCTCGTTTGGCCTGCTTCTCCTCTTTCGTCATGGCACGGATGGTGCGGTCTGCCTTCATGTGTTCTCCGTGGAGGCCTCGCTCTCCGCCAGACAGCGTTTTCTTCCCGTTTCCGCCTGGCTCAGCGGCGAACTGAACATGAGTCCGATCATATGCTTGAGACCCGCCCTCCGGCAGTAACGCACCGATGCATTGCCAAGCAATCCAAGAGAAGGGGCCTTAAGATAAACGTTGGTGCGTACATCGATCGGTTGCTCGCAGATGATACGTGCGCCCTGCTGCGAGAAATCGACGCACTGGGCCCTCGCTAACTTCACATCGCCGGCACGGCTGCGCCAGGAAACTTCGACGCCACCCTGAAACGGATGCCGCTCACCGGCCCGGATGTTGGTTGTATGTTCCACTGACACGATACCTGACCACTTAGTTACCGGCTATCCGGCATGGCCGGCCTGCATAGCTCCGAAGAACAACTCGACCGCCTGTTCCAGATCGACGCGGCTAACCCGCGCCGGTTTTTCCTGGTAGGCTTTGGCGGCCCGGATAATCTGGCACATATCCCGCGGGTAAGAGGGCCGCAGATCGCCGCCGCGGGCCAGGCACAATCGCCGCAAATGCTCGCTCGTTCCTTCGTCGGCAGGCAGATTGAACTGCACCAGCACGCGACGGAAGATCTCGTCGAAAACGTCCGGCGCCACCGCGTCCACCAGGATCTTGTTGGGAATGCGGCGCAGGAATGCCTCATCCGCCAATTCGGTGGGCTCCAGGTTGGTGGCAAACACGACCATGACTTCGAAGGGAATGTGAAAGCGCACGCCATAATTCAACGACAGATAATCCATGCGCCTGTCGAGCGGCACGATCCAGCGATTGAGCAGGTCACGCGGCGAGATCAACTGCCTGCCGAAGTCATCGATGATCAGCATCCCGCCGTTGGCCTTCATCTGCACGGGAGGCGCGTAGGTTCCGGACGTCTCGTCCAGCCGCAGTTCGAGCATGCTGGGCACCAGCTCGCCGCCCACGACTACGCACGGACGGTGACACACCACCCAACGGGGGTCGCGGTCCTCGATATCCATCTGCACGCGCTCGTGAATGGCCGGATCAAACAGCACAATGATCTGATTGTCGACTTCCACGGCATGCGGCATCACCAGTTGGTCGCCGTACACACGCAGCAGCCTTTCGGCGATACTCGTCTTACCGGTGCCCGACGGCCCGTACAGAAAGATGGAGTTCTGTGCCACCAGGGCCGGTCCTAACTGATCGAGCAGGTGATCGGTAACCACCAGGTCCCCGAACGCCAGGCGCAGGGACGCCTGGTTGACCGTGACTTTCGGCCGCTGGTCCTTCATGGCCTGGCGATATTCAGCCAGGCTGACAGGCGCCGGACCTGCGTATTGGCAGAGCCGGCTGCGTTCGGCAGCCATGGTGCGGCCCGCACTCGTGAGCGCGAAGACATAATCGTCGCCGACCATACCGCTCACGTCCAGCAGGCGCTGGGCACGCAACTCACGGAAAACGCGCTCCACGATGGGATAGGACAGCGCCATCGATTCGCTGAGTGAGTTGAGAGTGTTGCACCGCTTCAGGTGCACGTGCCGCAGGAAAAGGTCCTCAATCAAGGCGGTTGAAATACCAGCCTGCTCCTGTGTGGCGGGCACCTTGGGGAGGAAGCGCATGACCTGGGCCCGCGCCGCGCCGGTCTGGTCGGGCGTTGACAGGAAAGGTCCAATGGAGACCGGCTCGTGGGAGCCCGCCGAAAATGTGGTGGACATCAGTCCCACGCCTCCCGATCAGGGCCGCAGACGCGCCCCGGGCGGGCCACGCCCTCGGTGCTACAGGCGATTAACATAAGAGAGATCCGCCGCCCACATTGAAACGCCTTTACTTATGACTCATTATAACTATAGGGTAAACGCCGCGACAGTACAAGTTTCGACCATGCTTACTTTGGTCTACTATCAGCCCGTGGTGGAAGAAAACACCGCTTACTCACGTGCGCGGATCAGCAGAGCCGCGACCGTGAGGGAGCGGGTTTTACCGCAAGCGCATGTATTGCGCGTTATTGCGCTAAGCGAATACTGATCTGGGTGGCAATGGTGTCGAACGCCATGGCTAGTTGCGAGGCATCCGGAGCGATGGCGAAGTAGCCATGCGGCTGGTTGATCTGCTGCTGAAAGAAGGTGGAACCCAGACCGGGGTCCGCAGCCAGCGTGGGGTCGTTGGCGATCTTGCGCAACAACAAGGGATCCGGCTGATCGTTGACACCGCCGTCACCCATCAGCGCGATCGTGTATATGGAAGGATGGAGCGTCGCATTGCTGCGGATCACGGTCGCCTCGTTATCCAGGAGGTTGGTGGATGCCAGCACGATTTGCTGCGGTGAGCTGGCGCCATTCGTCAGAGTGGTCGAGTGCCCATTGTACGGCCACGCCGGATTCTCCTGGCTGTAAGGCCCGGTCGTCGAATTGCCGTTAATATCCTGGGCTGGCAGGTTTGAGATGTCACTTGTGACGTATGTAAGATCCTTTTTGTAGAACTGGCAATTCGTACTGCCGGGGATCGCTCCTTCGTTCGCATTCGTAATGCTGGTTGTGCTGTAATTCATCAAGCCCGCGGTGGAGCCGCTAGGTACGGCGCCGCCCGCCCACTGTGCCAGAACGCCAATAAATGGCTGGGTGGAGGTGCAATGGTCCGTAACCAGGGGATAGTAGTTAGCCGTAACACCGTTGGGCCGGCCATCGGTCATGAACACGATGACATTCATGCGATTGGGGTTGTTGACGCGCTGGATTTCCGCATAGGCCTGGGAGATCGCATAGGCGGAGTTGGTATTGCCACCGCACGAGATCTGGCCAATCAGAGAGGGGAGCGTGTTGCCGTGAGAATCGGGAGTCGTGAAAGCGGTGGTTGATTGGTACGTATATTCGCTAGAGCCGAACACCACCAAGCCAAGCTGATCCCGTCCTGGCGCGAAGTAGTTCACAAAGTCGGCGGCATCCGCCTTCATGATTTGACAAGCGGTCTGACCCGTTCCCGGGACGGTACCGGTCATGGACGAAGAGCGGTCCAGCACCAGCATCAACTCCACGTCGCGGCGGCCTGCTGTGCTGCTGACATTGATCGTGGAGGTCTCCTGATTGAAGATCCGCAAGAAGTACAGCGGCGCCTGGGCCGTCGCGCTCACTCTGACGGTCCGGTAATTGGGGGTGGAGGTATCGTCCACAGTGGCAGTGACGGAGGCATTCTTCGTGTTCCAATATCCGGCAGGGAAGTTGGCGCTGAAGAAACTCCGAGCGCTACTAACGGCATTGCTGGCCTGCGCGGCGGCGTTGGCGCCGTCGGCGAGGGCGCGCGCCCCGGCCAGCGCCGCGGCATCCGCGGCCGACCCCAGCTTCGATTGAACCAGATACAACGTGCCGACGTCGAACCCCAAGCCGACCAGAGGCAAGATCAGAGCGAGGGACAGCGTGGTCAATACGATAGCCATCCCTTTGGAACGCTTTCCGCTACTTTTACGATTCCGCATATGGACTCTCCGTCTATCGATTTTTCTAAAAGACCGCCCGGTTAAAGGCGCCCAAATTGGTGATGTATCCGGCCACACCCAGGTCCCGGAACGCGAATGATCCCTCGGTCATGTAAGCCAGACCGCCTGATGGGAGTGAGATCAAATTGGTCAGGTTGTCGGCCCGCGCCCCGGTATCGGTGGCATAACCGGCGATCTGGCCGGTCGACGAATCGATGGAAGCGGGGTTGCCGAACGGACTGGAGTAAAGCGTGTTATTGCCGATGACAATGCGGTTCGTCACCACCACGTGGCCTCCATTGGTGCAACCACACGATGAAGACAGGTTCTGGAAAACCGAGAGCACCAGCACGCCGTTGCCCGCAGTGCTGCCGGTGACGTTGCCGTTGTTGGCCTGCAGGCTCAGGCCGTTCGCCAGGTCGTTCACGATCAGATTCTGGTTGGCCTGTTGCGAGAAGTCCACGCCGTGCGCCATCATGTGGGCGACATCGCGCGTCACTTCGTTCACCTGATAGTTGCGAAGGACGGCAATACCGACCGTAATCATGCCCAGGATGATGGGCACATAGAAAAAGGAGGCGATCAGGACAAATTCGATGTAGGCGATACCCCGCTCACGGCGGTTGACAGGCACGGCTCTTACTCCTCCTTTCGGATATTGTCTGGTCATGGGCATACGGGTGGATGCGGGTTGGCGGCCGGGGGGCAGCCGGTGACCGGACAATCTTCCATGACATCCGACGCGCTGGCTGTAATAGGAATGGGGCTGCTGCTTTTGAGAATCCCGATCGGAGAGTAAGTGTAGCCCACGATCGAGACTTCCACCACATCGCCCCCGGTTCCGGAATCAGCCAGCCCCGTGTTCGGATTATAGTAACTGATCGAAATCTTGCATGCGCCACTGGTGCCGTTCAACATGCCCAGAGCGTTTTGCTGCACGACCTGCACAATCGAGTCGTTCAGATAGGTTTGGCCGGAGCCGAGCTGCTCGGTGACCGCGAACCGCACGCCAGCGTGCACGGCTTGTTGCAGGGTTGACTTGGTGAACAGGGCGAGCGCCAGGTCGATGGTGAGAAAGATGATTCCGAACAGGAGCATGGTCGTGACGGTAGCTTCCACGATGTACGAGCCCCGCTCTGAGCGCTTCCCTCCCCGGATTGCAGCTCTTTTCATTGCGCGTCTCCGACGGGTCCGTCCCGTCTGACTCAGTGTACTAGCGGACCCGCTGGATGTAAATAATACAATCGGGTCGTAAGGTGGTACCAGAATCACTATGGTTAGCAAACCGAGAATAACTACAGACAGCTCTCCGCGCCTTGCGTGTGGCCTCTTCGGCCTGGGGTGTGTTCCGGCACCCGCTCGCGCCAAGCTACTGGCGCAGCATGATTAGGGGGCCGTGGAAGGATCCGCTCCCTTACGGTCGCGGCTCTGTAACGTGCTGAATCTACTGAGCCGCACACGTAAGTAAGCGGCGCTTTACGACGTCTGTCGCGGGCTGTTAGTGCCGCGGCAGCGGCCATAATAACTAAGGATAAGTGCCTGCCGGCCAATTCGAGCGCCTGGGCATGCTGGTACTCAGTAGGTTGACTACCAGGTGCAGCAAGACTGCGTGGATAAGATCCGGGAGCTGGCGAAGAAGTTCTGCTGGGAGAGTTGTTTATAGATCGATCCCGCGACACCCGCGGCGATGGGGCCGTTGATGCGCCAGCCGGCGGTCAACAGCACCACCACCACCAGTTGATTATGCGGCACGTCGTTGAACGAGCCGAACCAGCCCAGGTGATTGAGCGCCCGGGAGTCGTGGCAGGTTCCGGTCTTGCCGAAAATGGGCATGGCCGTGTCGTATCCGGCGCGGTGAGCGGTACCGAAATCCACCGCCTCGCGCATGCCGACCTCGACGTCGCCGATCCACGGCGCGATATCCAACTGGCGTTTGATACGCGGCTCGAAATGTTCGATTTCTTCCTTGCTCTTGGGATATTGCAGATAGTAGAGCGTACCGCCGTTGGCAATGGCCGAAACCAGGGCCGCCAGTTCCAGAGGCGTCAACTGGATGGCTTCGCCGTAGGCCGTCATCATGCCCACGTCTCCATGTGGCGGCGCGGCCTCGGGCAGCAGGCCGGGACGCTCGCCGGGAATCTCCAATCCGGCCTTTTCACCCAGGCCGAAGAGCCGGGCGTAGTGCACGATGCGCTCGAAGCCGAGGCGGTCGCCCAGGATCCGGAAATAGTCGTTGTTGGAATAGGCTATGGCGGAGTCGAGGTCGAGGCTGGTGCGGCGGGTGAGGCGGAGCGGTTCGCCGGGTGCAACCAGACCTTCGCTCAGCGCCGCGAAGGCGGTTACCAGCTTGATGGTGGAACAGGGAGTGAAGCCGCTTTCAAACGCGGTCTTCTGATTCACGATGGTGAGAATGCGGCCGGTGCGAGGATCGACCACCACCACCGAGCCATTATAAGAACCCAGGGCCTCGACCGCCGCGCGGCGCACCGCCAGATCGTCGCCATCCACATTGTCGCCTGCGGTGGGATCAAAGGGGCCCACAATGGGGCGGGGCCGCAGCCGGCGCGCGGTGTGGCGCGCGTGACGGCGCCGGGCCTTCGACTTCGTGCGCGAGTGCGCCTTCGGTTTCCGGGTACTGGAAGCCGCGGAAGCGCAAAGCGCAAACACGCACAACAACGACGTAAATATAGTTGCGCGCCACATGTGCGGTCTTTGGTTCAGAGCCGCCATTATACACCGGTGCGCGAAGAATCCAGCGCCATACCGTCTTTATTTTGCGCGGTGTGAACGGGCGCGGCGGCATCCTGCGCCTCCACCACCGCGATGGCGGCGATATTCACGATGTCGTTGACTTCGGCGCCGCGCTGCAGGACATGTACGGGGCGGGACATTCCCATCAAGATGGGCCCGATGGGTTCGATCCCCGCGACGCGGCTGAGCAGCTTATAAGCAATGTTGCCGGCTTCCAGGTTGGGGAAGATCAGGACGTTGGCGCCGCCTTTGAGGGTGGAGAACGGATAAGTCGTCTCGATGATTTCCGGCACCACGGCTGTGTCGGCTTGCATTTCGCCATCCACCATAAGCCCGGGTTCGCGTTGACGCACGAGTTCCACAGCCCGGCGGACCTTTTCGGCCAGCGGGTGGCGGGTGCTGCCGAAGTTGGAGAACGAGAGCATGGCCACGCGCGGCTCCACGTTGAAGCGCCGGGCCAGTTCGGCGGCAGTGACGGCGATCTCCGCCAGGTCCTCCGGGTTCGGTTCGATATTGACGGTGGCGTCCGCCAGGAAGTAGATATCGCCCTTCGGCGTGATCATGACATAGACGCCGGATACCTTGCGCAGCCCGCGGCGCACTTCGATGACCTGCAGAGCGGGACGGATGGTATCGGGGTAATGCTGGGTCAGGCCGGCCACCAGGGCGTCCGCATCGCCGAGCCGTACCATCATCGAGCCGAAGATCATGCGGTCGAGGATGAGTTGCTCGACTTCGCGGCGCGTGACGCCTTTGCGCTGGCGAACGCAGTACAATTCCTCGGTGTAAGCCGGCAGGCGGCCGGCGCGGGCCGGGTCAACGACTGACATGCCGTTAAGGTGCAGGCGCAATTCGGATGCGGTGGCGGTGATTCTCTCTTCATCGCCCAGCAGGATGGGAGTTGCGATTCTCTCGTCGAGGAGGATCTGGCAGGCGCGCAGGATCTTGGGTTCTTCGCCCTCCGGAAACACAACGCGCTTGGGCTGGCGCTGGGCTTTGTGGATCATGACGCGCATGACCTCGTGGGCTTTGCCCAAGCGGCGCTCAAGCTGCTCGCGGTATTCGCGGATGTCGATAGGGGACTGCGCCACGCCCGTCTCCATGGCGGCCTGGGCCACCGCGGCGGCTTCCCACGTGAGCACGCGCGGGTCGAACGGCTTGGGGATAATGTACTCGCGGCCGAATTCCAGGCGCTCGACGCCATAGGCCCGGCGCACAGCATCCGGCACATCTTCGCGCGCGAGGGCGGCCAGCGCGCGGGTGGCGGCCAACTTCATCTCATCGTTGATAGTGGTGGCGCGTACATCCAATGCGCCGCGGAAGATGAACGGAAAGCCGAGAACGTTGTTTACCTGGTTCGGGTAATCCGAGCGGCCGGTGGCCACAATGGCGTCCGGACGGGCGGCTACCGCCAGGTCGTAGGGAATTTCGGGATCGGGGTTGGCCATCGCAAAGACAATGGGGTCGCGGGCCATCGTCAGCAGCATCTCGGGCG